>Ga0335077_10006672_pt1 | contig 14270 bp, 11 predicted proteins | sample Lox_Sample_31_FD_207151 | JGI IMG/M metagenome (GOLD analysis project Ga0335077, IMG submission 207151) | Soil microbial communities from Loxahatchee National Wildlife Refuge, Florida, United States - Lox_Sample_3.1 | ecosystem: Environmental > Terrestrial > Soil > Wetlands | place: USA...
TGAATAGTTTGTTGTGCAAAATCCTGTTGAGCCAGCGTTTGCAATTCCTCTACAAAATCAGCACGCTCAGCGAAATGGTCGATGATCTCAACCACGACTTCCGCGCCGCCGCCGAAGAAATCGCCACTTCCGCCGCCGTCGCACCGGATTCTTTGTGGGCCACTGTGGACGCCACGCACTACGATCTCAACACCTGTTTCCGCGAAGCCGTGGTCCTGTTGAAGTCTTTTCTGATGGCTCTTCCGGAACGCGAGTTGGAGACGTTCCAGACCACAATTGGCGTTCAGATGCGTGTCGCCAAACCCAAAAAAACCAGCCTCAGCCAGCGGCTCCTCCGCCATAGACGCGTCGAAGCAATAAGTGGAGAATAGGTAGTTATCCAGCCTTTAGGCCGGAAACCCGGCTCCGGCCGCCGGGGAATAATCGACTGTCCTCGCTTGTTTGTTTAAGAACACCGTCTTTGCGCGAGGACAACTCAAGGGGGTATACGGTGCATCCGATGGGGTGGATGCGCCGCATTTGGACCGTTGGCCCGAAGCAGACCAAGCGAGCCCAGAATGCCGACAGCTCTTCCGTCGCCCAACAAGGTGGGAACCACGCAGTCCCCTCGTTCGGCGACTGAAGCGGACGCCATCCGTCTGGCCCAGGCCGGCGATGCTGCTGCCTTTGAGCAGCTTTATCAGCTCCATAGCCGCCGCGTTTACGCCCTGTGCTTAAGGATGGTCGGCAACCCGTCCGATGCGGAAGACTTGATGCAGGAAGCGTTTCTGCAGCTCTTCCGCAAGATCGGTACGTTTCGGGGTGAGTCTGCTTTTTCTACGTGGTTGCACCGGATGACGGTCAACGTGGTTTTAATGCGGTTGCGTAAGAAGTCGCTCCCAGCGGCTTCCCTCGAAGAAACGACGGAACCGGATGAAGAGACAGGTGGCCCCAGGAAAGATATTGGTGCGCCCGATTTGCGGCTCAGCGGCGCCGTGGATCGGGTCAACCTCGAACGCTCCATCGACAAATTGCCGCCAGGTTATCGCACCGTTTTCGTCCTTCACGATGTCCAGGGATTCGAGCACAACGAGATTGCCGGAATCATGGGTTGTTCAGTGGGGAATTCGAAGTCGCAGTTGCACAAAGCGCGGACACGTCTGCGCGAGCTGTTGCAGGAGGATCTGCGCGACCAGGCTCGTGCCGAACGTCACGCAGCAAAAACGCAGGCGGGACTTGGCAGTTGAGCTAGAATGTAGCCAACTGTCGAGGCCGGGGACGCGTCATACAACTTTAAGAGCGGTCGAGCGGGCAGGTCATCTTTTCCACCCGCGGAGCGCAGGCCATGCAGTGTGAAGACATCGAATTGTTCTTGGAGCAGGAAGGGCTGGAGCCGCTTCCGGAAGCAGCGCGCAACCATTTGGCGGAGTGCGCCGGTTGCCGCAATTACGTCGCGGATCTCACCAGCATCGTGGACGTAGCGCAGAAGCTTCCGACGGAGATCGCTCCGCCGGAGCGCGTCTGGGTTTCGCTGCGCGCGCAACTCGAAACCGAAGGCATCATCCGCACGCCGCTCCCTGTGGCCGTTCCCGCAGCGTCATCTTCGTGGTGGCACTCGGTTCAGGCATTCTTCAGCAATCGCGCGCTTGCCGCCGCCACCGTTGGAATCGTCATTGTTGCCGGTGCAGTCTTCGAGATCGCCCGTGACCGCGCAACCCGCAACACTACAGGTTCTCCGGAAATCGCTCGGCAAATCACGCCGGCTCCCGTCGTCACCTCCTCATCGACGCAGCAAGTGAAGCCCTCGACGCCACCGCGCTCGCAGCCTCCGACGACCTTCAGTGCCCCTGCCGAGTTCGCTAGTACGGCCCAGGCTCTCGATGATCAGGAACCTCTCGCCACGGGCCTCATTGCCTCGAGCAATTCCACCATCGACGCTTCCCTGCGCGACAACCTGAAAAAGGTCAACGAGTTTATTGCTGATTGCGAGCGTCATCTCAAGGAACAGCCGCAGGACGAACTGACCCGCGAATACTTGTCCGCTGCGTATCAGCAAAAAGCCGAATTGTTGTCCGCGATGATCGAGCGCGGAAGGAGCATCAACTAACATGTGTCCATCGAGCCGCGTTACGCCAGCCAGCCAGGCCGTTCGTGTTCTATTGCCGGTGTTTGCCGCCGCACTTTTGTGTGCCGGCGCATCGCCCGCGCGCGCCGCTAGCCAGCGCGTTGAAAAACAGTTCAACGTCACCGGTCATCCCGTTGTCGTCATCCATAACGTCGCCAGCGGCCGCATCGAAGTGAAGTCCTGGAAAAACGCGCACCAGGTGGACATCGTCGGCACACAATCTTCCAACAAAATCGCTTTCGACATCGAACAAGCCGGTGACCGCGTCGATGTGAACGCCAATATTCTTGATGCTTCCGCGCAGCCCCTCGAGCTGGAAGCGAATCTTCAACTCACCGTTCCGGAAGAAACCGAGCTACAGCTCAAAACCGAAACCGGGCTCATCTACGTCGAGCAAGTTAGCGGCGACATGAAGCTCGAAAGCTACGGCGGCGACGTTCACTTGAAAGAAGTCTCCGGATACGTCATCGTCAAGACCACCGGCGGCTCCTTGGTCTGCACGCAATGCGCAGGCAAGCTCGATTTCAGCTCCATCAGCGGCAACGCCCAATTGCTTCAGCCCCAGCTCAACAACGTCAACGTGATGACGACAACCGGAAACATTCTTTTCGACGGCGCATTTATCCGTACCGGCCTCTACTCCATGCGCAGCGGTAAAGGTCTTGTCGAAGTCCGCTTCTCCAGTAATGACTCGTTCGATCTGCAAGCGCAAACCTCCACCGGCTTTGTCGACAATCGCGCCGCCGATTTCCTAAAGCCCGACAATCACAAAGTGCGGAATTATGCCTCGAAAGTCATTCACGGCTTCGTCGGCACCGTCGGTGCCGGTCTCGCCAAAGTCGAGCTTTCCTCCTACAGTGGTACAATCCGCATCATGAGGCGCGATTAATTCCATAGAGGCATTCGCGCTTCGAACCAAACCGGCCTGCCCGGCCATCTATTGCACGCAACAGTGACTCAAAATTCTCCACGCGGCGCCGCTCCCCGCGCCCAGGTCCTTTGTCTTGCCGGCTTCATGGGTTCCGGCAAAACCACCGTCGGCACTCTTCTCGCTCGCCAACTGGCTTGGCGTTTCGTTGACCTCGATGATCGCATCGAAGAATCCGCTGGTATGAACATTCCGCAAATCTTCGAACGCCTCGGTGAACCCGCGTTTCGCCAACTCGAAGCCGATCAGCTGCGCGCCGCTCTCGGACGCGCCTCCGAAAAACACGAACCCACCGTGCTCGCCCTCGGCGGCGGCACCTACGCGCAATCCGGCTGCCCTGAATTTCTACGCGCCGCCAGCGTTCCGGTCCTGTGGCTCGATTCACCCATCGAACTGCTCCTCTCCCGTTGCATGACCATGACCGGCCGTCCTCTCTTCCGCGACGAAGCCAGCTTCCGCGCCTTACACGCGCAGCGCCTCGCTTCCTATCAGCTCGCCGACTATCGCGTCGACAGCTCCGGCGATCCCGCGCAAGTCGTCTCCGAAATCCTCCGCCGGGGCCTCGTCGCCGCAGGTAGCAAGGAAGCACACCTCGTCGTCGAAAAACCCAACTCCTGACTTGCTTGCCACTAAAATAATCGCGGGTTTTCACGACGCGCGCTTCAGAGTTTGTGTGGCATTTTCACGCACATCAGGAGGGCACGACTTTAGTCGTGCCGCCAGCACAACCGATCCGCGCGGCTTTGGCCGCTGAGGAATTGCTTGCAGTCATCACCGACGTTTTCTTGGCTACCGCGCAGCTCGCGCTCTATCTTGCGGGCTCAGCCCCTTGGGAAGGCCATCGCGGCTTCCATCAAAACCGAGCCGCCTCTTTTTACGTTTCGCAAAAGGATGTTGCCATGAACAAAATTTTCCGTGCCCTTCAACCGAAATACTTCTCCTGGCTCGCCTTAGCCCTCATGCTCGCCTGCGCCGCTGCCGGCAGCGCCGACCAGAAAAAGAACGTCTCCTCCGGCGTCTTCACTCAGGACAAAGGCAAGCTCACCATCAAACTCGACGGCCAGACCGTCGGCCACGAGGACTTCGAAATCACTCCGTCCGGCGGCGGCTGGCTCGCGAAGGGCAACGCCGAAATCAAAACGCCACAATCCTCCGCCAAAATCTCCGGCACGCTAGCGCTCGGCCCGGATGGTGCGCCCATCAGCTATGACTGGACCTCGGAGGCCGACAAGACCAACGGCGCCCACGTCCTTTTCACCAACGGGATCGCCAACGTTACGGTCGAGATGGCTGGTGCCCGCCCATGCACGCCCGACGAAATGAAGGATCCCAACCGCAAGCAGCCCTGCTTTTTCGAACAGAGCCTTTCGTTTAGCTCTTCGCTTATCGCTATCCTCGACAACAATCTCTACTATCAGTACGCCGTTCTCGCCCGGGTCTACGACTGGTCCAAAAAAGGCCCCCAAACCTTTCCCGTCTTCATCCCGCAAGAACTAATGCCCGGCACCATCACCGCCGAAGCCACCGGCTCCGCTAGCGTCGACGGAAAATCCTACGAAGGCTTCCGCGTTTCCACCTCCGACCTCGAAGTCGACCTCTTCCTCGACACCAACCACCGCCTCATGCGCCTCGAAGTCCCCGCCGCCAAAGTCTCCGTCATCCGCGACTAATGCAGCTCGCGTAGTTGCGTTATCATTTGGCGCAGAACACACCAGCATGCAACCTGACTTCGCTCAATACGGGTTCGCCTATCAGGCGAACCTCATCATGGCGTGTATCGGCGGCTCGCAAGCCCACGGCGCAAAGCTTGGTGCCACCGACGACACCGACTGGTACGGCCTCTACATTCCGCCGCCTGTAAAAGTCCTCGGGCTCGACCGTGAAGAGCATTTCGTCTTCACCACTGGCGGCAAAGTCGGTGGCAACGGACCCCAGGATGTCGACGTTTGCCTTTACACATTAGCGAAATGGGCGGGACTCGCCACCAAAGGCAATCCCTCCGCCTTGCACTTCTTATTTGCACCGCTGGAGTTCACCACTCCCGCGTGGACGCGAATCACTCAACGCGCGGAACTCTTTCTCGCCAGAACTCACGTTCTTCCTTTTCTCGGCTTTGCCGATGATCAAATGAAGCGCCTGCTCGGCCAAAAGGGTCAGAAAAACATCCACCGCGCTGCCCTCGAAGAAGAGCATGGCTACGACACCAAGTACGCCATGCACGTTATCCGTTTGTACGGTGAAGCCAAAGAGTTGATGGAGTTGGGACGCATCACATTGCCGCGTCCGAACTGCGACGAACTCATCGAGATTCGTAAGGGCAAGTATTCTCTCAGCGAAATTCAAGCGCTCGGCCGTCAACTTGAGTCCGAAGCGCTCGCGGCTCAAACGAACTCTCCGCTTCCCGAAAAAGTGGATCGCGACGCCATCAGCCGCTTGATCTCTGACGTTCATCTTGCCTTCTGGCAAGAAAAAAGCGCGGCGTGACACTCTCAAGTCACGCCGCGCCAATGTGCTCTGTTTTTCGACTACAACTCTTCCTGCAAACTCCTGCTGCAAACTCTTTGACGCAAGCTCGCCGCTGCTTACCGCGCCAGCGGCCGCTGAAATATCGGCGTTGCTCCCGGTCTCCGCAGCACGTAGCCCTGCGGTTGGCCATGCGAGTGCGTGAACGCATGCCCGTTCGAATGCACCGTCCCAATGTGTCCGATATGCCCATTGTGGCCGTTGCCATTCGCCGGCGCAGGCTGCGGCATCCGCGCCGGATTACCGATAGGGCGTAGATTGGCGGGCGCTGCATGAACGTGATCGCTGATCGCCTGCAGCCTCTTCAGGATGGACTGCCACTGTTCCCAATCCAGTTGCCGCAAGAACGGCCGCAATCCCTGAATGAACGGATCTTCCAGCAGCGCTTCCCCGTCCGACTCCGGGATAAAGAACCGGTTCAGCCCGACGTTCAGCGCTTCCGAAATCTTCTCCAGCGTGCCGAGGCTCGGCGTCATCTGTCCGCTCTCAATCCGCGACAGATACGAACGCGACACCTTCGACCGCGATTGCAGTTGGCTTTGCGTCATCGCGCGCGATTCCCGCAACTGGCGAATGCGCTGCCCGATGTTCTCCACCGTCTGCTGGTTGGCGAACTTCTCTGCCATCGGCTCCGCAGCAGCTTCTTCCGCGGGGGCCGTGGGCGGAATCATGAACTCCAGACGCTGCGGCAGTGCCCGCACGCACCGCCGGCAGTTTCCCGTGCGCGTACGGTACTGCACCAGCCCGCAAGTCTTGCAGCGAATGACTTCCCGATCCATCTCGAGCGAATTCATAGCTTCTTTCTCTGTTTGTGCAGACACCGGCACTCCTCGCTGACTTGTGTGCGGCGCTGCGGATAGGAGAGGGAACCCCGGAACGTGTCTCTGGGGAAGGGAGAAAACTGGCGCGACGGGAGTATCTGGCGAACCTCTAATTTCTGTCAAGAGTATTTTTTAACTTTTTTTGTATATTCACTTTTATTCCTCGCGTGGCTACGAATTCTTTTCGCCTGTTCGGGCGGCCAGCTTGCTGTTCCTTGTTCCAGCGACGCCACAATCTGTTGTGGCCTCCACTGCTCACACCCAATCTATTTGTAGCGCCTTTGCCATCTCGTGCTTCCGCGTGTTGTACGATAACTTTGCATACTCCCGGAGCGGCCTTCCGCTCGCGTCAACGTCATGCCCGAACTTCCCGACATCACGGTCTACCTCGAAGCTCTCGAGCAGCGCATCCTCAACCAAACGCTCGAAAACGTACGCATCGCCAGTCCTTTCCTTTTGCGAACCGCTACGCCTCCGCTCGCGAACGCCTTCGGCCAAAAAGTTCTCCGCCTCCGCCGACTCGGCAAACGCATCTGCATCGGCCTCGAAAACGATCTCTGGCTCGTCCTCCATCTCATGATCGCCGGCCGCCTGCACTGGAAACCCCGCAACGTCAAAGTCTCTCCCCCTCGCGGCCTCGCCGCTTTCGACTTTCCCAACGGCGCGCTCCTCTGGACCGAAGCCGGCTCCAAGAAACGCGCTTCGCTTCACGTCGTTCAAGGCGAAGCCGGCCTCGCAACTCTCGATCCCGGCGGCCTCGAAGTCCTCGACGCCACTCTCGAACAATTCTCCGCGCGCCTCACCGCCGCCAACCACACGCTCAAACGCGCGCTCACCGACCCGCGCCTCTTTTCCGGCATCGGCAACGCCTACTCTGACGAAATTCTTTGGGAAGCCCAACTCGGCCCGCTTGCCTTAACTCAAAAACTTTCTACCGCCGAAGTCACGTGTCTCTTCGAAGCCATCCGCCAAAGTCTCACCAACTGGACCGCTCGCCTGCGCGCCGAAGCCGCCGGCAAATTTCCTGAAAAAGTTACCGCCTTCCGCGAAGGCATGGCCGTCCACGGCCGCTACAAATTTCCCTGCCCGCGCTGTGGCAATCCCATCCAGCGCATCCGTTACGCCGACAACGAAACCAACTACTGCCCCACCTGCCAAACCAACGGGAAACTCCTCGCCGACCGCGGCCTCTCCCGCCTCCTCGGCGCCGACTGGCCGCGCACCCTCGCCGAACTCGAACTCCTCACCCAAAAGTAGGGTCATCCTTCTGAGGATGACCGCTTCTCTTTCGCTCCCCTTGCTTACTGACAAGAAGCTCTGCTACACTCCCCTCAGTAACCAACAGGAGCCTTTCATGACCAAGCCCACCGACCTCGTCCAAGGCACTCTCGATCTCCTCATCCTCAAAACCATCGCCCTCCAGCCGCTCCACGGCTGGGCCATCGCCCAGCGCATTCGCCAGGTCTCCAACCACGTCCTCCAGGTCAATCAGGGCGCCCTCTATCCCGCTCTCCACCGTCTCGAACAGCAAGCCTGGATCAAATCCGAATGGGGCGAATCCGAAAATAATCGCCGCGCCAAATACTATTCCCTCACTCGCGCCGGCAAAAAATATCTTCAGTCCGAGGAATCCAACTGGCATCGCCTTTCTTCCGCCATCGGCCTCGTCCTCAAAAACGTTTAGCTGCCCGGATCGTCTGTCTTAAGGAGTCGCCCCATGCGCCGCCTGCAAAGCCTTTTCAACTGGTTCTTCTCCCTCTTTCACAAAAATACTCTCGACTCCGGCCTCTCCGACGAACTCCGCTTTCATCTCGATCGGCAAATCGAGCAGAACCTCGCCTCCGGCATGTCTCCCGACGAAGCTCGCCGCGCCGCTCTCCGCGATTTCGGCGGCATCCCCAAGTTCACTGAAGCCTCTCGCGACGCCCGCCGCACCAACTTCCTCGAAAATCTTCTGCAAGACGTCCGCTTCGGCGCCCGCATGCTCCGCAAAAATCCCGGCTTCACGTTTTTTGCCGTTGCTGTGCTCGCGATCGGCATCGCCGCCAATTCCGCCATCTTTAGCATTGCGGACGCCGTTCTTCTCCGCCCGCTTCCCTATCGCGACGCCAATCGCCTCGTTATCGTCTGGGAAGACGCCTCCGCCTATGGCTTCCCCAACGACACCCCCGCACCCGGCAATTTCGCCGACTGGCGCGCCCGCAATCGCGTCTTCACCGATATGGCCGCCACATCCTTCGGCGGCTCTTATGCCCTTACCGGCCAGGGCAATCCCGAAAAGCTCACCGGCCGTGCGGTCACCGCCAACCTCTTCTCTGTTCTCGGTGTGTCGCCCGCACTCGGCCGCGATTTTCGTCCCAAAGATGACGTTCCCGGCGCCGCTCACGTCGCCATTCTCAGCCACGGCCTGTGGCTCCGCCGCTTCGGCGGCGATCCGCAAATCGTCGGCAAAGAAATTCGCCTCGACGACCAAAAAACCACCATCATCGCCGTCATGCCCCGCGGCTTCCAATTTCCCGACCGGCAAATCGAGCTTTGGACTCCGGCCCGCTTTTCCAACGAGGATTTAGCCAACCACGGCAGTCACTATCTTCACGTTGTCGCCCGCCTGAAGCCCGGTGTCTCTCTCGCCACCGCCAACGCCGATCTCTCCGTCATTGCCAAACAACTCGAAACCCAATATCCCGATGACAACGCCAAACTCGGCGCCTTCGCCGTTCCTCTTCGCGACCAGTTCGCCGGAGACGTTCGCCCAGCCCTGCTCATGCTCGTTGGCGCCGTTTGCTTCGTTTTGCTCATCGCCTGCGCCAACGTCGCCAATCTTCTCCTCTCTCGCGCCGCCGGCCGTCGCCGCGAACTCGCCATGCGCCTCACGCTCGGCGCCACCCGCCTCCGCATCCTCCAGCAAATGCTCACGGAAAGCCTTCTTCTCGCCCTTCTCGCCGGAGCACTTGGTCTCCTTCTCTCGATTTTTGCCACGCAGTTTCTCGCCGCTCTGATTCCCAACAGCTTTGCTCCCATTACCGGAGCCAACCTCGATCCTCGCATTCTTCTGTTCACCCTCGCGGTTTCTTTGGCCACCGGCATTCTTTTTGGCATCATTCCTGCCTTCCGCCTTTCGCGCCTTCATCTCGCGCCGTCGCTCCAGCAATCCGCTGGCCGCGGTGCGGTCGGTTCCGGTGGCTCTCGGCTTCGCAACGCGCTCGTCATCTGCGAAGTCGCGCTCGCGATCGTCCTTCTCGCCGGAGCAGCTCTCCTTATCCGCAGTCTTGCTAACCTCTATCATCTCGATCCCGGCTTTCAGTCCGACCACGTTCTCGTCGTCCGCACACCTCTCTCCTACCCGCGCTACCAACCGTTCGCACGGCGTGTCTCCTTTTACGATCAAGTCCTCTCCAAAGTGGAAACGCTTCCCGGCGTCCTCGCTGCCGGCTACACCACCTGGGTTCCACTCACCAATCCTGGCGGGGCCACCAGCATTACGATCGAAGGTCGCCCCGAGCCCGCACCCGGCGAACATCTCATCCCCAATATCCGCATGATCAGCGCCAACTATCCCGCCGCGCTCCGCATGAAGCTCATCGCCGGCCGTTTTTTTGATCGCACCGACGGCTCGCACACCCAATTCGTCGCCCTCATCAACCAAACCATGGCCAAGAACTATTGGCCCGGCGAAAATCCCCTCGGCAAGCGCTTCAAGCGCGGCAACTACAAGGACGACCGGCCCTGGTTCACCATCGTCGGCATCGTCGGCGACGTTCACCAGGCCGCTCTCGATCTCCCCGCTCGCCCCGAGATGTATCTTCTTTATATGCAGTTCGAAACCGGCTTCGACCCCGAATATCTTGCCCTTCACACTTCTGTTGACCCCATGTCTCTAGCCGAAGCCGTCCGCCAGCAGGTCTGGTCCGTGGACTCCGAGCAACCCGTCTCCGGCGCCATGCCACTCAGCGACATGGTCGACGACAACCTCGCCTCTCGCCGCATGCAAGCCTCCCTCCTCACTGGCTTCGCGGCCATCGCTCTGCTCCTCGTCACGCTCGGCATCTACGCTGTGCTCTCCTTCGCCGTCGCCCAACGCACGCAGGAAATCGGCGTTCGCGTCGCTCTCGGCGCGCAACCCGCCCAAGTCCTCCGCATGATTTTCTCCCAAGGCTTGAAGCTCTTCTTGATCGGCGCAGCTATCGGCCTCGTCGCCGCCTTCCTGCTCACCCGCGCCATCTCGCACCTGCTCTTCCACGTCAGTCCCTACGACCCCGCCTCCTTCGCCGCCATCACCACGCTCCTCGTTGCCGTGGCCCTCCTCGCCTGCTACCTCCCCGCCCGCCGCGCTACCCAAGTCGACCCCCTAATCGCCCTCCGATACGACTAATGAATGTCTCGGGCAACGCTTGGCATCCATATCAAAATCCATTGAATCGAAGCTTCCGTGCTTTGTATCTGGACTATTCCTCTGCATCGCGGCAAATACGTTCGAGCTGTGTTTCTCCTCATCATGCCCTTCCTTACAAAACAAGGGGTTACATACGCTCAAGAGGCCGTTGCTGTCGGATTGAAAGGGCAGGTGCAGGCCGTTTTCACGGAAGAGTTCAGGAGCACAGCCGTTGCGGGCAATGAATCGTATGATTCAACGTTCGATGTCTATGACCGTGACGGTTATGAGCTCGAGTTCTTTCGGTATAAACCTGACGGTGCAGTGTCGGTGCACACGGTCTATGCCCGTAAGGGCTCGCAAATCTTCAGAACGCAAGTAACCGCAACCGCTGCTCCCTTTCAGAGCTATTCAGAACAAAACCTTTTCGACGCACAGCGACGTCTGATTGAAACCGACACCTACGACACCAACGGCGTTCTGGTCTCGAGGTTCCGGGGTGATTTCGCCGAGCAGCAACCGAATTCGAGTCTTTACCGCCGCACGGAAACCCAGGTTGATGGGTCAGAAACCACTTCCGAAACCAGGGAGAGCACGGACCCTCAGACCGGAATAACACGTCAGATTGACACCAAAGAAGGGAAACTGGAAGCCGATTGGACCATTCAGCGAAACAAGGACGGGACAGAGCAGGACAAGATTATCTATGCCGACGGCTCCTACAACGCACGTGAACGCCGAGCCGATGGAACAACCGTCGAAGACAGATACGCTGCAACGACGAAAGAGCATACCTACCAAACGAGCGACTCTCACGGTCATCCAATTGAGATCGTTCAAGGAACCGGTCCCAACTACTTACGTTGTACTTACTCCTTCGACAGGGATAGTCGGCCGACCGGGCAGATCAACTACGATGAGTCCGGTCGTATCCTCGGCAAATCAACCATCGAATATCGTGACGACTCTCGTGGAAACTGGGTCGAGAGGAAATTAATCGAATGGGACACCGATAGTGAGCCCATGCAACCGAAAATCGTTGTGACTACCCTGCGGACAATAAATTATTACTAACCTCTGGGCCCGTTTTCGTACCTCTGGTCCATCTCGATTTTGGATAGCATCCGGTCAAGATCAGCCGTTGGAAATTGAAATCGCGCCGCCGCCCGTACCACTTCCAGGTTTTTCCCCACGTCACACGATGACCGCCCCCAAGCGCCAGCGCACAGCGCCTGCCGCACCCGTTCCGCCATCGTCATGTGTCGGGCCCGTGCCGCCTTCCTGATTTCCTCGTACTCGGCATCAGTCAGGATCACCTGGCGTCACCTGGCCATGTTCGCTTCTCCTCTCGCTAAGTCATTGCCCCTAAACTACTTATCATTTTATACTTGACAAACCAGTACTCTGTCGCGTATACTATGCTTTGCGTTTGCGTCTCCTTGCGCCAGCGATCCGTCGCTGGCCTTTCTTTTTTAGGCGTACACCATGCTCCAGCTTGAACGCCCGTGCCACCGCCCCAATCTCCACGTCTCCCCGCCCGCCTTGGCCTTTCTCTCGGCTTCTCCCAATTTAACTCCCTTGTTTTCACATCTTTTGCAGGCCCGCCCTCGTAAGTTCTTTGTCTACACATCTTTCCAAGAAATACCAGGGGGCAGGGTTCGGGGTCCCCATCAAACCACCAGTTCCGCCATCTACGACCGTCCGCAAACCTATTGTCTTCATACGGTTGCGCACAGTTTCCGTCACCACGGGGTGGGTGGCTCCGCACCACTCACTATTCACTACGGACTATTCACAGCCGCTCCTACACGAATTGCTGTAATGACTTCTACGTACGCCGCGAGTTCAATAGTACTCCCGGTCCATTCCTGGCTGCGTGTCCCCGTAGCTACTCTGGTCGCCTCGTGACTTCTATCCGGCCCTTTTCTCGCGGCGCACTTGTGCGCGTGTTGGCGAAGCTTCTGCGGTGGGGCAAGCAAAGCCGCCAGCTACGCACGGAACTCATTTTGTCGTTCGTGCTGCTCACCACCGGCCTTACCGCCGTTACCCTCGTCGTTGTCCGCAATAACGCCCAGGCCCACGCCCAACAGGAAATCGAGCAGGACACCCGCAATGCCACGCTGGTCTTCCAGGCGGTGCAGCGCCAGCAGCTTATGGCTTTGGCGCGCAAGGCCGACCTCCTCGCTACGGTCGCCGGTATGCGCAATGGCGACGCTACCGCCGTCCAGGAAGCCAGCGACGATCCCTGGAAGACCGACGACTGCAACCTCTTTATCCTCACCGACAAAGCCGGCGCCATTTCCGCGCTGCACTCCGCTGACTCCCAATTCCCTCCTGCTGTCGCCCAACAATTGGTCCACCGCGCCGTCAAGCGTGGCGATTCCTCCGGCTGGTGGTTCAACGGGCGGTCTCTCTATCAAGTGGTCTTGCAGTCCTTTTTCAGCTCGGGGGGAAAAAAGGATACGCAGGGTTATGTCGTTGTTGGCCGGGAGATTGACAACGCGGTAGTCGCTGACCTCGCTCGCATCTCTTCCAGCGACGTCGTCTTTCGTTACGAAGATTCCATCGCCATCAGCACCCTCAAGCCGCTCCTCGAAGGTCAGCTCGCCCACCAACTTCCTGCGCACACGGGAACTTCGCAGCTCGATCTCGCGGGCCAGCGTTTCTTCGCCAGCTCGCTGGACCTCGACAACGGCGATCCTCCGACCGTCAGCCTGCTCTTCCTCAAATCCTATGCCTCCACCGCGGCGTATTTGCAGCGCCTGGATGGTCTGCTGCTCCGCATCGCCATCGTCACGATTCTTTTCGGCAGCGGCCTCATTTACCTCGTCTCGGACACCATCACGCGCCCACTCTCTTCTCTCGTGAAGGGCGTGCAAGCGCTGGAACGCGGCGATCATGCCTATCCGCTGGAGATCGGCGGGCACAACGAAATGGCACGCCTGACCCGCGCGTTCGACAACATGCGCCAGGCCATGCAGAAAAACACCGCCGATAAAGAACAGCTCGAATCGCAGCTGCGCCAGGCGCAGAAAATGGAGGCCCTGGGCCGGCTCGCCGGCGGCGTGGCTCACGACTTCAACAACTTGCTCACCGTTATTCGCGGCCACAGCGAAATGCTGCTCGACCGCATTCAACCCGGCGAGCCTTCTCACAACAGCTCGCAACAAATCCGCAAAACCGCCGACCGCGCCGCCTCTCTTACCCGCCAACTCCTCGCCTTCAGCCGCATGCAAGTGCTTCAGCCTAAAGTCCTCGACGTCAACGAACTCATTGCCGAAATGCACAAACTGCTGCGCCGCCTCGTGCGCGAAGACATCGAATTCAGCCTGCGTCTCGGCGATTGTCTCGGCCGCGTCAAAGCAGACCCCGGTCAGCTTGAGCAGGTCCTGCTCAATCTCACCGTAAACGCCAGCGACGCCATGCCGCTCGGCGGCAAACTGGTCATCGAAACGCAAAACGTCATCGTGGATCACACCTACGCGCACAAAATTCCGCAAGCGGAGCCCGGCCTATACACAC
>Ga0335077_10006673_pt1 | contig 14269 bp, 11 predicted proteins | sample Lox_Sample_31_FD_207151 | JGI IMG/M metagenome (GOLD analysis project Ga0335077, IMG submission 207151) | Soil microbial communities from Loxahatchee National Wildlife Refuge, Florida, United States - Lox_Sample_3.1 | ecosystem: Environmental > Terrestrial > Soil > Wetlands | place: USA...
GCCCGAGGCGCTGGCCGCGAAAACGAATCGCCCTGCAACGGCCGCCGCGAGCAGTGCCGTCGCGGCAATCGCAAACGCCGCCGAATACCCGAAACGGTTCGCCACCGCGCCCGCCACGAACGAGCTGATGCCGACGAACAGGTCGACAAACGCGCTCAGCACACCCACCGTCGAGCCGCGCTCATTGGCGGGAATCTTTCGCAGAACCGTCGTAGCGACCGCCGACCAAGGAAACGAAAAGCCGAACCCGAGCAGCGCCGTCGCGCCAATTGCCAGCACCGGCCGCGGACCGACAGTCAGCACGCTCAAGCCCAGCGCCATCGCCACCAGCCCGCCGTAATACGTAAACGCCGGATGAACTCGGTCCGGCAAGCCGCCGAGGAAGAAGCGCGAAAGCAGAATGAGCAGCGCGTAGGCGGAGAATGCCACCGGCCCCGAATTTCCAAATCGTGCCAGGTGCAAAATCAGAAATCCCGTGATCACCGGGTAGTGCACGTTCACGAAACCCACTGCCAGACCCGGCGACACCATCGCCGCCGGAATCCACTTGCGCGGCCCCTTGTGATCGGGCGGCGCATATTGCTCCGGGATGCGCAGCACCAGCACGGTCGCGGCCAGCGCGGCAATCACCTGTGAAAACGCCGCGTACTCGAACGAACCTAGCCAGCTTCCCACAACCGGGCCCGCCGAAATTCCGCCCCAGATGCCGCTGCTCACGTACCCCAGCGCTTCTCCGCTGCGATGCACACCCGCGATTTCCACGGCCCACGCCGCAGCGCCCGTATACAGGCAGGCTTCACCAAAGCCCTGCAGAATGCGGCCCAGGTAGGCTCCCGCGATTCCGAGCGGAAGCACATACGCCGCGCCCGAGAACGCGCAACTCATCAACCCTGTGAGCAGAGTAATCTTTCTTCCGCGCCGGTCCGCCAGCGGTCCCGAAAAGAAACGCGCCGCCAGCGCGACGAATGAAAAAATTCCGATCACGAAACCGACGGTGCGGTCAGACCCGCCGAGATCGTGTCGCAGATGCGGGGCAAGCTTGGGCAGAACCGTTCCGATCCCAAGGAACCCCAGAAAGGTTGCTCCGATCAGCGCCCAAAAGCGCACTCCCAGGGCAGCGGCGCGAGATGTCATTTACCTCATTGTACTGGGATCGCTCTTGCGCTCACCGGCTCGCTATATCATCGCTCTATGACCTCCGCGCGGCCCCGAACGAAAGCGCATCCCGAGCCTAACCGCGACCATGAATGAATTGCATTGATGTTTTGCAAGTTTTTGCAGGCCAGCTGGAAGTTCACGCCATTTCAAATAATTCCCCCTGCCGTTCGTCTTCCCACAGATCCGGGCGGTAATCGACGGGAGCGGAGGCGAGGCCGTAGCGGTCGCGGATTTCTCGAAGGCGCTTCCGCAACTCCTCGATATAGGCGCCTCGAAGGTAAGGGCTCTTCTTGTAGCGTTCTTCGTAGCGCCGCACCAGGTGCGGGAAGCGGTCGGCCAGGAATGGGAAGAAAACTTTCTGCGCGGACGGCATCAAAAACAGCACGCCGCCGCCGAAGTACTGCGCGCCCGCGTCTTTGGCGGCCTTGGCGAGGCGGTCGAGATCTTTTTCGCGGTCGGTGATCAGCGGGAGAATCGGATTCGGAAAAACTCCCACAACGATCCCGGCATCGGACAGCTTCTTGACCGTATCCAGACGCAAATCGGGCCGGGGCGCACGAGGCTCGAGCAGGCGCGCCAGGTTCGTTCTTAGAGTCGTGATGGTGATGTTGATGTCCAGCACGTTGGCGCGCCCGATTTCAGAGAGCAAGGCGATGTCGCGCTGGATCAAGTCCGATTTCGTGGTGATGGAGAGACGCCAGCCGCGCTCCTTCGCGAAGACTTCAAGAATGGATTGGGTTCGCAGGAAGCGCCGTTCGGCGGGCTGATAGGGGTCAGTCGCGGTGCCAATGGCGATGGCTTCGCGCTTGTCGACTTTGCGCAACTCACGCTTTAGAATCTCGGCCGGCTCGGCCTTGGCGTAGATCCGGTCCTCGAATTCCGCGGCGTCGCGTTCCATGAATTCGTGGGTGTAGCGCGCGTAACAGTACTTACATCCGAATTCGCAGCCGCGATACGGGTTGATGGTCCAGCGAAAGGGCATGGTGGGCTTGCAACGATTCAAGACGCTACGCGTCGAGATTTCGAAATACTCGACCTGGCGCTTAGCCTGAAGCAGCTCACTCTGGGACGCGAGTTTTGCAATGCCGACCAATCGCTGCCCGGGGGAGATGTCGAACAGCATTCGCCCATTTTCGCCTTTTCTTCGCTATTTTGCAAGATACAATTCGTGTTGCGTTTTTACGTTCGTCGTAGTTCTCATTTCGTCGCGCGCGCTAACAGCACGGCCGACGCAGACGCCATGGAATCGTAATAGCGATTGAAACGGCGGGGCTCCGGCGCGTCATACCGCCGGAGATTTGCCGCCCAGCGGTGGGAGATGGGCTGATACCAGAGTTCGGCTTGAACCTGGAAGGGACCCTCAGCGTTGCCCAAGGCGACCGAGTACCGGACGCGATCTCCGGCATCCGTAAAGTCCGGATCATCGACGGCCGCTCCGTGGACCGCGACATCCTTGTCCGCGGTCCGCTTGTCGAAACCGTGCGGCAGCAGGCGGTTGTCCTTGACGTATCGAACCGCGTGGAGCAATCCGGTCGTGACCGCACCGGCTTGATCCAGCATGATGGCCTCGTAGATCTGCACCTGATCCTCGCTGGTGATCTCGGTGTAGTGGGGCTCGTAACGGCTCGCGTCGGCGTCATTATCGTTTCCCTTGATCCGGCCGTCCGCCTCCAGGGCGCCCGACTCGAAGAGGATGCGACTATTCCGGTCTCGTACAGTGACGTGCAGGAAAACGCGACGAGAGGGATAGGCAGTCGGCAGTTTGTGACCACCTAGATTTTCCACCGCCACTTCCGCCTCCAGCCGGCCCCCGCGTACTTCGGCACGGTCCACGGCTATGCGAGCAGACTCGGACTGCAGATGCGCGATCGTCCGGTCAACGGCAGCCGTCAGTTCCTGGGGGAGGGCTTCGACGCTCAATTCGTTCCGATAACGATTGAGCATCCTTAGCATGAAAAAGTTGCCGCCCACGAACACGTGCCGGGAGAATCCCTCACGAGGCGTCCCCAATACCTTCGTGATCGGAACCTCTCCCGTAACTACGGGCATATGGCACGACTGGCAGCTCTTCTTTTCCCGGTAATCACTGTGCAGCCATTCCTGATAGGGCACCTGCTCAGGCAGCTCGCCGATCACCTTCCCCCCAGGCCCCAGCGCGCTCGTGATCAGCGTGTGGCATGTGGCGCACAACTCGGACTGCCGAAGGTGCTCTGCTTCGGTCGGGCGGAAGCCGCCGGAGGATGTCCGCATGATGCGGGTCTGGCCGGGTTCGATCTTGTAAGGGCCGTAAACCGGACGCTTGCCTTTGGGGGCTGTGGTGTCGATCACGAATCCCCCGACAAAGCTCTCTTTGGTTCCAAGCTTCTCTTTGCCGATTTGATGGCAAACGGCACAGGACACGCCGTCCTCAGCCAGGCGGTCGGCCCGATTTCGAGGATCGAAACCCAGACGAGCGAAGACCTCGCCTTTTTTGCTGTTCACCGACGACAGGTATCGCGCCATGGGCATGTGGCAGATGGCGCACTCATCCTCGATGGCCGCCTGCGATTCGGGATGATCCATCGTTTCGCGGCGAACGCCGGCGTGCCAGTATGGGTCGCGCGAGGAATTGGCCATCATGGTGGCGCGCCAGTCGAAGCCGATGGAGATATCCTCTCCGGAGGGCGTTGCGAGTCCATTGTGGCAAGCGATGCAGCGGTCCGAAGTCTGGAAAATCGACTCCGGTACTTTATGGACCGGCTTCGCGCTCTGCACCGGCTTGGGCCACCAGAGGAATAACACCGCCAGGCCGGCCGCGAGGCTCCGCATCTTCCGCCACGCGAGCCTTCGAATTGGACTCCGTTGTCTCATTACCAACCGTCGCGGAGGCCGCCGTCGAACCAGTCCCACAGGAGATAAAACATGACTTGCGTGGACCGCGATCCAGTGTTGTTCACCGGGAACCGTACGCCGATATTCGCACGGATGTGCTGCCGTCTACTGAGCGTAACCTGGATCTCGGGCAAGATGTCCCAGTTCGTACTTTCGCCGGTCCTCAATTCCCGGTCGGCAAGCAGCTCGACCATGGGTGACCAAAGACGGCCCCGGCCCATTCCCTCAATAAACGTCTTGCCCAGAGCCGTGCGCCAGAACACGGCTTTGGCGGCGTCATCACTGTGGGTCGGCACCTCGACTCCGCCCTGAAACTGGACAAACGTGTTCACCGGCAGGATCTGCCCATAGGTGGCAAACGACTCGAGGATCGTGACGCCGCTGCCCAGGCCTTTGGCCTTGTTGCCCGTGGGCAGGACAGCCTCACCCGAGAGGCTGAAGATGGAGCCGGACCGGATACTGTGAAAGAGGTTCCGTTTGTATCCGAGGGCCATGTCACCGACGCCGCCGCGCCATGAAGCGCCATCCGGATGCTCGAAGCTGAACGGGACAGACACCTCGATCTGGTTCTTGACCCCGAATCGCCGTTCGTACACGAACTCGTTGGTGATGGCCGGGGCTCCTTCGGCATTGATGGTGGTCGTGACTATGGCCTCGTCCTCCGGGAACGCCTTCTCGGTGGCCAGCGCGCGCGGCAGATTCAGTTCCCCGCGTGGCCACGAATCATCACGGCAGAAGCGGCGCAAGTACTGAATCACTTTTTCGATTTGTTCCGATGTCAGTGCTTCGGTGAAGGAGGGCATTATCTCGGAGAATCCTCGGGCAGGGCCTCCGTTGTGGATGACCGACCTCCAGTCCAGATTGGGTTCGCGCGCTGTACCTTTGCAGTCAGTGAAATCGGGAAACGTCGCCGGCCGCTCGAACCCAGCGGTGGTCTGGGGCATGCCCTTGCCGTCAGGGCCGTGGCAGGCTACGCACGCCGCCTCAAAAATCTCTTTCCCGGTGTTGAGGCGGAGCGCGCTCTTCTGCGTGGTCTGCGAAAAAAGCGGAGCGCCATGCAGCCATATTGTGACGAACGGAATCACTGCAGGCAGACGGGGCCAGATCGGCCAGGCTGAGAGTTTGGGCTGCCCGAGGGGAGGTGATTTTGTGCACAGGTTCAAACTGTAACCTCGTACTTCTTCAGAATCTCTTCCCAGAGCCCCTGGGCTTTCAGGATCAGTTCGATAACTTCGCGGACGGCGCCCTGGCCACCGGGTTGCGACGTCACGTAGCACGCCTGATGTTTCACTTCTTCGCGGGCGTTGGCGGTGGCAACGGGGAGGCCGACGCGGCGCATGACAATCGCGTCCGTGAGGTCGTCGCCAATATAGGCGACCTGGCTCGGCTCGAGCTTGGCATCCCTGAGGATTTCTTCAAAGATAGGGATTTTCTCGGTGTGGCCCTGGTAGACGTAGGTAATCTTGGTCTGCTTGGCGCGCTCGACGGTAGCCGGAGAAACGCGGCCGCTGATTACGCCGCTCTTGATTCCCTTCCAGTTGAGCCACTGCAGCGCGATGCCATCCTGCGAATCGAAACCCTTGGTTTCGACCATCTGTCCATCCGGGCCGGGAACGTTGTAGAGGCGCCCGTCGGTCAGGACACCATCCACGTCCATCAGAAGCAGTTTGATTCGCGAGGCGAGCTGGGTCAAGGCGCTCTGGTTCACATCAGTGGACAAGTCGAGTCTCCTCGAACAGTTGTACCAAAGCTGTGGAGTTTGTCGCTTACTTCACGCCGATGGCGCAGACTGCGGAGACCGGCTTCATGCGCTTGACTTCGAGGCGGACTTCGTTAAATCCGGCGGCGCGCATATTATCCACAAGCCAACGTCCGGTTTCGCGCGCGGTTCGTTCCTTGGCCCCTTTCGACCGCGGTTGAACGGCGACGGCCACGATACCGCTGGTGCGCGTTACACGGCGCATCTCAAGCATGACGGTTACCGGATCAGGCCAGAATTGGGCCACATTGATGGAGAAGACCTTTTTGAAGAAGTCGTCCGGGTAAGGCAGCTTGGAGGCGCTGCCGAGCTGAAGTTCCACCACGCCTTTGTCGATGGCCGCTCGATTCCGGCGGCTGGCTTGCGCCACCATCACGGGAGAATGATCCACGCCCGCGACGAACCCATCCACGGCAATCTCGCTGACACGCCGGATGTCGATGCCCGAGCCGAAGCCGACTTCCAGCACGCAATCGTTCTGATGAATTTCGAGCATCGGCAGGACCCACCAGCTGCGCTCCTTGTTGTTAAAGGCCATCAGATGGCCAACGGCGTGGCCGAGCATTCCTGTGGGCTTCTGGAACTGGCTGCGCCAGCCTGTGGGTTGACAGGAGCCGGGAACCTCGATTGCAGGGGACAGGGCTACAGCGTTCTTCATAATGTCTCCTTCTACTCGTTTACGAACATTTGACGCCGGAAGTTCCGAGTGGTTACGTGTGTTAAGTGTGTTACGGCTTTCTCGGTGTGGCGAGAACGGCCCACCGCAACCCTCGTTGTTGCGGGGCCGGGCATCAGCTAGAATGTTTAATTACTCCTCTGCGAATGTTCATGGAGTTGTAACCGTGCGCGGGAGACCTACGTCTCTTTCTGGGCGCAGAGGGAAAGGAACCCGGTCTTCTTACATGAGTCTTTGCAGGCGCGCGCGCCTGGCCAGTGTCTTGATTTGTCTATTCATTTCCCTTGCGCTGGCAACGGCTTGGCCGCAGACCCAACCCCAGGCGGAACCGGCCAAACCGGCGACGAATCAAGCCCAACCGCAACCGCCCGAGCAGGAACCAAAGAAAGCGAATCCCTTCGAAACGGTGCCGCAGACCACGCCGGAGACGCCTCCTCCTGCCCAGCAACCGCGTAAGCCACAGATGGAGGCCCCGAAGCCCGTGGAAGCGCCCCCTCCAGCGCCCGCGGGCAACACGATTGAAGCCATTGAATTCCGTGGGGCGCGCCGCGTTCCGCAGGACACGCTCCGCGCGCTGATTTTCACCAAGAAGGGCGACGTTTTCAACGAAGACGCTCTGCACCGCGATTTCATGGCTCTGTGGAATACCGGCCGCTTCGATGACATCCGGTTGGAGACGGAACCGGGCAAGACCGGGCTACTGGTCCGCTTCGTAGTGACGGAGCGGCGCGTGATCCGAACCATCAAGTACGGCCCGGGCATGAAGTCGGTCACGGTCTCGGAAGTTCTCGACCGGTTCAAAGAGCGGAAAGTGGGGTTGTCGGTCGAATCCCAGTACGATCCCAATAAAGTGCAGAGGGCGGCGGTGGTGTTGAAGGAGTACCTGGCCGAGCGCGGGCGGCAATTTGCCACGGTTGACCCGGAAATCCGCCAGGTGCCGCCTTCCTCGCTCGAAGTCACCTTCAACGTCAATGAAGGCCCCAAAGTCAAGGTGGGCAAAATCGACATTCAGGGCAACAAACATTTCAGCGACAAAGACGTGATCCGCGCGATGAAGAATCTTCATCCCATCGGAGTCCCGCACGGCCTCTTTCTGGAAAACCTGTTTGACAAAACCTACGACTCATCCAAACTGGAAGAGGACAAAGAGCGCATCCGCCAGTTTCTCCAGGACAAGGGCTACTTCACGGCGCGCGTGCTCGACCATACTGTGACCCTGCGCGACACGGGGGGCACGGGCATGCACATTCCGTTGATCAAGCCGAACAAGCCGGGTAAGCGGGCCGATATCACGATCCCCATCGAAGAAGGGCAGTTGATGCATCTGGAGAAGATGAGTTTCGTGGGTGTGAAGTTATTCCGCACCACGGATTTCTTGCAGAAGAACGTCTTTCAGATGAACGACGGCGATGTCTTCTCGACGGCCAAGCTGCGCAAGGGCATCGAGCAGATGAAGAAGCTCTACGGCGAATTTGGCTACATCGACTTCGTGCCAGAGCCTTCCTTCGACGTGATTCCCAACAGCGACAAGATCGACCTGACCCTGACCGCCGACGAGGGCAAGCAGTTCTTCGTGCGGCGCATCGATTTCGCGGGCAACACCACCACGCGAGATAAAGTCATCCGCCGCGAGATTCTGCTCGATGAAGGCGACATTTACAATAACCGTCTGTGGGAACTCAGCATCCTGCGCCTCAACCAGTTGGGCTACTTTGAAGTGCTCAAGGCGGAAGAGGCGGCCACGATCCAACGAAACACGCAAAACAACACTGTGGATATCACGCTCAAAGTCAGAGAGCGCGGAAAGAACTCGATCGGTCTGAATGGCGGCGTGTCGGGAATCGCCGGGAGTTTCGTGGGTTTCAACTATGCCACAAACAACTTTCTGGGCCTGGGTGAGACGTTGTCGCTCGATTCGCAGCTCGGCACGCGGCTGCGCAGCGTGAGCCTGGGCTTCACTGAGCCGTATTTTTTGGATAAGCCGCTGCAATTGGGATTTCTGGTTTACTTGCGGCGCTTCGATTACAACCAGGCGCGAGAGGCTTCGCTCCTCAGCGGTCAGAATCTCATTCCTCTCTACAATGCTTTGGGTACGCAGAATCTGCTCAACTATGTGCAGAATAGCCACGGGTTCAACGCTTCGGCTAGCAAGATGCTGCGGCGCAGTTTTGCCCGCATAGGGATCACGTACGGCTACGACGATTCCAACGTCGTCACCACCAGCGCGGCGGCCACGCAGTACTTTACGTATATTAATTTTCAGGGTGTCAGCGGCCCCAGCTCGTTTTGCGTGCCCTCGGACACTACCGGAACGTCAGCGTCATGCAGCGGCATCAAAACCAGCTCCATCACGCCTTCCTATAGCTACAATACGGTGAACCATCCGATCGACCCGACAGGCGGGAAAAGCATCTTTGCGTCGACACAATTCGCGGGCAGCTTTCTCGGCGGCAACGTTAATACGGTCCGGCCGTCGCTCGACCTCAAATATTTCCACCCGAATCCATTCCACCGCAGTCACATTCTGGCGTTCCACTTCATGGGATCGCTGCTGACGGGCTACGGCGGCAAAGTCGCGCCACCGTTCGCGCGCACGTTCATCGGGGGCGAGCAGGATATCCGCGGCTTCGAGATCTGGGGCATCACACCGATTGCCTTCATCGCGAGCGACGCGACGGTCAACGTGCTGAACAACGACGGCAGCGCCCGGCAGCAAAAGGTGGTGCTCAACGGCGTGCAGACGCTGGTGCCCTCCACCATGACGATCCCGACATATCAGCTCATCACTCCCGGTGGCGATACGCAGTTGATCGGCAATTTCGAGTACCGCATCAAGATCTTTGGCCCGGTAACGCTGGCGTTATTCTTCGATATGGGCCAAAACAGGATCCTGCTGCCCGGGGAGCTGAAGATGAATCCGACGCGCGTCTCCCAGTTGAACGCCGAGTTCCCCCAGGCGGCATTCGACGGAAAGGTCAAGCTCGCACCCGGCACGCAGAACGTGCGCGCGTCCACCGGCATCGAGCTGCAGGTGTTACTGCCCGTGGTGCAGGCGCCGTTCCGGATTTACTGGGCCTACAACCCGCTGCGCGTGGACCGGCTTTTGCAGCCGCCCATCGTGGTCGACCGTTCGATGTTCCCGAACAACGCGACATTTCTTAACGCCATCGCGTCGTTCGGCCAGGCTTATCCGTTCACCGAAAAAGCCAGCACCTTCCGGTTTACGATCGGGCGCACGTTTTAGCCAGTTGCACAGTAACATTAGAATATGAGAGTTACGGGGGGCGTATACCCGCCCGAATATAGCAAGGAGCGATTTGTGAAGAGTACATTGTGTGTCTTAGCCTTTCTGGGGCTGGTTCATTCGGCGGGGGCGCAAATTACCGGCAAGGTCGGAGTGATCAACATTCAGAGCGCGATTATCAGCACCAACGACGGCAAGAAGGCCGCAGGCGAGATTCAGACGCGCTTCAACCCCAAGAAGGCCGAAGTGGACCGGCGCCAGGGCGAGATCACGCAGCTTCAGGACCAGCTCAACCGCGGGCGCAACACGCTGAGCGAAGAAGCGCGGCAGAACCTGACGCGCGAGATCGACCAGAAAAACAAAGCGCTCACGCGTTTTACCGAAGACGCGCAGGCCGAGTTGCAGCAGGAAGAGCAGAAGGCCATGGGTGAACTGTTTGGCCGCGTCATGCAGGTGATCGACAAGTACGCCAAGGACAACGGTTACACGCTGGTGCTGGACGTCAGCTCGCAACAAACGCCTGTGCTGTATGCCTCGAACACGATCGACATCACCAAGGACATAATCGAGCTTTATGACAAAAACACACCAGCGGCTGCTTCTGCTGCCCCGGCGTCAGGGATCGTCAAGCCGCCAGCCCCGGCGCCTGCCGTCAAACCCGCCGCTCCTGCAGCCCCCAAAACTGCCCCCCCGAAGTGAGACATCGTCGTGAACAATGCAAGGTTTGCTTTAGCGGCTTTGGTCCCTGTTTTCGCCCTGCCGGCAGTGGCACAGAACGCCGGCAAGATCGGTGTCATCAACCTGCAGACAGCGATCGTGGGAACCAAAGACGGCCAGAAGGCCGGCAGCGATATTCAGGCGCGGTTCAATCCGAAGAAAGCCGAGTTTGAGAAACGCCAAAGCGACATCGGACAACTCCAGGACCAGCTCAACCGCGGGGGCGCGACGCTCAGCGAGGGAGCCCGGACCAAGCTGACGCGGGAGATCGATCAGAAGACCAAAGCGTTGAATCGTGATACCGAAGATGCTCGCGCGGAGCTGGATCAGGCGGAGCAGAAAATCATGGGCGAGCTGGGAGGCGGGATTATCGCGGTGATCGATAAATTCGCCAAGGAGCACGGTTATGTGCTGGTCATTGACATCAGCGCGCAGCAAACCCCCGTGGTGTACAGGTCCGACAGCATCGATATCACCAAAGATATCATTGAGTTGTACGACAAGCGGGCACTCCCGACGGCCGCCGCCCCGCGCAACGGACCGGCAGTACCAGTCCCTAAGCCAGTACCGCCCAAGTAGAGCAACGCTGTACGATTTCAGCGCGTCATTTATTATTAGAGTAAGCTATAGCTGTCGAGAGGACGCGTCGTGAAACCTTTAGCCGCGGTTACATTGGGCGTTATTTTCGCTGCGTGCGGTTTGGCGCAGTATCGCAGTTTCAGCGGAATCCAGTTTACCTCGTCGCCGCCGCCCGCGTCGGCCGCCCGGTCAGGGTTTGGCCGGGTACTATTTCCTGTCACGGGCCAGCCGCCACCCAACGGTTTCAATACGGGGCGGGTCTTGTTTCCGGGGACTGGCGGTCCTCCGGGAAGCCCCCTTTCCATTACAGATACGACGTTCGCCGGCCGGCTGGGCGCGACCGTGAGTGGACTCAATAACGGCGGGTACCGGCGCTATCGCAGACCCCAGTTCGTCGTGCCGTACACTTATCCGGTCTTTGCGGGGGGTTATTCAGATTATGGGTATGGATACGGCTACCCGCCAGCGGAGGACCCCAATGCGGCTGGAGCGAATCCGCCTCAGCAAGCGCCCCAGGTTATCATCAATCAGAATTTCATTCCCGAGCACGCCAGCCCTGTGATCCATGAATACAGCGAGGATCCTTCAGGAGGCATTCATATCTACGAAGCGCCGGGCCGGGAGCCGGCCGATGCTTCTGCGGATGAGAACACGAGCTTCTATTTGATCGCGTTCAAAGATCACTCCATTTACTCGGCGTTCGCCTACTGGGTGGAGGGCGATACCCTGCACTATGTCACGCCGCAGCGCGTACACAACCAGGCGTCGCTCAGCCTGGTGGATCGGGAGCTCACCGAGAAGCTGAACCGCAATCACAGCATGCCGGTGAGGCTGCCCAAGTAGATTTAACGCGGACCGGCCAGGGCTCGCACGAAGTCCACATCGCCCTCGAGGAAATCGTAGGCGGCCAGGTGTTCGCGTTTTTCCCAGCGGATTTCTTCAAAGGCCCGGTTCCGCGGTTCTCCGTCGAATTTCGAAACGGAATAGAACATCAGGTGGATGGGTGACCGGCCGGGGTATGTGTATTCATACTCCGTGATCGGCGGACCGATGGCGGCCTGGATGCCGAGTTCTTCCTCCAGTTCGCGGTGGATCGCAGCGGCCGGAGTTTCTCCAGGCTCCACTTTTCCACCAGGGAATTCCCACTTGAATTCGTGCCATTCCCCGGCCTTGCGCTGGCCGATCAGCACCTGTCCGTCGCGTTCGATCACCGCAGCAACCACTGTGGTCATGATCTTCGAGATTGTCCCATACGCGCGCACGGCGCCGATAGAATGGAGTCAACGGCATGTATAGCGAGCGTCTGCTCGATCACTTTCAGCATCCGCGCAACGTGGGCCAGTTGGAGGCGCCGGCGGTAACGGTGGAGGTATCGAACCCGGTCTGCGGCGATATTCTGCGGCTGTCGGTGCGATTCGAAGGCGACGTTGCGGCGGAAGCGCGCTACAAAACACGTGGCTGCACGGCGTCGATTGCGGCCGGTTCCGCTCTGACCGAGTGGATCGCGGGAAAGACGCGGGCCGAGCTGGCCCAAATCAAGGTGATGGCGATCGAGGACGCGGTAGGGGGGCTGGCCGCGGAATCGAAGCACGCGGCCGTTTTGTGCGTGGAGGGAGTCCGGGCGGTTCTAAATGCGCAGCGCGGTTGAACTTCTTTCGGCCGTCCTGCGTTGTCTATAAGCTGGATAAGGAGGAGCTCCCATGCTGCCGTTTACGCCTGTCGATGCCCTACTGAAAGATGCGTCCTACGCGCTCCGGTCGTTTCGCAAGAGCCCTGGCTTTACAGCCGCCGTGGTGGTCTCGATCGCTCTGGGCATCGCCGCCAACACTACGGTCTTCAGCATTGTGAATGCCGTACTCTTGGGTTCGCTCCCGGTGAAGGAGCCCGGGCGGCTGGTGAGCTTCAACGAAGGGGAGTCCCTTTCCTACCCCGATTACTTGGATTACCGGGACCAGACCAAGGATGTTTTTGAAGGCGTGTGCGCCACCTTCCCGCTGGTCCCCGCAAGCCTCGGCGGCGTAGGCGAGCCCGAGCGGATCTGGGGCCAACTGGCAAGCGGCGACTACTTTTCCCTGGCTGGGGTTGAGCCCGCAGTGGGCCGGGGCTTCGTGCCGGAGGAAGACCAGGTGCCGGGAAGAAACCCGGTGGCCGTTCTGAGCTTTGGTTTGTGGCGCCGGCGCTTTGGCTCGGATCGCGCCATTACCGGCAAGACCATAATTCTGAACAATCACACCTACACGGTGGTGGGCGTTGCGCCAGCAGGTTTTCATGGGTTGTTTCGAGCCATCGACCCTGAGTTTTGGGTTCCGCTCGCCATGGCGGCTCAGATCATGCCGGATATCGCAAAGGACGGCTTGAACCAGGGGCGCTCCGCGCACTGGCTGATGGTGGACGCGCGTCTGAAGCCGGGCGTGAGCCGGGAGCGGGCGCTGGCCGCCGTCAACGTGGTCAACAAACGCTTGAATGACGCCTATCACAAGGGCGAGAAGAACAGGCCGGCAATGCGTCTGGGCGCTTCGGGCGAATTCCCAGGAGGCGCAACCAAGTACGTGATGGGGCTGATGGTGATCCTGATGGTCGTGGTAGGCCTGGTTTTGCTGATTGCGTGCGCAAACGTGGCCAACCTGCTGCTGGCGCGAGCCTCGGCGCGGCAGAGGGAGATTGGCATTCGCCTGGCGCTCGGCGCCGGCCGGGCCCGCCTGGTCCGGCAGTTGCTGACCGAGAGCATTCTGCTGGCGATGGCCGGAGCCGTTGCTGGGTTTCTGTTAACGCTCGCCGCGATTCGGCCGATCTCGCACTTCGAGCTTCCGTTCCCGCTGCCCGTCGCCTTCAATTTCATGCCCGATGCCAGAGTGCTGGTATTCACAGTAGCCCTTTCCATGATGACGGGCATCATCTTCGGATTGCTTCCGGCGCTTCGCGCCACGCGCCCGGACCTGGTCGCGACGCTCAAGGATCAAGGGGGCGCGGTGGGAAGTTTCCGGCGCTTTGGCATGCGCAACCTGCTGGTCGTGGGCCAGGTATCGCTTTCGCTAGTACTGCTGGTTGGCTCCAGCTTGTTCCTGCGCAGTCTCCAGAATGCTTCTTCCATCGATCTCGGCATGCGCCCCGAGAACGTGCTGTTGATGGGCGTGGATCCCAAACTGCACAACTACTCGCCCGACAAGACGCGACTGTTCCTCGCTCAGTTGCGCGAGCGTGTGTCAGCTCTGCCCGGCGTTGCTTCCGTGAGCTTTCTGGATAGCGTTCCGCTGAGCATCGGGGG
>Ga0335077_10006674_pt1 | contig 14269 bp, 12 predicted proteins | sample Lox_Sample_31_FD_207151 | JGI IMG/M metagenome (GOLD analysis project Ga0335077, IMG submission 207151) | Soil microbial communities from Loxahatchee National Wildlife Refuge, Florida, United States - Lox_Sample_3.1 | ecosystem: Environmental > Terrestrial > Soil > Wetlands | place: USA...
CCGTCGCGGTCGGTAAAGAAGGTGAACATGAAGAACGCCAGCCAGTGGCGGGTCTCTTCGTTGAAGGCGGTCAGAATGCGGGGATTATCCTGGTGGCCGGAGCGCCGCTCCAGCAACCGCTCGGCCTCTTCCCGCCCGTCGCGGCCAAAGTAACGGTGCAACAGATACACCATCGCCCAGAGATGCCGCCCTTCCTCCACATTCACCTGAAACAGGTTGCGCATGTCGTAGAGCGAAGGCGCGGTCATGCTGAGCAGCCGCTGCTGTTCGACCGAGGCCGGTTCGGTATCGCCCTGGGTGACGATGATCCGCCGCAGCGTGGAGCGGTATTCCCCCGGGACCTCCTGCCAGGCCGCCTCGCCCTGGTGCTCGCCGAAGGCCACTTTGCGGGCTTCATCCCGCGGCACCAGAAAGATTCCCCAGCGGTAGTCGGGCATGCGCACGTAGCCGAAGTTGGCCCAGCCGTCGCGGTCCACGCTGATGGCGGTGCGCAAATAGACCTGCAGGTTTTCGCTCTTGACCGGCCCGGTATCGGACCACCAGTTCAGAAACGCCGGCTGCCACTTTTCCAGCGCGCGCTGCAAGGTTTTGTCGCCGGCCAGGTCAACGTTATTCGGGATTCTCTCACTGTAATCAATCATGAAACTCTCCGCCGGGGCGCTACACGCGCTCCCAGTTGAATTTTGCTTTGGTGCCGCTGCCGTACACTTTCAGGGCGCCAGTCGCGCCCACGGCATTGGGGCGGTTGAAGATCCAGTTCTGCCAGGCGGAAAGCCGGGCAAAGATTCGCGTGTGCATCGTTTCTGGCAGCCCGAAGCGCAAGTTCGCTTCCAGGCCAGTAAGCGCATCGGGAGAGAGCGCGCTTCGCGCCTCGATGGCCAGGCGCAACTCGTCGGCCCAATCCAGCTCGTCAGGCGCGGCGGTCACCAGGCCGGTTTCGAGCGCCTGCTCGCCGGGGATGCGCTTGCCAAGCAGAGCTCTTGCCCGCTCCATCTCCCTAGCCTCTTCATAAAACCGCGCCGCGATTCGCGGCAGCCCGTTGCTCATAAACAGCGGACCGAAGTTCATCTCTGAGAGCGCGACAAACGTTGCTTCGGGGTTATCGGCCAGGTTCAGCATGTAGGCGCGGTCTGCCGCCAGCGCCAGCTCGAACAAAGTGCCGGCAAAGCACGAGCCTTCTTCGATCACGGCATAAATGGAGCGCGCCGAAACGTCCAGGCGGCAGAGCGTGCGGCGAATCATATTGGCGACTTCCCGCACGAACCAGTTGTCCTTGTGGGCAATGAGCTGCTTATCCATCTCCAGGACCGCGTCGGCGCTGCCGCTGGTTTTCATGATCCACAGGCCCAGCTCCAGCTCGTTGGTGCGGGCGCTGAGAATGGCGTCATCGAGTTCGCGGGCCATCTGCAGCGGCCACCAGTTCGCCCCCGCAGCCAGAATCTGGTCGAGCGTCCTGGCGGCGGCCGCTTCGGGAGCTTTCACTGTGAACGTGGCCGTGCGCGCGGCGCGGTCGAAGGCCACATCTACAAACTCATAGTGATATCCGACATCGTCAATCGTGCGCTGCAGCGGCGCCAGGCTCACGCCCTTCTGGCCCGCCGGGCGGTCGCTTTTCGCCGCCATCTCCTGCGCGCGCTTCTGCACCGCCTCATTCCACTGCGCCGGCTTTACGATCTCATCCACCAGCCGCCACTGTTTTGCGCGCTCTCCCTGCACTCCCTCAGAAACGGTGCAGAACATGTCGGCCAGGTCGCGCCGCACTTTGCGCTTGTCAGTCACCCGGGTCAGGCCGCCCGTGCCCGGCAGCACGCCCAGCAAAGGCAACTCAGGCAAGCTCACCGCCGAGGAGCGGTCGTCAATCAAATAGATTTCGTCGCACGCCAGCGCCAGCTCGTATCCGCCGCCGGCGGTGGTGCCGTTGCACGCCGCCAGAAATTTGACGCCGGAGTGTTGGCTGGCATCTTCCATCCCGTTGCGGGTCTCGTTGGTGAACTTGCAGAAATTAACCTTCCATGCGTGCGAGCTTGTGCCCAGCATGTAAATGTTGGCGCCGGAGCAGAACACCCGGCTCTTGGCGCTGGTCAGAATGACCGCCCGCACCTCAGGATGCTCAAAGCGAATGCGCTGCAGCGCGTCATGCAGCTCGATATCCACGCCCAGGTCGTAGGAGTTCAGCTTCAGCTTGTATCCTGGCCGCAGGCCGCCCTCCTCTTTCGTATCCATGAACAGCGTCGCGAGGGGGCCCGCAAACTTGAGCTGCCAATGCTGGTAGCGGGAAGGGTCCGTTTGATAATCCACCCTTGAGGCGGTGCGCTCGCGCGCGTCAGTCAGCGTCGCTTCCACAGAGACTCCTTCCGAAGGGCCAGGCCGCTGAGTGCACTATAGTGCAAGCGGTATGGTACCTGCCATTCCCCCACAGCCTTGCCTCTTCTAAAACGTAGCATTATTGCTGCCGGCAATCAATGCAGGAGACACGCGCTGATATGCAGTATAGTGCATATCGCGACGCCGGAAAGCAGGTTACCGGTAGTCGAACAGCATCATAAAGCCAAAGTCCATGTGCAGCTGCTGATGGCAGTGGAATAGCGTCAGCCCGGGATCGTTGGCCAGAAAATCCACTTCTACCTCCTGATATCCCCCGACCATCACCACATCTTTCATGATTCCGGCGGTAGGCTGTCCCGCCAGCCGGGTCAACTCAAAACTGTGCCGGTGAAGATGGATAGGGTGAATGTCGTCGCTGGCATTGCGCATGCGCAGCCGGTAGCGTTTGCCCTCTTTGAGGTGAAAGGCCGCCCGGGCCATTTCGCTGCTCATTGGATAAGCTGCGCCGTTTATGGTCCAGCGATTGAAGCCGTGCTCGGCTGCGTTGTCTTTCTCGAAAAGCATCTCGTACGTCTCGTCCGCTTCCAGCGTCTTTGCGCCTGCCCTGGCAAAGCGCATGTAGTTCCAGCGAAATGGGGCCGGCTTCTGCCATTGTGGCTTGCCGCCGCGGCCGGCGTATTCCACCACAATGCCCATCCCATGTCCGCGATCATCGTCGGAGAGGTCGCCCATCAGCCACACTCCGGGATGGTTCATTTCCACCAGCGCCGAAATTCGTTCGGCCGTGCCCAGCCACAGCGCCGGCACGGCCGCCGGCTTGGGAACCGGATTTCCATCGAGCGCCACCACCTGAAACGAATGGCCGGGCAAGGCCAGACTGCGAATCTCCGTGGCGCTTCCATTCAAAATGTGGAACAGCACCCGCTCGCCCTGCTTCACACGGATCGGTTCGCCATGCCCCAGCATGCGCCCATTGATGGTGAACGAGCGGTAGCCAACTTCATAGCCGTGCGGCATGCCCCTGGCGAGAGAGGCTTTCATGGCCGACTCTCCCTTCCCTTCCAGCGCCTTCACCTGAGTTGCCGGCGACAGAAAGTCCATCGCCATATCGCCCCCGCGGCTGAAACCCGGCTCGAATTCTTTCAGAACAAGGAACACTTCACGGTCGTAGCGGCCCGGATCGTCTTTGGGCTCAATGTAAACTGGCCCCACCTGCCCGCTGTACTGGCCGGCATAGAGATTGGCGCCGGCGCGACTGTGCGTGTGGTAGAAGCGAAAGCCCGCCGGTCTGGGCGTGAACGTGATCCGGCGCATCCCGTGGGCCGCAATGAATGGCGTGCCCTCTTCGGAGGCTCCATCCACATTGCTCGGCACCATCTGACCATGCCAGTGCAGTTGTTCCGGAGAATCCGTGCCGTTGTAAATATCCACCGTCACCGGTTGCCCTTCTGTGAGCCGGAGCAGAGGGCCGGGAAACTGGCCGTTGTACGTAACGGCCGAGATGATTCGCCCTGGCGCAATCTCGATGGCGGAATTTTCGATGCGAAGGCTGTAGTCCGCGGGGCCGGCGGCGGAAGCTGTCTCCGGCGAGGGGTGGGGGGCGCCTGCGAAATTGACCCCGCCCGAAAGCGCAATCGCGCCCGCCCCCAGAGCCGCGGTTTTCAAGAAGCAGCGCCTGGAACTGGAGGTGCTTTGCATGAACTTCCCCTGCGCGCTGGCTCTCTCTCTGGAAATTCACGAACCTGAGTGAGGGAGAGCCAGGCGATGCCTTCCACAGGATGAGCCAGGCCGGGGTACGGTTGCAATTAGAAACCAAAGGCCGCCGTTTCCGGCGGCCTCGGTTGCTGTTTCTACTCCGTCTCAGTGGCGCCAGCCGCCCCACTCGTGATGATCTTTGCCAAACAGGTCTGTCATCACGTTGGTGTTGGCGTCACAGGCGTGGTTCAGGCAAGGCAAACCAAAAGCCGACTCCATGGAACGAAGCAAATCGTAGTGGGTATAGAACTGCGCGCTGCTGCCGTGGAAGCCGTAATTGGTTTCCACGATCAGCACCACCTGGTTGATGTTGGGAGCCAGGCTGTAATCGTTCTCGTCCCAGGTCAGCACGATGGCGCTGCGGCCGTCTTGCCAGGCGGGCGAGCGGTGAATGGCCTCAACGATCTGCTGGATGGTGACGTCGCCGCGGTACATCAACGCCGGATTCAAGCCCGACTGCGAGCCATCATCGCTGGGGTCGAAGTTGCAGAAGGCGCCGCCATTGCCCCGTCCATGCTGGTCGTTGCACTGGTTGGGCACGATGAAGGAAAAACTCGGCACGTGACCCGAACGCAGGTCGGCGTAAAGCCCCTGCCCGCCTTCAAACCCGACCGTGTTTCTCAGGCTGCTGTGCGGGTTCACGCCCTCTTGTACGCTGCGGAAATAAACGAACGGATTGTGCTTGACCGCATACAGAGAAACCACATCGTCCTGCGTGAGCGGGGGATTCAGCGTGGGCATGATCTTGGTGAAATCAGTTTTGTCGGTGTAGTAACCGTCGCTGCTGTTCACCAGCTCGGCGCCGCTCAGGGGCAGACTTTCCTGATAGCTCTTCCAGCTCAGGCCGCGCTCCGCCAGCTGGTCGGCGATCGTCTTTCCTGTGATATTGGTCTCGGCCGCAATCGACTTCACCCCGTCAATGTTGTTTTCTCCCGGAGGGCCTGAGGTCTCATTCGAGAAGTCCACCGCCGGCGTGGCCGCATCCGTGCCGTAGCCCGTGATTGGGCAAATGTCGGGGAAGGTCCCGTCATCGAGCGAAGTGATGCCTGAGGCCAGGTTGGGGGTGCAGGTGGTGCTGTGCCAGTCCGGCGAGTTGTCGTTCAGCACGCCGAAATTGGACCCGCCCGTGACCTCCAGGTAGTTGGTCAGGCTGGGATGGGCGACGGCAAAATAGTTGGTCGCCAGGTTGCCTTGCGTTGCGTACTGGTTCACGAACGGGTCGTTCGGATTGGTGATGACCTGGCTGTAGCCGTGGTTTTCCATCATGATGAAGAACACGTGATCCAGGTGGGGAATGCCTTTGGGAACCTGCCCCTCGCCGGCGAAGACCGGGCTCACGCATGCTGCTGCCAATAAAGCCGCCAATGCGGCAGTCTTTTTCATGGGCGCTACCTTTCGTTTTTATTTTTTTCCTGGGTAGTTCTGCGTCCCACTTGAGAGACGGGGGCTCAACTCCCGGACTGTAGTGGGTGCTTGTTACGGGCCGGTTAAAGGCAGGTTAAGATTTCGTAACAACGCAGCAACTGGTTCGAATGCGATGGTGGTGGCAGCGGAGCGGCTCTCAGCCGCGAAGGCAGAGCGCGATCAATCCAGCTCCAGATTCTCCCTCAAAATCCCGATATCCTTATCCCCCCTGCCGGAGATGTTGACGATTACGATCTCGGTCTTCTTCATCTTCGGCGCGCGCTTGAGGGCTTCGGCCACGGCGTGGGCCGATTCCAGTGCGGGAATGACGCCTTCGGTGCGAGCCAGCAGCGTGGTCGCCGCCAGCGTTTCGGCATCTGAGGCGGCCACGTACTCGGCGCGGCTGGTGTCGTGCAGCCAGGCGTGCTCCGGACCAATCGAGGGATAGTCGAGACCGGCGGAAATGGAATGCGTGGTCGCGACTTGCCCCGCCGCATCCTGCAGCAGGTAGGAGTAAGTGCCTTGCAGCACTCCCGGCAGGCCGCCCTGAAAGCGCGCGGCGTGATCGCCCAGGCGCTCGCTGCGGCCGCCCGCCTCAACCCCGATCAGCTTGACCTTCTTGTCTTTCAGAAAATCGTGGAAGATGCCAATGGAATTCGATCCTCCGCCCACGCAGGCGATGATCGCCGCCGGCAGCTTGCCTTCCGCCTTGAGAATCTGCGCCCGCGCCTCTTTGCCGATCACCTTATGAAAGTCCCTTACCATCGCGGGATAGGGATGGGCGCCCAGCACGCTACCCAGCAGGTAGTGGGTGCTGCGGACATTGGTCACCCAGTCGCGCATGGCTTCGTTGATGGCATCTTTCAAAGTGCGCGAGCCGGAATCCACGCCGCGAACCTCCGCGCCCAGCAGCCGCATGCGGAAGACGTTGAGTTCCTGGCGGCGCATGTCTTCGGTGCCCATGTAAACCACGCAGTCGAAGCCAAGCAGTGCGCAGACCGTGGCCGTGGCCACCCCATGCTGCCCGGCGCCGGTTTCGGCCACCACCCGGCGCTTGCCCATGCGCTCCACGAGCAGCGCTTGCCCCAGGCAATTGTTGATCTTGTGCGCGCCGGTGTGCAGCAGGTCTTCGCGCTTCAGGTAGATCTTGGCCCCGCCTAGTTTCTGGGTCAGCCTGCGGGCAAAAAAAAGCGGCGTAGGCCGGCCCGCGTAAGTGCGGAGCAGTTCATCCAGCCGCCGCTGGAAAGCCCGGTCGCGTTTGGCCTTCTCGTATTCCCGCTCCAGCTCGTCGAGCGCGGCCATGAGCGTCTCAGGAACGTAGCGCCCGCCATAGGGGCCAAAGCGGCCGGGCGCCTTTTTCCGCGGCGTTTGCAGTTTAGAAATAGTTGCGCTTGCCATGCTTACGCGCTCTTCTCGGCCCCCCGGACCGCCGAGATAAAGGCCTTGACCTTTTCCGGGTCTTTCTTGCCCGGCTGGGCCTCGACGCCGGAAACCACGTCCACGCCCCAGGGCTTCAGTATACGCATGGCCTCGCCGACGTTCGCGGAGTTCAGGCCGCCCGCCACCGCAATTCTGCCCAGGGCGCGCAGGTCCTCGGCTTTGGCCGAGGCAGCCTGCCAGTCGAAAGTGGTACCTGTGCCGCCGTGCTGTGTAAGCGAACCGGAATCGAGCAGGAAGGCGTATACCTCTCCGGCCTTCCACTCTTTCGCTTTGGCCACCCCCGCCTCGGGATCCGTGCGCATGGAAACCGCCACCAAGATCTTGAGAGCAGGGCGCCCTTTGGGCCACATCTTTTTGAACTGCGGATTTTGAGGATCGGCGAGCTGCTCCGCCAGGAAGGGATCGTCGCTGACCAGAAGTTGGACTGCGGTAAGGCCAACCTTGGCGGCCAGGGAAAGAATCGCGTCCGAGGGCTGATCTACGAAGACGCCGACTTTCTCAATCTTTTCCGGCAGCCGGGCCACGATCTGGCGCGCCGCCTGGGGCTCGATGTAGCGCGCGCTGCCCGGGTAGAAGATGAATCCCAGGGCGTCCGCGCCGGCGCGCATGGCCAAGACGGCGTCCTCGAGACTGGTGGTGCCGCAGATTTTGATCCAGGTCATGGAGATGCCTGTCAGTCGCTGGCTCTGGCCTTCGGCGCCGAGTTGGTGCAGGTGGCGGCTTCGCTCAAAAGGCGGCGCAGCGCAGCGCCCGGAGATGCCGCCTGCATCAACGACTCACCGATCAGGAATGCCCGGTAGCCGGCGGCGAGGAGACGGACAACGTCCGATCCCGAGGAAATGCCGCTTTCGGCTACCGGCAAGACATTCTTCGGCAGAAGTGAAGCCAAACCTAAGGCGGTTTCTAAGTCCACTCTAAAGGTACGCAGATCGCGGCTGTTGACCCCGATCAGGCTGCAGCCGGCGTCCAGGGCGCGGTGCAGCTCTTCTTGATCGTGCACCTCGCAGAGCACGTCGAGGCCATGGTCAGCCGCGCGCGCCGCAAGGGCGGCCAACTCCTGCTGCGAAAGTGCAGCAACGATCAGCAGCACGGCGTCCGCGCTGTAGGCCCGGGCCTCCAATAGTTGAAATTCATCCACAATGAAATCTTTGCGCAGGCAGGGGAGCGCGGTGGCGGAAGATGCGCGCCGCAGGTTTTCGAGCGAGCCCTGAAAGTACTCCTCATCGGTAAGTACGGAAAGCGCGGCGGCGCCGGCCTGCTCCAACTCTTTTGCCAGCCCGGATGGATCGAAGTTCGCGCGAATCACCCCGCGGGAAGGGGAAGCCCTTTTCAGTTCTGCGATCACAGCGGCGCCGGCGGTTGCCTTGGCCTCCAGAGCCTGGCGAAAGCCGCGAGGAGCATGCTTTTCGGCAGCCTGCTCCAGTTGGCGCACCTTGGCCTGAGGGCGCGCCTGGGCGGCGCGGCGGCGGGCGGCGGCAACGATTTGATCCAGGGTTGCGGGCATGGCGCGGCGATGCAGCGATTATAAAGAAATCGCGTTCTGATCCGGGGAGGAGCGAGTTTCCTGGGCTGAAAGCCGCCGGGCCGCCATCAGGGAGCTATCGCCGGCGGAAGACCGCAAGCCGGTCTCGTCTGGGCGGAACTCTTTGCCCCCAGGATTCCGCTAACTGCTTTACTTTCAATGACGGCTCCGAGTCACATCTTTCCCAAATTGGGAAGATCGAAATTAGGGGCTGTGCGAAAGTCGCACAAGCGGATTTGATTTTTCTGGCCTCCCGGCACTCCAAAAGCCGGAAACGCGAAATTAGGGGGTGTGCGAAGGTCGCACACCCGCCATCCTGAAGCGCTGCCGCCTGGCGTTTCCAGGCGCCCCCCGGAACCGTACAAAACGCAGCTTGCTACCTACCGCCCGGGCGCCATCGGTGGCTATCGAGGAAGAGAACCGCCTGAGCCTCCACGCCGGCGGCCAAGAGTCCCGCCCCGCGCGCAGTTACCTCGGGATGTCGCGGTGCACGACCTTCACCCGATACCCGGCCTTGCGCAGGAGCTTGCCCACGTCTTCGGCGATCATCACCGAGCGGTGCTGGCCGCCGGTGCAGCCGAAGGCAATGGTCAGGTAGCTCTTACCCTCGTGAACATAATGCGGCAGCAAGTAGATCAGCAGGTCAGAAATCCGCCGGATGAATTCCCGGGTCTGGGTAAAGGAGCGGATGTAGCGGGCCACTTTGGGGTCGCGGCCGGTGAAGGGGCGAAACTCGGGAACAAAGTGGGGATTGGGCAGGAAGCGCACGTCGAACATCAGGTCGGCGTCTTCCGGAACGCCCTCCTTGAACCCGAAGCTCACGCACGAGACCAGAATGCTTTTGTCTGACTCGGCCTGGTGCAGCCGCGCCGTAACGTAAGCGCGCAGTTCGTGAACATTGAACTTCGAGGTGTCAATCACCAGGTCGGCAAGGGCGCGAATGTGGCGCAGGTGGCGGCGTTCGGCGGCCAGCGAGGCCTTGACCGGGGCCCCGGTGCCCAGAGGATGCGGCCGCCGGGTTTCGCTGAAGCGGCGGATGAGTACGGCTTCTTCGGCCTCGAGAAAAATCACCTTGGTGGGCACGACCCGCTTGATGGACTTGATAATGGCGGGCAGCTCTTCCAGTTGGCTGCCTTCGCGAACATCTACCACCAACGCAGTGCGTTCAATCTCGGAGGAGCGCCCCACCAGGCCGGCGAAGTGGGGAATCAGGCCGACGGGCAGATTGTCCACGCAGTAGTAGCCAAGGTCCTCAAAGGCTTTGAGCGCCGAGGCCTTGCCCGAGCCGCTCATGCCGGTAATGATGACCAGCTCGCCGGGCGGACGGGTGCCAGGCGGAACCGCCTTCCGCCCGCGGGCCTGGTTTTTTGGCTTGCGCGCGGCCATCCCGAGGTGATGGTAACAGGGCGGCTTGCGCGGGGCCAGTTGCAGGGCAGGTTGCAGATCTTCAGTCCAGATATCCCGTTCCGGAGGCGGTATCTGGGCACGCCTCGGGCAACCGCCCTGCAAGGCCCCTGGGTCCTACCACAGACTCAAAGCCGTCGCCCAATTTGCGATTGCTTGTTTCCGAGCACAAATCCTATATCGGCAAGCGCAAATGAAACTTGAGTGCAGCGGCAGATGGCAGGGAGTTAAAGCCGGAAGGGTGCGCTCAACAGCCGGGCCGGCAGCAGAATCACTCCCTTGACCAGGGCCAGTGCGCCGTGCACCGCGATGCCCACGATGCGGAATGGAAGCAGCAGCAGCCACACGATGGGGTAGAGCACCAGCGCCAGCAGCGCCAGCGGCCAGCAAATGACAAACAGAATGCACCACAGCAGGAAGGCGATCATGGCAGCGGCCTCCGTGGAATATTACGCGCAAGCCTGGAGGAAAGTTCAATCGCTGGCGGGATTTCCTCAGCCCTGTCTCTCTCTGTGGTGCATGTCGTTGGGCACGCGAGAAGAAGTCAAAGCGCAGAGGGCGCGCGGGGCACGGAGGTTTCGCCGCCAAGATACTTCTGAAAGAAAGCCAGCGTGCGCTGCCCGGCGTCGCGCCAGACTTCATCGCTGAAGTGATGGCCGGCGCCGGGGTAAATCTTCATCTCGCAGGCAATGCCGCGGCTCTCAAGCACCTGCTGCAAGTGATAGGCCTCCGCCACCGGCACGGTGGCATCGGAATCGCCATGCAAGATCAGCACCGGGCAGAGCCGGCGCATGAACAGTTTCATTTCTTTGGGCAGCCCGCCGAAAAATTCCACCACCGCCTGGATGCGCGGGTCCACGGAGGCATTGGAGAGCGCAAGATAAGCGCCGAGAGAAAAACCCAGCAGGCCGAGCCGTTCGGGGTCAACCTGCGGTTGGGCGGCCACGAAGCTGGTTGCATCCCAAACCGTCTTCGCCCAGGCGAAAAAGTGGCGGAAGATGGTGGCGCGATCCTTGGCGGCGCTGGTGCCGGTGCGGTCGAAATAGTGCAGCACATAAACCGCGAAGCCCTGCGCGGCCAGAAGGGCGGCAGGCCGCTGCATACCCTCGAAATCGCCGCCCGAGCCGTGCAGGCCGAGGATTGCCGGCAAACGCCGGCCCGCAGCGTCGGGCAGGAAGCAATCTATTCGGATAGGTTTGCCGCCGCTGGTAAAGGTGAGCTGGGAGTGAGAGATGGGAAACATAGGCTTTAAAGGCATGAATGGCTGGGAAGGGCCGCCGACTAACCAGGCCCAATGCCAGGTGCCAACTGCTAAATGCCGCCTTCCGCCAGCTTGCGCAGCGCATCTTCATAGGGCGGCCGCGCCACTCCGCGCTCGGTGACAATCGCGGTTACGTATTTCGCCGGAGTCACGTCAAAGGCCGGATTTTCCACCTGCACCCCTTCAGGAACCATCTGCCGGCCGCCGATGTGCGTGACCTCTCTGGCATTACGCTGCTCGATGGGAATCCCACTGCCATCGGCCGTGGCGAGATCAATGGTGGAAAACGGCGCGGCCACATAAAAGGGAATGCCATGCTCTTTGGCCAGCACGGCAACGCTGTAGGTGCCGACCTTATTGGCTACATCGCCGTTAGCGGCGATGCGGTCGGCGCCGACGACAATGGCTGCAATCTTGCCCTGCTTCATCATGGCGCCGGCCATATTGTCGGAGATTACCGTGGTCGGGATGCCGTCTTTCATCAGTTCCCAGGCGGTCAGGCGCGAGCCTTGCAGGAAGGGGCGGGTTTCGTCGGCATAGACGTGAATCTTCTTGCCCTGCTCGACGGCGGCGCGAATTACGCCCAGGGCCGTGCCATAGCCGCAAGTGGCCAGCGCGCCGGCGTTGCAGTGGGTGAGCACGCCGCCGCTTGCGGGCATGAGGGCGGCGCCATGGCGGCCCATGGCCTGGTTGGCGGCGATATCTTGCGCGTGCATGCGCTGGGCCTCTTCGATCAGCGCCTGCCTGAGCTGCGGCAGGGGACGATCCCGCAGCGCTTGGAATTTCTGCTGCATGCGGCGGATGGCCCAGAAAAGATTGACCGCGGTAGGCCGGGTCTTGCCGATCGCGTCACAGATTCGGTCGAATTCCGGCGCCAGTTCGCTGACCGTAGAAGCCTTGGAATTCTTGACGCCCAGGGCAATGCCCATCGCCGCCGCGACGCCGATGGCTGGCGCGCCGCGCACGACCATGTTGCGGATCACCTCCGCCACCTGCTCGTAAGTGGCGCAAGTGACGTAGGTTTCTTCCGTGGGCAGCTTCGTCTGGTCAATGAAGCGCACGCCGGAATCGGTCCATGCCAGGGTTTGAATCATAGTGAGCAGTCAGCCGTCAGCATTCAGCAATCAGCCGTGAGTCAAACAATCCGCGGCTAATCTTCGCGATCCGATCCAGTCCCCGATGGCTGAGTGCTGACGGCTGAGTGCTAGTTAGCTCTTGCCACATGCTCCTTCCGCACGTCATTGGCGGTGAAAATCGAAACAAATGGGGCGGGCGCGGCAGCTTTTTCAACGTTAGCGCGGCCTTTGGCCTCTTCGCGCTCCACCAGGCACATTACTCCGGCAATATCGAAACCGAATTCCCGCGCAGCTTCGATGGCCGAAATGGTTGAGGCGCCGGTAGTGCAAACGTCATCCACAATCACCACCCGCGCGCCTTTCTCGTGAAAGCCTTCAATGCGCTGGCCGGTGCCATGCTGCTTTTCGGCTTTGCGCACCAGAAAGCCGCTGATGTCTCCGCTGGCGATGGCAACTGCGACCACCACGGGGTCGGCGCCCAGGGTCAGCCCGCCAATGGCGCGAGGATTCCATTCCCGGGCCCGAATCTCTTCCAGAAAAACCTGGCCGGTCAGTCGCGCGCCGCGCGCGTCCAGAGTGGTGGTGCGGCAGTCAATGTAATAGTCGCTGGTGCCGCCGGAAGAGAGCTTGAATTCTCCCAGCCGGAAAGACTTCGCAGCCAGCAGATGCAGCAGTTCCTGACGCGCAGAAGACATGGAAGTTTAAGATAACACGGCGTCAGCGGCGGCGAATGGCCCGCCCAAGGGCTGCCATTGCAAGGACCCTGCGAGCTCGGCGGATTTTTGGCGCCTCAGCCTGAATCCTGGCGCAAGGCATCCAACCACAACATTGGGCCGCAACCGGTGTTCAATGCCGAGAGCGAACATCTCACGCTAAACGGAGGGTTTCCGTGCTGCGATTGCAAAGCAGGTTTCTCCCTATCGCACTGCTGACGCTGGCCAGTATCGGCCTCGCAGGCTGCCCTGAGCGCACCAGCATTGAGCGGATTCACCGCGAGCCGGGCCGCTTTGCCGGCAAACAAGTGACCATCGCCGGACACGTGGTCAATTCCTTCGGCGCCATGGGCAGCGGAATGTTCGCCGTGGATGACGGCACCGGCCGCATGTGGGTTTACAGCGAGCGCTTTGGCATTCCTGGGCGCGATGCGCGCGTGGCTGTGAGCGGGAGGATCGAGCAGGGCTTCAGCTTCGGCGGGCGCAATTATGCGACGATTCTGCGCGAAACCGAGCGCCAGCGTTACTGACGCGACCTATCTCAAGCGATTGAATCCATGCCACTTAGTTGATTCCGAGGGCTACGCTAGAAGCGGGAACTGGCACCATGGTGGCGTTGACACTCCGGTGTGGCTTTCGATATCCTCGGAACACTAAACCGCTTCTCTGCGAGGGCGTTAGGCTGCGCCGGGGAGCGCTGGGGTAGGAAAATCTTAATGGCATATGGCCAGGATCACGGGTGGGCGAAGTGCATGTGCGTGTGTTGTTGTATGCCCATTGATTCTGGCGTGTGCAGGTTCTTGACCTAAAGCTCTCATCTCAAGCTTATTCAAGTGGCCCACTCGCCGAAAACGGCAAGTGGGCCTTTTGATTTTCGGCGCGAATATTGAGCGGACACTTATGAAAACTTCGAATTCACAGTGGAAGGCACATCTGGCGGGCAAGATTCCGGAAGCTCTGGCAGCCGAGGTGGATGCCTTCGAGACCGATATCACGCTGCGCAAGCAGGGCAAAATTGATGAGCGCCTGTTTGCCGAGACCCGCCTGCGCCGCGGCGCTTATGGGCAGCGCTACGACAATGGCCAGCGGCATGACGGCAAGCAGGAGCAGCGGGTTTCTTATCCTTCGGGCGAACTGACCAAGGGCCCCATGACCATGTGGGATGCGCCCGGAATGCAGCGCATCAAGATTCCCGCCGGCGGCCTGAACGGCGCGCAGCTCGAGACTCTGGCAGAGCTGGCCGAAGAATACTCCGATGGCATTGCCCACGTAACCACGCGCCAGGACGTGCAACTGCACTATGTGCACATTGACGACACGCCGAGCATCATGCGGCGGCTGGCGGCGGCGGAAATCACCACCCGCGAGG
>Ga0335077_10006675_pt1 | contig 14268 bp, 18 predicted proteins | sample Lox_Sample_31_FD_207151 | JGI IMG/M metagenome (GOLD analysis project Ga0335077, IMG submission 207151) | Soil microbial communities from Loxahatchee National Wildlife Refuge, Florida, United States - Lox_Sample_3.1 | ecosystem: Environmental > Terrestrial > Soil > Wetlands | place: USA...
GGATTCTTCCTTTCCTTCCTGTAGTCGCAACACTATGGATGACCTGAATGCAAAGATCATCGCGCTTGCGATCTCGACCGCGTGCCTATGTACATTTCCTCGACTGACTGTCGGAAGGCGAGAATTCATCGTATGGTCGAACTTCATCCGCTATCCGTGTGCGGGCCGTGTGCCAGTCGGCCGCGGAGAGGCTAGCCGACCCAAGCGCCGCGCTCCCACTTCGTAGGCACAGTGTCCTTGCCCGCCAGACCGCGCACCAGCGGATCCAGGAAAGCACCGATCTCGGAGCAGACTTGTTTTAGGGTGATCCGCGGAACGAAATCCCGATTCTTGTTGCTAAATGCCTCCCATTGCCGCCTCTTGTTTTCGTCGTCGAAGAACTCAGCAGTGAATATCACTAGTGTGTCTGATGGAAGTCGTCTTGCGCCGTTCGAAGGTCTTCCTGATCGCCTCACAGAGCAAGGCACCGTCGAATCCAAAGTCGCGACTCAGGATTCGTACGTCATGGAAATCCTTCATGCGGCTGTTCGTCATACCCAAACTGACCATGGCTTCGAATTTCTCGGCTACGACGCTTTCTCGCGGGTACGTCAGCAGCTTTGCTCTTGGAAGGTCGAGCATGGACGAGAGTTCGGCTTCCACTGGGGCAGGGGTAACGATGTCTCCAAATCCGAGATCGATTTGGATTGGTATCCGGGCGTTCTCCAAATAACCTGCGAACTTGACCCGGATACCCTCGTAATCGGCATCTTCCGTGATACGTTCCGCGGTGAGAGTTGAAGCATCAAGCCGCAGTCCATCATCACCAACCTGCATATCGCAGATTTCCTTAAAGACCTCGACGAAGCGTTCTGGACTGTTCCCACCGCGGGCAAGGAAATCGGCATCCCGGGTTGGGCGATAGCGCTGCTCGGTCCACAGTTCGAACAGCAGTGCACCCTTCAGAATGAACGTTTGTCGATGCTCCGATTGAGAAATGCGGTACAGAACCCGTTCCAGCCCGTATTTGGTTAGGACCAGGCCAAAGTCCTCCTTGCGTTCACGCGCCAGATTTAACAGCCGCTGTCGTATGGAAGCCGCCATGTTGGCGATAGACTTGTTCAACTCAGTGACTCCAGATACGGCTTCATCACGTTAGCCACTCGACAAACTTTGGCTGCCTCGAAAAGCTCATTCATGGAAGCCTTCCTTTGCTTGTAAGCTTCCCGAAGCGCCTCTAGGGCTACATCCATACCGATCTTGTGGCGGTATTTGAAACAGTCGGCAATCGTCTTCGCAGGACTAAAAACGCGAATCTTTCCTCCCACGACTTGGGTCTCCTGCACACCGAAATGTAGGGCCTTGCCGGAAAAGCGCACGATCCGAACAGCCGGCGAATTGATTCTTGGCATCCATGCCTTGCCGTCGATTGCGATCCACACGTCACTTGGAAGTTGCGTGCCGATTTCATGAAACCTGAGTGCCGAAAGCAGACAAATCACGCCGTTGGGAATCTTTCGGCTGACTTCCAGCAGGCTCACGTGCTCCGAAACCGGGGCCGTCGAAGAAGTGTAGATTCCGCGCCCAAGTTTCTGCAGTTGCCCACGCTGCACTAGACGCGCTAGGTAATTCCGAGGAATGCGCGCGCGCGCCACATCCCGTGGACGGATGACAGCTTGGCGACGGCTGAGTTCAATTAGCTTATCGGTCTTTGTAGCGCGTGGCATACCCATAGTGTACCAAAACATCGGTAGATATTAATAATTACCGATGAAATGGTACACCATGCAAGGCATTGAAATAGATAGCTTAATCCGCCAGGAGCCTCACTACTAGGGGAACGTTCTTCTCCAAGCCGTTCCCAAACCCCACCGGTCCCCTCTGCCCCTCGTACTCCCCAAACGATCTTCGAGACACCTGGACTGTGCAAGTCACCCGGACACGTGTCTGCTCCCGGAGAAAGGAGAAACTTTTATGTCGCGTAAGGTTGGTCAGATCATCGCGCGGGGCGAGCGTCGTTGGCTCGTCCGCGTTTACCTGGGGCGCAATCGCGAAACGCGCAAGCGTACCTACCACAATCGAACAATCTATGGCTCTCTACGGTATGCACAGGCGTACCTGACTAGAAGGTTGCATGAACGCGACTTGTCCCGCGGTGTCGAAGGACTTCAGGTCACTGTAGACGAATTCCTGGATCACTGGCTCAAAACAGCCGTGAAACCGAAAGTTCGCGCGAAAACTTACAGTGACTACGGTGCCATGCTGCGCAGATACATCCGTCCAGCAATTGGCGGAAGAGTGTTGGCTTCACTCTCGCCTCTTGAGATCCAAGCGGTATATCAGGTCATGATCGACCGGAAACTCTCGGTGCGGACGGTTCGATACGCACATGCCGTTTTGCGTGCTGCAATCAGGCAGGCTATACGATGGCAGTTGCTCCTCGCAGATCCGACGCAGGGAGTTCAGCTTCCTAGCGAGCAGTGTAGGGAAATGTCTGTGCTGACCACTGAGCAGGCCCGATCGTTTCTCGGGACTGCATCGCATTCCCAACACGCGTGCCTCTTTGCCCTGGCCCTCACTACCGGAATGCGCCCGAGCGAATACCTCGCGCTCTGCTGGCGGGACATCGACTGGGATCGTGGAACCGTCAGTGTCGTTCGAACTCTCCACAAGCATGAGGGCCAATGGATCTTTGCAGACACGAAACGAGTCCGCAGCCGTCGAGTTGTCAAACTGCAAACGTGGGTAATCGACCTACTCCGAAAGATGAAAGGCCGGGCAGATGAGCTTGGGACAGACTGCCACTCAGTATTCTCCGATCTGATCTTTACCACCGCACGTGGGGAACCGATCAACGAGGAGTACCTGGTCAAGAAACATTTCAAGCCACTCCTGCGAGAGGCTAGTTTGCCGACCATCCGGCTCTACGATCTCCGACACACGTCTGCCACGCTTGCCCTCACGGTCGGCGTGCCCCCAAAAGTGGTGTCCGAGCAACTCGGACACGCTAGTGCGGCCTTCACTCTAGACACCTACTCCCACGTGCTTCCGCACATGCAGGAGGAAGCCGCTGCCAAAATGGAAGCAGCTTTATTGAACGGACGTTCGCTGTAGCCAGGTCTCCTCAATCTCCAGAAAACCAACAGAACTGCTGCTCCGCGCTAGTGAGCAGAGAAAGGAGGTATCTCCATGTCTCGCAAATTAGGTCAAATAATCGCGGTCCGGGAAAACACATGGATGATTCGCATCCCGATGGGTTGCGATCCTCAGACTAAGCAACGCAGTTACTATAACCGCACTGTTCATGGCTTCCTGCGCCAAGCACAGAAGTTTCTCGGAAAGAAAGTCAACGAACTCGGAGCCCATATTGAGCGGGACGGCGCAAAGATTCGGTTGGATCAATACCTCGATCAGTGGCTCAAGACGGTCAAATCGCAAATTTGCAGCAAGACGTATGAAGGCTATGAGAGCCTCCTCGCAAAGTACAACCGTCCATCACTTGGGAAGAAAACTCTTGTAGGCATCAGGCCATTGGACGTCCAAGGCGTCTATCAAGCGATGTCAGATCGTGGGCTCTAACCGAGGACAGTCCAAGGCGCGCACTGGGTTCTGAATGCTGCGTTCAGACAGGCTTTGCGCTGGGAAATGATCTTAGACGTGCCAACCAAAGGCCTGAAGCTGCCCCGTATCCGACGCCGTGAGATGCGGGTGCTCAGTATCGAGGAGGCGAAGACATTCCTGAAATTCGGATTGCCAACGATATACGGGAGTCTATTCGCCGTTTTGATTACAACGGGGATGCGGCCAAGCGAATGCATCGGCCTCAAGTGGGAGGACATCGATTGGGAACGGGCAACGGTGAGTGTTAAAAGGACGCTTCGGAAAGGGCCCCCGGGCGGTGGGAGTATGGTGAGACAAAGTGTGCCGGCAGTCGAAGGCTGATCAGATTACAGAATTGGGTTCTCGCGAGATTGAAGCAATCGAGGGAATTGCAAGTGGCACATCCGATTGTTGACCCTGAAGAATGGCCAGAAGCCGTTGACCTGATCTTTGTTACAGAATTCGGACGGCCAGTGAATGTGAATAGCCTGGTCTACAAGCACTTCAAACCGATCCTGAAGAGGGCCGGCCTGCCGAATATTCGACTCTATGATCTGAGACACACTGCTGCGACAATGGCGCTAACAGTAGGCGTTTCGCCTAAGGTTGTTTCAGAGCAACTCGGGCACACTAGTGCTGCATTCACATTGGATGTGTATTCGCATGTCCTGCCGCACATGCAGGATGACGCTGCGGCGAAAGTGGAAGCGGCACTACTTGGGAGTCAAGACTAATGTCCTGCTTCTGACACGCGGCAAGACGGACAAAGGTAGAACATACCCACTGTGCTTACTTCTTGAAATACTAAGGGTTACGGGCTAACCTGCCCTGTAAGCCTTAATATTATTGGAGAATCCGGTGCCTGACGCGCCTGCGAACATTCCGTGGAAATTTCTCTCTGACAACGCCGTTCAGGACGGTGCGCAGGACAAGTTCGGAGTCCACTCGGCTTATGCCAAGGTGCTCTATCACATCGCCAAGACGTGTGACACCCCCTTCTCTATTGCTCTTTACAGCAGCTGGGGTACTGGCAAAACTTCGATTTGCAATCTCGTTCAGCAGCTCGTAGCCAAGGACGAAAACGTTCGTGGTGAGGATCTCAATGCAACACTCTGACAGGGAGCGCGCCACCGGCTCATCAAGGAGGTCAGGGGTTTCCCGGCTGACGTTAATGATAGCGTCCAGCACCACGACATGAGTCGAGCTCTTGCCCTCGATGAATTGCTCAACGAAATCAACGACGTACTTTCTTAGATTTTCGTCCGTCACTTTGTCGCGCTTGCCGCGACTGACAACCTTGGCAAAAAGAGCGAGATCCCACGATCTCGTTTCATCAAAGCTCTTGGGATTGGCGAGGAGCCATGGAGATGGAAAGCAGTTGAGTATCTGTTCGCGATGCACAGCCCCCGGACCTGCGCCAAACCGAGCTTCGAGGCGAGCAGCCTGATCGTGCATTGCTTGAATGTTACCGGGTATCAACAGGAGGCGAGCACATACGCTGGGTGTCATGGCCGTTAGACATTGTATTAAGGCATTGGCATCAGTCGGGTCCGCAACATAAGGACGGTATAGATTGTCGACTGTCGTCTGGGCCGGAGCTGGCAAACCTTTATGCATCATTATTAACGGTGCGAGCCATGGGGCCTTTTGAGGATATGCACTCTGCGAATTCACTTGCTCGATCAACGTCGTAGCAATGGTGTTGAGGTTTGTTTGCCCGAGAGTCGCAGGAACCAGTCGGTTCAGAAAGCCGATGGCGGCCTTTGCTTGTGCATCTACGGAACGCGTCCGGGAGCCCTGCACCCCTTGCGTCAGGGTGTTGGTGATCGAGGTCTTTGCAGGGTCCGGCATCTGCGATTGGAACTTGATGAGTACTTCCTGTCTCTGACGGTCGGTTTCGTCATTCGCGAAGGTTAGTTTTACGGCGATTGTCGCCAAGACAGATGGGCGGGTTGTCCAGCTCGTATCCGTTTTTCTTTGAGATGCTTCGAATAGCATCTGCAAAGCCTCCCCCTCGCTTGAGGCGTAACGTGCCTCAATGTAGCCCTGCAACTTGGAACGCATTTCCGAAGTCAGTTGGTTGTCGTGATCCAGGAACTGTTTCCAGTACTGCGGATGATTTTTTCCAAAGCTTGTGGCCGGTTCGAAGAGGTCAGCCAGCCGCTCCAGACACTGCTCTTTCTGGCCTGTCTGGATGGTCGGCGCAAACTTGAAGAGGTCAGGAAGCGGAATGACTTCGGCGAGGTCAACCGGCTTTGTAGATGAAGAAACGTGCCCTAAGAGATCGGACACGGTGAGTTCAAGGAGCCGGTTGCCTGGAACGGTATTGGCCGCCTTGAGCAGGACAGATACTGAGTTCTTGACGAATACGTCGCGCGGAGCGTCGAGCCAGCGGCGCGCCAGATCGGTCGCAATCCTGGTGATCTCCTCTTGTTCTGCGGGCGACTTCGCCGCAGTGAATAACTCCAGAAATTCCTTAGCTTCTCCTTTGCGCAAATTATTCTGTACGGATTTTGCCAAAGCGACGTTGCGCTCATACTTGACGCGTTTGAGATAAATGAAGGGGCGAAGATCCGCAGATGATGAGACATGCCGAGTCGCGTGAAGAAATGAAGTGAGGTCTGGCCCGATTCCCTGCACCTCGATTGCTTGCCCGGTGGAGATTCTGTCCATCAGGTCGGCCCAAAGTTCTGGATCGTCGGCTAACATATTCAGAAAGTCTGGCCATTCGACAGAGATCACCGACATCTTCGTCAGAAGCGAAAGATCCGCCGTGAGGGCGCCAGCTTCGACCAAGCTTTCACTTTCGGCCTGCACAGCGAGGGATCGATACGCGATCAGGTCGTTAAGTACACGCTTGATCTGCCGTGGTGTCTGACCAAGATAACCCAACACCAGCACATCCCGAGCATCAGCGGGAAGGTCAGTCATTCCCGCCAGCCGGAGTTGCTCATCGAGAAAGTTTTCTATGTCGAACTCGCGCGCGATCGGAAGTCTCAGCGTGGTCTGGAAGAACTTGTTCAGAAATTCCTTTGCATACTTGCGGGCGCCGTCTCCATCATTCTCGGCGGTGTAAGAGTTTTCATTCGCGGCAATCTGCTGAGACAGGATTTGACCACCGTGGACTGTTTGCAAACCAGTAAAAGGCAAATCTTTCCGGTAGAACAACTCAGCTCGCCGGAAATTGCTGATGGAGAATGATCTGATCGGTCCGCTTTCTACAGGGCACGGAATCAAAACGTCCGTTATTACGTCCTAATTGCCGCTTTGCTGGCGCGGAATGACTCAGATTTTGAAGAGCGCTTAACAGGACGACTTGCCGGAACCGCACGCGCGCTTGCGACGAAAGCCGCCAAAGCACACTTCTTCTCAGCAAGGACCAAGCAAACAGGGATTGGAACGACAGCTACTGGCGTAAACTTCTCTGACATTGCTTTGCCCTTGTCTCAAGAGCGCGGGCCAATCTGGGAATAAGAGGATGGGAAAGGCCTTCCTCCTGAATACGGCGCGTAACCGCGTGCGCATGTTCAGGCAGAGACTCCGAAAGCTGTGCAATCCGGGATATCAAGAAGTCAGGATCGATACGCAACGCAGTCGCAAGTCTCTTCCACTGCGAAACCCCGATCTGCCGCAATCGGTAGGTACCCCCGATTTTCATTGCCAAGTTCGCCTTCATGATGTTCATGCCTTTGTAAGGCAAGATACTTGCGACATCATAGAGCGGTGCAAAACGGACACTGCCTTCGGCACCGATTAGCACTGAATAGTTCTTGGCGTGCGCATCGGTTCCTGCGATCAACCAGTTGTAGGAAACCGCATCAATAAAGCTCTGGACATCCTCTTCCGGCTGGCTCGAATGGTTCCGAAGCAGCTCCACGATTTTCAAAATGCCCGGCCCGCCTTCATTTTCGTACTTCTTGGTCGGCGAGAGTCCATGTGCTTGGCACATGTCCTCCTGATGAATGCGAACCACTCTGCCTCCGAAGTGTGTGCGGTCATAGCGCTCGATCACGATTGCAGTCTCGTTCCTGAATCGAGTGACACTGCTGTGGGCGACGGTCAGCCCCAGCGCGCGCGCTAGCTCAAGGCAAAAGTGCTCATTTTCGCCATGGCCGTCCCACTCTCCCGTGGGTGGTTTGAGGATGTGCGTAGTGGGTGTGCGACCCGACGGAATTCCCCAGCGCCCGTTTTCACAAAGTAGGGCGGTTTTCGGTTGCGCACCTGCCAGACTGAACTGCCCTGTATCACTCGGTATGCGCCAGGCAGAGTGGTCGTGTCGAAGAGCGCGTAAACGTTCGGCGACCTGATCTTCGCTGAGCCAGCGCACCTCATCCACTCGCGGCTCACGTTGCATCCGGCCGAGGCGTTCCGGGCGAACCAACTGTACGGCTCCAGCACAGTCTTCCCCCACATAAGAGATCAATCCAAATGAGTAGCGTGGTGAAACATGGTAGCGTGCAGCCCAAGTCTCGATGACACGATCGTTGTCAGGCAGCAGCCCCCAAAGGAAGGCATCAATTTTGGCGTGGCCGTGCTCGGTCAGGGCCAATGGCATCGAGAGCGACAGTGGGTATCCGTCGGGACGGCCTTGCCAGCTCTCGTCATAGACGAAGGACAGGCGCCCGCTACGCGCGCGCAGTACCCTGCCAACCTCAACGCCCCCTAAGAGCGCGATCAACTGGTCAGTCATAGCTTTTTACGAAATCCGGCCAGATGCTGGTCGAGATCCACGGACGGAATTGGGCGGCGTGAGATAGACTGTCGCGGAGTGTTCTCGCCGGTGCGCACCTCCAGTGAAACTCCAAGCACTTGCAGAGTGCGCAATATCAGCCCAATCGCCGCGCGTGGTTTTCCCTTCTCGACATCTACAACCCACTTTCGACTGGTGCGTGCGCGCTGCGCAAGAGAGGTCTGGTCGAGGCCCATTTTGGTCCGGCGGTCGCGAATTAGAGCGCCAAGCTCATTAGGTGTACGAATTTTCATGCTGTAATCCTCAGGCGGTGGCCCCGGCAGGGAATGTCACCGAACGGGGACATTTCACAAATGTCACCGATCGGTGTCATTATAGCATGTCACCGATAGGTGACACCGTTTAGGCGGTGGCGATCCGGCACAACCAGGCAAAACCGGCCTCTCAAATACTGCACGCCGGAAGCGCTCGGAATTATCAGCACGGGCTCGAGATGTCGGCAATGGAGGCACCGGGAATGGATGAAACAGCCGTCAGAGAATGTGTCCTGACGTCCTCTTGAATCCGTCCCTCACCCACAACCAGGATTCTCGGAAACATGCCCAAGGTTGAAGATCGGTGTGACATAACGATGAACGTGGTTCTCTGAAGTCTTGATCGAAGGTTCCGCAGGACCGCTGCCTCTCCATCCGCATCAAGGCAAGAAGTTGCCTCATCGAGGATTAGAATCCTTGGATCTTGCAAGCATGCTCGGGCGAGAGCTAACCTCTGTCGCTCGCCACCCGAAAGCTGACAGGCTCCCGGGCCGATCCGCTCGGAAAGCCCATGTGGCAGGTTGGCAATTAGAGTTGACAAGCCCATTTCTGCAAGAGCTGTTTCTATTTCCTCTTGAGATGCTCCCGGACGGACAAACCGCAGATTTGAGAGCACGGAGCCATTAAATAGAACGGGGTCGCGTGGAAGGTAGCAAACGTAATCACGGAGACTCTTGAGATCAATTTCTCTAATATCTAAACCTCCGATTGCTATTGATCCCGAGAGCGGGTCGTAAATACGTGCCATGAGCTTGGCCAGCGTGCTTTTTCCTGCTCCGTTCTCTCCTGTAATCGCCACTTGTTCACCGGGGCCAATTCGCAAGCCGGGAATGTGCAGCAGATTTTCCTGTCGGGGATATGCAAATTTGATTTGCCTGAGCTCGATTTGCCAAGTCTCATCCTTCGCCATCCGTGCTGCACGGGAAGAATTGACCACCTGCGGTCTCAAGGCGAACGCTGACTGCACCTGACGAATGCTGGCGAAGACCTTCTGTGTTCTCACGTATACCTTGCGTAGCGCCTCTTCTTCCGCCCATGCGGATTTTGCGGCCGCAAGATTTTCTGCGATTTGCTCTTCAGCTTGCTTTTGCACGGTGATGTCCAGCGCCGTTCCAACCACATGCACGAGGTTGCCTTCGGCGTCTCGATCAGGGAAGCCTCGCACCCAAACCCAGCGAGTTTCACCGTTCGGTCTCCTGATTCGAAATCTCTCATCCAGATATCCAGTCTTTGCGCCCTCATAGAACCGTGAGACCGCGTGGGCATGGTCGTCAGGATGTATCACCTCCAGCAAAGAAGAAGGATTCTCCAGAAAAGATCTGGTTGTGCAGCCGGTAATGGTTTCGTATGCTTGATTAATGTAGAGAGCTCTCTTCGAGTCCGTTTCGATCATCCAAAAGACTTCCTGGATGTTTCCGGCGACATGGCGAAACTGTTCTTCGCTCGCTCGCAATGCGCTCGCTGTCGCATTCTGCTCGCGGCGGAGTTGGCGGAAGATTTTGGACGCGGAAAAGAACAAAAGCGCCAGAGCATACCGCGAAGGAAATAATTAAGGCGAAAACGGCTGCCTGGGTCTGAAGATTGGTAATGAGGATGAGAATGAATAGTGCCGAGCAGCCGGCTACGAGCAGAACCAATTCCCGGCGCCCGGAACGATAGTTGAACTTCGCAAGAAGGTTCTCAAAGCGAAATGCGCCAGCCTGCTCCATGACTACATCCATATCGCCTGCGTGGTTCGTGGCGATAGGTCCAAAGAAGGTTCGCAGCCAGATTCCTGCCAATACTATCACGACGAGTCCAGCTGCTTTGTGCTCCAACAATCCCAACAACTTGTTGGCCTCATCGGGGAACCACGCAGCTGAACATTCGAAATACGCCTCATCCTAGGGTGGGTGCGGCGGCATTGTGAGCTTTAAGCCCGATCGGCGATTTCAGCTCTCCAAGAAATTACTAGGTCGCGACAAACGAGAAATCATCGGTTGCGAGACAGCAAGACAGATACCCGTCCTGCGTAAATGTCGCGCGGGAATTTTGGATTGTTCTGAAAAGTACAGATACATGAAGGGAGACAAATCTATAATCCAGAGTTTCTCCATGAAAGATGCGATGAAAGATGCGATCGTAACGCAGAATCGCAATGTAAGCGCAAAGGCCAACGACTGGTTGGATCGCTTGTCGCAACGGCCCGTCACGTGGAATTAGACAACCGCAGAAAACCAATGATTCTATGCGTCGATGATGAAGAAACCGCTTTGGTATTGAGACGAGCGGTTTTGCAACGTGCCGGGTATCAAGTGATCACGGCTCAATCAGGCTCTGAAGCACTGCAATATGTCGCGTCTGGAGATTTTGCTTTGGTCTTGTCGGACTACCTGATGCCAGGGATGAACGGTGCTGAGCTGACCAAACACATCAAGACGACACACCCGGACATTCCAGTTCTTTTGATCTCTGGCCTCAATGAACCGCCCTCGGATGCGGCCGTTGCAGAAGGTTTTATCAGCAAGCCAGTGGGCCCAGAGACTCTATGCGAGGAAGTTGCCGCATTGTTGTCCCGGCAGAATTAGCTTCGAGTTCATCGCAAAAACGCTAGGCGTTTTTCCGTTCGGCGGATGATTGGGGAGATAATTGGGGCCATGAGTACTGAGATCCGGGTATTCAGCGTTGACGAGCATCCTCTCGTGCGGCAAGGGCTAGCTATGCTCATCGATTCGCAACCGGGCATGATGATGGTGGCGCAAGCGTCTAGCGGGCGCGAGGCGATCGGAGGTTTTCGTGAACATAAGCCCGATGTCACTCTCATGGATCTTAGTCTTCCAGACATGAGCGGAATCGACGCCACGATTGCGATCCGGAGAGAATTTCCCACAGCACGCATCATTATTTTGACCACGTTCGAATCGGAAAGGGAATTTTAGCGGGCGCTCGCAGCGGGAGCGTGCGCTTACATGCTCAAGGCTATGCACCCAAACGACCTGGCTGAAATCATCCGTCAGGCTCATTCCGGCTAACTGCAATCGCCTCTGCATCAACCACACTTGCCACTGAATTGGTGGTTCCGAGATCAATACCGAAGAAGTACCTGCTGCTACATCTTGACAATGAGTTTGTTTCTTTTAACCCTGAAATCGAGGGGAGCAGCTGCATCTGAACTCCTCGCTACGTGGTCTCCCGAACGGCGCAGTCTCGGGAATCAATCCGTTCACGTAGGGGTCATCAGCCGCTCCGATTGAAAAAGGCGGGAACAGCGGTTGGAAGGTGAACCCCTTCACCCACCATCATTATATTCGAGAGAGGACATGGATGTGAAAGACTAAAACAAGCCACGTTGTCCTCGCTCGAGGGGTCCCATCCTCACAATAAATTAAGGTTGGCAAGACTTGATCCAATTCATTACCGAAATCGTTCGCTCTCTCTACATGGCCGTTGCGATGTTCTGGGAGATTCTATGGGCATTGATCTTAGGATTCTTCATCTCGGGCATAGTCCAGGCGGTAGTGTCCAAACGCCAAGTGGCCAAAGTTCTCGGAAACGATCGGCCTAAAACAATTGTGATCGCATGCGGTTTGGGCGCGGCCTCTTCCTCATGTTCTTATGCTGCAGTGGCAATCGCCCGTTCACTCTTCCGAAAAGGCGCTAATTTCACAGCAGCAATAGCCTTTGAACTCGCATCGACGAACCTTGTCGCCGAACTCGGAATCATCATAGCAGTTTTGCTCGGCTGGCAGTTCACTCTCGCAGAGTTCGCCGGAGCGCCACTCATGGTGGCGATTTTAGTTGTGCTCTTTCGCATTTTTCTAAGACCACAGATGGTCGAAAAGGCACGCGAGCAGGCCAATAAGGCTATTGCAGGAGTGATGGAGGGACACGCTGAAATGGACATGGCCGTAACCGAAGGGCCACTGATTACGCGGATGCTCTCGTCTAAGGGTCGCACCGCAATCAGCCACTACTTCGTCATGGACTGGGTCGCGATATGGAAGGACATTGCTGGAGGCCTCCTGCTAGCGGGAGCAGTTGCTGTCTTCGTTCCAAAAACCGGCTGGCAAGCCTTCTTTCTGACTTCGTATCCCAAGCTAACCACAATTTGGAGTCCCTTCGTCGGTCCGGTGGTTTCCATACTCTCCTTCGTGTGCTCTGTTGGCAATGTGCCACTCGCGGCAGTTCTGTGGAATTCCGGTAGCAGCTTTGGTGGCGTATTGGCCTTTATTTACGCGGATTTGATTGTGTTGCCGATCTTGAATATCTATCGCAAATATTACGGTTTGAAAATCAGTGGTTTTTTGTTCGCGACAATGTACGTATCTATGGCACTCGCTGCATTGGTAATTGAATTGGTTTTCAAGGGATTGCACCTGTTACCAACTGGACGGCATGCAAGAATCATCGAAGCGAGCTTTCAATGGAATTACACGACGATTTTGAACATCGGTTTTCTAATTCTGGCTTTAGCACTGATTATTCGTTTCTTCCGGAGCGGCGTCCTGAGATGTTGAAGATGATGGACAGGCCAGGTCATCAAATGATGCATCACTACCCGAAGGAAAATGATTTCAATATGAATTCCACCGAAACTAGTTGTGCTAAATTCGGGAGGACAAGAAAGAAGGCCTGACTACTGCATCAGGAAGACCGAAGTAGTAGCGTCGCGTTTGTACCGTTTTTGTACCGCCGACCCGGTATTGTGGTCTTTTTGACAAGTTCTGCCCATCGAGGAATGAGTAACTTACATGATGTCAATACTGCCTAATGTTGCGATCCCGACTAGCTCCACCAAATTCTGGCTCAATCTTTTCAATAGTTTCAACAGAGCCGCATTTGGTTTGTACAATTTTTGTACAACCGAGCCAACTCAGGAATCGCAGCATCTCTGCTAAAAGGAGCAGAAAAGATGCTGTCGGTTTACACTCGCCACTCCGAGAAATGCCCTCACAAAAATGTGACGTGTCATCCCTCACCCCTGGAGGAACTGAGGCGACGGCTGGCCGGAGTGGTAGCGTTCGACTTCCGGGAGCGTAAATTGCTTCACCTGGCGCTGGGGATAGAAGGGCAGCAGGCGGCTAAAGAAGGAACTCATCTTCGCCCACAGCACGCGCATGAGCCAGTGTACCTATCCAGCCCTCATTCGCTCCCGGATCGCGGCTCTAATCCGCCCAGGAACGCCAAGGGAAAGCACTCGGCTCAGCGGTCAGGATCGTGCGGCCATTCCGCCATCAAACAGGTAAAGAACCTGTTCTAGCGGTCCGACTGCATCCGCAGTAGGGACTAGGATGCTCAGCAGCCCACCACTCTCATCCAGCGAAACCGTGGCTGTGGGAGTGATCGAATGGGAGTATTCTGCTAATCTTCGGGGTTCGCTATCAGGCAACCGTCTCCCCTGCGGCAAGTAAGAATGTGCTGCATTCGCTTCTGGGTCATAGGTCACCGTGAGCTTAGCAGGACCGAATCTCGATTACCTTTAAGTAGTTACGGCAGTTTCGCGTACTCGCCCTTTGGCTTGCTTGAAAACGGTTCTGTAATCTGCTCAGCTCACATTCCGCTACATTCGCGGCATCCACGCCCTAGCGCGGGACACCCATCTTAGATTCTCGGGTTCTGTCTAGGGTTCTGTCCTCATGGTTGCGCGATATACTGGCACAAGTTCGACCTCTTTCAGCTCCGGTGGTTGCCCCATCTGAATTATCG
>Ga0335077_10006676_pt1 | contig 14268 bp, 11 predicted proteins | sample Lox_Sample_31_FD_207151 | JGI IMG/M metagenome (GOLD analysis project Ga0335077, IMG submission 207151) | Soil microbial communities from Loxahatchee National Wildlife Refuge, Florida, United States - Lox_Sample_3.1 | ecosystem: Environmental > Terrestrial > Soil > Wetlands | place: USA...
GCCCCCAGAGGGGATCCTGGAGGAGCGGATGGGGCTGGCCGGCATGCGCGAGCGGTTCGCCGCGCTGGGTGGTGAGGTCGCGATCGGCCACCCCGAGAAGGGCGGCACGCGGCTCTCCCTCCGGTTGGCGCTGGACGGCAACGCGGCATGACCCGCGAGCCCAGGATCCGCGTGATGCTGGTAGACGATCACTCGCTGGTCCGCGAGGGGGTCCGGCACGTCCTGGATGGCACCCCGGAATTCGAGGTCGTGGCGGAGGCGGGCGACGGCGAGACCGCCGTCCGGCTTGCCCCGGGCACCCGCCCCGACCTGGTGGTGCTCGATCTCTCGTTGCCCGGCGCCGGAGGCCTCGACGTGACCGCCCGGATCAGGGCCGCGCTCCCGTCGGTCCGGGTCCTCATTCTCAGTGTGCACGACCATCCGGAGTACGTCCTGGGCGCGGTCCGCGCGGGCGCCCAGGGGTATCTTCGAAAGGACACCTCTCCCGCCGAGCTCCGGGAGGCGCTGCGCGCGGTCGCGCGAGGCGAGTCGTACTTCAGCCCGCCGGTGGCGCGGCACCTGAGCGCCGCGGTGCGGGGCGATGCGCCCCCCGACGACGCCGGCGCCCGACTGGCCCGCCTCACTCCCCGGGAGCGCGAGGTCCTGCGTGGAATCGCCGCCGGAGAGACCAGCCGGGCAATCGCCTTGCGCCTGGGTCTCTCACCCCGCACCGTCGAGAGCTATCGGGAGAGTCTCGCCAGGAAGCTCGATATCCGGACCGTCGCCGGCCTCACCCGCTTCGCGGTAGAGGCAGGTTTGATTCCGGGATAATTCACCGGTACTTCACACTGCGCCCGGTTCTCTACCGTAGAACTACGGGGGGAACCCCGTAGCTTTCCGAATTACCCCTCCTGCCCGGCAGCCGTAGCGTTGTGCCACTCTGAGGTGCGGACCCTCCACAACCTGCGGCGGGAACAGATGCTGACGAAGCTCACCACGCGCACCCTCGTTCTTCTCGCTGGTGCGTTCCCTTCCTCCCTCTTCGCGCAGGACACGCTGCAGCGCGTCTCACCGGACACGGCAGTCTCGCTTCCCGAGATGACCGTCACGGCCACGCGGACCCCACGCGAAGTCTTCCGCACCCCGGCGCCGGTGAGCGTGGTGGATTCAGCCACGCTCGCCCGGCGCATCCCCGCCAACGTGACCGATCTCTTCGTGGATCTCCCGGGGCTCGACGTGAACGGCGTGGGCCCCAGCCAGTCGCGCCCCGTGATCCGGGGACTGCTCGGCGAGCGGATCCTGCTCCTCGAGGATGGCATCCGGATGAACAACTCGCGCCGCGAGTCCGACTTCGGCGAGATCCCGGCGATGGTCGGCATTGAGACCCTCGACCGGGTGGAGATTGTCCGGGGCCCGGCCTCGGTCCTCTACGGCACGGACGCCATCGGCGGCGCCCTGAATCTCATCACCCGAGAGCCACCCGAGGCCCTCGGGACGACCAGCGTCCACGGATCGCTCGGCTACCGGTACCAAGGCGCCGGCGATCAACAGCATCCCTTCGGGATCTTCACCGGGACGGCTGGGCGGTTCAGCTTTCTCGGCTACGCCTCCTACCGCGACGCCAAGGACTACACCGCCCCACCCGGCAACTTTGGTGGCGACACGCTGCAGTTCGGCACCAAGGTGCACGGCACAGGGGTCAAGGACCAGAACTACACGGCGCAGCTCGGCTACGCGCTCTCCGGCACGCAGGAGATCCAGGCCCGCTATGAGCGCTACACCGCCACTGATGCCGGCTTTGGCTGGGTGAACAGCAGCGACCTGGGACAACCCTTCAATCCCAACATCATCATCAGCTACCCCGACCAGGGCGTCGATCACCTCACGTTAGGCTACACCAACCACGCGGTCCATTCCGCTCTCGCGGACCGCCTCGATGTCACGGCCTACTATACCGGCAACTCACGCCACCTCATCTTCGATATCACGATTCCCACCGGCCCCGGGACCCAAGGTGAAGTCAACGCCCGGAACTTTACCGACATCTCCACCTTCGGATTCCGGGCGGAAGCCGTGAAAAGCGTCGGCCTAGCGGTCCTGACCTACGGGCTGGATGGCTTCCGTGACGGCACCCAGAACACCGACACCAGCGTGACCACAGGCTTCGGTCCCACCATGGTGGATCCCGTCACCAAGACGCCGAACGCCTATTTCCGGAGCCTGGGCGCCTTCCTCCAGAGCGAGTTCCGGTTGAGCAACCGGCTCACCGTGATCGCGGGCGTGCGCGGGCAGGACATCCTGGCGGAGACCCGCCCGACGGCGACCATCACGGCGCCACTGGTCTCGCATGAAGACGGCACGGTCGTCGGCAGCCTGAACGCCGAGTACTTCCTGACCGACAATTTCGCGCTGATGGGCGACGTGGGACGCGGCTTCCGCTCCCCCAACCTCATCGACCGGTTCTTCCAGGGCCCCACGCCGGAAGGCTCGGGCTATGAGCTGCCCAGCCCCAACCTGAAGCCGGAAACCAGTATCAACGTGGACGCCGGGGTGCGGTTCCGGACCGCCCGGGCGGGTCTCGAGGTGTTCGGATTCCGCAACGAGATCAGCGACGCCATCAGCCTCCTTCCCACCGGCGACACGGTGCAGGGCCTCCCCGCCTACCAGAACGTGAACGTGGACAAACTCCGCTATATCGGCGTGGAGGCGGATGGCCACCTGCTGCTCGGCGGCGGTCTGACGGCCTACGCCAATCTGACCGGATTCGACTCCAAGGATGTCCTCAACCCGAGCAACCCCGTGGCGCAGATGTACGGCTTTCGAGTCGGGGGCGAGCTGAGGTACGACCATACGGGCGGCCGCTTCTGGCTCTCCTACGGCGTGCGCCACAACGGCGGGCAGAAGGACGTGGCCACGTTGCCGATACCGGGCTTCACCCTCATGCAGGCCCGGGGTGGCCTGCGCCTCTTCCGGGCCGGGCGGAGCCAGCATACCGTTACGCTGGCCGTGGACAATATCGGGAACCGGTTGTACAGCGAGGCGTCCAACTCTAACTTCTTCCGTCCGGGTCCCGGCCGGAACGTGACGGCCGCGTACCGCGTGGACTTCTAGCAGGCCAGCCCGTGCCACCGATCCCGCCGCGGACGCCGAGTGCTTCGCGGCGGGCTCGACTCCCTGACCTAAGCGCATCATGACGCCATCTCTCGTCCACTATATCCCGCTCCTCTCGAGTTGCTTCGCGCTCGGCTTTGCCATGGTCATCTTCCGCCGCTTCCGCGAGCGGGGTGGCACGCACCTCCTCTGGTGGGCGATTGGCATGCTCACCTTCGCCGCCGGAACGCTGACCGAATCGGCGACTACGCTGTTGGGCTGGCATGAGCCGGTGTTCCGCCTCTGGTACATCACGGGGGCCCTCCTCGGCGGGGCCCCACTGGCCCAGGGCACCGTGTACCTGATGCTCTCCCGCCGCGCCGCAAACCGGCTGACCGTGCTGCTGGTGTCGGTGGTATGCCTCGGCGCCATCTGCGTCTGGCTCTCCCCCGTGGACCTTTCGCTCGTCGAGCCGTACCGGCTGTCCGGCAAGGTCCTGGTCTGGCACTGGGTGCGCTTCATCAGCCCGTTCGTGAACACCTACGCGCTCATCTTCCTGGTCGGCGGAGCCATCGTGTCCGCGGCGCGCTACGCCCGCCGCGTCGAAACCAGGCACCGCGCGCTGGCCAACGTGTTCATTGCGGTGGGCGCGCTCCTGCCGGGCATCGGCGGCACTTTCACCCGATTCGGGCATGTCGAGGTGCTGTACGTGACGGAGTTTCTCGGCCTTGTCTGCATCGCGGTGGGGTACCGATTGAGCGTGGGGCCCGCGCTGGCTCAGCCGGGGTTGGTGGCGCGCTCGCCCGCCCCCACACAGAGCTAGGCCCCCGTCGGACCCACCCGCACCGGCATCCCGCGGGTCGCCCACTCGGTCCACGATCCGTCGTAGAGCGCGCCGGCGTCGGCTCCGAGCTGATGGAGCGCAAAGAGCAGCGCGCACGCCGAAGTGCCGGACCCGCAGGTAGCGACCACCGGCCGGTCGAGCCGCAGACCCGCCCTGGCCAGGCGGGCTCGAAGCTCCTCCCCCGAGAGCGCGGTGCCGTCGCCGCGTACCAGCTCGGAGTAAGGGAGGTTGATGGCGCCCGCCATGTGTCCACTCGGGATTCCCTCCCGCGGCTCGGGCAGCGTGCCCTCGAACCGCCCGGCTGGGCGGAGATCCACCACCTGAGCCGCGCCGTCCGCCAGCGCCTGGGCCACGCGCTCCAGCGGCCAGACCCAAGACCGATCCAGCCGGGCATGAAACACCCTGGGCGCCACCGGCCTCTGGCCCGACTCGACCGGCCGCCCCTCCGCCCGCCACTTTCCCATCCCGCCATCCAGAATGGCGACGGCGTCGTGACCGAACGCCCGGAACATCCACCACACTCGGGCGGCGCTCAGGTTCGCGCCCGAGCCGTCGTACACCACTATCGGACCGTCATCCGCGACACCGAGCGAGGACACGTACTCGGCGAAGGCGGCTGCCTCGGGCATCATGTGGGGAAGCGTGGTCCGGGGATCGCTGGCGAGGTCCAGATCGAAGAAGCGCGCGCCGGGGATGTGCCCGGCCCGGAACTCCGCCCGCGCGTCGCGCCCGCTCGTCGGCAGGTACCACGAGACATCCAGCACGACCAGGTCGTCCCGACCCAGCCGGGCAGCGAGCCAGTCCGTGGCGACGAGAGAAGAGAAGGTGGGCGCAGGCATCGGGCGAGGGTAGTCTAGCCGGATCGTTCGCATCGGGCGAGCATCGCGGCGGCTGTCCAACCGTGCTGCCCCATCACGGCGTGCACCGGCCATGAGGCGGAGCCCGTCACCCTCATTATGATCCTCACATCTTGACGGTCATAATGAATGCCGCTATGATCGGGCCCATGGCCACCCCGACGACCGACGTCATCCAGGGCACCCTCGACCTGCTCATCCTCAAGACGTTGAGTCTCGAGCCAATGCACGGCTTCGGCATCGCGCGTCGCATCGAGCAGGTTTCCCGCGACGTGTTTAAGGTGAACCCCGGCTCTCTGCTGACCGCGCTCCAGCGCCTCGAACGAGACGGCATGCTCGACGCCGCGTGGCGCACCACGGCAAACTCGCGGCGCGCCAAGTACTACTCCCTGACCCGCGCCGGCCGGAAGCGCCTCGACGCCGAGGCCGCCGATTGGCGGCGCCGCTCGGCCGCGGTCAGCCGGCTCCTCGGTGCGGAGGGCTGAGCCGGTGACGCTGGTTCGGAGACTCATCCGCGGCCTGCAGGCCCTTGCTCGACCGGAACGGGCCGACGCGGACCTCACCGACGAGATCAGCCATTACCTCGACCTGACGGCCGAGGCGCACGTCGCCCGGGGACTGTCCGCGGAGGCGGCCCGACGGGCGGCTCGAGCGGAGCTGGGCAACCCGCTCGCGCTCCGCGAGGAGGTGCGCGCATCGGGGTGGGAACACGCCTGGGAGACGATGGTCCTCGACATCCGCTTCGCGCTGCGCCGGCTGCGGACCGCCCCCGCGTTCACTGCCACCGCCGTGGCCACGGTGGCGATCGGCATCGGCGCCAGTACCGCGGTGTTCAGCGCCCTCAACCCCGTCCTGATCGAGCCTCTGCCCTTCCCCCACGCGAGCCGCCTGGTCACCCTCGAAGACCGCAATACCCGCGGCGCCCCCATGGCCGCGACCCTGGGGACGTACGAGGAGCTGAACGCGCGGACCCGCTCATTTGAGGCACTCGCCGCCGCCGACGTCTGGCGTCCCGGGCTCAGCGAATCCGGCGATCCCGAACGACTCGAGGGACAGAGGGTCACCGCGAGCTACTTCGAGGTCTTCGGCGCGCAGCCCATCGCCGGGCGAGGCTTCTCGGCGCCGGATGATCGACCGGGTGCGCCCAACCTGGCGATCGTGAGCGAAGGGCTCGCCGAGCGACGGTTCGGGGGGACCCGATCGGTCGTGGGGCGCCAGATCAAGCTGGACGGCGACCCCTACACCATTATCGGCGTCATGCCGCGTGGATTCGCGAACGTGCTCTCGCCGGCGACCGAAGTCTGGTCCACGCTTCGCGAGCGCGCGACTGGTGACTTCGGATCACGGGAATGGGGCCACCACTACGAGCTGGTCGGGCGCCTGAAGCCTGCGGCCTCTGTGGAGGAGGCCAGTCGGGAGGTCCTTGCACTCGGTCGCGCACCGACCCCGGATTTTCCCCGCCCTCCCTGGGCCAACCTCGAGACGGGGCTCCTGGTTCGACCGCTTCAGCAAACAGTCGCCGCCAGCGCCAGGCCGGCGCTCCTCGCGGTCGGAGCCGCGGTCCTCGTCCTCCTCGGGATCGCCTGCGTCAACGTCGTAAACCTGCTCCTCGCCCGCGGCTCGCAGCGCGGCGGCGAGTTCGCCTTGCGGGTGGCTCTCGGCGCCGGACGCCGGCGGCTGCTGCGGCAGGTTCTGACCGAAGGTCTCGTCCTGGCCGGAACGGGCGGGACGCTCGGACTGATCGTGGCCCAACTGGGCGTCCATGGATTGCTGGCGGCAAGCCCTCCCGGCCTCCCCCGCCGGGACGCGATCCGCCTGGACACCCCCGTCTTCCTATTCGCACTGGTGCTGGCGGTCCTCGTCGGGCTGGTCGCGGGGCTGGTGCCGGCGCTGGGCGTGCCCCGCGCGGATGTGCTGCAGCGCTCGACGCGCCGGATGACAGTGGGCCGGAAGGGGGTGCGGAGCACGCTGGTGGTTGCCGAGATCTCCCTGGCACTGGTGCTGCTGGTCAGCGCCGGACTGCTGTTCCGCAGCATCCACGGACTCATCACGGTAGCCCCGGGGTTCGATCCGACCAACGTGGTGACCCTCCAGGTCGTCGAATCGGGTCATGAGTTCGACTCGGATCAGGCTCGCCTGCAGTTCCTCGACCAGGTCCTGGAAGCCGTGCGCGGGCTTCCCGGCGTCACCAGCGCGGCCTTCACGAGCCAGCTGCCGCTCTCCGGGGAGGTGGACGGCTACGGCTTCGAGACGGCGACGCGTCCCGCCACCGCGCCAGGCGCGGCGGAGGATGGCAGCGCGCTCCGCTACGCCGTCACCCCCGGCTATTTCCCGGCGATGGGAATCCCGGTGCTTCGCGGTCGCGCCCTCGATGCCAGTGATCGGGCCGGGGCGCCCCCCACGGTCGTGATCAACGAGGGCCTTGCCCGGGAGCTGTTCGGAAACCGAGATCCCATCGGCCAGCGCCTTCGGTTCGGGCCCGAGATGGGATCGGATCGACCGTGGCGGGAAGTGGTGGGTGTCGTGGGAGACGTCAGGCACTACTCTCTCGCGGTGGCGGCGCCAAACGCGTTCTACGTGGCGAGCGGACAGTGGGGCTGGGTCGACAACGCGCAGACGCTCGTGGTGCGGGCAACGGGGCCCATCTCGACGCTGGTGCCGAGTCTCAAGCGGACGATTCTGTCGGTGAATCCCAACGTCCCGATCCCGCGGGTCGAAACGATGGACGGGTTCATTGCCGCGACCGCCGGCGACCGGCGGTTCGCCCTCCTCGTCATCGAGACCTTCGCGCTGGCCGCGCTCCTGCTTGCGGCCGTTGGCCTGTACGGAATCGTATCGGGTGGGGTGACGGAGCGGACCCGGGAGATCGGGATCCGCACGGCGCTCGGCGCAACGCCTGGCAACGTGGTAGGCCAGGTGGTGGGCCGCGCGCTCGCGCTCACGCTGGCTGGCGCGGCCGTCGGAGTGGGGGGAGGCCTCGTTGCGAGCCGCCTCCTGGCATCCATGCTGTTCGGCGTCTCCGGACTGGACCCGCTCACCTACGGCGCGGTTATCCTGTTGCTTGTGGCCGTGGCTCTTCTCGCCGCCTGGGAGCCCGCCCGACGGGCAGCGGGGGTGAGCCCCTCCATCGCCCTTCGGGCCGAATAGTCAGCCGTCGTCCCCTACCCTCAGGCCGGGGCCTGGGACCTACTCCTTGCTAGCGGTCGTTTCCCAGTGCTTCCGCCGCCGCCCGTCGCACCCCGGGGTCAGGGTCTTTCATCGCCTGGATCAGGGGCGGCGTCACGGCGCTGTCCTCTATCTGGCTCAGCGCCTCCACAACACCCCGTCGCGTCTCGGGGTCGCCATCCTTGAGGAGGGCAGTCAGCGCGGCAACCGCCTTGGGGTCTCCGATCTGGCCGAGCGCGTCCACCGCGGCCCGACGCACCTCGGAATCTCGATCGTTGAGCGCCGCCAGGAGGCCAGGCGGGGCGCTGCGGAGTCCATCGAGTTGCCCCAGCGCCGTCACCGCCTCCAGCCGCACCAGCGTCACGGAATCCGACGCGGCCCGCCCGAGGGCCTCCGCCGCGGCCGGGTCTTCGATTGCTCCGAGACTGAGGGCCGCCGCGGCTCGCAGCCCGGGATCCGAATCCCGAAGCGCGCGGATCAGTGCGGGCACCCCGCGCTGGTCCTCGAGTTCCCCCGTGGCGCGAGCCGCCGCGAGTCGGACCCGCGGCGAAGGATCGGCCAATGCCTCGACCAGGCCGGGGCTCGCTGTCGTATCGCCGATCCTGCCGAGCGCCTCCGCTGAGGCCTCCCGAACGCCATCATTCCGGTCGTGGAGCAACGGGAGCAGGGGTTTGACCGCGCGGTGGTCCTCAACCGACCCGAGCGCCCACGCCGACATGCGCACCACATCCGGGTCCGGATCTCTGAGCGCGGCGACCAGGGCCGGGTAGGAGCCGGAATCTCCCATAATCCCCAGCCCCAGGGCCGCGGCTTCCCGGGCCCGCGCGTCGCGATCTCCGAGTGCCCCCCGAAGGGCCCGGCCGGCTTCCGGCATGGCCGCGTTCCCCAGAAGTTCCGCCGCCGCACGCCGCACACATGGCTCCGGTCGGCCCAGTGTCACCGTCAGGAGCGGCACCGCCCGGCGATCGGTCAACGGGGCCCCCAGCCGGTCCTCCGCGGCGGCCAGGTCCGGCGCCTCATCGCGCAGCGCGCTGGCCCGGTCTCCGGGCCAGCGCCCGCTCCAGCCGTTTCCCACTCGCGCGATGGCCAGCCCACAGACGGGGCTCGGCGTCCGTCCAAGGTCAGCGAGGAAGGTGGCGACCATGACAGAATCCGGACCGGATTCCAGACCGGCACCCCGACTGACGAACCGGGCCAGCCGAGCCGCGTGTACCCGGGCCCGAGGCGCATGCACGTGCACACGTGGGGCGACTCTCGACCGATACGCGAACGGCGGTGGCGGTGCCGGGGCCGCGGGGGGGGCCGCCGGCGCCGGCGCCTGCAGCAACGCAATGAGCAGCGTCGTTAGCATGGGGCCGCTACTCCTCGTCCCGCTGGCCCAGCTCCTCGGCCGCCTGGCGGCGGACCGCGGCATCGGGCGACTTGAGGGCCCCCACCAGCGCTTCGAGCGCCGCGCGATCGCGAATCTCGCCCAGCGCGTTCACCGCAGACTCACGAACGTCGGCGTTGGAGTCCTGGATCAGATCGCGCAGGGATGGCACCGCGCGAGGATCCCGGATGGCTCCGAGGGCCTCGGCGACATGCTGCCGGACATCGGGATTCTTGTCCTTGGCCGCAGCGAGCAGACCCGCCGGCGCTTCCTTGAGGTTCAGCGAGGAGAGCGCTTCGGCAGCTTCACTGCGCACATCCGCGTTGGGATCGGCGATGAGATTGGTGACGGCTTGAACCACCTGGGGATCGGCCGGCTTGTCGTCATCCGAGCGGCGGCTGGCCAGCCCGAGCGCAGCGGCCCGGACCTCCGGGTCCGGGTCCCCGAGCGCCTGGACGAGCGCTTCGACCGGGATCTCGCCCGGGAAGCTGCCGAGGGAAGAGAGCGCGGCCTCGCGGACGTCTTTGTTCTGGTCCTTGAGGAGCCCGATCAGTCCCGGTATCGCGCGCCGGTCCTCGAAGCCGCCCAAGGCCGAGGCCGCCGAGCCGCGCACCTCGGGATCTGAATCGTGCAAGGCGTCGATGAACCCCGGAATGGCGCGGGGATCGTCAAAGTTGGAGAGCGACTGGACCGCGGCGCGGCGCACCTCGACGTCGTTGTCCTTGAGCGCGGCAATCAACGCCGGCACGGCGATGCTGGTGCTGTCCCCCTGACGGTTATGCCGCCAGCGGGGCGGCCGAGGGGGTCTCGGTGGGCGCGGGGCCCGCGCCATCGCGCCTGCGAGAACGGCATTGGCGCGGGCCAGCTCGGCCTCAACCTTCGGCGCAATGGCGGCGACGGGAGCCGGCGAGAGCGTCCGCTCGGCATCGAGCTGCGCCCGGAGGGCACGCATCTGTCCCGACATGGCCCCCTTCTCCGCCTCGAGCGTGGCGCGTCGGATATCGAGCCTGGCTCGCGCCATCTCCGCCCGCATGTTTGCGTTGATCTCGCCCCGCAGCCAGGTCCGGCTTGTGGTATCGGAGGCAGTGCTGTCGGCGGATGGAGCCTTGGCCTTGCTGGTGTCCTGCACCGCCTGCTGCAGCGTGGCCGCGGTGACGCCGGGAGCGGCCAGCGCGGTGATGCCGACGATTGCGACCAGGCCAGCGAGCAACCAGATGGAGCGGGGAGAAGCAGGCATGACTCGGCCCTCGATGAGACGGTGAATGCGGGTCACCAGCTGTGAACGGCGCTCGGCCATGCCCGCGAGTGGAATTGGGTTCGGCGTGTCCACCCACTCGGCCACCTTGACGAGGCACGTGGCGAGTGACACTCCCGAGCCGGTGCGATGCACCGCCCAGTCGTCGCAGAGGTACTCGGCCGCTTCCTGGATCGCGACCCGAGCTCGGCGGTTGAGCGGCTGGAAGAAGAAGACCCGCTCCAGCACGCACCCGACGGTGAGCCAGGCGGGGTCATGACGCTCCAGATGCGCGAGCTCGTGCGCCAGCATGCTCCGCTGCTGCTCGGGGTCGAGCTCGGTCAGCGCGGCCTCGGGCAGGGCGATTTCGTTGTGCCCCAGCGCCACGGGACTGGTGAGGCCCGGCGCCGCCGTCAGGCGGACGATCCGGCGGATGCCCGCACCGCGGCGCAAGGCGTCAAGCATGTCCAGCAGTCTGCCGTCGGAGAGCTGGCGACGCGGGCCGATCCGGCTGAGCGCGCGCAGCCGCTGGCCCACGTAGAGCGCAGAGAGCACCAGTGCCAGACTGGCCCAGAGCGCAATCCCAGCGGGCAGAATCCAGTCGGGAAGAAGGGCGGGAGACTCGGCGGGTGCCGCAGCCACCAGGCTGGCCGGCTTTGGCAAGATGGGCGATGGTGGGCGTTCGGCCCGAGGCAGCGGGGCCGCTTTTTCCGGAGCGCCACCGGACGGGAGCAGTCCCTGCCACCCGGCTTCCGCTGTGGCCGCAGGCGCGAGCGCGGCACGGGCCGGCGGAGCAGCCTCCACCGGACTCATCCGTATCGCGAGCGCGCCGCCGAGCGACTGGAACCCGAGCCCAACCTGAATCGTGGCTGTCACCAGGCCACCGATCAGCGCGGCCTTCCAGAGCAGATCTCGCGCCGCCGATCCACGGACGAGGCGCCGGCTGGCCAGCCATGCTCCGCCAAGGAGCAGCGAACTGTGGAGCGCATAGGTCAGCATCCAGCTGACCGCCCACGTCATCAGATCAGCGCGCATTGGTACCGCCCTCCTTCCGGGCCGCATGCTCCGCGATCAGGCGCTGGATCTGCTGCAGATCCCCTGGCGTCATCTCCCGGTCGCTCAACAGGTGGGACATCATCGCCGTCACATCACCGTCGAATAGTCGCTCCGTCAGCTCGTGTACCATCGAATGCCGCACTTCCGCCTCGCTCACCGACGGCCGGTAGAGGAACTGCCGCTGGCGGGTTTCGTGCGAGACGACTCCGCGCTTTTCGAGGCGCGAGAGCAGCGTGGCAACGGTCGTGAGCGCGAGACCCCGCTCGGCCTTGAGCGCGTCGTGGATCTCTGCCACCGTCGCCTGACCTCGTTCCCAGAGCACGCGCATGATGGCGATCTGCAGGTCGGTGAGCTGGTAGGTCTCGCCCATGGGAACCTCGGTTCTGTCCAGGCAGTCAGGGTCGGCAGTGCTGACACGTTACTACAGCTGTAATATTACGCCAGTAGTCGTGGTGTCAAGACGAGCCCGGTCGCCCTGGGGTTTCAGCCTGCAGCAACCAACCGTTCCTGCCGTTCCCAGGGCCACCGCCGGCGCCGGATATATTGCGGGATGTCTTCTTCTCTCGACTCGCCCGGGACTCGCCTCGCGCGACTGTGGCACACGCTCGCCCCGCTCCCAGGCGGACGCTGGCTGTTCAGCCGGCTGCTTGGGTTCATGGTTCCCTACACCGGCTCAATCGGGGCGAGGGTTCTCCAGCTCGAGGCGGGGCGGGCGGTTGTCGAGCTCCGCGATCGCCGCAAGGTGCGGAACCACCTGCGCTCGGTTCACGCCGTGGCCCTGGTGAACCTGGCCGAGGTGACCAGTGGGCTCGCGATGCTGGTGGGGCTGCCGGCCACCGTTCGGGGCATCGTGACCAGCCTCTCGATTGCCTACCACAAGAAGGCCCGGGGCACCCTCACCGCCGAGAGCGCGGTCACGATCCCCCAGGTCACCGCGCCGTGCGAGCACCAAGTCGTCGCGACCATCTGCGACGGCACAGGGGAGATCGTGGCGGAGGCCCGCGTCCAATGGCGGCTTTCCCCACTATGACGACCATATCGCTCGACACCCCGCTCAGTCGGGACGCTGGCATCGAGGTCCCGCTCATCTGCGGCGCGATGTACCCCTGCAGCAACCCGGAGCTGGTGGCCGCCGTGTCGGAGGCCGGTGGCATCGGCATCATCCAGCCGATTTCCCTTACCTACGTCCACGGCCACGACTTCCGCGAGGGCATTCGGTTCATCCGGCGCCTCACCAGCCGGCCGGTGGGGATGAACGCCCTGATCGAGCAGTCCTCACGTACGTACCATGAGCGGATGGCCCGCTGGATTGACATCGCGCTCGAGGAAGGAATTCGCTTCTTCATCACCTCGCTCGGAAACCCCCGGTGGGTGGTCGATCGGGTCGGAGCCGTGGGCGGAGTGGTCTACCACGACGTGACGGAGCGAAAGTGGGCCGAGAAAGGGCTGGCCGGCGGGGTGCGCGGGCTCGTCGCGGTGAATCGGCGTGCCGGTGGGCATGCCGGGTCGCGAAGCGCCGAGCAGCTCATCGACGAGTTGGGCCCGCTCGGGGTGCCGCTCGTCATGGCGGGCGGCATCGGAGACGAGGCGGAGTTCGTGCGAGCGTTGCGCCTCGGCTACGCCGGCGCGCAGCTCGGCACCCGCTTCATCGCGACGCTCGAATGTCGCGCTCCGGAGGCATACAAGCACGCCATCACCGAGGCGACCGAAGACGATATCGTGCTCAGCGAGCGGATCACCGGTGTCCCCGTCGCGGTCATCCGCACTCCGTATGTCGAGCGGGTGGGGCTCAGAGCCGGTCCGGTCGCCCGCTGGATGCTGCGAGGACGGCGCACCAAGCATCTCATGCGGACCCTCTACGCGCTGCGCTCGTTATGGCAGCTCAAGCGCGGGTTGTTACGGGAGGGAGCCGCCGGTGCGGAGGGCGACTGGCGCAGAGAGGCCGGCCAATCGTATTGGCAGGCCGGGAAGAGCGTCGCCACCATTCGGCAGATCGAGTCAGCCGCAATGATCGTCCAGCGCTTCCGTGCCGCCGTCGTGCACGGGCACGACGACGCCCTCCCCCTCCCCGGCCGCTAGACGCCGCACAGCATGACGCCACGGACGCGGCAACTCCGTGGCAGCGGCCGTGTTGCATGCCCTCGGCGACTGTGGCGGAGAACGACAGAACTCCGGCGATTCCCGACCAAGCAGGGCGCGGTCGTACGCCTTAAGCTGTTGTGAATAAAAGATCTAGCCACAGGGCCCGAGTGTTGCTCTAATCCACAGCGTCTGATTGTTTTTGCGCGACGGAGGTGGGGCAGCATGTACAGGATCCGGACTGCAGGCGGGGGAGAAGCGGTCTACAACTCGTTGGAGGAGTTCACGGCCGCCGTGCGCCGGGGGGAGGTACCCCCGGAAGCGGAGATTTTCCATTCCCGGGCCAACCGCTGGCTCGACGTCAAGAGCCACCCCCACTACCGGAACGCCGCGAACTTCTCCGGCCCGCTCACGCCCGGCGTGTTCGGGCCGCCCGCCACTGAGTCGCCGCGCGTGGTCGCCTCAGCACCGGCCAGCCCGCATCAGGTAGCGCCCTCTCGGATGCAGATCGCCGAGTTGCCGGTGCCCGCCAAGGCGACCACCCAGGCCATCTCGCGCCCGCAACTAGTGGCCGAGCGGCCTGCACTTGAGGCGA
>Ga0335077_10006677_pt1 | contig 14268 bp, 12 predicted proteins | sample Lox_Sample_31_FD_207151 | JGI IMG/M metagenome (GOLD analysis project Ga0335077, IMG submission 207151) | Soil microbial communities from Loxahatchee National Wildlife Refuge, Florida, United States - Lox_Sample_3.1 | ecosystem: Environmental > Terrestrial > Soil > Wetlands | place: USA...
TCGCAATCGTGCATGGAACGAAAACGATGGGGCCGATTGACATTCCGATCCGCTTCGATGAGCACGGGAATTTTGAGGGAGAACAGGTGATCTACATCAATGGGAATGAGACGGCGTTGATGTGTACCGGGAACTCCACCGCGGCCATGGTGCTGCGGGTTTCAGGGCAGGCGACGGAACAATTTCAGAAAAACCACATGCACCTGCAGATCGAAAGCGGATCGGGGCTGAAAGGCGTTGCGAATGCGCAGTGTCCGATGGTGAGCCGCAGCGCTCCGATTGCTGCGCGGCAGTCCCAGGCGGTGTTGGAGAAAGATCTCGAAGGACGCGTGGGCGATGCGATGTCGGCGGAGTGGGGTGCGGGGTCCGGACTCGATACCCAGTTTCATGCTCAGATTGTGAAAGTGCAGGGGCCGTAACTATTTCTTTTTCTTCTTGCCCGTATCTTCGACGGGCGTACCCGGCACGCTGAAATCCCAAACCGAATAGAAGACCTGCGCGCCACCGCCGAAAGCGCTTGGGGACGCCTTGTAACCTTTCACAGGCCGCAACACGACTGCGTATTCGCCGGGTTCGAGCGGTTGTCCCATATGAAGGACGTAAAAGCCGCGCTCTTCTTTGTCCAGGCGAGTCGGCCATCGTTCTTCGGAGACCCACTTGCCGCCTTCGGGTCCGCCGCCGCTCATGGCCATCATGTGTTTCGTGTCCATTTTGGTTTGGGTAGCACCGACGAGGCGGTAATTATCTTTCGTGGGGAACAGCTTTACCACGGCTGGTTCGTAGGCGTCGGGATCAACGCCGGGAATGTCGCCGTAGTTGAGTTCGAACATCGGATTGGGGTTTGCGAGTTCACGCGAGGACTTGCGTCCGGCCAGTCCCCATACGTAAGTCATGCTGGGCGCGCCGGGACGCATGCCCGGCATGAATCCGGATGCCATCGAAAAGGCAGACATGGCCATCATTCCGCCAGGCCCGGCGCCCATGGCTGCGAAGCTCAAGCCTTCGGTGGCGAGGCTGCGCAACATCATGCCGCCGGGGCTGACGCCGCCCTTGAATTTTGTCTGCCCGATCTGCGCACTGGATGGAGAAATCTCCTGCTTGCCTTTGTTGGGTTCCAGCATCAGGTAGACGTGCGGCATCTGCGCGGCCGAATAGTTCATGGAGAACATGGAGCCAAACATGCCGCCCATGCCCATGGCGCTCATCTGCGACTGCATCGCAGCCATCTGTTGCGGATTCATGCCCATTGCGCCCGAGCTGCGCATTCCGCCATTGACCGGTTCTGGTGGTGGCGAACTGGTTTCGGTCTGGGGACCGTGGGCTGGTTGCGGGTTGGATTCCGGCGGCGTTGCGTCCGGGTTGCTACTCGCCGTCTTTTCCGCCTTCGCTGAAAGCTCCGTCGGTGCAGTTACCGCAGAACCTGCAGGGGCCGGTTGTGCCTCCAGGGTGGCCTGTTTCTTCTTCTGCGTAGCCTGCAACATTGCACGCAGGACGGCGGAACTGACGCCCTGGTTCTTGAGTTCGATCAGCGCGTCGCCGGAGATTTCGAAGTCGCTCTCGGAAACTTCGATGATCTTGGTCAGAGTCTCATCGTCAAAATGGTTCTGCGTCATCAGGACGATGTCAGCGTTCTTGAGTACCTTCTTTTCTTTCTTATCGTCCTGAGCGGTCGAGACAGAGAGGAGCAGGAGCAGACAGCTCGCAGCAAGGAGTAGGTTTTTTCGCATGGCTTTCCCCGAACCGAGGGCATGGGGAGAATGCCTGAAATGTTGTCAGCGACTGCTCTTGGTGCGAGATTATATCAGCGCGGCCCAGTGGGAGCGTTTGGGATTATGCGGTGTAGCCGCCATCCGAGGGCAGGCTTGCACCTGTGATATAGCTGGCCTCAGGGCCGGCGAGGAAGGCGACGAAGTTGGCGACTTCTTCAGGCTGCGCATAACGCTGCAGGGCAACATTCTGGACGGTTCCCTTGGCCCACTCACCGCTGGCGGGATTCATGTCGGTATCGGTCGGGCCGGGCTGGACGTTGTTCACGGTAATGCCTCGCGGTCCGAGATCGCGGGCCAGACCCTTGGTGAATCCGACGATGGCGGCCTTGGTGAGCGCATAAACTGAGCCACCGGGGAAGGGGACGCGGTCGCTGTTGCAGCTGCCGATATGGATGATGCGTCCGCCGTCGCGCATGTGACGGACGGCTTCCTGCGTGGCGACGAACAGTCCCTTGATATTGATGGCGATCATGCGCTCGAAATCCGCGAGAGGGAACTGGTCGATGGGCGCAACCGCAACTATGCCGGCATTGTTGACGAGAATGTCGAGCGCGCCAAAAGTCTTTGCCGTTTGCGCGACAGCCGCACGAGTGGCTTCAGCGTCGGCTGAGTCTGCCTTGATGGCCAGGGCCTTGCCACCCGAGGATTCGATGGCGCGGACGACTCCCTGCGCCTTCTCGGGTGACGTGCTGTAGGTGAGCGCGACGGCGGCGCCTTCGGCTGCGAGCCGCTTGGAAATTGCTGCCCCAATGCCGCGCGAACCGCCGGTTACGAGTGCAACTTTCCCTGCCAAGTTCTGGGACATTCAGTTCTCCGCTCTGTTCGGAATTTACAGGTGCAGATCCGTGCGCGGACCGACCATGATCAGGGTGGCATCGTCGCGCAGGCCAGTGCCGTTGACGAATTTCCTGACATCGGCCATCAGGTTTTCGAGCGAGGCGTCCGGGGACTGCATCTGGGCGAGCAGTCGTTCGGGGCCATATTCCTCGCCCGATCCGAGGGCGGCTTCGGTAATTCCATCGGAATAAATCGCGAGGCGGGATTGGGGACCGAGAGTGATCGCGGTCTCGGAAAATTCGCTAATCGCGATGCCAAGCGGCAGACCGCGTTCCGTCGTGATCCAGCGATGGCCATCGGGCTCAACCAGCAGCGGCGGCAGATGTCCGGCGCTCGCGAGGCGCACGGTGCGGGTCGCGGGATCAAATTCGGCGTAGGCCATGGTGACGAAGCGTCCGGTAGGAAAATCCTCGACCATCATGTTGTTGAGGCGAGTGAGCACTTCTCCGGGTCCGGATCCGGTTTGAGCGAGCGAACGCAACATGCCGCGGGTTGCTGACATCAAGAGCGCTGCCGCGGTGCCCTTACCAGACACGTCCGCGAGAACCAGTCCCCAGCGTCCGTTAGGCAAGGGAATAAAGTCGAACCAGTCTCCACCGATCGCGCCGGCGGGGATGGAGAGCCCGGAGACCGCAAATCCGGGAATCAGTGGAGAACTTCGGGGTAGCAGCGCTTCCTGAATTGCGCGTGCCTCTTCGGCTTCCCGGCTCATGCGTTCGCGCTGGTCGCGTTCATCATTAAACCGGCGGGCGTTCTGCACGGCCACGGCCACATGCGAGCAGAGGCTTTGCAGCAGACGAATCTGCGCCGGAGAGAACGCGTCAAGTTCGCAGTGAGAAGCCGTGAAGACTCCAATCAGATCATTTTCAACATGGAGAGGGATGGCCACTTCCGAACGCGTCCCTTTTTCGCACGCCATGTAGTAGGGGTCTACCGAAACATCCGGGGCATAGCGCATTTTGCGGGTGGCGGCGACGTAGCCGACCATGCCTTCAGTGCCGACCTTGAGGCGGTGGCCGCGGTCGTGAGCGGTGCAACCGCAGGTTCCCGAGAGGACGAGTTCGCCCTGTGCCTTGTCATGTAGATAGATATTGATTTCGACACAACCCAGCGATGCCGCCACTTCTTCGGTGATGCGCTGCACGATCTCGTTCATGTCGAGGCTGGACGTGATGCGTTGCGCGAACTTCTGCAGGCGGATGAGTTCGGCAATCTTCAGGGTCGAGGTGTCCGTAGAGGGCAGGTTGGCCAGTTCGAAATCGGTACGCGGGGCGGTGGCCACGAGGGTGCCTCCTTCTCCAGGTCAGCGTGCAGTCTTGAGGTTTGGATGTCGCGAATCAGCCCTGTGATTCTCTTTTTGTTCGAGGTGAGCGCGTGTTGCGGATCTTGCGGATTTCGTCCAGGCGCTCGCGGATTCGCTTCTCAATTCCTTCGTTTGTGGGGTGATAGTAAACGCGGTCGCGCAGACTGTCGGGGAGACATTGCATACCTGCGACTTTGGTTTCCGTGTCGTGCGCGTATTCGTAGCCCTTGCCGTAGCCCAGACCTTTCATCAGCCCGGTGGGAGCGTTGCGCAGATGCAGAGGGACCGGTTCCTGGGCGGTGCGCTCTACATCTTCCTGCACCGCGCCATAGGCGGTATAGAGAGCATTCGATTTCGGCGCGAGTGAGAGATAGACGACAGCCTGGGCCAGTGCGAGATTGCCTTCAGGCATGCCGATGAAATCGACGGCATCGCGGGCGGCCATGCAGAGGGCGAGAGCATTCGGATCAGCGAGACCGATATCTTCGACCGACATCCGCACCACGCGGCGGGCAACGTAGAGCGGATCTTCTCCGGCTTCGAGCATGCGAGCGAGCCAGTAGAGGGCGGCGTCGGGATCGCTGTCGCGCACGGATTTGTGCAGCGCCGAGATGAGGTTGTAGTGCTCTTCGCCAGCTTTGTCGTAGAGGAGGACGCGCTTCTGCACGGCTTCGTGCACGATCTCATCGGTGATTTGGTTTGTTTCCGCCTGCCTGACCAGAGAGGTGGCAACTTCGAGCACGTTGTAGGCGCTGCGCGCGTCGCCGCTGGAGTAGGCGGCAATTTTCTGGAGAGCTTCATGGGAAGCTGCGAGATGCAGCGAGCCGAGGCCGCGTTCGGAATCGGCGAGGGCGCGCTTGAGCAGCGTGACGATCTGTTCCTCCGTGAGTTGCTTGAGCACATAGACTCGGCAGCGTGAGAGCAGCGCCGAGATAATCTCGAACGATGGATTCTCCGTTGTGGCGCCGACCAGCCGGATGCTGCCTTTTTCGACATAGGGGAGAAACGCATCCTGCTGCGCCTTGTTGAAGCGGTGAATCTCGTCGACGAAAACAATGGTGCGCGTGCCGTATTGGCGGGCGCGGTCGGCGTCGGCCATGACCTGCTTGATTTCCTTGATGCCGGAGAGTACGGCCGAAAACTCGATGAACTCAGCCTTGGTGATGCGAGCGATGATCTGCGCGAGGGTCGTTTTGCCGGTGCCGGGCGGTCCCCAGAAGATCATGGATCCAGGGTCGTCACGCTCGATCTGCACCCGCAGAGGCTTCCCCGGACCGACGAGGTGCTCCTGTCCGACAAATTCCTCCAGCGTACGCGGACGCATGCGGTCGGCGAGCGGGCGGGTGGCATCGCGCACCGTGCTTTCGTTCGGAATGGGCTGAAATAAGCTCACGTCGACCTTTCTCTCGCTGCTTCGTACAGCACAATGCTCGCCGCCACCCCGGCGTTCAGGGATTCAACTTGCGCGCCTTGCGGGATGACTGCTGTGTCGTCCATTTGATGCATCAGGTCGCGCGACAGACCTGCGCCTTCGTTGCCGATGAAGATGGCCAGCGGCAGAGTCCAGTTCATTTCGGGGAGCGGTGTTCCCTTGTGCGATGAAGTCGCGATCATGCGGACGCTACGCTGGCGAAGCAGCGGAATCAGTTCCGCGGAGGCGATCTTCGCCACCGGCAAGCGAAAGATCGATCCCGCCGATCCCCGCAGGGCCTTCGCGTTATAGGGACTCACCGTGCCTTCAGCCAGGAAAACTCCGGCGGTGCCAAAGGCCTCCGCAGATCGCAGTATCGTTCCGAGGTTCCCCGGATCCTGCAATCCCGCCACGACAAGTATGGGTCCCATCCCCGCCCGCTCCAACACATGATCCGTGGACGCCGGTCGAACACGGACGAGTGCGGCTACGCCTTGTGGGGCATCACTGGGCACAATCGATGTGAACAGCGAGTCCGGCATGAGCAGAGTCTCCACCCGTGAACTGATTTGGGGCAGAAGCTTTTCGGCGACGGGCTGAGCCGATTCTGCAAAGAACACTCCGCCCAGTCGTTGGCCACTGCGGATCGCCTCCTCCACCAGCTTCACTCCTTCGATCGCGCACTCGCCCTGAGCCGTGAGTTCGGCGCGCCGGAAAGCCTGGCGCAACTCCTTCAGGCGCGGATTGTGACGGCCGGACACACGGCGCAATCCGGTGCGTTCACCCGACGCTGGCAGAGATTTCATCTCCTGCTTCATGGGTCCTGCCTAGAACCAAGATAATACGCGTTTTGGCTTTGAATGCGTCCAAGGTGGGCTCGATGTATGGTAAATTTCATTGTTTACGCCCACAGCCAGGAAGGAAACCGAGTGCGCGCGGAAATCCTGAAGATCAAAGCGGACAGCCCCGAAGCATCGCTGGTCAAATACGCGGCGGAACAGATCCAGGCAGGGAAGGTGTTGGGGATGCCGACCGATACGTTTTACGGGCTGGCGGCTGATCCGTTCAACTTGCGCGCCGTGGAGCGCGTGTACGAGATCAAGTCGCGGCTGCGGCATAAACCGCTGTCGTTGCTGATCGAAGATGTGGATCAGGCGGAGGAATTCGCCGGTCCGTTGCCCGAGGACTTCAAACTCCTGGCGCGTCGCTTCTGGCCCGGTCCGCTGACCATGATCGTGCCGGCGGCATCGCATCTTCCGCTCAAGGTGACAGCCAACACCGGCAATGTGGCATTGCGCGTGCCCGCGGCGGAAATTCCCCTTGCCGTGGTGCGGGCGGCAAAGATTCCGATCACTGCGACCTCGGCCAACCTGAGTGGCGCGGTTGAATGTACGACCGCAGAGCAGGTGCGCGATCAACTGCAGGACCGCATTTCGCTCATCGTGGATGGCGGCAAGTCGCCACGGGCGGTTCCGTCCACGATCGTGCATTTCGCCAACAACGGCGCCTGGCAGATTCTGCGCGAAGGCGCTGTCCCGACCAAAGACATCGCCGAAGCGCTCGCTTGAGCAATGGCGGACGAGCGTACTCCCAACCACGACAAGAAACCTTCCCGAAGAATTCTCTGGCTGCTCTTGCTGGCGGCACTGGCCGCGTTTGTCTTCTTTATGGGCGTGACCGGATGCCGCATCGTGAATGCCGCCGGCGAATCCCCAACCCACGTGGCGGATACGCTGGTGATCTTCGGCGCTGCCGAATATGCGGGCCGTCCTTCCCCGGTGTACAAAGCGCGGCTCGATCACGGGTTCGACCTCTTCCAGAAGGGAATGGCTCCGGTCGTGATTACGACTGGCGGTGCGGGTCACGACCCCGACTTCAATGAAGGGGCGGTCGGCCGCGATTACCTGGCGCGACGCGGGATTCCAGAAGAGAGCCTGATCGCCGAGACGCAGAGTTCGGACACGGCGCAGTCGGCCGGCCGCGTGGCCAATATCATGCGCGCGAACGGCATGCACAGCTGTATTGCGGTCAGCGATGCCTATCACGTGTTTCGAATCCGGGCGCTGCTCGAGCATGAGGGCGCGCAAGTGGAGGTAGCGCCGCGTCCGGACTCGCGCCCGCGATCATGGTGGCAGAAGTTCGTGGCCGTGATGCGCGAGGCGATGAGCTATCTGCTGTGGGAGTTTGGGCTAACGTAGACCAGGTGACGGGTCACAGGTCACAGAAAAACAAAATCGTCTGCCCTTCCGCTTGATGAGACTGCGTAGAGATTTGACAACGCCGTCAGCGCAGATTCGACTTTTCTGTGGCCTTTACCATCCCATCTTCTCTCTCAGTGCTGTCACATGCGCTACGTGATGGCGTCCGTGCCAGGCATAGAGTGCGAGGTTCTTTTCCAATGACATCAGACCCAGCTCGGGATGGCGGAAGGTGCGTTTCCAGTCGGCGCCGGTGAGGTTGCGCAGGAGCAGCATCCAGCGCTGGTGCAGCGAGTCGAGGAATGCCAGCGAGACTTCGATCGGCGCGTCCTTGGCCTCGGGCAATTCCGCCCAGCGATCCTCCATGTAGGGCCGGATGGTAGGTTCGTCCTCGGTCAACGCCAACTTGAAACGCACGTACGAATTCACGTGACTATCGGGGAGGTGATGCACTACCTGGCGGACAGTCCATCCACCGTCGCGGTAGGGTGTGTTCAGTTGCGCGTCTGTGAGGTCCTTGACGGCGGCGCGCAGCCGGGCCGGGGTCTGCTCGATGTCAGTGAGGAATTGCTGCATCTGTTGCGGCGTCAAGGAACCGTCGAAGACGAACTTGCCAATCGGATAACGTGGGTCGGTCATAAGTCGCGCCTTAATCGCGCCTCGCGTGTATCGATGAGCCCGGTAAACTAGGTGGCCACCGTTGCGCCTACCAGCGATGCGAAGATTTTGTAGCCGTCCGTGCAGCCGAGTTCGGGTTCGGCGGAGCGTTCTGGATGCGGCATCATTCCCAGAACGTTTCGTCCGGGGCTGCAGACGCCGGCTATGTTTTCCAGGGATCCATTGGGATTCGCCTCGGGCGTGACTTCACCCTGGTCATTCACGTAGCGGAAGACGATGCGGTTGTCGCGTTTCAGTTCGGCGAGCGTCGCGTCATCACAGAAATAGTTGCCTTCCATGTGTCCAATGGGGATGGTCAGGACTTCTCCCTCGCGGCAGGCGCTGGTAAACGGCGTCTCGTTATTTTCCACACGCACATGAACCGGCTTGCAGACGTACTTCAGACCGACGTTGCGCATCAGGGCGCCGGGGAGGAGTCCGGACTCGCAGAGGATCTGGAAGCCGTTGCAGATGCCGATGACCAGACCTCCGCCGGCGGCGAACTTGCGTACCGACTCCATGACGGGCGAGAACTTGGCGATGGCGCCGGTGCGGAGGTAGTCGCCGTAGGCGAAGCCTCCGGGAACGATGATGGCGTCACAGTTCTCGAGGTCGTGCGAATCGTGCCAGAGGAACGTGACCGGCTGTTTGGCGACCTGCTGGATGGTCCAAAATGCGTCGTGATCGCAGTTGGAGCCGGGAAATATGATGACGCCGAATTTCATCTGGGTCCTCGTGTGTACTATCTAGTTATGAGGGGACCCTCCCCCCTCCCCCTATTTCGGTTTAATCTTTCAGAATCATAGAGTTAGAGCAGCCATTCCAACGCAAAATCTTGAGCCCGAAGCACCTACGCGCAAAATATAGATTATGCGTGGCTTAGCGGCATTCCTCTGGTCGATCCCTCCCTGATTGCGGGTGCGATACCTCATGGTGACAAGGGGAAGGAAGCGGGGTCAAGGAAAAAGTGCGGATAGGGCAGGTATGAAAGTGCGAACTGGGGCGGAAGAACGCCAGCAGAGGTGGATCCTCAGTTAGAGCCAGTCGATGCGAAGCTGCCCGAGTGTGCTACCTCGAGTGCTATGCCCCTCCGCCGGACGTGCCATTTACTTTGCACGCGTCGGGTTTCTATTCTGCACCTAACCGCGACGCATTTTTGCTCTTGAGGAGTGCTCCCCAGAAGGGTCTTGCGCTCGCGCGATGCATCCAGCCATGCTTGTTGAAAATGCTCATTTCGTGCTTCGTTGCCCCTACTGCGTGTCAGGGAACGATTTTCGTCCGCTGCTGGCGCGGCCCGACGGCCGCTTCTTGTGCGTGCAATGCGGCCACACGGCGTCTCCGCGCGAGTTGACTTATGTGTGTGCCTGCACCCACTGTCTTCGCGTGAACGCGGCAGTGCGCCTCGAGCACCGTCGTGTGCGCTAGTGTGAGCGTGCCGCGAAGGTCCTTACGAGTTCAATGCCGCGCTCAAGACATTGCGAAGGATCATCTGAACCTTCCCATCGACCGGTACGCTGCCGGTGAAGGCCATTGATCCGACCGAAAAGACCCACCCTCCGCCAGAGTGGTTATAAGTCACCATGTAGAGGTCAAAACCGGGTCCGTTAGGCCTCCACACTGAGGCGCTCGCCAACCTGTACAAAAACGGACGGTGGAACTTGATGCCATCGACTGAAACGATATGCTCCAGCGGCGGGGACCACTGATCGATCACATCTCCTTCCCAGCCCGCAGCGCACCCTGCGGTCGTGTCGTGTCCTGCGTCATAGCTCCATCCCTCGTTGCCGAATGATTCGCCCTCCGTGATTCCGGCCATGAAAGGATGACTGACACTTTGGGCGATGTATGGAACCCTGCACGTGGGGCAGTTCCCAACATCGTCTCCGATCCACGGAAACGCTATGCCCAGGACGGCGCTTTCGGGCTGTCCGATCTGCCGGAACAAATTGCTCCGGCCCTCCCCGTACGTTCCATAGACGGTAAGCGATGAGAAGTCGTCGGAGACTTCCACGGCATCGTAGAGGCCGTTAGCGCCCAGATTGATGAGACGTCCACCGGCGTTCAGATATCCTTTCAATCGATTCATCATCTCCACCGACCAGTATTCCGGATGGGTGCTGATGATGAGCGCGGCGTACTCCTGCAGTCGATCGAGACCGTCATGAAAGTCGAGGTCGGTCCACAGATCCACCTCGTATTGGTTTTCACGCAGCCAGTTGAAGAACCAGAGTTCGCCGCGCAATAGGTGCCGCGACGTGTATTGGTCGGAATACGTGTTCTTTCCCAGCAGCGAGAAATGGGGACGCTTCACGCTGAAGTTGACCGGGCCGGTTCCGGAAAGGCTGTAGCGACTGTAGCCTCCCCAGGAGTTGTACATGGCCCAGGTGTTCGTGTTCACGATGAGGGCCAGCTTTGCGCTGCGTCCTCCCGGCGGATTCACGACGAAGGGAATGTAGTGCACGTCTCCATCCGCGGCGACGCATTTCATGGCATAAATTCCCGAGATCCAGTTGTCCGGAACCGGGAACTCGAAACTCAGGTCCCAGCGTCCGCAGCCTTCGGTAGGGCTGAAAGCGGTGTGCTGATAACGCCCGGTAATGGTTTGCGGTTCGCCCAAAGGCAGATCAATCAATTCTTCGTTCTGGTCAATGGCGGTGATCGGAAGCGCTCCGGATGCATTGCGGAAACCAACGCAGGTTGTCTCATAGGTTGGGGCGCCGGTGCTGACAAAGAACTGCACGGTTTCGCCGGGCCTGACGCTCACAGGCCAGGCAAAACCCTGGATTGCCCGCCAAAGCATTCCCACCCGACTGGAGGAGCGGGACACTATGTGCGTCCAGTTCGATGAGAAGCTTCCCGCCGAGTACATCTTCAGCGACGCGAATCCGCCGGGAACGATGCGGCCGCCGACCGCGGATCCGTCACTGGCGTTGTAGAACAACACGCCATCGGCATTGCCCATGATGTGCGTCCAGCCGGTTGAGAATTGTCCGGGCTCGATGTTGTCGACGGTGACCAGGTTGCTTCCTTCGACCGCTGCAATCGCCCTGCGGCCATTGCGAATGTCGTAAAAGAGAAACCGGTCTCCGCTCGACACGATGTGTGTCCAATCGGATGAAAAGGAGCCAGGCTCGTAGTTCTGGAGCGTGCGAAATCCGCCGCCGTCCACCACACCCAGGGCTCCTGCGCCGCGAATTGTGTCGTAGAACAACAGCGTGTTCCCCATCGCGGCCAGGTGCGTCCAGCCCGCTGAAAAACTGCCATCACCAAAACTCTGCCTGGTCACCAATGCACCGGATGAGATGTCGGCGATGGCAGCCGCTCCGGATGCCGCGGCATAGAAGAAAATGAGATCACCCACGGGCAGCACGTGGGTCCAGAATCTGGAAACGGTCCCGCCGGGCGGATAATCCGCGAGGAGGGTGGGCGCACCACTTCCCAGCCGGAATATTCGCGTCTGTCCGCTGAAGGGGTTATAGAGGAGAGTTCGGTCAGGCGAGCCGACAACGTGTACGAAACTGCCCAGGCTGTCGCCGGTCATCGTGCTCGTCCACGTACTCGAGAAAATTCCCTCGCTCAACGAACCGATCGTCAACACAAAGTTAGCGGCGTCGTAAAACAGAATTGGATCCCGCATGCCATACCCACGTTTCTTGGCCGAGTATCATACCCTCGGAATTTCAGGAAGCCGCCGCAGACAAGTCAGTCATCGTTGGCCATCCTGCATAGGTCTGTAAGAAGTCTAGTGCGCGCCTAAACACGTAGAGTTCGCGCGACACTCGTAGGTCACAGTAACTTTCTGGTCCGGGGCCAGGTTGAGGCTGCACCAGGCCTTCCTGCCATAGTCACCGGATTTGGTGCAGGCGCCGGAGAACACGGCACGCGCGTTATTGCCGGCGGGTTCGGCGACCAGGTTGACGGTTCTCTCGAAATCTACGCTGGCTGTGCCTGCGCCGGAGAGGTCGACACCTGCGGGATCGCTCTTGACGTGGCCGGTCGCGGTGCCCGCTACTGCAGTCAGGCTGAGCGTGACGCCTCGCCTGCCGTCGCCCAGGCAAGCGGTATAAGGGCAGGCCGGGACCACATTGGGATAGAGCTCCTGATTGGTGTACGGTTCAGGAGAGGAAATGATCTGACCGTCTGCGGTTTTGGTCTGGTAGCCACACACATTCGGGTTCGAGTTGGGGTGGAAAACAACCGTGTCGTGTGCACCCAGAACTTCCACAATCATGGCGCCGCAGGGGCCGAAGGCGCAATCTTTGCCGGCACAATGGGACCACGTGCGGCCATCCACCGTGCAAGCGCGTCCTCGCCGGCGATGGCCGAGGCTTAAAGTCTTTGTGGGATCGTTTGGATCCGCGTTGGCGTGAAACAACTCATTTCCAGCCTGGCAGCAGCTAGGGGAGCCTCCCTTGTTGATGGGATAGAGGCTGCCGTCGCATGCGGATGGGCGAACGTGGTCATGGTCTCGATCTCGCTCGTCGGCCTTTTTGGCTGGATCCTGGGCAACAGCAAGCCCTACGCTGAGGAGCAGCGCGCACAGAATTAATCTGATCATCGGTCGCCATCCTGTCGGCAAGAGACTTGTGCCGTGGACCCGGACATGTTACGGAGGGGTGTCCTGGTGGCGCGGCCTCTTTTACATGGTGATGAAAGTCCGATTGCCGTGTCATGCCTAGGCGTAGAAAGCAGCCCCTCAGGGGACTAAAGCCCGTGTCCCCTATGGTCTAGAGGCGGCATTCGGTCGCCGCTTGCTGCGCGGGAGTTGCTGCGACGGGCGGGTCGCCGATGCTGCCTCGAGTCTCGACAAAACGCGAATGAGTGGGTCAGGCGCCGGCCGAGTCACCAGGTTTCTTCTAGAAACCCTTGTAGGCCACGGTTACGGTTGCCGATTTGTGCTTGGGGAGGCCGATTCCGTAGAGCATGGCCACGGCTGCGTCGCTTGCGGTGATGGTCCGGCGGCGAGGTGGGCAGTGGGGTCGCATGGGTTTGGTCCGAGGAAGGAGTTCTGCACGAATCCGCTATAAGTGAAGAGCGTTGTGCCGACATTTTGCAGCATGAGTCCGAAGGGGCCGTGCTGGAACTCCGAGTTCCACCCTTCGGAAGTGTTGCGCGTGGCATCGAAATTGTTAAAGAGGGTCGTATCGGCATCCACATCCATGAAGCGGGTGAGGTTGATGGCTTTGTCGACGGCGGTATTGTTCTTGAGAGTCATGACAATTTTTGCCGAGGGCGAAGTGCCGGGTAGCTGAGTGATGGTCTGGGTGAAGGTAATGCTGCCATCGGTGGTAGTGCGCACGATCTTGACCGAGGTTGCGCTCTGACTGAGAACAGTGGCAGGCCCGAAGGTTCCGTTGTCCCCGGCATTCGCATAGTCGTGATAATCGACACCGCCGAGGATGTCGCAGATCCCGTAGCCTTCGCTGCGGCTCACGGTAGCGAGGCGATGCCCGGCAGGAGTCTCAAACTCGACGACATTTCCGTTCGCGGTCACGCAAAAGTGCAGAAAAGTATTATCAGCGCCGGAATTGAAGTTAAATGAGCAATCCGTCGATGTGAGCGGACTGTGAACTGCGGCCGACAGTACATTTGACTTGTTTAAGGCCGCTGCCTGCGATTGCGGGTTGGCTTGGGTAGTGGTCCTGGGCACGACCGGAATCTGAGCGAAACCGAGCGAGCAGAGAAATAGAACTGGAACTGCTGGTGCAAAGTTCCTCACGAACAATGGTTCCTTGGAAACGCGATAGCTCGAAGAGCTGCAAAGAACTCTGGCACGGAGATCCCTCCCAGGTTCCGCGCCAGAGGTTCGCTATCGCTCTACTGGAGATATCGGGAATGGCAGGCAAAAGACGACATGTGGAGAGGAAAAGCTACCGGCCTCATGGCGAGGCCGGTGAGTTTGACCAGAATCTATCGTGGCTTGTAGACCGAGGTTAGGGTCGCTGTGGTGTGGGCGCGCACCGTCACTTCGTAGAACATCATCAGGGATCCGTCGGTATCGGTCAGCAGCGCGGGCGCGACGCGTGCGAACGGATTGCATGCATCGGGCGGCAGAGGGGAGTTCTGCGTGAACCCGTCGGAGAGGAAGTGGCC
>Ga0335077_10006678_pt1 | contig 14268 bp, 11 predicted proteins | sample Lox_Sample_31_FD_207151 | JGI IMG/M metagenome (GOLD analysis project Ga0335077, IMG submission 207151) | Soil microbial communities from Loxahatchee National Wildlife Refuge, Florida, United States - Lox_Sample_3.1 | ecosystem: Environmental > Terrestrial > Soil > Wetlands | place: USA...
TCAGGCTCTCGAGATTTCGCGGCGTGACTTTGATGGTGCCGTGGCGCGGACTGTCGATGTCAGAGATGAGGAAGAACGCGATGGCGACCGCAACCGGAACGATGAGAAAGATGCGCCAGTCCTTGCGGTGGGCACTGTACCCGATCATCAGATTGCAGCACAGCGCGATGCACCCCATCAATGCCCACGCGGCGAGCGGGATCCGATTCCACCATGCGGCCTGTGCATAGCCCTGCGCATTCAGGACGTCGTTCATGCCGGAGACTGCAAGTCCACCCGCGATGGTGAGCGGGGTCTGCTCCGGTGGTCGGACCGCGGACCACAACTCGGCTTGGAGCTCCAGTGTGCGCGAGTCGATCTTCGCGAGCTCGCGCTCATCGCGTGTCGTGTAGAAGAGGACGCGCTCATCGAGGTACTCGTGCAGTAGTGCGCGCACTTTCGCGGCATCCGCAGCAGACAGAAGCTCGGCGCGCAGATACTCGGTGCCGATCGCGTTGGCTTCGGACTCCTCACAGGCTTTGCGTTGATCATAGCGATTGGTCGCCATCGAGAACGTGAAGGCGATGAGGAGGCCCAAGAGCGTCAGAGTCGCACTGAGCACGACGCCATAGTCGCTGCGCTCCGCCTCCTTCAACGCCCGAACTTTGATGCGCAGCAGGTCACCAAGTTCGGCTGCCAGCGCCAGAACGACGAACGACGAGACGAGTACGACCCAGGGAGAATTCCTGACACTCATGGCTGCGCGCCAGGCGTCGCGTGAGACGAACGCACTCTCAGACCATCAAGTATGGGGCGCGGCGGTCCCATTGGCCGCGCGCCTCGCGGCGCGTGCGCGCAGCAACCGGTTCACGGGCCCGCGCAACAGTACGTACGGGACGACCGCAAGAATCACGGCGGTCATGAGTGCACCCATCGGCTTCAGCCGGTGCCAGGCGATCAACTGATAAACGGCATCGAGCACGATGGCCAGGATGAACACCTTGCCAATACCCTTCCATCCGTCCTGGATCAGGTAGCGCCGATGGGCGGGGTCCGTCAGCAGCGCCCAGCCGTACGGTCCACGACCTGCCAACGCATCTCGCCTGCCATCCCTTGCTGCGAACAGAATCGCCATCAGTGGTTGCAGGATGAAGCGGAAGTGCAGCGGTCCGTCCAGGCGCGCGGTCCAGTTGGTCAGATATTCGGACAAAGGATCGAACATGGCAGCCCTGGACTCTCTCGTGCCCCGTCTGGCGGGGACCGTAGCGCCGCGATTGTCGCGCTCGATATCGGACCTAGGTCCACTTGAGCGCTCGCTTGCGGTCAAAGCACGCTGGTATCGTGTCACGCAACGGACCGTACGCCGGGGGGAGCCGAAGACCGTGAACAAAGCAATCGCAGCGGTGGCCTGCGTCCTTGTATCCGTTGTGTGCCCGTGGGCGCTCGCCGCGCCTCCGACGTTTTCGCTAACCGAGCTCCGTTCCGCACCCGGAACCAGCGACTGCGAGCCGCGTGCCCTTGGCAGGGGAGGCGTAGTCGGCTTTTGCGCCGCCCGAGGTGCCGCCTTTCCAACTTTCGCGACAGTGTGGTCGGGCGGCCGCACGATAAGGCTCGAGACGACCCTCGCAAGCTCGCGTGCATTCGCCATGAATTATTCGGGAATGATCGTCGGCATGACTGCGCAGGCCGCCGAGCAATTCCATCCCGTCATGTGGCTTAGCGCGACACAGGGGAGCAGGTCGCTGCCCGTGCTCAGCAGCTACGGGGTCGCATTCGCGGTCAATGCAGGTGGTGAGATCGTGGGTTCCGCCACCGTGGCCGACGGTACTCATGCGGTCTTGTGGAAGAACCGCGTGATCAGGGACCTGGGGACATTGGGCGGTTCCGTCAGTGAAGCCTATGGGATCAACGATTCCGGAATCATCGTCGGCTACAGCCAGGTCGAGAAGGGAAGCTGTGGAGCGCGCTGTACCGGACGGCACGCCGTGTTCTGGACACGGGGCGGACCCCCCACCGCCTTGGCCGGTCTCACGGGCGATCCGCAGTTCCAGTACACGAGCACGGCCAACGCCATCAACGGCGCAGGAACTATCGTGGGCGAGGCTCAGACATCCACGGGACAGTCGCACGCCGTCTCCTGGACCGGCGGACAGGTCACGGACCTAGCGACACTGGGCGGCGATACGAGCAATGCACTGGCCATCAATTCTCTCGGCCACATCGTCGGATCGGCCTCGGATTCCAAGCGCAGCGTCGCTGCGCTATGGGAGAACGGCACGCTCTGGGATCTCAACAAGCTTCTCACCCCCGCGAATGCTCAGGTGTACCTCACCGAGGGCAGGGCCATCAACGACTCGGATCAGATCGTGGCGCTTGGTTTCAGCCCCGGCAGAGACGACTCACGGCATGTGTATTTGCTGCAACCAATCAGTTAGACGCCGCGGGTAGCGCGCAGCAGCCTTCGACGAGTGAAGTGGACTAGAATCAGCCTTAAGGGGGCGCGCATCCAGTCCGGATACAGACCCGTCCTGCAACGCGCTGGGGCGAATTGCGAATGATTCTCGCTATCAGACTGATGGCCAGCGCTCTGCTGAGCGTTCTGCTGATAGCCGTTGCGCACGCGCAGCCCAAGCGGGTACTGGTAATTCACTCATTCGAGCCGGATTTCGGCTGGCCGGAGGCGTTGCAGGCGGAGTTGCGTGCACGCTTCCCGGAAACGCTGGAGATTCACGAAGGCTCGCTGATCTCGGCACCGCTCGCGACGAACGAAGAAGACGCGAAATTTGCCGCGTATCTGCAGGTGCTCTTTGCGCGGCGCCCGCTCGATCTAGTAATCACGCTCGGCGCTCCTGCCGCAGACGTCGCTTTGAAGTACCGACAGTCGCTGTTTGCCACCACGCCGCTGCTGCTTACCCACGTCGAGCAACGCAAGATTCCCAACGACGAGCTGACGGCACGCGACGCGACGGCGACGTTCGCGGTGGACATCCCGGCGCTTGCGACCAACATTCTGCGCGTTCTGCCGCGAACAACGACGATCGCGGTGGTGACCGGCAAGTCGCCACTCGACCGTTACTGGTCCGAACAGCAGCGCGCCGCTTTCCGCCCACTCATGGACCACATCCGTTTTCGATGGCTGGATAGCTCGTCCTTCCATGAGATGCTGCACGCCGCCTCCACGCTTCCCCCCAACTCGGCCATCCTGCTCATTCTCATTTCCACGGATGTGCCCGGCATGCCCCAGGACACGCGTGCAACCATCGCGCTGCTGCACGAGGTCGCAAACGCGCCTCTCTTTACCTTCATCGATACCTACATGGGAGAGGGAATCGTCGGCGGGCCGATGATCACCAAGCAGGACCTGGATCGTAACGCCGGGATCGCCGCTGCCCGGATCCTCGCGGGTGAATCGCCCGCTCGGGTCAGGCTCGCACCGGTGCACCTCGGGGTGCCGGAGTACGACTGGCGAGAATTGCGCCGTTGGAAGATCAGCGATGCGGACTTGCCGCAGGGTAGCCGGATACTGTTCCGCGAGCTGACGGCCTGGGAGCGGTATCGCTGGCGCATCATCGCCATGGGAATGCTGCTGCTCGCGGAGACTGCGCTCATTGTCACCCTTCTGTACGAACGCTCGCGGCGGCGCAACGCAGAGAGCGAGACACAGCGGCGCTTTGCCGAGCTCGCGCACATGAATCGCCGCGCGGCGGTCGGGGAGCTGTCGGCATCGATGGCTCATGAGCTCAATCAGCCTCTGGCGGCGATCTTGTCCAACGCCGAGACGGCAGAGTTGCTGCTCGAAGCTCCAGCGCCGCGCGTGAGCGAGCTGAAGGAGATCATCGGAGATATCCGCCGCGACGAGCAGCGCGCGAGCGATGTCATCAAGCGCGTGCGCGGTTTGCTGACGCGCAGCCTGGTCGATATGCAGGAGGTCGATTTGAGCGAGGCTGTGCGGGAGGTGTTCAAACTGCTCGCGGCCCAGGCTCTTGCACACGGCACGACGTTCAGCCTTACAGCGGCGTTGCCCGGCTTGCGCGTGCGGGGTGATCGTATTCAATTGCAACAGGTGATCATGAATCTGGCCATGAACGGCATGGAGGCGATGGCTGGCACCCCAGGGCTCGAGCGCCGCGTCATCGCTCGGATCCGGCGTGCCGAGGATGAGTGCGCGGAAATCTCAATTTCCGATGCAGGTCCGGGGATTCCGGCAGAGCAAATGGGTCGGCTCTTCAATCCATTCTTCACGACCAAGGAAGGGGGCATGGGGATGGGTCTGTCCATCTCACGCACGATCATCGAGATGCATGGCGGCAGCATCTCGGCCGAGAACATGCCAGGTAAAGGGGCGAGTTTCCGCATCCGCCTGCCCCTTGCCGCAACCGACCGTTTGACGAGCTCCCGTTCCACCCTGCAGAGCACCTTCACACAGCAGCCGTATCTGAAATAGTCGCAACCCCCTACCAACCGGCAGGACTCTTGCCCAAGACACCGCTGGCCACGTCGCTGTCGTCATCCCTGGTTGCTGCGAGCCTGCTGCTGTGTGCCGGCTGCGCACTGCCGTCCCAAGAGGCGCGGCCAACGATGCTGTCGCTGTCCGACACGAGCGAGACGCGACTCGGCAGCGCCCTGACTGCGCTTGGCCGCGCACACCCCGGCAAGAGTGGCGTGTATCCGCTACCCGTGGCCGAGGATGCGTTCGCGGCCCGCGTACTCCTGGCCGCGACGGCGGAGCGATCCATAGACGCCCAGTACTACATCTGGCACGACGATGTGACCGGCAGGTTGCTGCTCGACGCTTTGTGCAAGGCGGCCGACCGCGGCGTGCGCGTTCGACTGCTACTGGACGACAACACCACGGGCGGTCTCGACCCGACGATTGCAGCGCTCGCGGCGCATCCGAACATCTACGTGCGTCTCTTCAACCCCATGGTCAACCGTCGCGCGCGCTGGACCAACTATTTGTTCGACTTCAGTCGCCTCAATCATCGCATGCACAACAAGTCGTTCACGATCGATGACCAGGTGACCATCGTCGGAGGTAGAAACATCGGCGATGAATACTTCGACGCGGGCGCCGCAGTCGCGTTCGCCGATCTGGACGTTGTCGTGGTGGGACCCGTGGTGCGTGAGGTGTCCTATAGCTTCGACCGGTTCTGGAACAGTATTTCTGCCTATCCGGCACAGACGATCGTGCCAGGTGTCTCGCCGCAGCAGGGGCTGCAACAGCAGAACGCGCTTGCGGTCACGGCCTCGGAGCCCGGCGCAAAGAGCTATCTCGAGGCCGTGCGTCACAGCCGGCTGATTGCCGAACTGCAGGAACGCCGCCTGAGGTTCGAATGGGTCGATGTGAAGCTCGTCGGCGACAGCCCGGTGAAGGTGTTCTCCGCCGGCCGCGACGAGCTGCTGCTGCCGCAGCTGCTCGAGCTTACGGGACCCCCAGCCGCGCAGTTCGATGTCATCTCGCCGTACCTGGTACCCATGAAGGAGGGCACGGCGCATCTGGCCGCGCTGGCCCGGCGCGGCGTGCGCATACGCGTGCTCACAAACTCACTTGCGAGCAATGATGTTGCGGCCGTGCATGCCGGTTATGCCAAACATCGCAACGACCTGCTTAGAGCCGGACTGACCGTGTACGAGCTCAAACCCCGGCCTTCGCCCACGGGCTCGGCACCCGCACATTCGTCCGCCTCGACAGCCTTGCACGCCAAGACTTTCGAGATCGATGGCGAGCGCGCGTTTGTCGGCTCATTCAATTTCGACCCGCGATCGGCACAACTGAACACGGAGCTGGGGCTGGTCATCGACAGTCCCTATCTGGCCCGCCAGCTGCAGTCTTTTTTCGATGCGCAGGTGCCGCGGTTCGCATACCAGGTCGAGTTGACAAAGGACGACAAGCTCGAATGGATCGAGGCGGCCCCTGACGGTCGCAAGGTCTATGACAGCGAGCCCGGGGCGGGTGTGTGGCGCCGCACGATGGTGGGATTCCTATCGTGGCTGCCGATTGACTGGCTTCTGTGAGGAGCACGACGCAGCTCGCGCTGTCGCACAATTCGCCGACAGATTGAGCATCCGACCAAGGTCCCATAGCCAAGTTCTCAGGAGTGAAATATCCAGTGGGCCGGATGACGAAAACGCAATCCCACGAAGGAACTCCCATGAAATCCGAGACCGACGCGCCTCCTCAGATTTTTGAAGACACCAGCGGCATGGTGGACAGTCCGACGGGGGTGGACCGGCGTTCCTTCTTGATGCGCAGCGCCGTGATCAGCGCTGCCGTGCTGATGACGGGCCGGAAGCTAACGCCCGAGGCGCAAGCCGCGGCCGCCGCCGCCGGGGCCTCGAAGCCCCAGGTGCCGCTGTCATCGAGTCTCAATGTGGTCAAGAGCTCCAAGGGGCCGGTGATGACGACGGTGGAGGAGTTCTACAAGGTAGGACCGGGCCCTTCGAGCTCGCACACCATCGGCCCGATGCGCATCACCTACGATTTCTACCAGCGCTGCACCAAGCTGCCGAAGGACAAGCTCAATCAGGCCACCGCGCTCAAGGTGAACCTGTTCGGCAGTCTCAGCGCCACCGGTAAGGGCCACGGCACCGAGCGCGCGGCACTCGCCGGCATCGTGGGCAAGGAGCCGGCGACTGTCGACCCAGCATTCCTCGACGACCTCGCTGCGAATCCGCAGCAAACCTTCCCGGTGAAGCTCGGCGACAACACGTTCAACGTCTCGCTCGCCGACGTCATCTACGATGCGACGAAAGGCAACTTCCCGCACCCCAATACCATGACGTGCAAGCTGCTCGGCGGTGAGCAGGTGCTGCTCGAACAGGAGTACTACTCGGTCGGCGGCGGGTTCATCGAGTGGAAGGGCTACAAGCCGCCCAAGAAGGGGCAACCGAAGTACCCGTACGCAACGATGAAGGAGCTCGTCGACCACGCCCAGAAGAACAAGCTCACCATTGCACAGGTCATCCTGGCCAACGAGGTGGCGGTGTCGGGCAAGAGCGAGGCGGAAGTGCTCGCTTTCGTCGACAAGATCCAGAACGCGATGATCAACATCGTCAAGTCGGGGCTCGCTGCACCGGCCGGCACGCTCCCCGGCCCCATCAAGCTCAAGACGAAAGCGGGCGATGTCTACAAGCGCGCCCTGGAGGATAAGTTCCAACGTGAGCAGGGTATCGGGGTCGTGTCAGCCTACGCGCTTGCGGGATCGGAGGAGAACGCGCGCGGACACCTGGTGGTCACGGCACCGACGGGTGGCTCGGCCGGCGTTATGCCGGCGGTGGTGTACGCGCTCGGCGAGGGCGGACGCAAGGCACCCAAGGAGAAGATCAGCCAAGGCATGCTGAGCGCGGTCGGTGTGGGGTACCTCTGCAAGCACAACGCTACGCTCGCGGCGGCCGAGGGCGGGTGTCAGGCCGAGATCGGCGTAGCGTCCGCAATGGCGGCGGCCATGATCGCAGAAGTGATGGGAAGCCCGCCGCAGGTCGTGGCGAACGCGGCCGAATCCTCGTTGGAGCACCACCTCGGCATGACCTGCGACCCGGTGGCCGGTTTCGTGCAGGTCCCGTGCATCGAGCGCTGCGCCTACGGTGCTGTCAAGGCATGGACAGGGTACATGATCGCGAGCAACGAGATTCCGGCGAACCGGCGCGTCGACTTCGACAGCACCGTGACCGCCATGGCGCTCACAGCGAAGGATATGAACCCGAAGTACAAAGAAACGTCGGAAGGCGGACTCGCCCTGTCCGTGACGCTGTGCTGACGGGCACATAGTCCAAGCTCGGCCGCAACTTAGCGCGACGCGCGCCGCGCCTCGGGTGCGGGGCAGCTCGGTTCAACCGCGGGTGCGGAGCAATCAGGTTAGGGCTGCCATCAGGAGCGGTTCATGTTGAGGCCGTGCGCGCACGTCAGACTCTCGATCCCATTCGTATGCGCCCTAGTGACGTTCGTCACTACGTCTGCCTATGGGCAGTCCGCACCGAGCGAGCTGGAGAAGGAGATCGCGGCCGTCAAGGCTGAGAACGCGGCCGTTCGCGAACAGCTTCGTAAGACGGAGGAGCAGCAGAAGGCACTGCTGGAGAAGATCGACCGTTTGCAGCGGCAGCTCGAGGGCTCAGCCGCAGCGGCTGTCCCGCGCAAAGGGCAGCCGATTGCACCGGCGACGACGGCACCGGCGGTGGCCACTGGCGCGTTCGCAGCCGCTGCGAATGCAGCGGTGCAGGCTCCCCAGCCAGGGACAAATGCGGGCGAGGCTTCCGCGCAGCCGGCATCGGCCGGGAACCAACGGCTGTCCGAGCGATACCAGGATGGGATCGTCATCTGGCAAACCGCCAATGACGCCAGCGTGCCTTTCCTGCTGAAGTTCAATGTAAATACTCAAGTCCGCTATCTCAATACAACGGATTCCGATGACACCTTCACCGACCATCTGGGGGGTGTCCACGACGTCAACAAGCGCAATGACATCACGGTAAATCGCTCGATGTTCATTTTGGGCGGCTACATCTTTGATCCGAGGCTGCGTTATAGCAGCACCGTGTGGACATCCGCCGGTGCCGCCTCGATCGTCGTGGCCGGCACGATTGGCTGGCAATTCAGCAACGCCTTCACACTCACCGGAGGTTACACCGGCATTCCGGGCAGCCGCTCGCTTGTGAATACCTTCCCGTTCTGGACTGCAACCGATCGAAGCATGGCGGATAACTTCTTTCGGCCCGGCTTCACGCAGGGAATCTGGGCGAACGGCGAGCCGTTCAAGGGGATCAATTATCTGGTATTCGTCGGCAATGGTCTCAATACTCTGAACATCTCGGCAAGCAAGATCGATACGAACCTCATGTATTCAGGGAGCGTGTGGTGGGAACCGCTGGGCGATTACGGTCCACCGGGCAAGTCACGCAACATGTACGACGACTATTTCGCTTCCGATGACATTCGCATCCGACTTGGAAGTGCATTTACCAGAGCCCGCGAGGACCGCTTTTCGGATCTCGATCAATCGAGCCCCGAGAACACTTCGATGCACAATTCGGACGGAGTGTTGACGTTCGCTACCGGCGCGTTTGCGCCGGGGGTGACCGTCCAGGACGTGACGTATGAGATGTGGGCGATCGATGCTGGCGTGAAGTGGAATGGACTCGCGGTTAACGGCCAGTACTATTTTCGCTGGCTCAAGGACTTCCTCGCCGACGGCCCGCTGCCGCTCAACTCCACGTACGACCACGGCTTTGAATTGTCGGCGAGCTATTTCATCGCTCCCAAGAAGTATCTTGTTTATGCCCGGGGTTCCGTGGTCAACGGCCAGTTCGGCGATTCCTGGGAATACGCCGTGGGCGCGAAATGGTATCCCGTTCCGACCGAGCGTATGTGGCTCATCGGGGAGCTGATGCGGGTCAATAAGGCTCCCTATAGCGGAACCTTTACTCCCTATACTTCGGGCTTGACGGGCTGGGTGCCCATGGTGCAAGCGATCCTGGCTTTTTGAACGCCCGTGCGCCTACATCCGCTCGCCCCGACGGCCTGATACTCGCAAGGCTGCGGAATACAGGCCCGTCGCACAGACGAGTGCGGAGCCGGCGAGCAAGCTCATCATCAGCACGTCCCACAGCGGTCGCGTGCGCAGGGCGCGCGCGAAATCGAGCCGATGCAGCGCTTCGTGCAGCCAGCGGTAGCCGCGCGCGTTGCTGTCGAACTTTCTGAGGATCTGGCCGGATATCGGATCGAGGTAGTAACGCGTCCGCTCGGCATCTGGCAGCACCAGCCGGTAAACAGGTAGGGTCATCGGCTCGCTGTGGTGTTCGAAGTAGAACGTGTCCTCGGCACTCATGAGCTGCGGTGGCGAACTCCCGCCCAGCAGCCGTGCCTCGAGTAGCCACTCGAGCCGAGAGAGCGGTGCCGGCTCCCCGCGCTCGTTCAAGCGCAGGCGTTTGCCATCGGCGCTCGTTGCGATCCAGAAGAGACTGCCGCCCAGGGGCGCGCTTCTCAACGAGACGCGCAAGGCGTTTTCCGGCCGCGCCCCCATGTGCTCGAGCGAGCCCCGCACGCTCTGCCATTGCAGCCTACCTGCGAGGAGCGAGCGCTCGACGTCAGCGCCCCCGCCTTCGAGAAATCCCCAGGGGGTCATCGACAGCAGGCCGCTCGCTACCCACGTGAACAGGAAGATCCCGAACGCGATTCCCGGAATGTGATGCCAGAACATATAGCCGCGGTAGGGTGAGGCGCGCCGCGCGGGACGCAGGCGATACTGGCGCACGCCGATGTAAAGACCCGTGAGCGTCAGGAAGCACCCGATGAGCGAGGTGTAGATGGTCACCTGCGCCCAGATGTACCCATGGCGCCGCAATGGCCAGAAGTAAATCCAGTGCGGTACCGCGCCCAGCCAGTTCCAGAATCTGATGGACGCGGTCGTGAGCTGTAGCGCCGCCCCTGATACGGGTGACACGTAGAGCTGTGTGTGCTCGCGATCATCGAAGGAGAAGCGATATAGCGGGCGATCGCGCTCGAACTGCTCGGAGGTCGTCCACTGGTCCCATTCCACCGTATCGGTGATTGATGGAGCGGGCAGGGAGAAGCGGCGCGCAAAGGCCATCGCCACTGACCGAGCCCCCTCCAGCCCCACAGTGACCGTCCTGCCATTTGCGAGGTCGAGCACCATCCGCCCACCCTGGACACTGACCACCTCTGCTCCCCGATGAAGTAACGCCCATTGAGATCTACCACGGTGTAATTGCCGTAGGACTCGCTGCCATCCCAGAGTCCGGTGGCAATCAGTGTTCCGACGTGGTTGACGGCCACGGTCACACCGAACGGAACAATCTGTGGATGAACATCGAGGGACGCCTTGAGCAGATTGGTCGGTACGAGTGCGATCTGCTCCTCGGTCGAAGGGTCGATCGAGTGGTTGTACGTGAAGTCGAGGTGACCCGATATCCATGCGCTGGGTGCCAGATCCAAGGCAAGCTGCGCCCCCCGCGTGTGAACCGTGCCGGGCACGTTGCCGAACACGGCCTGATTCGTGAGCGGATCAAAGGTGGCGTAGTCGATGAGATTGCTGATCTTGCGGTAGAAGCCGATCAGCTCCCAGCCCAGCTGCGCCGCACCCAGATGGCTCTGACCCACCGAGAGATTGGCATTCGTGCTCTCCTCCGGCTTGAGGTTGGGGTTGCCGCGCTCATCATCGGGATCGTTGGCGAAGAGTTCTTCGGCGGTGGGCAGGCGGAACGCCGTACCGACCTGCCCGCGCACGAAGAGGCTCGAGCCGATATCCCACCGGCCGCTGACGTTCCACACGGTGGCTGACTGACCGACGCTGGGATCGCTGTAGCGTGCCCCGGCGGCCAGTATCACATTGGAGAGCAGCGCCGGTGTGGTGCGGATCTGCGCAAAGAGCGCATTAGTCGTCTCATTGTGCTGCGTGATGACAAGGACCGCGTCATTGCCGCCGTAGCTTTGCACGTCATAGCCCACGAAGTACTCGAGACGCGGATCGAACTGCAACTTGGCGAGCACATTCGCGCCGTAGTCCTTGTACCCCCAGGGTCCGTTATCCTCGATGATGATGAGCTGATCGCTCGGGGGAATGGTGTTGTCGAACTTCGTGTAATGCGAGCGCCAGGAATGGTAGTAGGGCTTGATGAACAGCTGCACATTGTGGCTCAGGGTCGCATCGAGCTTCGCCGTTACCAGGTCCTCGTTGCGATCGTTGTAGGCGGTATGGGTGAGAAAGGGCTGGGCGAAGTCCAACCGGCCATCGGTGTGTTGCCAGTTGGCGCTCAAGCGCAGGTCTGCGGAGAAGTTGTAGGCATACTTGGCGCCGAGGTGAGCACCTCATACGAGCGCTTGCGGTCCGTGCCGCTCGGCTGGTAGTCCTGGGTACGGAAGGGCTGAAAGCCCGAGGATTTGTCTCCCGAGGCGTACACCACGAACTGGCTGCGTCCGATGGCATCGCGTGCGTAGCCATCGAAATGCCGCCCCTCGTTCGTGTCCGCCGAGATCGACAGGTCACCATCCGGCGTCTCGGAGAAGGATTTGGTCACGATGTTGATGGCCCCGGCGACCGCCTGGGTCCCGTAAAAGAGCGCCTGTCCACCCTCGATGATCTCGATGCGCTCGATCATCGATGCCGGCATGGTGTCGAGCGGTGTCGTCCCGTTGTAAAGGCGGTTGTTGATGCGAACGCCGTCCACGAGCCACAGGATGTCCCCCGTGCGCGAGCCTTGGAACGATGCATCCACGTAGTCGAAGGGCCCGTTCTTCGGGGACAGAAACAGCCCGGGTGCCAGGGTTTCAAGGGCGCGCGCAGCATCCAGCACGTTGATGTCTTTGATCTGGGCGCTGGTCACCACGTCAACGCGGGTGCCCGACTTGGCCAGCTCCTGCGGCAGCTCGTCCTCGAGGCTGTTTGCCTGGACCACGACCTCCTGGAGCTGCTGATCGTCGGCGGCAGAGGCCGTAGGAGCGAGCGAGGCGCCCCACGCGAGCGCGATGGTCACGGCGTGAAAGCGCAGCGCGGTGAACGCGCGGACGCGAGGCATGGTTTGGGCTCTCCCTGTGCTTTTCGGCGCGACCTCACGAGTCGCGACCAGCCCCGCATTCTTCTGGAACGGCCCAATCAGTCCAGTAAGTTACTGTTCTGAACGACGCTTCTTAACGTTAACGGTTCACTCAGACGGCGCGCGCTGGAAACTGTTAGCCACACATGCCTTTTTCCGGTCTTCGCACGCGACGAAGTACGATGCGCGCTGGCCACAACCTGAGACCTGAACCGTGTACACGGCGCGAAACGGAGGCGTGTACCAGCCGGTACCTTGTGGCTCCTGCAGCGTTTCCTGCCTGAGGACTTCGGTACTTGTTTCGGGGCAAGCGAGCTCAGATGAACCGCGCTGCTGCGCCACCTTGACTGCGCGCGGCTGCAGTTCATCAGCTAGCGTGCGCAGCGAACTTGCGGGTTTCTCGGAGTGCAGGCCGCCGGCCACGCATTTTCCCTTCTGACTGGTGTCGCAGGCGACGAGGTAGCCCCTGTGCATGCCGCAGCCTGAGACCTGCACCTCGTATACCGCTCGACGAGGAGGCGTGTACCACCCGGTACCCTGGGGCTCTTCGAGCGTCTGCTGCGTTTGCACCTCCGCCGTGGCAGCCGGACAGCCGAAGTCGGTTGCGCCGCGCTGTTGGGCTGCCAGCAGCGCATCTGGTCGCAACTGATCAGCCAGCTCTGCGTGCGGGCGCGGCGTCTCCTCAGCGCTTGCAAATGCGCACGCTGGCTTGCGGTCGTCGCACTCGACTGCGTAGGTGGCGCGTTTTCCGCACCCCGAGACCAACACGGCATACTCGGCTCGATGCGGAGGGGTGTACCACCCCGTTCCCTGCGGCTCCTCGAGCGTTTCCTGGCTCAGTACGGCCCCCGTGGCCGCCGGACATTCGAGCTCGGTCGAGCCGCGTTGCTGCGCTACTTTCAAGGCACCCGGCTGCAGGGCGTCGACAAGCTGCGCCTGCGACGCACAGGCGCAAAGCAGGGACAAGGTGCCAACTAAGGTGAGAGTGAGTCTGCCCATATGCCCAAAGCGCGTTCCGTGACCAGTGCATGGATACGGCGCAACGGGCGGAGCTCTTTGGATTGCAGCGGCAAATGAGCGCAGGCGCAATGGGCTCTTGGTCCCATCACACCGAACAGACCTTCGCCGGGGTCTGCCAAGCGGCGGACTCTGGTGCGCCGCTGCTTGTGCTCCATTATCAGGCTCTTGTCGCCATTGTGAGCCTCGCCCCAGCCGTGGCCATGTGTTGCAAACACTCAAGCTGCCACGCCGCGTGACAGGCGAGATGAAACAGTAGCGAGCCGCCGTCCCGCAAATCTTCTTCCGCATATCTAACGCGGTGCTGTTCAATGGGCTTCGCACAAACACTGCAATCTGCGGCCATGCCGTAGCGTGCGGCGATGACCATTGAGAACAGGACAGGCAACCGCCCGTCGTGAATACGGTCACGGGCCATCGAGCGCAGGTCGAGCGACAGACGCGGTCCGTGAGGCATAAATGCCTCCGGTGCGAATCTGACGCGAGAACCGCCGCACGAGACTCGCGCGGATAGAGTTGCAGCGGTCAAACGAGGTAGAACACCTCGGCGGGGCCTCTCTCAATGATGGCCAGCACTAACCCGCAGTCGAAGAGTGTACGCCCTTGTCCCGCGCGGCTCGCCGCAATGTGATGCCCGGGGCCGGACTCGAACCGGCACGGGGTTTCCCCCAAGGGATTTTCTTACCCGCTACAGCTTTCGCTGCTGCACGCGCGCGTGCATTTGGA
>Ga0335077_10006679_pt1 | contig 14267 bp, 9 predicted proteins | sample Lox_Sample_31_FD_207151 | JGI IMG/M metagenome (GOLD analysis project Ga0335077, IMG submission 207151) | Soil microbial communities from Loxahatchee National Wildlife Refuge, Florida, United States - Lox_Sample_3.1 | ecosystem: Environmental > Terrestrial > Soil > Wetlands | place: USA: Florida...
GGCCGAAGCGGAGACGCCGGCGGTGGGCGCGACGGATCCGGCGGAGGCCGAGGCGACCGGTTCGCCAACATGAGCGACGCGGACCGCCAGAAGATGTCGCAGTTGCGCCAGCAGATGCAGTCGGCCTCGCCCGAAGAGCGCGAGAAATTGCAGAAGCAGATGCAGGATCTCCTGGCAAAGAACGGGATCACCATGGGCCAGGGCCGCGGTTCCGGCGATGGGCGCGGCGGGCGCGGAGACGCCCAGGGATTCCCCGGCGGCGGAAGCGGAGGACGAGGAGATGGCCGGGGATTTCCGGGCGGCGGACGCGGCGGCATGGACCCCTTAGCCATGTTCAGCCGCACTCCGGGCGGGTTTACGGACGATGACCGGGCCAAGGCCAGGCTTCCCCTGCCTCCCGAACAGGATTCGCGCGCCCAGGTGCTCCTGCGGCCCGGCCTCCTGGCCGATGTCGAAATCCAGGTGGAAAAACTTAACGACGTGATTCACGTGCCCGCGCAGGCAGTCTTCCAAAAAACCGGCCAGTACCTGGTGTACGTGCAGGCCAACGGCAAATTCGAGCCGCGCTCGGTGAAACTCGTCAAGCAGAGTGAATCCATGATGGTGATCGCCAGCGGTGTGGAACCCGGCGAAATCGTAGCGATGGCGGATCCCACGGCGGATAAAACCAAGAAGAACGGCGAGAAGAAATCCTCCCAAGGTGCGAATCCCATGGGTGGCATGCCGGGCGGTAAGTAAGAATGGGTCTTTCCAATATCATTCCAGAACTGACGATGGGGCTGGCCAGCCTCTTCGCCCACAAGCTGCGCAGCCTGCTGACGATGCTCGGCATGATCTTCGGCGTCGGCGCTGTGGTGGCCATGCTTTCCATTACCGCCGGCGCACAGAAGGAGATGATGAGCTTCATCGACCAGCTCGGCGTGAACAACATCATCGTGGAGGCGCGCGAGGCGGTGGACCGCAACGAATTGCAGACCGTACGTTCCATCTCGCCCGGGCTTACCTTCCGTGACTTCCGGGCCATTTCCGAGAACGTCTCCGGGCTGGTGGCCATCACCCCGCGGAAGCGTTTCAAGCCGCAGAAACTGCTGCCCAAGACCAACCAGGAGCCGCCCCAGCTCATCGGCGTTTATCCGAATTTCGTCGAAATCAACAGCCTGAAGCTGGTGGCCGGCCGGTTCTTTTCCGAAGAGGAGAACATCTCCTCGGCGCCGGTTTGCGTGCTGGGAGAAACCGCAAAAGTCAACCTTCTCGGTTACGACAACGCGGTGGGAAAGTACGTCAAGGTCAACGACACCTGGCTTCAGGTGATCGGAGTCCTGACGCCGCAGGCTTCGAGCGATACCGACGTCGAAGGCGTGCAGTCGATGAACAAGAACAACCTGGTCATCGCTCCGCTGAACACCGTGATGCGCCGCTTCGAGGACAACACCAGTTACCTCAAAGACGAAATCGACGGAATTTATATGAAGGTCGGGCAGAACGTCGACTCGATCGAGACGTCTAACGTGGTGCGCGCGATTCTGGCAGCTACGCACAAGGACGCCGGCGATTTTACGGTTGTCGTTCCCGCCGGTCTGCTGGAACAGCGCAAGCAGACTCAGTTCATCTTCAACGTAGTCATGATTTGCATCGCGGGTATTTCGCTGCTGGTCGGCGGCATCGGAATCATGAACATTATGCTGGCCACGGTGCTGGAGCGGACCCGCGAAATTGGCATTCGGCGCGCGATCGGTGCACGCCAGGGCGATATCGTGCGTCAGTTCCTCACGGAAGCCGTCCTGATTTCGATCGTCGGAGGTCTGATCGGCATCGCATTCGGATTTACCCTTTCGCGCGTGATCGCGTCCGTCGCCGGCTGGTCGACCGTGGTCACCACCTCATCCATTGTGGTGGCTTTCGGCGTGTCGGTTTTCATCGGACTTCTGTTCGGTATATATCCCGCGGTGCAGGCCGCGAAATTGGATCCCATCGAGGCGATCCGTTACGAGTAAGGGCCCACATAGAACTATGTTGTTTCGATCTCTTATTGCAGGTATTCTCCTGACGGCAGGCGCGTCGGCGCAGTTGACGTCATTCCCCAAGCCCAATTATTTCCGCGAGACCTTTCAGAAGGCGAAGACCTCGGTCGAGTTGAAGGACCCGGTGAAGCTCCCGGATTATGTCCACGACGGCAAGCTGGAGTTGTCGCTGAAGGACTTTCTGGCGCTGGTGATGGCCAATAACACCGACATCGCGATCCAGATGTTGAGTGTGGAAACACCTAAGAATGCCATCACGCGCGCATTTGCCACCTGGGACCCGTTGGCCTCGGCTTCCTTCAACAGCCAGCGGTCGGTTACACCAGCCTCCGACGCGCTTCAGGGCGCTTCCACCGTGGTCACATTGAATCAGCCGGCCACCTTCACTTACCAGCAAACGCTGCCGACGGGGACCAGCTATACGGCGCAGTTCACGGGCCAGAAGAACACCACCAACAGCGGCTTTTCGACTTTCAACCCGGCATTGAACTCCAGCCTGTCGATCCGCTTCGCGCAGCCGCTGCTCAAGAACCGCGGTACTTACGTAAACAAGCTCAATTTGATGTCGGCGAAAAGCCGCCTGCGCATGTCCGAATACAACCTGCGGGCCAACCTGCTGAACATGGTCAACGCAGCCGAGAACGCCTACTGGGACGTGGTGTCCGCCCGCGAGAATCTCAAGGTTGCCGAAGGCGGCGCGCAGGTCGCGGAAGAGTTCCTCAAGCTGTCGCAAAAGCAGTTGGAGCTGGGCGCTCTCTCTCCGCTGGATATCTTTAATCCGGAACGCCAGTTGGCGACGGCGAAGCTTCTCGTCTCGCAGGCGCAGTTCGCTCTGCTCCAGAAGGAAGACGCGCTGCGCAAGCAGATCTCGGCCGACCTCGATCCGCAGGTGCGCAAGCTGCCTCTCGTGCTATCCGAATCCGCGGACATGCCCGACACCCCTCCGCTCGATACCGAGATGGAGGTCGAAAAGGCCCTCAACCAGCGGCCCGACCTGAAGTCCGCCGTGCAGAACCTGGATGTCGACGACCTTGCGATCCGCAGCGCCAAGAACAATCTGCTTCCCAACCTTTCGTTGACCGGCCTCTATCAGACGCAGGGCCGCGGCGGTGTGTACTATCAGCGCACCAACGTGTTCGACCCCAGCGGCGCCCCATCCACGATCATCACCTCGGTGCCGGGTGGAATCTCCGACGCGCTCGACCAGATGTTCGGTTTCGGCTACCCGGTCTACTCCTTCGGCGTGACGCTGAGCCTGCCGATCAAGTCGCACCAGGCCTCCGCCGATATGGCGGACGCCCTTGTCCAGAAGAAACGCGACGCCCTCACGGTCCGCACCACGCAGCAGCAGATCCGGCTGGACATCCTGAACGCGGTGACCAACCTGGAAGGCAGCAAGGAGCAGTTGAAACTTGCCCGCGTGGCGCGCGACCTGGCGCAGAAGAACTACGAGGCGGAGAAAAAGAAGTACGAACTCGGCACCGAGCAGAACCAGTTCGTGCTTCAGGCCCAGAACGACCTGGTGACGGCGGAATCGAACGTAGTGATCAACCTGATCAACGTCCGTCGCAGCGTCCTGACGGTGCTCACCAAGACAGGCGAACTCCTCGACGAACGCGGAATCGTGGTTCAGTAGGTGCTCGTAGCACTAAGGCGCTAGCGTATAGACGATGCTCGCCTGCGTCGCCGCGTACTTGAAGCCATATCCTACGCGAGCCGGCTCGTACTGCCACTGCTTCACTATCTCCAAGGCGGACGGAATCAGCAGCGGATGTCCGCTCAGGGCTTTGGCGTAAACAACCATTCCGCTTGCATCGATGAGGACATATAGCCTTACCGTCCCCTGAATCCGCGCTTGCCGCGCCAGCGGGGGGTAGGCGGGCCGGGCCTGCCGCACCAGCGACTCCTGGGCAGCGGCCTCGCTGATTTGAATGTCGGGTTCGGCGGGCGGTGGTGGCTGGGGTTCCGGCGCGACGTGCTTCTTGGTTGCCAGTGCATGTTCGACCCAAAGGTCGGCAATTCTTATGTCGCTTTCGTATTCGGCCTTGGTGTCTCTCGTATCCGCCCACTCCCGCACGAGCAGGTTCATGTAAGCCATAGCGTCGGCATATGCGGCGTTGAGGTCCAGCGCGCGTCCGAGAGCGATGATGCCCGCCTCGATCACCGGGTCGAACCGAGCCTTCAGATCCTGTTTCACGGGCCCGTCGGGAAAGGGCCCAGGAGTCTCCGGCCGCATTCCGAAACCTGCCCTCGCCCGGCTGTACGCCGGATACCACCTGGACCAGGCGATGTACCCCAGGCTGTAGTACGAATCGGCGTCACTGGGATCGGTCGCGATGGCCTTCTCGAACCACTGCTGCGCTTCGTCCCACTTCTTCTGGTGCAGGCAGAGGTTCGCCAGGCTGCGAAGAGCTACCAGGTTCTGAGGTTCGATGTCGAGCACGCGCTGAAACTCACCGGCCGCGGAATCGGCGAGGCGCAAGTTCTCCCGCTCCTCATTTCCGGGAATGTACTGCTGCATGTACGCGGTGCCCAGGTAAACGCGGGCCTGGACATTGGAAGGGGCGGATTTGACCGCACGTTCGAACGCGGCCACGGCATCGGAGTAATTGCCGGCCTGGAAGGCCTGGACTCCGCGCTGGAGCCAGCCTTGAGCGTCTTCGGGATCTTGAGCAAACAGAGACGCGGCGAGTAGGAAGGCGCACCAAAAACGCATATAGCCTCCGTTAATCCAGTTTAGACGAATCCGAGCGCCCTGACCGAGGATTACCAGGCCTCGGCGTTCACCACGGGCCTCGCCGAACCCAGATCCTTCGCCGCGTAAGTCGCCGTGACCTGGCGCGCCTGCCCGGGGAGCAGCGCGAAGTAATTGTCCTCCCACAGCACCGGAAGCACTTCCTCTCCGTCCGACCCTCGCGCCAGCTTCAGCCGGACGGCGAACGCCAGCGACTTGCCGGGGTTCGTCACCGTGACCGTCGTCGAACCCGGCTTCGACTGCGATTCGACCTTCAGGTTCACGCGCGGAAGCATCTGCAGCGCCGTGTAGTCGGCGAAGGTCCTGGTCGGCGTGTGGTACCACGTGCCCTTCTCCCATTCGAGCGTCTCGGGCCTGGTCGAGAACCAGTAGAAGTTCTCGCTGACCACATCGTCGCTCGGGTCTTCCAGCTTCAGGTTGAGGAACCACACGGGCGATACGCCGGCGATCTCGGGAAGGGTGAACACGCGCGTGGCGGAATCCGGCCCCGCGTCCACCTTGGCATCGCGCGAGAACTTGAGCGACATGTCGAGGTTGTAAGCCTCGGCAACCACCTTCATATTGGCGAACTCCCGGTAGTAGGAGTTGACCACTACGATGGAGCGGTCGTCGTAGCTGTACTGCACGTGCAGCGGCTCGCAGGCCTTCTTCGCGCCGAAATACGACCCGCCCGGCCGCAGGTACCAATCGTAGAGGTGCCAGATCATCCCGGGCCAGGCGTTGTTGAGCATCCACTGGATCACGCCCGTGGCCGTGTACTTGTTGCGCCCGTAAGCTTCGAACATCGCGCGGTGGCCTTCGTAAGCCATCACTTGCGCCTTGCGCGCGTACTCCTCCGCCGACTTCGATTCGCCGTAGCGCCGGTTCAGCGCTTCGGTGAAGACCTTGATGTTCTTGAACTCGCCGCCCCCGGCGTGATAGTCCCACGCGGCGTTGATGGGCCAAAGATGGTCCGCCGGAAGCATGCGGCGGAGGCTCTCGATCGGCGGTGGCGCGGGGCCGGGGCTGGTCTCCGTGTTGAATCCGTGCGCGCCGCCGGCCTTGGTGTCGAGCAGCCAGTAAGACGGCGCGACATACTCGTAAGGGCCGGTCATCTTCACCCCGGTGTCGCCGGCCGGCGTTTTTTGGGCCGTAGCGGATGACTGGTACGGGTTGGGCCACTCGACCTCCTTGATCACATCCAGGTAGATCTGCTCGATCTTTGGAGGCGGCGGGTTGTCGCTGCCGTAGAGCCAGTCGAAAACGCTGGGATGGCGCGCCAGGCGGCGCAACTGGTCGCGGAGCGATTCCGCGGCGATGACTTCGTCTTCCTTGTCCCAGTCCTTCCATTTCTCCCAGTGATCGCAGCAGCACCAGCCGGCCAGCACGAGGATGCCCATGCGGTCGCAAAGCTCCAGGAAATGATCGTCCTCGAGCTTGCCTTCGAAGCGTACGGCGTTGAGGTTCATGTCCTTGACGTAGCGCAGCTCGGCCTCCTGCCGTCCGGGCGTGGATCGCATCAGCATGTCGAACGTGTAGCCTGCGCCCCGGATCAGGATGTTTTTGCCGTTGATGCGGAAGAGGCGATGGCCGTTATTGAGTTCGCTAGTGACTTCGCGGATGCCGAAGTCGAAATGGGAAGCGTCGCTGGTCTTGCCGGCGATCTCGAACTGCAGGTCCAGCGGGTAAAGGTTCTGCGGCCCGACCAGCGTGGGCCACCACAAGCGTGGATTGCCCAGCGTTACTGCGGCGTGAACCACCTTCGTTTCATGCGCCGCCAGCCGCACCGATTGCGAGAAGCTCTGGTTCTCGATCTTGCCTTTCAGCACGCCTTCCACCGGTGCAGCCGTTGCATTGGCGAGCTCGGCGCGGACCGTCAACCGCGCCGAATCGCCCGCGAGACGGGTAGCGACGCTGGGGTATCGAATCGCGACCGGCCCGGTGGCTGCAACCCAGACGTCGCGAAACAGGCCCATGAGCTTATCCGGAGGGAGCGGGTTCCAATCGACGAATGTGATCGCCAGGTCGCCGGGCTCCGGCGGAGAGATCTCGACCGCAAGCACGTTGGTATCGCCCACCTTGGCAGCGCCGGTCACATCGAAGGCGAACAGCCGCCACGCGCCCGCGAGTCCGTCGGAGGCCGCAATCTGTTTGCCGTTGAGCCAGACGTTGGCTCGGAAGTTCAGTCCGTCGAAGCCGAGCCACACGGTCTTCCCGCGATAGTCGGCAGGCAGCTTGAATTCGGTGCGGAACCACCACGGCCTGCGGAAAGGACTGTCCTCCGGCATCGGCGCATTGGAGAAATTGAAACCGATGTCATACTTCACACCCGGCGCGGAACGCAGATTCATCCCGAAGTAAGGATCGGGATACTTGTGCGCGGCTACCAGCGCGCTGAAGACGGTGGTCGGCGCCGAAGTCTCGGTCCAGCCCCGTGGACGGAACCCTGGCGCGGAAAAGACGGCGCCGTTCTCGCGGACGTCGGCGGACGACTGGATGGTCCATCCCTGACGAAGCAGGATTCTATTATCGGGCGCGGCCGGCAAAGCGGCGGCCGTGCACGCAAGGGCGAGCAGAAGGCGCATAGATTCACCCCGAAGGAAATATTAGTGTAGTGGAAATCCGATTCCTCGGGTCTTTGAGACGGAGCGTCCTGTTCCCGAAGCCGGGCAGGCCCGGAGGCCTACCCTACCGACACAATGAGACGACTTTCTCCCCGAGTTCTACTCGGCGCGGCGGCGATCTTTGCCTTCTCGTGGGTATTCGCGCGCGCCTGCGTGCAATCGATCACCATCGACGAGGCCGATACTTACCTGGTCTGGGTGGCGCGGCCCGACCCGTCCTATTGGTCGCCGGCATCGAACAATCATGTGCTGAATTCGCTGCTCATGCGCCTGTTCACATCGCTCTTTGGCTTGAGCCATCTCACAGTGCGCGCGCCTGCACTGATCGGGGCCGCGATCTATATCGCGGCTTCGTGCCTCCTGTGCCTGCGAATCGCACCGCGGTTACGGCTGGCCCTGCCGCTGCTGGTCTGCCTCGTTTACAACCCGTTCGTGCTGGACTACCTGGTGGCGGCGCGGGGCTACTCGCTCGCGCTGGCGTTCTTGATGGTGATGCTCGCGTTGGCGGCCCGCGACCCGATCGGGGAGCGCGAATGCGCCATCGCCTCGGCATGCGCGGCCCTTTCCTTCGCCGCCAACTTTGCGTTCGCGTTCGTCGATGCCGCTGCCTTGGGCAGCATCTTCGTGCTGGCCTGCCGCGGCGCGCGAAAGCGCCTGCGCCTCGCATGGGCCTGCATCGCGCCCGGGCTGGCGGTCTCGATCTTCCTGACCATTCACGCCGTGCTCCACTTCCCCAAAGAGCAGCTCTGGTACGGCGCGCGCACGCTGGGCGAAATGCTGAGAACCGTGCGCGAATCTTCCCTATATCGGCTGAATCCGCAGGTGGTCAATCCGACGCTCTTAGAGGCTCTGGAACTTCTCACGCCCTGGCTGGTGCCGGCCATGCTGGCGCTCGCGGCCTGGCAGTTTCGCCGTCGCCAACCCGCATACGCGTACCTGCTGGTCGGCGTTCTGGCGGCGGCGATCTGCGGACATTGGATCGCCTTCAAGCTGTTTCATGTTCTGCTGCCCAAGGACCGGACCGCCATCTGGATCGTGCCGCTGGTGACCCTCACCGCCGGCTTTGCCGCGGTAAATCAACGCGCTCTCACCGCGATGATCGGCGCCATGAGCCTCTACTTCCTCCTGTGCATGCGCCTTCACAATTTCAAGGAATGGGACTGGGACGCCGACGTGCAGGACGTGTACAGCGTACTCTCCCGGTATAACCACGCTTACGGAATCAAAGATGTGGCAAGTAACTGGCAGTATGGATCGTCGCTGAACTTTTACCGCCTGCAGTCCGGGCGGGAGAGCATCGCGGAGATTCCCAGCCCTGTCGACTTACAGGCCGGGCACGAGATGTATGTATTGAACTATCCGTTCGATGAAGAGTTTCTCAGGCGGCAGCGGCTCAAGGTGGTGTATCACGGCCGAACCACCGACATCGTGGTTGCCACCGCAGAAAAAGTCTGCGCCGGGTTACACTGAGCCTGAGATGCCCCGGCTTACTATCATCCTCACTTGCGCCGTCGTATGCCTGGTCCCGGCGGTCTCCCAGAGCTCCAACCCATTCCTCGGACGATGGGACATCGAGGTGTCTCCCACGGGTGAGAACTCATCCATCTATCCCGACTGGATGGAGGTCGCCGAAAACAACGGCGCCCTTACGATGCGCATTCAGCCGCAAGGCGGGGGCGCGTTCGCGGTAACCGATTTCAAGATCGCCGGCTCGCACCTGAGCGTGACCTGGCCGCGCCGCGGCAGCAATGCGCCCGCCATTACGTGGGACCTGGACGTGACCGAGGGCCGCCTGAGCGGGTCGGAGCGTCGCGGCGACCGCGTTGCTGCTTATCTCTCCGGCGTGCGCGCGCCCACGCTCGACCGCAAGCAGCCCGCTGCGTGGAGCGATCCCCAAGCCATCTTCAACGGCAAAGACCTCACGGGCTGGGAGCCCGTGGGAACGGCGAAAAACAACTGGATTGCCAAAGAGGGCGACCTGGTGAACCTGGCCGGGGGCGCCAACCTGCGAACCTCGCGAACATTCAACGATTTCAAACTGCACGTGGAGTTCAACTGCCCGCCCGAAGGCAACAGCGGAATTTACCTGCGCGGGCGCTACGAAGTGCAGATCGAATACCAGGCCGTGGACGCCAACGATCCCCTGCACGCGATGGGTTCGATCTACAGCTTCGTCCCGCCCACAGTCAACCTACAGCGCAAGCCGGGCACCTGGGAGAGCTTCGACATCACGCTGGTGGGCCGGCGCGTGACGATCTTCCGCAATCGCATCAAGACCATCGACAACCAGGAAATTCCAGGCCCCACAGGCGGCGCGCTCGACGCCAACGAAGGCGAGCCGGGTCCCTTCTACATCCAGGGCGACCACACGGGCGGCATGCGATTCCGCAACATCACCGTACAGTTGCCGAAGAGGTGAGCTACTGCTCGAAGCGCATGCAGGCCCGGCCGAAGTAGATCTCGTCGCCCGGCCGTAACTTCTCTCCGCGCCTCCCGCCCTTGACCAGCTCGATGGGACGGCCATCCCGGAAAATGCTGGTGCCGAACTCGCTGCGGTCGTCGCAGATGCGATACTCGCCGTCTTCCATCACAATGTGGGCGTGCTTGCGCGAAACCGTGCCGCTGACTTCGTCGGCTCCCTCCTCGAACACGATGTCGTTGCGGCGCACCACGCGCTGCGAGGCATCGGTGAGCTCGGGCAGCCGGCCGACGTTGATGCGCGGCTTATCGAGCGCGTATTCCGCACGCTCGGCTTTGCCTTTCACGACCACCAGCCGTGCGGGAGGTGCCGCCGGCGGCGAAGGCTTAGGCGGCTTGACCGAGTACTCCAACTCGATGGTTTGAATCCCGCTCTCCACGACTTCCACGATCGCCGTGAAGCCCTGCGGAATCTCGCACCGGATCGCGCGCAGGGCGGACTGGATGTCGGACGGGAGCCGATCGCCGAAGGCGGCCCGCAGTACCTCGCGGCGCCGCTCCGTGTCGCCCACGATTCGGATCAGCACGTGCGCGAACGGGAAGACGCGCTGCCCGCGCGCCAGCACCTGCACCTTGCCCATGATCTCTTCCAGAATGGCCCGGTGATAAATCACGAGGTCGTTGGCGCGTTCGGCGCCGAACGCGCGCTGAGTCCACGAGCGGAAGGCGCGGTCGATGGTCTTTTCGATTTCGGTAAACAGGCTCATGGTTGGATTAGTCCCAGCCTGGCGGCGGCATTGACGATCTCCGCCGCTGCGGGGGCGGCTGCCGTACCGCCATAGACCCCATTTTCCACCAGAACCGAAAGCGCGATCTTGTGGCCGCTACCTCCGTACGGGGCGAAACCGATGAACCAGGCGTGCGACGGCGCATCGGCCAGTTCGGCGGTCCCGGTCTTGCCGGCAAGGGACACGGACGCGCCCGATGCCCGGCGGCCGGTGCCGCCGGTGACCACTTCGCGCATGAACCTGCCGAGCGTGGCGGCCAGGTCGGGTGGCAGCACGGCGGCTGCCGGAGAGGTGCGGTTGTTGTTCTCGTCAACGATCCAACGGCCCTGCGGCATGGCCCCGCCATTGGCCACGGTGGCGGCCACGCGCGCCATCTGGAACGGCGAGGCGACCACTTCGCCCTGCCCGTACGAGGACTGCGGCAGGGACTTCTTCAGCTCCGCGGCGGTATCGGGCGAAGCCGCGGCAATCCCGAGCAGCGTTGCGGTATCGTGCAGCGCGTCGGCGCCTATATCGTATGTCCCCAACTGCGCGAAGTATGCGTTGCAGGAGACCACCAGGCCGCGTTCCAGATCGAGCGTGCCGTGCGGCGATTTATCCATGATGTCGTCGCGGATGGGCCGCTTCGATCCCTGGATGTAGTTACCCACCCGGCCATCGGGCAGCGCGATGCACTGGTATTTCTTGTGCGTGAGCTCGGGATTCTTGCGTAGCGCCGCCATGGCCGTAACCACCTTGAACGTAGACCCGGGCGGATACAGCCCGTAGCGCGCGCGATCGAGATACGGATTGCCCTCGGGCCGCTGGTCGCCTTCCTCTGGCAGCGGCAAGCTGACCGCGGCCAGCAGGTCGCCCGTGGCCGGGTCGAGCACCACGGCGGCGCCCTTGTCCACATGGGCCTGTTGCAACTGCTTCGCGAGGATGCTCGCGACCTGCACCTGCAGGCGCGCGTCGATGGACATGCGGACGTCGCGCGGGCGGTCGAGCACGCGCCGCACCGCGGGGTTGTTGGGCTCGTGCCGGTATCGCAGCAACGGTACCAGCTCGCGGTAGTCGTAGCGCAGCACGCGCTCCATCGAACCCGTCTTGGGATTTTTGATCTCGAGCAGCGTGGGCCGATCGTCGTAGCCTCGCAAGCGGCGCGCCGAATCGCGCTCCACGAAGGACGTATTGCTGGCGCCCCACCGCGTGCGCGTGCGAAGGTCGCCGAGCAGATCGAACGTCAGGCCGCCGAAGGGATAATGCCGCTGGTCGGTGCGGTGGCAGGCGGTGTCGATATCGATGCCGAGGGTGCGGTAATCGGCGCGGTGCTTTTCCAACTCGGCCCAGTCGCTGGTAGCCAGGGGCAGTCCGTTGCGGTCGTAGATGGTGCCCTTGGGGATCTCGCGCATGATCTCCTGCAGCCGCGGATTGTACTGGTAGCGCCTCGCGCCATCGGCCTGTACCACCAGCGTGCCTTCGCCGAGGGTCGGGCCGCTCCGGAAGACCTGAACATAGGCGGCCTTACCCAGCGTGACCGCGCCCAGGGCGGCGAAGATCATCCCGGCGGCAAAGACCGGGATGCGGAAAGGCGCGGAACGCTCCGCGTCGCCCTCCCGCCCGGAGATCGAGAGCAGGATCGCGAACACCGCGAAGTTGGCGATCATGGCGCTGCGGCCGAAACTGAGAAACGGCGTCACCACGCCCGAGAGCGGCAGCACGCCGAGAGAGCCGCCGGCGATGAGCAGGACCTGGAGCGCGGTCGCGGCGGCCAGCCCGGCGGCGAGGAAGAACTCGTAATCGGTGCGCGCGCGCAGTGCGATGCGGAAAGCCCGCCAGACCAGGTATGCATATAGAGCGAAGACCAGCGCGACCAGGAGGAATCCTCCCTCTTCGCCGAGCGTGGAGAGGATGAGGTCGGTATGGCCGGCGGGCACCAGGTTGGGCTCCCCCTCACCGATGCCGGAGCCGGTGAGGCCGCCCGAGGAATACGCCCAGAGCGAATCGGCAAGCTGATCGCCGCCGTGAACCATGTTGTCCCAGGGAGAGCGCCACATGGAAACGCGCTCGCCCACGGTGTGGGGCACGCCGAGCAGCGTGCCGATGGCGAATCCGGACAGCAGCAGCGCCAGGCCCAGCGCGGGAACCAGCACGCCGCCGCGCGCGATCCCGTAGAGCACCAGGAAGAGGCACGCGAACACCAGCGCCGGGCCCATGTCCCGCTGGGCGAAGAAGAAGACCAGGCAGAGCGCGACGCACACCAGCACGGGCAGCGTGTACTCGACCGGCGGCATATCGAACCGGTGCGTGAGGGCCGCAAGAGACTCGCGTGTCTCGCGCGCGTGGCGCAGAATGTCCCAGCGATGGGCGAAATATCCGGCCAGGAAGAACACCAGCAGGAGGCGGATGATCTCGACCGGCTGGAATCCGAAGAGATTGACCTTGGCGTCGCTCGTGCCGGGGCCGCTGCCGAAGAGAACCAGCAGCACGCTGAGCGCGAAGCTGGCCATCAGCGGCACGTAGCTGAGTTTGCCCGCGAGGCGCTCGAAATCCAAAGCGCTGAGGATCACCATCAGGATCACGCCGATGACTACTCCCTGTGCGAAATCGACGAACAGCAGATTGTCGCGCACCGGATCGCGCAGGCTCACCATCTCGATCAGCCCGATACCGCCGAGCAGCAACAGCGCCGGCAAGAATGTCTGATCGCCCCGGAAACCGCGGACGCCCCACCAGAGGTGGGCCAGCAGGAACGCGGCAAAGAAAAGAGAAATCCAAAGGTAGAACGCCCGCTCGAACTGAGCCGGGCGGCGTACTACGAACAGCGGCTTAAGGAGGCGGAACTGATCGGCAGTGAGCAGCTTGTGGCGCGCGATGGCGCCCACGTTGGAAAGCCCGCCGCCCAGATAGTAGATGGCCCGCGCCGTCTCCTGCCGGTCGCGCAGCTTGGGGAAATACGGAGTCAGGGCAGGCAGGAGGTCTTCGCGAGTATTGAGCTCGTTCAGATTGAGCAGGCGCTTGGCCGCGAGCGCATGGCCGATCTCCGGAAGTCCCCCGGCCTTGGCGCGATGGACCTGGAAGAGCCCGCCGCCCACCAGGAGCGCCGCTGCCAGCATGAGCAACAGCTCGCGCGTGCGCCAGGATCGGGGCGCGGTGGCGAGGCGAACTTCAGTGCGGTCCCGGGCTCGGCTGCGGGTGACGGCCATACTACTGCGGGGTCTCGATCTCGTGCAGGCGGTAGTTCACGCTTTCCAGGCTGAGCCGCACGCGCACGATGTTCGCCAGCGCCTTACCGAACGGAGCGATCCCCTGGTACAACTCGAGCGCGCGCTGGTAATCGTCGGCCGCGCGCTGGATCTGGTCCTTCTCGGGCGGTAGCCCGCGCACGCTGCGCGAGTCCCACCACAGGCGGTCGGCGCGGTCGCGATAGCCGTCGGCAAGCTGCAGCTTCTCGCGATTCCCGAGCTGATAGCCGAGCTTCTGTGCTTCCTGGAGCGCGTCGTAGGCCTTGTCGATGTCCTTGAGCCCGTAGACATAGACGCGCGCCAGCCCGAGCTCCGGATCCGGCGACCTTGGCAGCAGCCTGTGAGCTTCCGTGAATTTCTCCACCGCGAGGTTCAGGTCTTCCGGCTTGCGATGCACGGTGCCGTTGATGCGTGCCAGATGGCCTTCAGCGATACGCACCTTGCCGCGCACGCCGTCG
>Ga0335077_10006680_pt1 | contig 14263 bp, 12 predicted proteins | sample Lox_Sample_31_FD_207151 | JGI IMG/M metagenome (GOLD analysis project Ga0335077, IMG submission 207151) | Soil microbial communities from Loxahatchee National Wildlife Refuge, Florida, United States - Lox_Sample_3.1 | ecosystem: Environmental > Terrestrial > Soil > Wetlands | place: USA...
CGCCACCGTTCAGCAATTGCTCTCGTCCGACCCTCAACGGCCAGTGAACGAAATTCAAGCCCACCTTCAGCGTCTCCAGGTGGAAATCGACCGCCTGGCTGCCTCCGAAGAATCTACCCATCGTCCATGAAGTCGAGATTCAGGAGCGCATCGACGCCATCCTTCCCCGCCTCGACGAAATGGTCGATGGCCGCCTCATCACCCTCGAAAAAGTCCGCGTCATTCTCTACCGCGCCGCCAAAAAATAAACCTACCCGTACCTTCACGTTTTTCCGTTTGTAGGGTCCACCTTGTGTGGCGGACCGCTGCGCCAAATGTCTCAGCGCTGTGTCCCCTGGACGGTCCACTGTTAAACTCCTTATTCATGTCCGATGCCCCTCAACCCAACCACTGGCTCAATCGCACCGTCCTCGGCGTCGGCCTCACCAGCCTCTTCTCCGACTGGAGCCATGAAATCGCCACCGCTGTTCTCCCCGCATTCCTCGCTCTTATCGGCGCTGGCCCGGCCTGGCTCGGCGCCATCGAAGGCATCTCCGACGGCCTTTCCAGCTTTGCAAAACTTGCCTCCGGCCATTTCACCGACCGTCTCAAACGCCGCAAGCCACTCGCCGTCTTCGGCTATGCCGTCACCGCCTTCGCCACCGCGTCTTTCGCTTTCGCCACCCACGCTTACCACGTCCTTTTCGGTCGTGCGTTAGCCTGGCTTGGCCGCGGCGTGCGTTCCCCCGCGAAAAAAGCTCTCCTCGCCGCAGACGTCCCTCCCAACGCTTACGGCCGCGCCTTCGGCCTCGAACGTCTCATGGACACCGTCGGCGCGATCGCCGGTCCTCTTACCGCTCTCTGGCTCCTCAGACTCACCAATCACAATTACCGCATCGTTCTCCTCTGGACGCTTCTTCCTGGCCTCATCGCCGTTGCCTCTTTCTGGCTCCTCGTCCGTGAACGCCCCATCGAATCGCGCAAGAGACTTTCCTTCCTCCACGGCCTCCGCGCTCTGCCCCCGGTGTTCCGCCGCTTCCTGTTCGGCGTTGGCGTTTTCGGCGCTGGTGATTTCTCTCACACGCTCCTTATCCTCTTCGCCTCGCGGATGCTCGCTCCCGCACACGGCGCCGCCCGTGCGGCCAGTCTCGCCATCGTCCTCTATACCATCCACAATGTTTTCTATGCAGGTTCCGCTTATCTGAGCGGCTGGATCAGTGATCTCATTCCTCGCCGGAAACTCGTTCTCGCCGCGGGCTACGCCCTGGCGGGCATCACAGCAATCCTTCTCACCACCGCGCCATCCAATCTCCCATTACTCGCGATTATTTTTGTTCTGGCAGGTCTCTACGTAGGCACCGAAGAAGCTCTAGAAGACTCGCTCGCCGCGGAAATCATTCCCAGTGAACAGCACGGCATGGCTTTTGGCACTCTCGCCGCCGTCAACGCCGCCGGCGATTTTCTCTCAAGCCTCGTCGTCGGCTTCCTCTGGTCCGCCGTTTCCATCCGCGCCGCCTTCTCGTTCTCCGCTGTTCTCTTTTTCCTTGGAGCCTTCCTGATCCTTCGCCTGCGCCGCTGATTCGTCGTACGCCGCGGCCTTCATTCGCTCGGCATGCCGCTGCGAAGCCAACATCCGCCGCCGCACTTCTGCCTGGAGATACTTCCGCAGATTCTCCGCCACAATCCCCGGGGCTGCGAGCTCTCGCAGATCGTTCACCGTCAGCTCCGGCAAAAATCCCAACACAATTGAAATCGGCGACGCAGGATGCCGCACCAGCGCCAGCCGCACATTGTAGAATTGCGACCATTTCGCATGCCTCGCCAGTGCCTGCACTACGTTCGTCGACACCTTGTCCCGCGCCAGCGCCCTCAGCACCTGTGCTTCCGTCAGATACGGATTATCGAGCGCGACCGGCAGCACATTGGCATGCCCATCTGCCACCAGCGCTCCCGCCACTCGCGCCGGTCCTCGCCTCGCTAACGTGATTTTCTGTCCCAGTGGCAGCTGCGGTAGCCGTGCCACCACCTGCTCTTCCGCGTAGCGCTTCAACTCCGCCGACACCGCCGGCGACAGCGTAAACTGTACCAGGTCCATCAGGTACAAGTCCTTCAACAAGCGCAGCGCCACCAGCCGCGGCGCCTTCGGATGAAACAACAGCGCCTTCTTCACCGCGTAGCTCTTCATCAGCGCCTTGCGTGCGCCAATCTCTTCCAGAATTTCTCCGGGTATATCCTTGCGAGCCAGCAACAGTCCCAATTTCGTTTCATCAAACGCGGGATTATCTAGCAGCGCCGCCAGCACCGGCGCCGCGGGATGATAAATCAGCGCACTAATCTCCTCCCCGGTCGCGGTCCGCGCGCGCTCCACCTCTTTTTCTAATCCCCCTGGCACTTACCTTCCCTCATCCGCCGCCAGTATTAACCGCAGCGCCAATCGCGCCGCCGCCTCCGCCGCACTCATCACCAATTCCCCAAACTCCGCTTGCGGCGCCGCCATTTTCAATTTCTCGTTCAGCAACCGGTCAAAGTATTCCGACCGTCCCAGCATACCCCCGCTCTTCACCAGCAATAGCCTTTGTTCCTTCAATTCCAGCCGCTCTATCAAGTCCGCCACCAGTGCCGCTAACTCCGTCGCGGCGTACTCCAGCAGTGCCTGCGCCTCGGGGTCCCCTTCGTCCGCCGCGCTGGCTACCACGGGAAAGATTCGCGGAAACACATCGTCCGGCACACTATAAACTCGCAAATGCAGCTCTTCCCAGTCACTGATTCGCAGTTCCCTCAAAATTCGTGCCGCTAATGGCGAATCCTTGCTCCCTCGGTCTGACGCTCGCAGGGCAGCTATCGTGGCGCGCCTCCCGATGTCGTACGCACTGCCTTCATCGCCCAGCAACGGCCCATGTCCGCCAACGCGAACCACTTGGCCACTCAGGTCGCGCCCCACTGCGAACGTGCCGGTTCCGACGTTCAGCACGATCGCGCGCCCTTCGCCCGTCGCTTCCAGCTTCAAATCCACGTCCGTGCACACCTTCACGATTTGGGTCGGAAATTCTTCCCTGAGTAACTTCTTCATCTTGCGTTGCGATTCGGGCTGCGCGGCTCCGGCCAGTCCCGCACACACCACGCTAATGTCGTCCAGCGAAAACTTCGCGTTAGAGATTGCGTTCCGGGCAGCTTCGCAAGCCGCCGCCAGCGCCCCGCCAAATCCCACACGCATCGGATTCGATGGTCCGCTTCGTCCTTCCGCGTGTACCAAGCCCGCTTCGTCCATCAAGACGCATTCCGTCTTTGTACCGCCTCCGTCCAAACCGATCACGTAGCGCATACCCAAAGCATACGCGACCCTGCCCCATCCCGCGTAGCCGCGCCTCTGCTCGTGCCGTAACTTTCCACCTCCCGCTTGACGCTCCCTTCCTCCGCCACTATCCTCACTCTTCGCCTTTCTATCGGAGCCTGATGCGCATTCATCCGCTCGACCTGGCCATTGTCATTGCTTATCTCCTCGGCGTCACTCTCCTCGGCCTCCGCTTTCGCTCCCAACAGCACGACGGCAAAGACTACTTTCTCGGCGGACGCTCTGCCCCCTGGTGGGCTCTCGCCTTTTCCATTGTCGCTACAGAAACCTCCACTCTCACCATCATCGGCACTCCCGCCATCGCCTACTCCACCAATCTCACTTTTTTGCAGCTGGTGTTCGGTTATATCCTCGGCCGCGCTCTCATCTCGATCATTTTTCTTCCTGGCTACTTCCGTGGCGAATACCTCACCGCCTACGCGCTGATCGAAAAACGTTTTGGCGCCAGGATGCGCTCGGTTGCCGCGCTCACGTTCCTGGCCACGCGTACTCTCGCCGAAGGAATCCGCGTCTCTGCTATCGCGCTCGTCGTCAGCGTCGCTCTTGGCACTTCCGAACGCCTCGCCGTCGTCATCGTGATTGCCCTCACCGTCCTCTACACCTTCGAAGGCGGCATGAAGGCTGTCATCTGGACCGACGTCGCGCAATTCCTTCTCTATCTCACCGGCAGTCTCGTCACCTTGTTTTTTGTGCTCCACCTCATCCCCGGCGGCTGGCGCGAAGTCACGCAAGTCGCTGCCGCCAACGGCCACAAGCTCCAATTCCTCGATTTTTCCGGGAACATCGCCGCGAAATACACCTTTTGGTCCGGAGTCATCGGCGGTGCCTTCCTCACCATGGCCACTCATGGCACCGATCAAACCATCGTGCAACGCCTGCTCGCCGCTCGCTCCCAATCCGACAGCCGCCGCGCGCTCCTCGCCAGCGGCTTCATCGTCCTCTTCCAATTCACCGTGTTTCTCCTCGTTGGTGTCTTCTTGTTCGTCTTCTCCCAACACACACCGCTTCTCTCTGCCAGCGATCGCACTGACAGCATCCTCCCCCTCTTCCTCGTCCGCGAAATGCCTACGGGCATCGCGGGACTCATGCTCGCCTCCATTCTCGCCGTCGCCATGTCCAACGCCAGCGGCTCCCTCAACTCCCTCGCTGCCTCCAGCGTCCTGGATTTCCAGTCCGTTCGCGGCCGCCCACTTGATTCCCCCAAATTCTTGCAGCTCTCCCGCCGCATGACCCTCGTCTGGGGTCTCGTTCTCCTCTGCTTCGGCCTGGTCCGCTACACGCATCTTCTCGAAACCGGGCTCACCGTCGCCTCCCTCCCCTTCGGCAGCCTCCTCGGGCTCTTCTTACTCGGCACGTTCGATTCCCGCGCTAACGCAACCGGCGCGCTCACCGGTATGTTCGCCGGCCTCGCTGCCGTCTTGGCTGTCTATCGCTTCACCCCGATCGCCTTCACCTGGTACGTCCTCATCGGTTCCTGCACCACGTTCGCGGTGGGCTCTCTCATCAGCCGTGTCATTCCCGCAAAAGGCGCCACAACCTGACATGGACCATCCGCCCCATACGCTACACTCGGACTCACCGCCATCCATGGCAGAAAAACGCCTCGAACTCGTCCGCGGCCTCGGCCCTTGGGCTTCCGCCGCCATCGTCGTCGGCACCATGATCGGCACCGGCATCTTCCTCAAGCCCGCTGAAATGGCGCGCGAAGGCCGCTTCGTTTCCGTCGTCTTCGCGGCATGGATCGCCGGAGCAGTCCTCTCCATCTTCGGCGCTCTCTCTTACGCCGAACTCGGCGCCGCCATTCCTGAAGCCGGTGGCGAATACGCCTACCTCCGCCGCGGCTTCTCTCCCGTTTGGGGATTTCTCTTCGGCTGGATGCACTCCATCGTCGGCCGCCCCTCTTCCGCCGCTTCCATTGCCGCGGGCATGATGCGCTTCCTCAGCTTCTTTTTACCTGCCGTCGCCACACCGCTCTTCACAGTGCACATCGCAATTCCCGGCCTTGCGCACTGGATTCCGCCCTACGATTTTCAGTTCACCTGGGCTCAGCCCTTCGCGGTCTTCTGGCTCGTCGTCATCACCGGCATTAACTATCTCGGCGTGCGCCTCGGCGGCGGCGTGCAGGTCTTTCTCACCACCATCAAAATCATCAGCATCGCCCTCATCATCGGCGTTGCATTTTTTCTTCCCAACCCAGCACCTCATCCCGCCGATCCCATTTGGCCCGCTGCTTCCGAATCCGGTCTGCTCACGGCATTTCTCGCCGCGCTCGCCGCGGCCCTATGGGCCTACGATGGCTGGGAAGACCTCAACCTCGTCGGTTCCGAAGTCAAAGACCCACATCGCAATTTTCCCCGTGCTCTGGTCGGTGGAGTCTCCTTCGTCGCCCTCATCTATCTCCTCTTCAGCGCTGCGTGCCTGAAAGTTCTCCCCTTCGACTCCGTCGCCAGCTCTGCCCACGTCGCTTCCGACGTCGTCGATCGCGTCCTAGGCCACGGTTTCGCCGGATGGATCACCCTTGCCCTGGTCATCTCCGCTCTCGGCTCCATGAACTCCTCCGTCCTCAGCGGCGCTCGCGTACCTTACGCTATGGCCCGCGACCACGTTTTCTTCCGCGTCGCCGACGGCATTCATCCCCAATACCTCACCCCCGGCCGCGCCCTCATTTTCCAAGGCGCCCTCGCTAGCGTCATGGCCCTTTCCGGTACCTTCGAGGAACTCACCAATCTCTTCATCTTCGCCGGATGGATTTTCTACGGCCTCGCCGTCGTCGCGCTCTTCCGTCTTCGCAAGCTCGAACCCAACCTCCCCCGCCCCTACCGCTGCTGGGGCTATCCGTGGGTTCCCGGCCTCTTCGTACTCGGCGCTCTCGCTCTCACCGTCAATCTCTGGCTTGTGCGCCCAGGCCGCTCCACCATCGGCCTACTGCTCATCCTCGCTGGCCTTCCCTTCTACCGTCGCTGGCAGCATGCCCACAAAGCAAAAATGGCGCAGCCTCAATAAGCCGCGCCGCCCTTTCGAACCTTGAACTTTAAACCCACGCCTTATCCGTCTTTGCGGATCTTATGCGGCCGGTTGACCGCGGATTGACCTCCACTTTACCAACACAAATAAACTGTCATTTTGAGCGAAGCGAAGGATCTCAACGTCAAACTCCTCTCAAACGACTCTTGTCAGTTCTCGCTTCCCACCACCGCCCCGCGCACCATCGCGCTCGGCTCCACCACGCGCAGGATCGCTGCCTCCGCCTTCCCCCTCACCTGCATCTCCCGATGCAGGCACTTCGCCATCGCTTCAATCCCCGTCACCAGTCGTCCCGCCGGCCGCGACACATACGCGTTCGCATCCAACGCAAATACGCGCCCATCCCGCACCGCCGGCACCATCTGCCACTCCCTCGGCCAAGTTCTCGACAGGTATTCCTTCCGCGCCTTCTCCGCGTCGTACCCACACGGCGCAATGAACAGCACCTCCGGCGCCGCCGCAACAATCTCCTGCATCGTCACGCGCCGCGACGCCTTCTTCGCCCTCCCCAGCACATCCACTCCTCCCGCCGCCGTCACCATCTCCGGCACCCAGTGTCCGCCCACATAAAACGGATCCAGCCACTCCAGCACCACCGCCTTCGGTTGACTCCGGAATGACGCCGCATCCACCTCAATCTGTGCCAGGTGCGCCCCAATATTCTCCACAAACTTCTGTGCCCGCTCCCGCCGCCCCGTCGCCTCTCCAACCCACAGAATGTCGCGCCACACGTCCCCCAAATCCAGCGGGTCCAGGCTCAGCACTTCCGGCTGCACTGAAATCTGCGCCAGCACGGCTCCCAATTCTTGTGGCGTGGCGGCGCACACGTGACACAAATCCTGCGTCACGATCAAATCCGGCTTCAACTCTTCCAGTAGATCCCTGTCGACAGCGTAAATCGATTCCCCGCGCTCCACATGTTCCCGCACGATGCGGTCGATTTCCCCGGGTGCCGTATCTTTCGGAATCCGCGATGTCACCACCCGTGTTTTCGTCAAGGCTTCCACTGGATAATCGCACTCGTGGCTCACGCCCACGATTTCGTCGTGAAATCCCAGCGCAAACAGCGTTTCCGTAGCCGACGGCAATAGCGATACGATCCGCATTCCCGGACTTTAGCATATTCCCGTCAGCGGAATCGCTGTATTCGTTGGGTGAATTTGTAGGTACCGCCTTCTCAGGTGTCCGCCACCTCCACGCGATCTTCGCCGTGCGTTCCCGCCCGCGCTAGACCCCGGAGTGTCTTTCTTTCCGGCGTGATCCTCGCATTTCTTGCGCCGCAACCCCAGCTGCCAGCGCCATTCCGGGCAGCACGACCCAACTTGCCAGCCCCGATAACACTCCGGTTAATTGAATATGGGTTGAAACGTTCCGATCAAATAGCAACGCAAAAGGCAGGATTAGGAGAAACAGCCCTCCGATGACCAGTGCAGGAAACACTGCCGCGAGGTACACCTGCCAACCGCGTCCCTGTGCCCGTCGCGAGACGTAGGCACCAATGGCTCTCACCGCTGGCAACATGAGTAGCCACGGCAGGTAGAAACACAACGTCCAGAACGTTCCGACACCCGCCAACAACGGCTCAACGTGCAATCGCTGCAAAATCGCCAGCGCGACGTTCGCCAGAATCAATGTCACCAGCCCAGGAATCCACAATTGCCGAATTCGATCATTCATTCTGCCCTCCCGCCCTGCCAACCAAATCCCTTCTTGCAACTGCTCCCAATTCCCTGCTCGCAGCTCCGTTTCGCGGATCGCGTCTTTCTCCGGCATACCACACGCCCTCAGAGCGTCGTAATATTCCTCAAGATGGCTCGCCAACTCGTCGGCTACTTCGGATTCCTCGCCCGTCCGCGCGCGATTCTCCCCAAGATGCTCTTGCACGTACCTCTGCCAGTCAGGCATACGACACCTTAGCCACGCGCCGCAGCGCTCGAAACAAATCCGCCCACTCCGCTCGCATCCGTGCCAGCATCTTCTTCCCCTTCGCCGTCAGGCGGTAGCAGCGACGGCGCTTTCCGTTTGCACCAGTTCCCCACTCCGCCTTCAACCACCCGCGATGCTCCATCCGATACAGCAGCGGATACAGCGCCGCCAGTGTGTAGTGCAGTGATCCCTCCGATCGCTCCTCGATTCGCCGTCCGATCTCGTAGCCGTGCAGCGGCCCCTGTTCCAGCACGCTCAAGATCGCCAGCTCCGCCGTGCCACGCTTCAATTCCGTTCTGATCATAGCTCACCCTTTTATATGTAAGACTCTTATATATAAACGTGAAATGTCAATGGTACTTCCGCTCGACGATAGCAAGCCACGTCGTTCCGAACGGACTCCGGGAAGTGAGGAATCTCTTGAAAGACCCGCTTGATGAACCGTCGGCCAAGGCTACTTGTAAAAAAAATACTTCCGCCGCACTGCGTCAAATGCCGCCAGATCCGCGCTCCAGCCCGCAATGATCTTTTCCGGCGCCATTCCCGCCTTCAGCTCCTCCACGGTCTTCTCGTTCCCGATCAGCAGCTGCATCCTGGTCACGTCAAAATGTTCCGGATACTTCTTCTGCAGCAGCGCCGCAATTTCCAGTCCCACGCGCATCGACCGCACCGCCGCGCGATCCATCACGCGAATCCCCACGCCTCCGCATCGTTGTCCCGCATATAGCCCGCTCACGGGAATGAATGGTTGATTGGCGAACCTTACGCCTGGCAGATTCAGACCATTCATCGCCGCCGCCACTTCCTCCCCATCGATCCATGGCGCGCCAAACTCCTCAAACGGCGCGGTGGTCCCGCGACCCACCGAGACTCCCGCGTTCTGCAGCACCTCCAGCCCCGGATAGAGCACCGCTCCCTTCATCGTCCGCAGGTTGGGCGATGGCGGTATCCACCGCAGCCCGGTGTTCTCGTAAAAATAATTCCGGTGCCAGTTCTTCATCGCAATCACATGCAGCTCGCAATTGATGTGATTCTCGGTGTTATACAGCTCCGCCAGCTCTCCAATCGTCAACCCGTAACGTACCGGCACGGGAAAGTACGCCACAAACGCGGTCTTATCCCCATCCAGCATCGGCCCCTCTGCGATTTCTCCGCTGATCGGATTCGGCCGGTCCAGCACATAGAACGCGAGCCCCGCCTTCGCCGCCTCCTCCATGCAATAGCCCATCGTCGTCGTGTACGTGTAAAACCGTACGCCCGCGTCCTGCACGTCAAACACCAGCGCGTCCAGCCCTTTCAGCATTTCCGCCGTCGGCCGCTTGTTCTCGCCGTACAAACTGTAAATCGGCAATCCCGTCGATGCATCCTTCGACGACACCACGTTATCGTCCGAGTGTCCCGCAATTCCGTGCTCAGGACTGAACAGCGCGACCAACTCCACTCCCGGCGCATGGGCCAATAGCTCAATTGCAGACTTGCCGTTGAAATCCACGCCTGTATGGTTCGTGATCAGCCCGATCTTTTTCCCTTTCAGCGGCGCGAACTTCTGCGCTTCCAGCACATCGAGCCCCGGCTGCACGCGCCCCGAGTATCCGCCACTTCTCCCGGATTTCTTCTTCTGCGCTCCGTGCATCTGTAACGGCGCGATCAGCCACACCAGTGCTGTGCCGAAGCACGCTAATTTGCACAGCTTCTCCAGCCTCATCGTTTGTTTCATAGTTCCCAATGATATTCTGGAACGCGCCGTTCGCACCTTCATTGTGAGAGCCAAGTGCGCGTGCTATATACAGTCCAGGTGGGGGCGTGCGGCCAGGGGAACTCCGATAATGAACAGGCTTTACGCCGCAATCTTACTTCTGCCCATCGTGTTTCTATCCTTTATGACCGCTAAAGCGCGCAGCAACCGCCCCAATACTCCCAAACGTCCCGCCGCGCAGTCTTCCGCAGCGAGCGCCAATGCCACTTCGCCTCTCACGCCGCTCGCTCCCGAACAATCCAAGTGGGTCGACTCCTCTCTCCGCTCCATGTCCCTCGAAGAAAAAGTCGGTCAGCTCCTTTTCACCACCTACCACGGCAGCTTCACGTCCACGGATGCGGACGCCTTCACCCAGATGATGCACGACATCAACGACCTGCACGTCGGCGGCTTCATCACCATTACCCACGGCTCGCCTCTCGGTATCGTCAAGGATCAGGCCTACCCCACCGCCGTCCTCGCCAACCTGCTGCAATCCAAATCCAGGCTTCCGCTTCTGATCGGCGCCGATTACGAGCGCGGCACTGCCATGCGTCAGGATGAAGGCACCTCCTTCCCCACCGCGATGGCTGTCGCCGCTGCGGGCGAGCCCCAAGACGCCTACACCATGGGCAAGATCACCGCTCTCGAAGCTCGCGCCGTCGGCGTGCACTGGGTCTACGCCCCCGTTTGCGACGTCAACAATAATCCCGGCAATCCCATCATCAACACGCGTTCCTTCGGCGAAAATCCGCAACGCGTCTCCGATTTCGTCACCGAATTTATTCGCGGCGTTCAGGAAAATGGCGCCCTCGCCACCGCCAAGCATTTCCCCGGCCATGGCGACACCGCCACCGACTCACACATCGATCTCCCCATCATCAAAGCCGATCGCCACCGCATGGAGCAGCTCGAACTCATTCCCTTCCGCGCCGCTATCTCCGCCGGCGTCGCCAGCGTCATGACCGGCCATCTCAACGTTCCCGCCTTCGAACCCGATCCCGCCATCCCCGCTACTCTTTCTCCAAACATCCTCACCGATCTTCTTCGCGGCCAGTTGCATTTCCAGGGGCTCGTCATTACGGATGCCCTCGACATGGGGGGCATCACCGTTCGCTATGCGCCGGGCGACGCCGCCGTTCGCGCTTTCCTCGCCGGAGCGGACGCGCTTCTCATGCCGCCGGTTCCCGACGCTGCCTATCAGGCGCTGCTCGCCGCCGCGCAATCTGGCCGAATCTCCAAAGCTCGACTCGACGCCTCGGTCCGCCGCCTGCTTGAAGCCAAAGCACGCCTCAGCCTCAATCGGAATCGCCTTGTTGACATCAACGCCCTCAACGAAAAGTTCGGCCGCGCTTCCTGGCAAGCCACCGCCCAGGAAATCTCCGACCGCGGTGTCGCCCTTCTTCGCGACAAGCAGCACCTCCTCCCTCTCGATGGCACCAAGCCCTCGCGCGCCCTCCTCGTCTCTCTCTACGCCGATCCCGAGCCCTATCCCGGCGTGGACCTCGAAACCCAGCTTCGCTCCCGCTTCGATTCACTCATCGCTCTTCGCGCCGACACAAAGTTTGCCCGCGCTGACTCTCTCAAGCTCCCACCGCCTTCCGAGTACGACATTGTCATCCTTGCTCTCTTCGTTCGCGTCAGCGATCGCAAGGGCGACATTGACGTGCCCGCCGATCAGATCCCGGTGATCAACCAGATCTACAAATCCGGCAAGCCCGTCATCACTCTCGGCCTCGGCAGCCCCTATCTCATCGAACGATTTCCGCAAGCCGATACATGGCTCTCCGCTTTCGGCATCAGCGACGTTGCGCAAATCTCCCTCGCCCGCGCGCTCTTCGGCGAAATTCCCATTCGCGGCCAGCTCCCTGTCACCATTCCCGGCGTCAATCTCAAACCCGGCTTCGGCATCGAAGTCCCCGCTGATCCCATGACCCTCCAACCCATGGATGTCCGCGCGGAAGCGCAACTCCAGCCCGCCTTCAAGGTCATCGAAGATGCCATCGTCGATAAAGCGTTTCCCGGGGCCACGATCGCCATCGGCTATCGCGGCAAAGTCTCCTATCACGCATTCGGCAAACTCAGCTACGACACGAATTCCCCTGCCGTCAGGATCGACACGATGTACGACCTCGCCTCCCTCACCAAGGTCGTCGTCACCACCACGCTCGTCGAAAAGCTCGCCGAAGGAGATTTCGGCCAGCCCCTCAATCTCGACACACCCATCGAGCGCTACCTTCCCGAGTGGCTCAGCAGCGGCAATCAACTCGAATGGCGCCACATGGTCACCATTCGCCACTTGATGACTCACACCTCCGGTCTTCCCCCCTTCAAGGAATACTGGCGCACTTCCACGGGCAAACAAGACACGCTGAACCGCATCTTCGTTGAGCCGCTCGAATACGAACCTGGCACCAAGATGATCTATTCCGATCTCGGCATCATCCTCATGGCCGAGATCATTCAGCGCCTCACCGGCAAGCCCCTCGACGCCCTCGCCAACGAATACATCTTCTCGCCGCTCTCGATGACAAACTCCATGTACAACCCGCCGAAAAAACTTTGGCTGGAAATTGCTCCCACGGAAATCGATAACCAACTCCGCCACCGTCTAGTCCAAGGCGAAGTCCACGATGAGAACGCCTACACCATTGGCGGCGTTTCCGGTCACGCCGGAGTCTTCAGCACCTCCCCCGATCTCTCCCGTTTCTGCCAAATGCTGCTGAACGGCGGCGTCTACGCCCATCAACGCATTCTCAAGCGCTCCACCATCGCCGAATTTACGACTCCTCAACCACTCGCCAAGAACACCCGCACCCTGGGCTGGGTCGTTCCCACCGAAGGCAGCTCCAGCGGCCACTACTTCTCCGCGCACAGCTACGGCCACACCGGCTTTACCGGCACCACCATCTGGATCGATCCCGACCGCCAATTGTTTGTGGTTTTGCTGACGAATCGCGTGAACCCCACCCGCGAGAACATGAAGATCGCCCAGGTCCGCCCCGCCGTCCACGACGCCATCATGAAAGCCCTCGGCCTCGCTACCGAAGTCACTCACCCGTAATCTTCGAACGCGCTTACACAAACAGCTTCTTCCGCCAATCCTCTTCTGCCTGCTGCAATTCGCTCAATTTCCCCAAGTCCCGCCAATAATATTCATCCGCGCGAAACCCAAAAATCTTTTCCCCGGCACCGGCCAGCCGCAAATACGTCGGAATGATCGAAAACACGCCTTCTTCCGTCATCATCCCGATCATCCGCGGCGAAATCACTTGAATCCCGGCAAACGCGAACGCATTCACTTCCGGCGCGTACCGCACCATCTCCGGCGCCCCATCTCGTCCCATACGCCTTCCGCACAGTTGCATCCGCTCATCGAACAACAAATACCGCGAAGTCTCCCGCTCTTGCACCGCTAGCGTACTCAACGCCCCGCGCTGCCTGTGCCGTTCCACCGTCCGCCCCAGATCGATCGTGCTGATCACGTCCACGTTGTGCAGAATGAACGGCTCGTCGCTGCCACTGTCAGCAAAAAACCAGCCTGCCTTCTTCAGCCCCCCGCCCGTGTCCAGCAACACCTCCTCCCGCGAAATCTCGATCCGCATCCCAAAATTGTTGTTCATTCGCAAATACTGCAGGATCATCTCCGCGAAGTGATGCACGTTGATGATCACTTCGTTGATCCCCGCTGCGCGCAGCCGGCCCAGCGTAATATCCAGCAGCGTCCGTCCTCCCACCTCCACCAGCGCCTTTGGCTGGTGATCCGTCAACGGCCGCAGGCGCGTCCCCAACCCGGCTGCCAGCACCATCGCTCTCATCCCGCCATCTTCTCCAATTCCACGTGCTTCACCACCACGTCCGCGCCGCCCCGCCCGCGCAGTCGCTTCGCCAGCTGTTCCGCCAGATACACCGACCGGTGCTGCCCGCCCGTGCACCCGAACGACACCATCAAACTCTTGAACCCGCGTTGCTTGTAATTTTCAATGCTTGCATCCACCAAGCTGAACACGCTCGCCAAAAATTGATGCACACTCTCCTGCTGATTCAGATACTCAATCACCGGCGCATCCTTCCCCGTGATCGTCTTGAAGCGCTCCTCGCGTCCGGGATTCGGCAGACTCCGCCCATCAAACACGAATCCCCCGCCATTCCCTGTCTCGTCCTGAGGCATTCCCCGATGAAACGAAAAACTGAAAATCCGTACTACCAGGTTTTGCGCGTCCGATGCCAACCCCAACAGCTTCTCC
>Ga0335077_10006681_pt1 | contig 14263 bp, 9 predicted proteins | sample Lox_Sample_31_FD_207151 | JGI IMG/M metagenome (GOLD analysis project Ga0335077, IMG submission 207151) | Soil microbial communities from Loxahatchee National Wildlife Refuge, Florida, United States - Lox_Sample_3.1 | ecosystem: Environmental > Terrestrial > Soil > Wetlands | place: USA: Florida...
AGTCATCCTCGAAATTGTTCGCAACATGAAGGAGGGCCTGGAGCCGCTGCACTATTCCACCCTCGCCCCCGCGATCTACCACGTGTACCTTCATCCTGACGACATGGACCGTCTCCGCGGCATCGTCCCCCGCATCGTCGAAGAGGCACGCCGGGCGCTCGACGAGGAACTGGAGAACCTCAATCGGGGCTCGCTGGCCGACCGCCTGAAACTGACCCGCAAGACCGAGCCCAGAATCACCGCGCCCGATGGCGGATGGCAAATCCGCGTCCTCGAAAACACCGACGACGACACCCAGGCTGGCGACATCGTTATTTATTCGGAACTGGCCCTCCCGGCGAAACCGGAATTCGGCGCCGGCAGCATGACCAAGCGGATTTCTACACGTCGTATGGGTGGGACGCTCTCGAGCTCCCAGCATTATGAAAAATCGAAAGCGCCGGAGCCGGGCGTGACCATGCCCGGCGCCACGGCCGGCAAGGTATCCGCCCGGGGAGCGGATACTCCGGGCACCAGTTCACCCGTGGCAGCCGCCCCGGCCGATGCGGGCGGCGTGCATTTCGATCCGGGCACACATGCCGTGATCGAATACCGCGAAGGCGACGACCACAAGGTGTACCAGATGACCAAGGACCAGATCGTCGTGGGGCGGGGCGGCCGCGACTATTGGACGGACCTGAAGCTCGACACTCTCCCGGACGTTTCGCGCGAGCATTTCCGCCTGCGCCGCGACCCGGAGAGCGGTAAGTTTTTTCTCAAGGACCTGAGCCGGCTGGGCACCACCATCAACGGCGAAAAGGCCCCTTCGAGCATCGAATATGTAGACGGAGAAAAGCGCGACCGCAACCTGGAGGTGCCGGTTCCGGAAAGGGCGCGCATCGGCCTCGCCGAAGTGCTCTACCTGGACTTCCGCAGCACGACGCATGGTTAAGGCGAAAGTGATCTGCGCGGGTGACAGCCATCCCGGCCGTGTGCGCCGCAATAACGAAGATGCGTGGCACATGGATCCGGACCGCGGCATCTTCCTGGTGGTGGATGGCATTGGCGGGCAGGCCGCGGGCGAAAAGGCGGCGGCCATTGCCCTGGAACGCGTGCGGGCACGACTGGAGCGCATGACGGGCACTACCGAGCAGCGCATCCGCGAGGCCATTGCGGTCGCCAACAACGAGATTTTCCGGGAGGCGCAGTCCAACCCGGAGTGGGAAGGCATGGCCTGCGTCCTCACGCTGGCGGTGTTGGACAACGGCTCGGCGGTGGTGGGACATGTCGGCGATTCGCGCCTGTACCAGGTACGCGCAGGGCAGATTCGCAAAATCACCCACGACCACTCGCCCGTCGGCGAACGCGAGGACAGCCACGAGCTGACCGAGGCGGAGGCCATGCGCCATCCGCGGCGCAACGAGGTCTTCCGCGATGTGGGATCGGAGGAGCACCAGCCGGACGACAAGGACTTCATCGAGATCCAGCGCATCCCGTTCGACCCCGACAGCGCCCTGCTGTTGTGCAGCGACGGGCTCAGCGACCAGGTGACCTCCGCCGAAATTCTGGCCGCCGTGGAGCGGAACGCCGGCAAGCCGCAGGCCGCCGTAAAGGAACTGATCGCCGCCGCCAATCGTGCCGGCGGCAAGGACAATGTGACGGTGCTGGTGGTAGAGGGCGATCAGTTCGCGGCTTCCCAGCCGGCGAAGCTCGAGGATGTGCCGCCGCCGGCACGCTCGCGGTTTCTCCCCGGTTTGTTGTGCGGCATTCTCGCAGGTTTGCTGGCCGGCGCAGCGGGCGTCTGGTTCTCCCGGCCCCTATGGGAGCCGCCGGTTCCCAGGGCGCCCGGCCCGCGCGCGCTGGTGGTTGGCAGCGGCGCGCGATACAGCTCCATCGCGGCGGCCTTGGCGGAGGCGCGCCCGGGCGATACGGTGGAGGTCCTGGTTGGCGAATATCGCGAGCAGTTGAATCTCAAAAGCGGCGTGAATCTGCGCAGCCCGATTCCCCGTGAGGCCATTATCCGGGCCCAGCCGCAGGGCGCGGGACCCGCCATCTATGGCGAAGGCGTCAGGAACGTGCGCATCAGCGGCTTCCTCATTCAAGGCGACGAGAAATTGCCGCTTACCGCAGGAATCGTGGTGAAGGACTCGGACGTTCAGATCAGCGATGTGGAAGTGTCGGGCGCGGGCACTGGAATCGAAATCCGGGGCAGCGGCAATGTCTCCCTGGTGGGCAGCGCCATTCACGACTGCCTGCGCGAGGGTGTTTTGATCGTGGGAACTTCCGCGCCCTGGATCTCCCATAATTCCTTGCAGAGGAACCAGGGCGCCGGGCTGGTGGCGCGGGAAGGCGCACGGCCGTCGTTGGTGGGAAATGTGTTCGAAAAGAACAGCCTGGAATTGCCCGCGGAGATTCCGATGGATCCGGTCAAAGCGCGGAATTTCTTCCTGGATGTGAAGCCGCATGCGCCCGTCCCGGGCCGCGCCGGGCACCCGCCTGCTTCCGCGGAGGGCAAAAAGCAATGATCGCGCCCGCCAGCCGGAAGCTCGGCAAATACGAGATCCGCCAGAAGCTCGGCCGGGGCGGTATGGCGGACGTGTACCTCGCCACCGATTCGGTCCTCCGCCAAACCGTGGCCTTGAAACTCATCGAGCATGCCGACGACCCCGACACGCGCGACTCCATCGACGCCGAGCGCCGCGGCTCCATCCTGCAGGCTCATCTGGCCGCTCTGGATCATCGCGTCGTGCAGGTGTTTGACTCCGGCGACGTGGACGGCTTCTTCTACGTAGCCATGGAATACGTCGAGGGCCAGGATCTGTCGGAGTTGATGCGCCACGGTGCGCTGGCCATGGGTTTCGCCCTGGAAGTGGCGATCGGGGTGGCGCAGACCCTGGAGAATGCGCACAACCTGCAGGTGGAACTGGGCGGCAAGGAATTTCACGGAATTGTCCACGGCGACATCAAGCCGAAAAACATCCGCATCGACTCCCACGGCCAGGTGCGGTTGTTGGATTTCGGAATTGCCAAAGCCCTTTCGCTCTCGCGGCGGCTCACCCGCAACGAGTTTGGCAGCGTGCCCTACGGTTCGCCTGAGCGCCTGGAGGCAGGCGAGGTCAATGAACTCTCCGACCTGTGGTCGCTCGCGGTGATGCTCTACGAGATGGTGACGGGCTTGCAGCCTTACCAGGCGGCCAGCACCGAGCGGCTGGAGCGCATGATTCGCTCGCGCATCCCGCCTCCGCCGGCGCCCGACCCGTGCCCCAAGCCTTTGCGCCGCATTCTGGTGAAGGCGATGTCGCCCGAAGCGGCGGACCGCTATCAATCCGCGCGGGAGTTTCGCGAAGATCTGGAGGCTTTCCGCGCCGGCGAGCCGGTACAGGCCATGCTCGAAACCCTGGACGTCACGCGCCGCACTGTGGTCCCGCACAACGGCAGCGGGCCTGCCGTAACGGTAGTGGAGCCTGAGAAAACACCGGAGGACGAGACACGCCGCACCACACGTGACGATGAGACCAGGCGCAGCGGACCGGACGAGAGCACGAGGCGAACCGAGCCAATGCCGGCCCAAGCGGTAGCCGATAAGCCGCAGGCGAACCTCGTCTGGGGGGCGAAGAAAGCTAAACCGCCTTCGCGCGTCGGGTCCTGGCTGAATCAGTCGCTCTGGGGCAGGCGGATAGCTGCCGGTGTGGTGGTGATCACCGCGATCTCGCTGGTCCGCGCCGTAGTCTCCGACCTGGTGGTGCTTCGCCGCGGCGCCGAACTGGAGCGCCAGATTGTCTCCGAGCAGATCACGGACCCGAACGAGATCTGGGGCCGCTGGAGCGAGCTCACCGCGGGCAATCCGCCGTCCTGGCTGCTGCGCGGCGCTCGCAAGGCTGTCGAGCAGCGCCTGATCGCCGCGGCCGACCGCGTCATCGCCGCTTACCGCAGCGACACGACCGTCACGCCCGCCAGTTGGAAAGACGCTCAGACGGAGTTGTCGCGGACGCTTGGGCTCGACCCCGACAATCAGGTTCGCGGCAAGCTCCGGCTCACCGAGGGCTACCTGGCGCTGGCCAGCAGCCAGAAGGAGCGAAAGGGCGATGCGGTTCTGGCGGATTTGAACCTGGCGATTTCCAAGTTCACGGAGGCGGAACAGTTGTTGCCTCGTTCTCCGGACCCGGAATTGGGCCTCGCGCGAGTCTACGCATACGGCCTGAAGGAGGATGTGGACAGGGTCAGCCAGGCTCTGAAGAAAGCCGAGGCGCTCGGATATCCGATGGGCAATCGCGAGAAGGCGTATCTGGCGGATGGGTATCGCGATCGCGCCATGCGAACCGCCGCCAAGGCGCAGGACCTCCGCGGTCTGCCTCAGGAGAAGGATCTTCTCGAGCGCGCCAGGGACGACTACCAACAGGCGCTCGAGTTCTATCAGGCCATCGTCCCGTATGCGAAATCGGGAGAGAACATCGTCAAGGTGCAGAAGCTTCTCGACGATGTGAACTCGCGGCTCGGGGAGATTGATGGAGGCATTCCGCTGCCCAGGTTCGGCAACGGCGATCCGTTGAGCTCAGTACACCACAACAAAATCCCGCCCTGGCTCTCCACGCTCCTCCGCAACATATGGAAATCCCGCAACGAGAAACAGTGATGGTGGTGGCGGTGTGGCGCGGGCACTCTTGTCTGCAGCGCCGAGACTCGTCTCGGCGCTTTTTGGTGGTGTGCGGCTCGTCGCCACCGGCACTGTACACGCCCGACAAGCGCCCCGATAAGTCGGGGCGCGGCAGCCTCGAAAACCCCTTCGCGGGCACCGGCGCGGGAGGCGGCCAAAAGCGTCCCCAAGAGTCGGGACGCGGCAGGCCGGAGGGCCTGCGCCACGTCGATGGCGCAAGGGTCTTCATGGAGTTCTGTGGGCCGGCGGGGGCCCATGGGTACAGGCACGAGTGCCCGCGCCACGTCAGGAGCACTTCATGGCCGTCACCCGCAGCAAAGCAGTAGAGCGTGAGGAAGTCCGCCGACCGCCCGGCCGTCGGCCGCGTTGGCGCCTCCAGGAACTGGCCGGGCTGCTGCTCGCGGCCGTCGCCGTGCTCGTCGGACTCTTCCAGGTGTACTTTGCCAAGTCCCGGGATTTGACGGCCATCGACCAGGCTCTTGCGTCCGGAAAATTGCTCGACTTGAACACGCTGGCCTCCCCCAATGAGATCCTTCCGTTTCTGATGTCCAGGGGAGTTTGTTCCAGTTCGCCGCCCCGGAAAGGGCAAGCTCGAGAATGCGCCGCGGCTGAACAGATCTTTGCTCTCTCCCGCCAGCTGTCGAACGTAGGCCGCATTCGCCCGCTGATGACCGGCGATCAGTTCCGCGAGTTGAAGCCCCAATTCGTGGTGCGCCGGCCCGTGCAGTTCACCCGCAGTTTCTTCGCCTGGTCGGCTTTCTTCCTCGTGGCCTTCCTGGTGCCTCATGTGTGGTGGAGTGTGCGCGGTTCCCGATCCGACCAAACTCTGCTCCCGGCCGTTCTCCTGCTGAGCGGCATCGGCCTTACCCTCATGGTCAGCCTGCGCGATCCGGTGCGCGACAACCTGCTCTTCGTGGACTTCGCACAGGGCGTGGTGGCCGGCTGCCTGCTGCTGGCGGCCGTGAGCGGGCTGAATTACGGACGCCTCTTCGGCAAGCTGAGCTTCGTACCGCTGCTGGGAAGCTGCGTGCTCTCCGTGCTGCTCATCGTGTTCGGCCGCGGTCCCGGAACCAGCGATGCCAAGGTGAATCTGTTCGGCTTCCAGCCGGTGGAACTGGTGCGCATCCTGCTGGTCTTCTTCCTGGCGGGCTACTTCGCGCAGCGATGGGACATCCTGCGGCACGCTCATGAGTCGCGCCCCAGGCTTGCGGCCCTTACCCGGCGCTTCGACATTCCGCCGGTGGAGTACACGCTGCCGGTGCTGGTGTCGGTCGGGCTCGCGCTGGCATTCTTTTTCCTGCAAAAAGATCTGGGCCCCGCGCTGGTCTTCCTCTGTCTCTTTCTGGTGCTCTACGGTATGGCCCGCCGCAGCGCCCTGGTGCCGTTGGCCGGCCTGGCCCTGATGGGAGCCGGCCTGCTGGCCGGTTATCTGATCGGCGTCCCACACACCGTACGGGAGCGCGTCTCCATGTGGCTTTCGCCCTGGGACAACGTCATCCGCGGCGGTGACCAGCTCGCTCATTCGCTCTGGGCGTTTGCCACCGGCGGCCTCACCGGCATGGGCATCGGCCGCGGCGATCCCCAGCTCGTCCCCGCGGCCCACACCGATCTCATCCTCTCGGCGGTCGGCGAGGAACTGGGATTCCTGGGCATCGCCGTGGTCTTCGCTCTGTTCGCGTGGATTGTGTGGCGCGCCTTCCGCATCGCCGGCCGCGCGCGTACCGATTATGAGTTCTTCCTGGCCGCCGGATTGGCCGCGGCCACCGCGCTCGAAATCCTGCTGATCGCCGGCGGCGCGCTGGGCGTGACTCCGCTCTCGGGGGTCGTGACTCCCTTCCTGAGCTACGGCCGCACGTCCATGATCGCGAACTTCGCGGTGATCGCGATTCTGCTCGCGATCTCCATGCGCGGCGAGGAAAAGGCGCCCGCCCAGCCCATCATCCCCGTGCCCATGCGGACCTTCGGTGCGATGTTCGGGATTGCGGGACTCCTGGTGGTGGCTAAAGCTGCCTACACCCAGGTGATCCACAGTGCCGCCATCATGGGAGCCGGCACGCTGGTCACCCAGGCCGATGGCGCGCGCCGTTACCAGTACAATCCGCGGCTGCTGGAAATCATGCGCGACATCCCCAAGGGCACCATCTACGACCGCAATGGGCTGCCCCTGGCCACCAGCGATTGGGACGAACTGGAGAAGCACCGCGCCGATTACCAGAGCCTGGGCATCGACATCGATCGCGCCTGCCCGCGCAGCGAAAGCCGCCACTACCCCTTCGGCGGGCTGACCTTCGATCTGCTGGGAGACCTGCGAACCCGCACTCGCTGGGCCGCCTCCAACACCTCTTACATCGAGCGGGATCTCGCCCGCCGCCTCCGAGGCTATGACGACCGCCCCACGCTCGAAGAGGTCAAAAATCCCAAGACCGGCAAGATGGAGCGCGTCATCCGCTACGATTATCGCGAGTTGGTGCCCCTTCTCCGCTATCGCTACCAACCGCAAAATCCCGCCGTGCGCGCCGTGCTCGACCGTCGGCGCGACGTGCGCACCTCTATCGACGCGCGGCTGCAGAGCCGCGTGTCGGAGATTCTGCGGGCGCAGTTGAATCAGGCGCAGCGAGACAAGGGAGCCGCCGTGGTCATGGATCCGTCCACCGGGGATCTTCTCGCGGCCGTCAGCTATCCGCTCCCGCCCGACGATCCAACCGCCGCCGAACCCGAGTCCGCCAATCCGTACCTCGACCGCGCGCGCTACGGGCTGTACCCGCCCGGCTCGACTTTCAAACTGGTGACCGCCATCGCCGCGCTGCGCAAGGACCCCGCGCTGGCGCATCGCACCTACGAGTGCATCCGGCTTCCGGACGGCCGCGTGGGCAACTTCATGACGGGATCCACCCGCCCCATCCGCGACGACATTCAGGACACCGAGCCGCACGGCACGCTCGACATGGAGCGCGCGATGGTGGTCTCCTGCAACGCGTATTTCGCGCAACTCGGCACCTACGACGTGCGCGCCGAAGCTTTGTGGAATACGGCCCATCTTCTGGGCATCGCGTCGGCGAACCAGAATACGATCGAACAGTTGAAGGAGTCGCTCCCGCAGTCCTCGTATGGTCAGGGGCGGGTAGTGGCGACTCCGTTCCAGTTGGCGCGCGTGGCGGCGACGGTCGCCAACGGCGGCGCCATGCCGCAAGGCCGATGGATCGCTGACGAGAACAACACGCGCACCGCCGCTCCCGAGACCGTGATGACGCCCGAGGCCGCCCAGACGCTCGGCCGGTTCATGCGGGAAGTCGTGACTTCCGGGACCGGGAAGCGTGCCTCGGCGGGCGTGCCCGTGGCGGGCAAGACGGGGACCGCGGAGCTTGGGGATGCGCCCTCGCATGCCTGGTTCGTCGGGTACGCGCCCTATGGCACCGGGGCCCGAAAGATCGCGCTCTCGGTTTTGGTGGAGAATGGAGTGTACGGTGGGACGGCCGCCGCGCCCGCCGCCGCGGAAATCGTCAATGCGGCGCAAAAGCTGGGATTGATTCCGTAGCGCAAATGAAGCTTTTTTCCGAAATCGAAAAGACCATCGAGCGCGGCTTCCGCCACTGGACCGAGCGTGTGTTTGGCAAGGCGCAGTCGGACGAGTTGCTGCTGGTGCATCGCGCCATGCTCGAAGAGATCGAGGGCAGGATCCAGGTGCTGGCGCGCGGCAAGCGAGTTTTCCCTTACACGCGCGTGACCGTGACCTTGTGTTCGGCGGATCCCGACCGCCGTACGGTGTACCAGTCGGCGTTTGCCGAGGGCGGGCGGCTGGAGACGGATGTCCGTCAGGCGCTCGGCGGCGCCGATTGCGACGTACCGCGAGGGTTCCGGATGGAGGTCAAGATTGCGGAGAACGAGGTGCCTTCCGGCGCACAGCCGTTTACGATCGAGTACGCGGCGGACCAGCCCAAGCCCGCGAAACGCCCGGCAGAAATCGCGGAAAGCTCTCCCGAAGGTCTCACCGGGCGCCTGGTGGTGGTAAAAGGGAGGGCCGAGAACCCCGAGTACAGTCTTCAGAAGGCGCGCACCAACATCGGAAGGATGGCAGAGATCACCGATTCCGATCAGCGGGTGGTCCGTCGCAACGACGTGGTGTTCGAAGAGGGGCTCGACGAAGCCAACGCGACTGTCTCGCGCCGCCACGCCCACATCCGTCTCGACGACGGCGACTATCGCGTTTGCGACGACGAGAGCGAATTCGGGACTGTCGTTTTCCGCGATGGCCGAACCATCGAGGTTCCCCCCGGCAATCGCCGCGGCGAGAAACTCCGCCCCGGAGACGAAATCTACGTGGGCCGCGCCTGTCTCCGCTTCGAGCGCGGCTAGACGCCCGCTGATGTGGCCTGGAAAACCCTTCGCGGCACCCCTTCGCCGCCACTGGCACTGTACACGGCCGACAAGCGCGCCGATGAGTCGGGGCGCGGCAGGCAGGAGTGCCTGCGCCACATCGCCTGTGCCACAATAAAGGTGCGGTTCGCCGCAGTTATGCCGGAATTCTGCACTTGTGGAACGCAGCTCGTGGCTGACGCGCTCTTCTGTCACAAGTGCGGACGGCCGACGCGCGAACTCGTGGTGCCCGAGGTGCCGCCGCCTCCTCCGGTGCACGCGGTGCCTCCGCCGCCGCGTCCCGAAGCTCCCCCGTTGAATTTCCACAATGGCGTGGCTCTCCGCACATCTTTGCTGGTGGCGATCACCGCAACGCTGCTCTGTTTCGTTCCCTACCTGAATTTTCTGAATTGGCTGGCTGCCGGGTTCTTTGCGGTCTACTTTTACCGCCGGCGGACGGGATACCTGCTCAGCATGGAGGCCGGCATCTGGATGGGGTGGATTACGGGCCTTCTGATGTTTGTGTTCATGGCCGGGGTCCTGACCGCCGCCTGGCTGCTCTTCCGGTCGCTGGGAGGATTCCCCGCGGATTTCAAGGCTGCCATGGATCCGAAGGTCCTGGACGAAGTCACCAAGCTGCTCCAGAGCGGCCCGGACGTCGCCAAGATGATGCTGGCCCTGTTCGTTTACACCACATTGCTGAGCATGGCGGGCGGCGCTTTGGGAGCCAAGATGGTGGGACGCGACTAGCTCGCAAGTCCACGGTTACGCTTCGCCGGGAATGGGTGTACAGTAGACCCCAAGGAGGTGCGCTGTGAGGCTGCGCGCACTATTGCTTCTCGGTTTCTCGGTATTAGGCGGCATCGCGTTTCTGGTTTCGCGCTCCGACGCCACGACCGAAACATTGCGGATCATCGCCCCCGGCGTCTGGTTCCGCGAAGGCGACATGGAACAGGGCCACTGCAACAACATCATCATCGAGATGAAGGACTACCTGATCGTAGTGGACGCGAACTTTCCGAGCGGCGCGCGGGGCGCCATGGCGGATGCCAAACGCCTCTCGCCCAAGCCCGTGAAGTACGTCTTCGACACACACCACCACGGCGACCACCTCTACGGCAACGTGATCTGGACGCAGGCCGGTTCTACCACCATGGCGTTCAAGCAGGTGGCGGATGAACTGAAGCGCCTGGAGCCCGCCCGCTGGCAAGCCGCCGCGAAGAGCCGCAAGGACGTTGCCGAAACAGGCCGCGACGCACCCGAGCCTCCGCAGAAGGACATCAACGAGGAGATGTTCGTTCTCAACGACGGCTCGCGCAAAGTAGAGTTCCACCACTACGGCTGGGCGCACACCCGCGGCGACGGCTTCGTCTACCTGCCGAAAGAGCAGGTCTTGTGCACCGGCGATGCGGCCGTCAACGGTCCGTACAACAGCACCACCGACGCCAACATCGGAAACTGGCCCACCGTGCTGCATTCCGCCGAGAAGCTCAAAGTCAAGTTCGTACTGCCGGGCCATGGCCTGCCTGGAGGCCGCGAGTTGCTGGCCGGACAGGCGCAATTCATGAGCGAACTCTACAAGTCCGTGAAGGCCGGAATCGACCAGGGCAAGAAAGTGGAGGATCTGCAGTCGTCCGTTCAACTGCCCGCCGCGGTGAATGCCTGGGTCAGCGAAGCGAGCTTGAAACACCAGATCAAGGACGCGTTTGACGAGATCTCCCAGGGCAAGCCGCGCGGCGACATCTCGCAGTAGCGGCCCTCACTGCCGTCCCAACGACTCGGAGGGCAGCGCGTTCAATTTGTCCACCTGGAACTTGGCGCTGAATTCCAGGTTCTGATTCAGCCGCGCCTCGAACTGGATTCTCTGCAGCCCGTTCTGCAGCAGCGGCCCACGGATGCTCTTCTGGTCGAAGGCCACTTTCCAGAGACCGGCATAGCCTCCGATGAAGTTCAGGTGTTTGGCGGGAATGATGTCCTTGGACTTCTCGTCGGCCAGTGAAGCGTCGAACGGCCGCATGAGCCGCTCGCCTTCATTGGCGCCGATCAACTTACCGGAGCCGACCTTGCCGCCGATCGACACCAGGATGTAATATTGCCCCGAATCACCGCTCGTGAGCAGATTGGCGAGCTTTGCGGTCTGGTCTGGTGTGAGGTCTTTATCCAGCATTTCCAGCCGCGCGAACGCCTGCGCAAACTGATTGTCGGCCCAATAGACGTCCAGCGAGCCGTACTGCCGGTCGAAGAACCCCATGAAACTGCCGGTGAGCCCCACCTTGCCGGTGCGGTCGGCGACGATCTTCTGGCAGTCCTCGCGCGGCCACTCCATGAAGGCGCGGTCGCCTCTTACCGGTGGCAGCGTTTCCAGGTAATCCTTGAGCGCCATCTTGTCTTCCTTGCGATCGACCGCGAAATCGTAGACATCCAGGATTTCGATATTCGACGTGGACTTGCTGCCGGTGTTGCCTTCCACGAAACCGAATTCGCCCGACGGGAGGTCTTCCCGGGGCGAGATGCGATACAGGTCCCTGACCGCGGTCGGCCCGATGTCGCACAGCACCTCGTCCTGGTTCTGTTCGGTGCTGAACAGGATGGAGGCGTTCGCCAGGGTCCGCTGATCGAACCGCTGCCCCGTGATTTTGCACTGCAGCAGCTTGAATTTGCTGACGTCGCGGCTGGGCGGGAAGAATGCGAAAAAGGTGGGGCGCAGGACTTCATACCGGCTGGTGGAATGTGCCCCCGGGATATCGATATCGATCTTCTGCCTCACGAACGGAACCATACTCTTGAGCAGCGAACGGAATTTGCTGACCTGCACCTTGGTTTGGACGCGGCCTAATGGTTTCAATTCGCCATCCGACCAGATATACACGCCAAAGTTCGGCGGCGCGCTGGTGACATTCGCCGGAGGCGGGCCTTTTCTGGCCACATTGGTTTCGTTGGCGACGAGTTCCTTGGAGACATTCGAGGCCGGAAAGGACGATTTGGGAGCGGATGGCGGAGCGCTGGTGTTCGCCGCTGCCGGTGCTGCCGGCGGAGGCGCGGTGGCAGCGGGAGCCGCGGGGTTCATCATCACGGAAATCACGGCGTCGCTGACCCCGGAGCCCTTGAGGGCCACCAAACCGTCCACGGACACGTCGAACCGGGTCTTCGACTGTTTGATCTTGGCGATGATCAGGTCGTCGGCTACCTTGGCCTTCACCAACTTGACCACATCCTGGTTCGTCATCGGCGCCGGCGCAGTCGACCGGGCGGGCGCCTTTTGAGCGGACGCGGGTGCTTTGGCCGGCGTGCCGCTTTGTGCCGGCGGTGTGGTCTGCTGCGCCCATAGGGCAGTCAGAACCGCCGCGCCGGCCAGAATCGCGAACAGGATCGTGTACGGCTTCGGACGTTTCATTGGGTCCCCCAAAGTTGTAGTATATGTTCCCAATTCCCGTTTGGGAATGGCCGGGAAGTCCCAACGGTTCCAACCCGCCGGCCGCTTGCCGTTCCTCGCCGGGGCCAGCCGTCGAGTATGCCAAACTGTACTTGGAAGCCTCGTTCGAGGAATCTGTGGGTGAGATTACTTAGACCCGGGGGTGGAGAGGGAAGCGCCGTAGTTTACGGCAAGTGGAATCGAACGGTCGCTGCAGCTCTTCGGAGATGCAGTTATGAATCAGCGGCCCCCCTTCGTCATCGAGCATGTTCAGGAGGACGGCCGTTACATCCTTCCTTCTTAGGGAGGGGTTTTCGTTCAAGTCGCGGATGATCTCCCCACCCAGAGTCCAAAGGTGTTCGATGTGCTTGCGAATCGTCTTGCGCGTGAGGTCAGACGAAGCCAAGTGTTCGATGAAGGGTCGGAAGCAGGCCATCAATGCCTCTCCCGCGAAAGGTCCTTTCTCCTGCCATCCAAGATCGTGGCCAAGTCGCCAAATCCGCACCGTAATTGATCTCCGGAGGGGAGTGGGGAGTGCCCGGTTGATGGCGGCGCTCCTTACAATGGAAGTTTTCTTCTCCATGGAACCGGTCACGATTCTAAATCACTGCCATCGTTTTCCGGGATTCGTTTATGAGAGCGCTCGCTTCAGTCGCGATGAGAAAAAGACGATCGAAGTCGTCGTCCGGCCGCGCAAGGGCTCTGCGCTGGTCTGCTCCGGTTGTCAGCAGCCAGCGCCAGGATACGATCATCAGCCCGAAAGGCGTTTTGAATTTCATTCCTCTTTGGGGATTTCTGGTCTTCCTGCTGCATGCCATGCGGCGCGTGAACTGCCCCACCTGTGGGGTGGTGGTGGAAGAAGTTCCCTGGGGGTGTGGGAAACACCAGTTGACCAATGCCTATATGGAGCATCTGGCCCGCTGGGCGCGCAAGCTCTCCTGGAAGGAAACCGCGGAGTCCTTTTATACCTCCTGGGACAAGGTCCGCGACGCGGTCGAGTAGATGGTCAGATGGGGACTGAAGCATCGCGTGCTGTCCTCGGTGCGGGCCATCGGCGTGGACGAAATCCAATACGCCAAAGGCCACAGTTACCTGGACGCTGGTCTATCAAATCGAAGAGGGAGCGACGCGTTTGCTGTGGGTCGGCAAAGAGCGGACCATCGAATCGTTCGAGGGCTTCCCCCCATCATAGTGATGACCTTTTCCTTATAGACTGGCGCGGGAACAAGTCCGCCGGCGTGCGGTAGTCGAGCGCCTGGTGCGGACGCTGATAGTTGTAGAAACGGAAGTATCGATCCAGCGATTGGAAGAGATCGGCGCCGTTGGCGAAGTCGGGGGGTAGATGAGCTCGTACTTCAGACTGCGCCAAAGCCGCTCGATGAAAACGTTGTCCAGAGCGCGGCCGCGTCCGTCCTCACCCTCATTGGCACAAAGTTAGCCTCCCAAATCGAGCAAGCTCACTAATGGAGGGCCAGTTCGAGCATAAAAAGTTATGGCCCCGAGCTGGGTACTCGGGGCCTGCACTCAGAGAGTGGCGGTGGGAGGGGACTCACCGCCTGGGATGCTGTCTGTGTTGATTCAAGATTAACAGTTTCAGATCTTCTTGTCTACTGTTTTGTCCAGAAAAAAATCGAATTTTTTTGGAGACCGCTGCCAACTACGCGAGCCCGCTCACTCGATCCGCTGGATTCTTCCACAAATAGTGAAGTATTCGCTTGACAATCGCCCGCTCCCATACAATACTGAAGTTGTTACTTCACTATTGGGAGGCAATCCAAGCCTAATGGAACAACAATCTGTAATCCACAGCACATTTGTCATCGAGCGCAGCTACCCGAAGTCCACCGACCGCGTCTTCGCCGCCT
>Ga0335077_10006684_pt1 | contig 14262 bp, 15 predicted proteins | sample Lox_Sample_31_FD_207151 | JGI IMG/M metagenome (GOLD analysis project Ga0335077, IMG submission 207151) | Soil microbial communities from Loxahatchee National Wildlife Refuge, Florida, United States - Lox_Sample_3.1 | ecosystem: Environmental > Terrestrial > Soil > Wetlands | place: USA...
GCGGGGCCTAGATCCCATCCCCCGCCAAACCGGAAGGACAAGACGTGCCCACGATCTGCCGCAGCACCAGCGCAAGCTCAGCTCGCCGGCCACCAGGGCATTCGCGCGCAGCAGCCCGCACAACCGCCCCTGGGTGGCCAGCAGCTGATCAGTTCCAGCCGCGGCACGTCAGGGGAACCCAGCCTGCCTGGCGCGTCCGCCGCGCCCGAGCCGCCCGGGCCGCTGCGCAGCGGTCGACACCGAACCGGGCTCACCTGCCGGGCGGTCATCTTTGCTCTTCATCGGGGCTGCACGGGCCAGCCTCCTGCGGCAGAGCGCCTAGGCAAAGGCCGTTTCCGGCGGTGGCACCAGGCCCCCGGGCTGGTATCGGCCGCAGCCCGGGCCATTCCCGGCAGGCACTGGCCGTCCCGGCGACAGCCGCATCTGTCCGGACATTGATTCGCCCGCCATAAGCTCTCCTGCTGTCACCGATAGGAGCGGCGGGGTAAGCGTACGGTCCGGCGGTCCCGCGACGGCGTGAGCACAGCGCATGGCCCGCGTCAAATGAGTGCAGGCACCATCACCGTCGGCGCGGCACTTGGGCTGCCACGCGCAAGTCCCGGTTTTCCTCGGCCGCGGGCCGAGCGGCCCCCAGCCCGGCCCGGCGGCGGTGCCTGGGCGCGCGGTGCTGTCCGCCGGGTGTCGCTGGCGGTATCAGAGTTTGGTCAGCTTCGCGCACGGCGTCATGATCCGCACACGGCACGAACCGAAATTCACCACCAGGGCGGTATCAACCTCGATGCCGATGACCCGGCCGAGGCCGTACGTATCGTGGGTAACCTGATCCCGCACGGCGAACTCCTCAGCAGGCGGAACGGCGGATGGGGGGCCGAAGGGACTAGTGGGCAAGAAGCGCCGGGACGCGGCGCGGGCTGGCTTCATCACTTCCAGTATGCGGGCCGCTCGCCACCGGTTGCGCCGGGCTGACCAGGCTACGGGCGGACGGCCCGCCGGGCCGGTGCACCGCGTTACCGACCTCCCGCCGCATCTGCGCAGCCAGATAAGCCTGGACGGCGGAGACGACTGGGGTCGCCCGGGTCGCAAGGGATGACCGGCAGGTCATGCGAGGCGGACAGGTACGTGAGGCCATGGACACGGCGCTCCGTATACGGTCCATGCCTCTTGGCATCGACCCGCGCGGTGAGCTGCGCGTGGTGGCTGCCTCCAACGAAGTCGCCCGGCTGGTTGAGCTGTTCCAGCTGCAGAACGATCAGGGGCCGTGCCTGGACTGCTTCCGGTCCGGCCGGCCTGTCGAGGCCGCAGACCTGGCTGCCGCGGCGGCGCGGTGGCCGCGGTTCGCGTCGGCCGCCCGGCAGGCCGGGTTCGCCGCCGTACAGGCCTTGCCGATGCGGCTGCGGGAGCAGGTCATCGGCGCGCTGAACCTCGCCGCCGTCACGCTGCACTGCCGCTTGGCCAGGCCCCGTCCTCAGCGCGCCGGGTCCGGACCTGACGGACGCACCTCCGCCGGCTGACTCCGGATGAGCGCTGGGCTGTCTGCAGGCCGCAGATGAGAGTATCGAGACCGAAGGTGAAGCGCTGCTCGCGGTCGTCGGCCCAGGCGTGGATGCCGTGCGCGGCCAGGGTGGGGAAACGGCGGGCAGGCAGCAGAGGAATGAGTGACGTTGCTGTCTGGCCGCGCTGTCGCGCGGGTCGGCGATGCGGCTACCTGCAAGACCCCGGTTAAGTACGGAGACCCCGTGAGCGCGGTTGTCCGTCTGGCATTGCGCCCGGCCGATCTGGTCCGTTGACATTGGATGTCGCTAAGATGTATCGTGAAATATTGCTCCGGACCCAGGCAGTTTGCCCCGCGAATACGGCGGGAGCAGTGCGGGAACCGGAGTTTTCTGTGTTCCGGCCGGTGCCGGGAAGGCGTACCGGCCAGAAACGGCGGTAACCCTTGGGAGATACCTTTTCCTTATGCTATTTGTCGCGCAGGACCGGCTATCCGCACGTCAATTCTTCACTGACTGAGGAGTCGGTTTCGGTGAACAGGCCCGGCTTCGTCCAGCCCGTGGGCTGCAGGTCGGTGATGAGCATCGGCCTCGGCATCGTTTTGGTCGCGGCCGGGGCGATCTTGCGTTTTGCCGTCCGCGCAACGTTTATCCCCGGCCTTAATCTGCGCGTCGTGGGCGTCATCGTGATGCTGGTCGGCGTCATCGCCCTGCTGCTGTCGCTGCTGGTCTGGGGTCCGCTGAGCCGTCGCCGTAACCACTCCGGCGGTTACGGCTCTGGGACGCCGCCGCTCGCCCGGCAGCAGAGTGTCTACCAGGACCAGCCGCCAGCGCGAAGGCCGTCGCCGCCGTGACCGGGAGTCCGCGCTGCGGGAAAGGCATCTATGGGCTTGGGAACGGAGCCGAGGAAGGTCCTGCCTCGGATGCCGCTGCGGCACGAGGACCGGGGTTCCGCAGTTGCGAAGCGCGCTAACTGGGGAATTTGCCGTTTGACGTGCGGGGAACGTGCCCTGGCCTAGCTGGATGGCGTGTGTCTCGGCGGGGTGTTTGTGCTGGTCAGGGGCTCGCGGGGGTGAGCTGGTAGATCTTCGGGGGCGGGTCGATGCCGAGCCTGGCGAGGATGTCCAGCTGGGCGGGGCCGGTCTCGGTGCGCTGGCGGAAGGTTCCGGCGGGGCCGGTGAAGGTGCCACGAGGATGCGGTCGAGCTCGCCACGGATGTTCGGCCAGGTGCCGCCGCAGGCGTTCTCGGCGATGCGAGCGAGCAGGAGGGCGAGCCAGCAGAGGATGACGTGTGCGCGGATGCGCTCTTCCTGGGGGTCTCGGAACCCTTGCGCGTCTGCGCAGGTCAAGATCTATCTGCGGACGGTGTCCGTGGCTGTCCGCGTGCCGGGCCGCCAAAGGTCCCGCGGGTACGGACATATAGGGCGCCCGGACCTGTTCACCGGCCGGGTCTTCACATTCGATCGCAACTTCCCCGGCCATAAGATCATCACCGCGATCCTGGACGCCGGCGGGCACGTGGCGGCCCGAGCCAAGAGCGACCTCGCGCTGCCGCTCACCCCCGGCGGGTGGCTTGCCGACGGGTCCAGGCTGAGCTGGCTGAACGCCCCCAGCGGCAAGCCGGGCGGCCGGCTGCCGGTCCTGTACCGCTCGAATATTGAGTTGCGTAGTCTGCCGCTGGGGTTCACCTCGCCTCGTCGCGCCCTGTCCCGGTGATCGACGCTAACAAGCGGTCCGGGGAGCGTTCTGCGGGCGGGTAAGCCCAGCGAGTGTATCCGGGGGTCAGCAGCAGCGGCTGCAGCTTGCCGTCGCCGCTGGAGATGATCCCGGGACGTGAACCCGCCGATGGGCGAGGGCGTTCTACCTAGGGGCCGGGCAGCCCGCTGGGCCGGGCTTGCCCAGGATCGAAAGGCCGGCTGGTGAGCGGCGTGGGCGAGTGCGCGGAGGTCCGCCACGATCTGGCCGTGTACGTGGCCCGCGCGATCAGTCCGGGCAGCCACGTCCTGGCCGGCCGCCATCTGCCATCATGCGCCCGCTGCCCGGGAGGAGTATGCCGGGCTGCCCGGCCGGTCGGCGTCCCTGCGGGCACTGCGCTGCGGCCGTTTAGCTACCGGCCGAGAGGGCTGACGGCCAGCGCACGGTCCCGTCGCGCCGGGCGCCCTGGAAACGCTGAGCCACCGCATCAGCAAGGCTGGCGAGGGCTGCGGTCATGGCGGTCCCAGGCCTTCCGGTCGATGCGGGCCGGGTCGGGCGAAGGTGGAGGGATGAGATGACACAACCTCGCGTCACGGGACGCCGGCCGGGGGCGGTCCGCCTGGCAGGAATCGGCGTGCTGGCTGTCGGTGTCACGGCAGCGGTTTACGTGGCGGGCAGGGTGCTCACGACGGACTACGCCTTCGGCCTGTTCGGTCGGGTTGGGCTCGGCGCGGTCGCGTTGAAGTCCCTGCTGGCGACGATCGCCTTGGGCGTGGCCATATTGCAGGTGCTCCTGGCGCTGTGGATGCACCGCCGGCTGCCGTTCACGGACAGCCCGCCGGGCCCGGTGCGGCTGGCGCACCGGCGGCGGGCAGCGCCCGCCGTCGGAACCCGGAGACCGCCATGTCCACCACGCGGTCGTGACCCCAGCGCACCGCCGGGTACGCCGCGCGCGGCTAAGCGCAGCGGGACGCTGCGCATCTCCAGCGACCAGGCCACCGCCACGCGCGTGCCGCCGCGGGCGTCCTCCAGCCGCAGCACCGCCCGCCCGCTCAGGTCGCCGCCGACCGCCGCCTGGATCGTTCGCGGCTGGTCACACCGCTGCAGCCGGACATCCAGGCGCAGCTGGTAGGCACTGGCGGGACGACCGTGCCGTGAAGCTCATTGCCGCGTTAGTCCTCCTTTTCATCCGCGCTGTTAGCGGCGAGCCGCGATCGGCGCGAACCTGGCGCCCCTGAGATCGTGACCGGTACCGGACCGGCTGCCCGTCCGGCCGTCGTCTCCGTACCGCCCCCCTGCGCTGCCGTGGCCCTGTCGATCGTCGCAGCCGCCCGCTCCCCGGTGTCCGCCGGGAAACGGCTCTCGCGATCATTAAGCAGGTGGAGTGAAACGAACCGCGAACGCGGCGGCGTGGTCGGCGGCTTCGTGTATCGCGGTCAGGTTCGTCCTGGCCGGGCTGGGGTGCCGAGAACGCGGCCAGCCGGTCGCCGGCTTCTTCTCGCGCTGCATGGGTGTAGTCCATCCCACTCTCCTTCAGGCGGCGGCACTGGTTACGAGCGCGGCACGCTCGGCGTGCGGGGTGACGTATTGCTTTGGGTTGCGCTCCAGGCATCGCTGATGGCTGAGTGCTTCGCAGACGGGGCAGGCGACGCGGATTGCAGGATCGGCGTGAGCGAGCTGGTCGGCGCTTCCCATGTCAGCGAGCACGCGGCTGATGGCGATTTCGGATTGTGTCGCGCTGGACGCTCTTCGTGTCGGCGCCGGCCTGAAGCGCATCGCGTTCATCTCATCTCAAATTGTACTACTTACAGAGTATCACCGCGTGACGAATTAGCGACGGTTAATGAATAATTCGAAATTGATGACTGAACGACTACGTTGGCGGTCGCCGTAGGATGGCGGCCTATGAGTCGGGTCGCCCATCCCCCAGTCGGGGCTAGTGCAGCAGCAAAGTGCAGCAACCGCGCCCGCCAGCTCCTCAAGTAGCGTCCCAGATCGCGTTCCGGCAGGTCACCACAGGTCTGCTTCGTCTCGCTGTGGCTACGCAGATGCTGTGCGGCGCCGGTCTTGGGTGGCGAGGCACCAGCCAAAATGCCCGTCCGGACCGTAATACGCCGGCACCAGCGTCGGCTACGCGGCGCCCGGTGGGGGTTCGGCGCATCATCTTGCGAAGTGGCGTCATGGCCCTGCGCCATCTGCCGGCCGCGGCGGATCGGTCCGCGTGTGCGTTGGTGGCCTCCGATGGCATCGGCGGGATTGTGCCATCGGGGGACGAGAGTAGCCGGGCGGTAGTACCTGCATCCGGATGACGCGCAGCAGGCTCGAACATGTATGTCTTCCTTTTCGCAGGGCGGCCGGCTCAGCACACCACCAGCCGATCCTAAGGGACCGCCGCGGTGGACGTCGGCCGCCGATGATGAGGACGTGCGTGCGGCTGTCGCCGCCCTGCTCGCTGTCGCGGACGCGTGCGCGACGCCGATGCCGACCGCTGGTTCACCCGCGCCCTTCGCATGCTGGCCCGCGCGCGCGCCAGCGCTGACCGTGCCGGCCTCATCGAGGCAGCCCGATCACTGCTGGCCTGCCTCCTCCGCCACCCGCTCACCCATTCCCCGGCGGTCGCCGCGATGGCCACCGAACTGCGGCGGCTCCTCCCGTCCAGTCCGCATCGGCCCGGCGTCGACGGACGGACCTGCTGAGCGGCCGGAGCCGTTTTCGGGCGGCAGCCCGCCGCGTACTTTCGCAAGAATCGGGCTCGCAAGCCGCCATGGGGCGACACTGTGAACGCTGGGCAACAGTCCGGGACCGCGGGATGTGCTGGCGGGGTGGCGGGCACATCTCGGGGTCTCTCACATTTCCACGTAGGGCGCTGATGCATTGGGTGGGCATCAGGCCTACTCACGTCACCGAAGGCCATGGCTTCGCGGGGGGGTCCGGCAAGGAGGCCGACCTACTGTAACTGCGGGTACGGGCCGGAGCGGATAATACGGCCCAGATAAGTATGATAGTGTTGAGGCGTTCTGGTTATAGTGGAAGTTCGTGTTCGTGTCACAGCGCCTGCGAAGTTCTGACAGCGGGCGCCGCGGATTCCAGAGTCCGGCTTTTAACTACAGGCGGTCGCAGCAGCCCCGGGTCCACGTACGTGGACCCGGACATCGTCCCGTAGGAGAAAGCGCAAAATGGCTCAAGGTACAGTGAAGTGGTTCAACTCCGACAAAGGCTATGGTTTCATCGCTCCCGATGACGGAACGAGTGACGTCTTTGTTCACCACTCCGTTATTCAGGCTGACGGTTACCGCAGCCTCCAGGACAACCAGCGGGTGGAGTTCACCGCCAGCCAGGGCGCCAAGGGCCCCCAGGCCGAGCACGTCCAGCCAATCTGACCATCCGGCGCATCGGTGGGGCGCGCTAGCCGCGGCCGGGCGCTCCACCGGGTCGCCTCGCGGCTCATCCGGTGCACCGGTCCGGTAGCTGCGCTGCCTGATGGCGCGCCGCCGACGGCGGTGAACTCCGCGCGGCGGTCAGCGCCCTCCTCGCGCACGCCGATGCCTGACACGACGCCGGCCAGGTTGGTGAGAGTGCGCCGTAGTAGGCGCTGCGTTCGGTGGTGCCCCCGCTGGCCGCGATGTCGCGCCGGCGCACCTTCGGGTCATGGGCGACGAAAGCAGCCCCCAGGCGTGGCTGGCCAGGAAGGTCCAGGTCGCCACCAACAACATGTTGCATGATTCCGGAAATAAGTTGCCAGTTAGCGAATGCGAGCATAGCCTGCAGGCAGGCACCCGGACTCAGCCGCCAACGACGGCTCACTACCTAGGGCTACCGCAGCAGCGCCCGCCTGTCGGCGTGGCCATCGCCGTGGTCATGGCGCTCGCAGTGCCGCGCATCCGGCTGAGGCTGCCGGTGCCCGTTGCGAGCCGCCGGGCCAGATCCCTGGCCTGGCGGCTGCGGATGCGGACCCGGTGACACGATGAATGTCTTCGCCGTCAACGACCTCGGCGCTGCGGACGCCCTGGCCCGGCTCGATGCCGGCGACGTGCCGCCGGCGGTGACCCCGCCGCCGACCCGGGGACGGCCGGGGCCGTCACGCGCTACGCCTCCCCGGCGCCGGGCAGGTGACTGCCAGCCAGGTGGAGATGATCGCAGCGGCGCCCCGGGGCCTGCCAGCGTCCCGGCCGGCCCCGTGATGGCAGCGGTGCAGAGGGGGCAGGCATGTCGCGCGGAGCAGGCGTGGGGCCGGAGGTGACCGGTGACAGCCGGCTGGCCCAGGCCAGGGAACGGTTCCTGGCAGCTGAGCCGATCGAGCCGGGCCAGGTGCGGGATGCGATCCTGGCGTCGTGGCGGCGCTCCCGGGAGTGGCATGTCGCGGCCGACCGCATCGACCTTTCCTATGTCCGCGATCCCGGCCTGGACACCCCACTGACCCGTGCCGCCCTGCCGGTGCTGGAGGACCTGCGCGAGGATCTTCGGGGCGAGCCGGTCAGCGTCATCCTGACCGATGCGCACGGGGTGGCGCTGGCCCGGCTGACGGCCGACCACGATCTGGAGCGGCACCTGGACCGGGTTCAGCTGGCGCCGGGCTTCAGCTACGCCGAGGAGGTCGTCGGCACCAACGGCATCGGCACGGCGCTGGAGAGTGGCCGGGCGGCGCACGTGTTCGGGCACGAGCACTACGCCGGGCAGCTTGCGGACCTGGGCTGCGCCGCGGTGCCTATCCGGCACCCGGTCTCCGGCCTGATCACCGGCGCGGTGGGCCTGACCTGCTGGCGCAAGGACGCCGGCCGGCTGCTGATCGCGCTGGCCCAGAGCACTGCCGGCCAGGTCACGCAGGGCCTGCTCGACGACAGCAGCGCCGGGGAGTTCCAGCTGCTGCGGGAGTATCTGCAGGCCCGCCGGTGCACCGGCGGGTTCGTCTTTGCGCTGGCCCATGACATGGTGCTGATGAATGACCAGGCGCGGCATACGCTCGACCCCCGCGACCAGGCCGCGCTCCTCGGCCGTGCAGCCCAGGCGCTGGCCGGAGACCACCCCGCTGCGGCAGATGTCGAGCTGCCGACCGGGGCCAGGGCGCGGATGCAGTGCCGCCCCTTGCGCGGGAAGGGCAGTCGGTGGCTCGCCGGCGGCGTGGTGCATGTGAAGCTGATCGAGTCGGCCAGCCAGGCAGCGGCGGATGCGGGGGCAGGCTCGCCGAGGCAAAGGTTCGGGCCGGCCTTGGTCGGCTCCGGTCCGCTGTGGCTGCGCGGCTGCCGTCAGGTGGAGGCGGCCTGCGCCTCGGGCGAGTGGGTCTCGCTGGAGGGCGAGCCCGGAGTCGGCAAGCTGGCGCTGCTGCGGGCTGTCCACCGGCGCCGCAACCCGGCCGGCGCATTTCACGTGCTGGACGCCGCCGACGCCGGTGATCACGACTGGATGATGCGGGCGCTGGCCGACCTGCTTGAGGGCGAGGGGAGCCTGGTCATCCGGCACGTCGACCGGCTCAGCACCGTGCGGCTTCAGGCGCTGCGGATAGCCCTGGAGCAAGCGCTGGCCGCGGGCAGGCAGCACGTTCTGTGGGTAGCGGTCACGCTCAGCCAGGGCCCGGTCCGCGGCGACCTGGCCGGGCTGCTTCAGTTCTTCCCGGGCGCCGTGGAGCTTCCCCCGCTCCGCCACCACATCGAGGACCTGCATGAGCTCGTGCCGTTCTTCCTGGCCAGGCTGAACCCGCACGGCCCGCCAGCCTGCTCGCCCGCGGCGATGCATCTGCTGCTGCGGTCGAACTGGCCGGGCAACACCGAGCAGCTCTGGCAGGTCCTCACCCAGGTTGCCCGGCACCGGCGCACCGGCACAATCCATCCCGGTGACCTTCCACCCGAATGCTGGAGCGTGAGCCGCCGGCTGCTCAGCCCGCTGGAGTCACTAGAACGCGACGCCATCGTGCAGAGCCTGCTGGACCACCACGGCAACAAGGCCAAGGGAGCCGGATCCCTGGGCATGTCCCGGGCCACGATCTACCGCAAGATCCACCAGTACGGGATCATTACCCCGGCCAGCTGACCGGCATGCGCCGCCCGGATCGGCACTCCTACTGAGAACACCGGCGTGCCCAAGGCTGCGGCTGTCCCTCCCGCCGCTCGGGTACGGTACCTGCTGGCCGTGACCCGGAGCGGGGCTTGACGTCATCCAATCCCTGTCCGAGTACGGGGCCAGCCCTGCGCGATTGCCCTGATCACGTGGAGCGCCGACTGGACATCTATGCTCACTGTCGGGGACGACGCGGGTAGTTCATGTGGCGAATGCTTACGGATCCTCTGGCGTGCGGCCAGCCGCGTACGAGTTAGGTGGTGACCGCCCGTTCCTCTGGGCTTTGGCTGCTCATCGTGCCCGCGGCGCTGGCCCTGGGGGTGCTGGCACTATGGAAGGGGCTACATGTCCTGGGAGGCGGATAGACGTGACCGGGCCAGGTACCCAGGTCCGTTCGGTCCGTGTCTGGGTCTGCGAGGGGACCTGGCGGGCCACCGTTGACACGGCCCTTGACCTGGCGCCGGCCGGGGCGCGCTTCACGCTGCTGCACGTCACGCAGGCCGAGGTGCCGGACGCGGTCCGCGGCACTGGAGGAGATGGCGGCGACCGTAACTGAACGGGCCGAATGCACCGGCGATCAGCCATGCGACGTCCGCTCGCTCGGATTCGAGTTCGGCAGGCAGATCCGTGCCTTCCGGATCGAGACCGGCCAGCTTGGCGAGCTGCGGCTTGGCATAGCAGCGGAGTTCGACGCGATCCAGCGCCTCGCGCCAGGCGGCTCGGCGGCCCGGCCGAGCCGGGACAGAATCGTTATCGCCGCGGTCCGCGTCGCGGCGTTTCCGTCCGCCGCGAAGGCAAGCAGATCCCGCGCGGCCTGCTCCTCGCCGTGCGAGTCCGTCCACGAGGCCAGCTCGGTCTCGAGGTCGAGCAGCTCATCCAGCACGGCGGCTTTCTCCGCCACGGACAGGGCGTCCAGCGCTGACCGCTTATCACTCACCTGTGTTCCCCTGTTCGCCCCGGGCCACTCGCTGCTGAATTTCCAGCCGGGCGTCGATGGCGGCGGCGCTCCGGGTCGGCGGCAACCCGTCGCATGATCGAGCTAGACGTGGCCGAGCCGACCTGGGAAGAGGCGATCGTGGCCCTGGCCGCGAAGGTGCGCCAGCGCTACGGCGACGACCGGGCGGGTACCCGAGCCGCCGTTCCGCCGTTGAACAGGAAACGGGCCGCACGAGACGTGCCCGGCGAGCGTAATACCAGGTACTACGGGCACACCTGGACGAACACCCAGGCAGTCGTTGAGGGTCCGGCCATCGCACTCACATGCGAACGGATGCAGCGATCCGAGCTCCCTGCGGCCTTCACCAGCCATCACTGGTACCATCCATGTATGGTTAAAACGACTGTGTATCTTCCGGAGAACACCAAGCAGCGACTAGCTGAGGCAGCTCGTCGCTCCGGTCAGTCGGAAGCTGAGTTCATCCGTACCGCAATCGAGCAGCGTACCGAAGAGGTCCTTCCTCGCAAGCGGGGCCGCTGGGGGACGATCCGGTTCGATGAGCCGGGCCTTGCCCACAAGGTGGACGAGGTGCTCGCCGAAGGCTTCGGCGAGCTGTGATCATCTGCGACACCAGTGGCCTGCTCGCCGCCTACGACCAGCAAGAACCAGACGGCCTCACTGTCCGGGAATTGCTTGGCGCGGAGACAGGGACCCTTGTCGTCTCGCCGTTCGTGCTCGCCGAGCTGGACTACATGCTGCTGAGCAGGGCGGGAATTCAGGCGGAGCTGACGCTGCTGAACGATCTCGCCGATGACGTGTACCAGGTCGCCGCCTTCACCGCCCAGGACGCCGAGCGGGTAGCGAGGCTCGCCGAACGGCATGCGGACCTAAAGCTCGGCATAGCCGATGCGCATACGATGGTCTTGGCCGCCCCGGAACGCTACGGCATCACGCGGGTACTCACATTCGATCAGAAGCACTTCCGGGCGGTGAAACCACCGCAAGGCGGGGTGTTCACGGTGCTGCCAGCCGACCTTTAGCCCTGGCTCTGCAGAGACATGCGCATCACGAATCTCACGAGCGCGCAGTTCGGACAGCGCCCACTGCGACCCGGCTTCGGCGCGTGCCGCGAACTCTGGCTTGCAGGGCTGTCCCGGCTGGTGACCGGCTGGTGAACAGCTGCCGGTGGCCGGAGGTCTTCCCGGTCACCCCGGCCACGATCTTGCGCTGGCACCGTAACTTCGTCGCCTGCAAGTGAGGCGGGAGTTCCTGGCCGCCCGGGCTCATGCGATCATCGCCTGTGACTTCCTGGTGGTGGAACCGTGCTGCTCAAGCGGCTGTACGTGCTGGTGTTCATCGAACATGACACCCGAAGACTGCACGTGGCCGGGGTGACCGCGCACCCGACCGAGGCATGGGCGGTGCAGCAAGCCCGAGTGAGGGACCTGCCTTCAGGTTCGTGCTGGTCAGCGTCTTGGGCGGACAGTGTCCGTGGCCGTCCGTGCGAGCCGGCGGCTGGAGGCCCGCGGGCACGGACATATAGATGACATGCATCGGGCCGGGCTGAGCTGAGTTCGGTGCCTGTTCGCCGGGAGACCTCCTCAGCTCAGACGCGTCACGATTGACTGCGTAGGCATTCGCGCGGGGTGCTGACGCCCCCCGCTGGAGCTTGAGGAGGTCCCGATGCCCATCGTAGGCGGGCTCGACATCCATCGGAAGCAGATCACGTTCGACTATCTGGACACCGAGACCGGGGAGGTGAAGCGCGGTCAGATCGCCCCGGCCGACCGGGCGCACCTGCGGTCCTGGCTGGCGCGGTTCGCCGGCCGGGACGACGTCGCGTTCGCGCTGGAGGGGTGCACCGGCTGGCGGTACGTCGCGGAAGAGCTGGCCGGGGCTGGTGTCGCGGCGCATGTCGCCGAGCCGGCTGATACCGCGTTCGCCCGGGGCCGTAAGCGGCACGCCAAGACCGACAGAACCGACTCGCGGCATCTGCGGGACCTGCTGGCCGAGGGCCGGCTGCCGGAGTGCTGGGTCCCGCCGTCGCACATCCTGGAGTGCCGGGCGCTGCTGGAGACCTATCACGACCTGCGGGCTGAGCACACCGGCTGGGTGCAGCGCATCCATGCGGTGTTCTTCCACCAGGGCGCCCCGGCGCTGGGCGAGGCCGCGCTGCGTACCGGCGATGATCTCGAGGCGCTGCGCGCGGCGGCCGCGGCGCACCCGTCTCCGACCGGGCAGCTGCAGGTGGCTACCGCCTTGGACATGCTTGCCGGGCTGGAGGCCCGCCTGGACGTGCTGCGGCACCGGCTGCTGGCTGCTGCCCGGAGCCTGACCGGCGCCAGGGTGCTCGCCGAGCGGCTGTACGGGGTCGGGCCGGTCACCGGGCTGGCGATGACCTGCTGGCTGGGCGGCGCCGGGCGGTTCTCCTCCTCCCGCAAGGCGGTCCGGTTCGCCGGGCTGGACGTCACCGTCTGGTCCTCGGACCGCAAGGGCCCGCCCGGGCGGCTGTCCCGGCAGGGACCGCCGGTGCTGCGCTGGGCGGTGTATGAGGCCGGCAAGACCCACGCCCGCGCGTCGGCCCCCGACCACGACTACTACGCCGCCGTCAAGGACCGCCAGGGCGGCAAGCGGGCCGCCATCTCCGAGGCCCGCAAGATCCTCCGGCAGGCCTGCCACATCCTGGCCGAGCTCGGCGACGACGCTCTTACCGCCGCCTGAGCCCGCCATCTCATCCCATGGTGGCCCATCCTGACGCGGCCGGGGGGCCGGCGAATCGGAGCCGAACTCACCAGATGGGGCATAACCGCGGCCAGCTCCCGCCAGTCCGCTGTCAGCCGCTCCCGGTCCTGCCGCGCAGGGCCAGGCGGACGGCCTGTATAGACTGAGCGGCCGCATCCCCCCGCAGGCGGGAGGACACCCAATCGATCATCATGTCGCCGGGCGCGCACAGCGCCCGCGGGCCTAGGTAAGCCTGGCTGCCCCTCGCCGTCCCCGTCCCGTCATGGAGCAGGTCACCCCCCGGTCCCGGCAAGAAAGGCACCGCGCCAGCAAACCCGAAACCGCCGGTCCCTCCGCAGGTTCGCTCCCTTGCCCCCGCCGGCCCATGATCCGCTCCCGGGCGGCCGTGATCGGGTAGGGGGCGGGGTCGCCCCGCCCCCTCCCACACCACCGGACATGCGGGCCCGCATCCGGCGGTTCGTCAAGCCGTCCGATTGAGACGCCGCCAGGTCTGGCTCAATGTCTTCAGGCCAAGGCGGTCCCAGTAGGAGTTGGGCAGCGACACCTGAAGGACCTTAGACCCCGCAACCCGCCAGTACCCCTTGCTGCTACCCGCCCATTTCCGGGCGCTGCTCTCAGAGATACCGCGAATCCGCAGGTTGTGCCGCTTAGCGGCGGTGGTCTTCCATTCCTTCCAGCGCACCTGCCGCAAGCGGCGGCGCAGCCATCCATCCAGGCTGGCGAACGTCCGTTCGGCGTCCGCGAGCCAGAAGTAGGCCATCCAGCCGGTAGTGAACCTGTTCAGCCTGCCGATGCGGTACTCCATCGACACCCGCCAGCTCCGCCGGGTCAAGATCCGCAGCTGATCCTTCAGCCGCTTGATCGCCTTCGGGGCGACCTGGATCGTGACCTGCGAGCTGGCCAGAAGGAACCCGAAGCCCAGCAGCGTCGCCTGGGCGGCGTGCCGGATCGAGGACTTCTCCCGGTTCACCTTCAGCTTCAGCCGCCGTTCGATCACGCCGCAGACGCTCTCGAACACCCTCTGAGCAGCCCGTTCGCTACGCACGAAGACCCGGAGATCGTCGGCATAGCGGACGAACCTGTGACCACGCTCCCATAGCTCCCGGTCCAGATCATCCAGCATGATGTTCGACAAAATCGGCGACAGCGGCGAACCCTGCGGGGTCCCCTCCACCGTCGGCTGCCTGACCCCGTCGACCATCACCCCGGCCTCCAGATAGCTCCGGATCAGCCGCAGGACCTTACGGTCATCCACCTTGCGCGCCACCCGCGCCATCAGCACATCGAACTGAACCCGGTCAAAGAACCGGTCCAGGTCGATGTCCACGACCCACTCCAGGCCGTCGG
>Ga0335077_10006685_pt1 | contig 14262 bp, 16 predicted proteins | sample Lox_Sample_31_FD_207151 | JGI IMG/M metagenome (GOLD analysis project Ga0335077, IMG submission 207151) | Soil microbial communities from Loxahatchee National Wildlife Refuge, Florida, United States - Lox_Sample_3.1 | ecosystem: Environmental > Terrestrial > Soil > Wetlands | place: USA...
CGCATCGACGCGGTAGGCACGCAACACGTCGTGCATCGCGCGAGAGGGCACGACCACCGCATCGAGATTGTTGCACTGGTTGCGCGAGAAGCGCCGCGCGAGAGCCCGCATCCAAGCCTTAGGGACAAATGGCACGTAGTGGTAAAGGTACTCCTCGAAGAACGTGTGGTACGTCTCCACCCGCGGCAGGCGCAGGTGTCTCGACAGCAGCACGCCGGCATAGTGAGCGACAAAGGGCGTCTGAATGTGGATCAGGTCGAACCGCTGGCGTCCCAGCTCGGGCAGATGCTGCAGGATCGAGCGCAGGCGCATGCGCCGGTCTTCCGGATCGAACAGCACCCGTTGCGACGGCACGCGCAGGATCTCCGCTTCATCGCTCGAAGCGACACCGTACTCGGGCGCGATCAGCACGCTCTGGTGCCCGAGCTGCGCGAGCTGACGGCGAAAGCTCTGGATGGACGTCGAGACCCCGTTGACACGGGGGAAGTACACGTCCGAGAGCATGAGGATCTTCACGGTGGCCGCGGCCCAGGGCGAAGCTCGGAGCGAAGTCTACCGACGAAGTGTGACAGTCCGCTTGCCGAGGTGCCCTGGACGGGGACCGTCAGTTCGGAGACAATCGCTGCGCCATGCCTCACGGACTCGTCCCTTTCCTCATCCACTGGGCCGTCACCACCCTGCTCCTCTGGGTGGCCAGCCACATCTTCAAGGGCATCTCCTACTCCACCCCCGCCGCGCTGTGGGTCGCTGCACTGCTGCTGGGGCTGGTCAATGCCATCGTGCGGCCGGTGCTCGTTCTGCTCACCTTGCCCCTCACCATCCTCACCCTGGGCCTGTTCCTGCTGGTCATCAACGCGTTGATGATGATGCTGGTGTCGGCGGTGGTGAAGGGGTTCGAGGTCAAGGGCTTCTGGACGGCGTTTTTCGCGAGCGTCTTCATCGCGCTGCTGAGCTTCTTCCTGGATGCCGCGCTGTGGGGCGGTGCGACCCTCACCGTCACGCAGGACGGCAAGTGGATCTGACCCCATTGGCGCTAAACGGCCAGCCGCGTCTCCAGTGACACCTTCTGAATGGTGATGGCGTTGACCGGGCATACCGCCTCGCACTGCCCGCAGCGGACGCATTTGTTCTGGTCGATCCACAGCCGGTTGTAGTAGAGCGAGTCGGTCTTTCCCTCCTCCACCCGGCTGTAGCCGGTGATCCGCCCCTCGTCGTCGCGCAGAAGCGCCGCGACTTCGACGATGCAGTCCGGGACCGGCTTGACCTTCAAGCACTCGTCGCACAGCACACACTTCGCATCGACGATCTCGAACTTGTAATGGCAGAGATAACAACGCGAGGCTTCCAGCAACGCCTGCGGTTGCTCGTAGCCGGTTTCGACCTCGTCGCTCAAAGTCCGCCGATCGAGCGGCAAGGTGCGCATCGGGTGGATCGGGATGGTGTTCATGTCAGGCGTACGCCCGGTGGTCCTGCCATCGGCGACCTTCGACTGGAAGCTCGGGCTGACTGAAACCACGTGGCGCACACGCGGCGCGCCGTTGAGGAAGCGGTCCACTTCGGCGGCGCATTGCCTGGCGTGACCGATGGCCTGGATCAGTGTGGCCGCACCCAGGGCGAAGTCCCCCGCGACAAAGACCTTGCGGTGAGCGGTGATTTGGGCGCTCCCGCTCGACAGCCACTGGTCCTTACCGACCAGCTGCCCCGCCAGCGGTGGATCGATCCATCCGCAGTCGGGGAACTGGCCGGTGGCCAGGATGGCGCTGTCGGCTTCGACCTCGAACTCGCTGTCCGGAATCGCCACCGGGAGGCGGCGTCCGTCGCGCCCCGGCTCCGCAGCGCGCGTGCGCATGAAGCGCACCGCGGTGAGCCTGCCGTTGGACCCACCAAATCCAACGGGCGCGCAGTCGTTGCTCAGCTCACCGCCCTCTTCGAGAAACTGCTCCAGCTCGCCTGGCAGCACGACCATATCACGCCGCCCGCGCCGGTAGCGGACCTCGACCTTGCCGGCACCAAGCCGCAGCGCGGTGCGCGAGCAATCCATGGCCGTATAGCCGCCGCCGATCACCACCACGCGCCTGCCTATGTTGCGCCGGCCGAACTCGTTCACCTGCAGCAGGAAGTCGAGTCCGTGCTCCACACCGGCCAGATCGCCTCCCGGGAGTTCGAGGACGTTGGGGCGCAGTGTTCCTGCTGCCATTACGACCGCGTCGAATTCATCGACCAGATCGGCGAGCGCGACATCGCCACCGATGGCGAGGCCGCAACGCATCTCGACCCCGAGCGCAAGCACCTGCGCGACCTCAAATTCGATCAGATCGCGCGGCAGGCGGAACGCCGGGATACCCTGATTCAGCATGCCGCCTGGCGCGCGGTGCTTTTCGAACACGGTCAGCGCATGGCCGAAGCGCGCCAGATCGCGCGCAGCAGCGAGCCCGGCCACGCCGCTGCCCACCACCGCCACGCGCCGGCCCGATGGCGGGAACAGCTTCGGCAGGACGATTGGTTGCCGATGATAGAAGTCGGCGGCCGATCGCTTCGAGAAGCAGATCGCGACAGACTGACCGTTGCGGACCCAACCATGCCGGCAAGCGGCTTCGCAGGGACGCGAGCACACTCGCCCGAGCACCGCGGGGAAGACGTTGTCGCGCAGGTTGATCTCGTAGGCCTCCTGGAAGCGCCCGTGGTAGACGGCCTCGAGGTAACCGGGAATGTCGGTGCCCGCCGGGCAGGCGGTCTGGCAGGGGATGTTCTCGCGCAGCCAGTGGAAGTCTTGCTCGGCGCACGCGGCAGACGACTCCACCGATTCCGCTCCGACGGAGAGCGCAGTGATGCGTTTGGACTCCGGACTGGACACGTGGCTACGTGGCTCGTGGTTAGTGACTCGTGGTTCGTGAACAGCAAAAGTGTAAGGCGGTCGCGCGTCACCGCGCGCGTTGTCTCTTCACCGGGCTAAAAGAGCCCGGTCACTTTTCCGTCGGGCGCGAGATCGATCTTGGTCGCCGCCGGGACTTTGGGCAGGCCCGGCATGGTCATGATGTCGCCGCACACCATGACCACGAACTGCGCGCCGGCCGACAGCCGCACCTCCCGGATATTCAGGGTATGTCCGGAGGGCGCGCCACGCAAGCCGGGGTCGGTCGAGAACGAATACTGTGTCTTCGCGATGCACACCGGGTAGCGGCCGTAGCCGTCCGCCTGCAGCTTCGCGATCTCGGCGCGCACCTTGCCGTCCGCGCTGACATTGGCTGCACCGTAGATCTTGGTAGCGACGGCTTCGACCTTGTCCCACAGCGGGAGGTTCTCGTCGTAGACGAAGCGGAAGCGATTGTTCCCCTCGTCGATGACGCGCACCACCTCGCGCGCGAGCGCTTCCGCGCCCTTCCCGCCTTCCGCCCAGTGCCTGGCCACCACGAGCGGCGTGCTCTGCGCCTGCATCTTGTCCCGGACCAACGCCAGTTCGGCATCGGTGTCGTGGCTGAAATGGTTGATGCAGACCACGCAGGGCAAACCGTACACTTCGCGCACGTTGCGCACGTGCCGCTCCAGATTCGCCATGCCCTTCTCTAGCGCCTCTGCGTTTGCCTGGCTCACGCTCTTCAGGTCCGCGCCGCCGTGATACTTGAGCGCGCGTATGGTCGCAACGATCACCGCGGCGTCGGGTCTCAAACCGGACTTGCGGCACTTGATGTCGACAAACTTTTCCGCGCCGAGGTCGGCGCCGAACCCGGCTTCAGTGACCACGTAGTCGGCCAGCTTGAGGGCCGCGCGAGTGGCGATGACCGAGTTGCAGCCGTGCGCGATGTTGGCGAAGGGACCGCCGTGTATGAATGCCGGGTTGTTCTCGAGCGTCTGCACTAGGTTGGGCTTGAGTGCATCCTTCAGCAGCACGGTCATGGCCCCATGCGCATGCAAGTCGCGAGCACGCACCGGGCTCTGGTCCCGTGTGTAGCCCACCACGATATTACCGAGCCGAGCCTTCAAGTCTTCGAGTGAGGTCGCCAGGCAGAAGATGGCCATCACTTCCGAGGCGACCACGATGTCGAATCCATCCTGGCGCGGATAGCCGTTGCCCGGACCGCCGAGCGACACGACGATGTCGCGCAACGCGCGGTCGTTCATGTCGAGCACGCGCTTCCAGGCGATGCGGCGCACGTCGACCCCGAGCTCGTTGCCGTGATGGATGTGGTTGTCCAGCATCGCGGCGAGCAGATTATTGGCGAGCTGGATCGCGTTGAAGTCGCCGGTGAAGTGCAGGTTGATGTCCTCCATCGGCACGACTTGAGAGTGGCCGCCCCCGGCCGCGCCGCCCTTCATCCCGAACACCGGGCCCAGGCTGGGCTCGCGCAAACAGATCAACGCCTTCTTGCCGATGCGGTTGAGCGCATCTCCGAGCCCGACCGTGGTCGTCGTCTTGCCCTCGCCGGCGGGCGTGGGGCTGATCGCGGTGACCAGGATCAGCCGGCCGTCAGGCCGGTCCTGGAGCGTGTCGAGAAAATCCAGCGCGACCTTGGCCTTGTAATGGCCGTACGGTTCGAGATGCTGATCGGGGATGCCGAGGCGCTCCACTGCGAGCGCGCTCACACGCTCGAGCTTCGCCTGCTGGGCGATTTGGATGTCGGAGAGCACGATACCGTCTCAGGCGAACAAAAAAGCGGCAGTCTACAGCACGGCTGCCGCTTGCGACCGGGCGCGTCGGTTACTTGAGAGAGTGCCCGGTGTGGCCGTCTTCGGGATGCAGCAGGGTCGTCGCGGTCGGACCGTATCCGGTGAGCTGGATGATGACCTCTTCGTCCTTCGCGCCGTCGAAGTGATGACCGCCGGCAGGATGCTTCATGAAGCTTCCCGGCGTCAGCGGCACCGTCTTGTCTGGATCGAACTGGTCGCCGGTCCCGGTCCACCAGGTGCCCTTCAGCACCACGGCGTAGCGGTCATCCGGGTGGTAATGTGGGCGGCTCATGAGGCCCGGCGGGAAGTTGACTCGAACGACGTACAGCCCCGGCTTCGAAGGATCGCCGACCAGCACGGCTACGCGGACGCCTTCATATCCCGGCAATGGCTTCCACGGAATATCCTCAGGCGCGATCCGGACGAACCCAGGCACGTCTTCTTCCGCGCTGACCGCGCAGGCCCATAGCAACAAACCGACCAAACCCGCCAGAAAGGCGACTGCACGAGCCGACTTCATCGAATGGTTCTCCTCTGCTGTTGCGAAATACGCTTGAATTTGCCTGCGGCGCGTGGCGAGTGTAACACTGTGCCGTGAACGCAGGCGTCAAGGCAGGGGTTTGACGAACTTCAGCGTCATGCGGTCCGACTCTCCGATGGCGAGATACTTTGCGCGGTCCACGTCGCCTAAGGCGAGCGTGGGCGGCAGCGTCCAGACGCCCCTCGGGTGGTCGGTCGTGTCCTTGGGATTCGCATTGATCTCGGACTTTTCCACGAGCTTGAATCCGGCCTGCTCCGCCAAGCCGATCACGTACGCCTCGGTCAAGTAACCGCTGTCGATCTGGCGCTGGAACGCTGTGCCAGGCTTGGCTCGATGGTCCACGACACCGAGGTTACCTCCGGGCTTCAACACGTCGTAGAAGGTCTTGAACATGGCCTGGGCGTTGCCCGCCTTGGCCCAGTTATGCACGTTGCGAAAGGTCAGGACGAGGTCGACCGAACCCCTTGGGGCGATGTCCACATACTCGGGCGCGAGAAGGTGGGTCTTGATCACCTTGCCGTAGAGGTCCGGGCGCGCGGCAAGCTTGGCGTCGAACTTCTGCTCCTGCTCCCTCGCGTAATCCGAGGTCCCGCTCGCTTGCGTCGCGTACCAAGCCGCGTAGTATTTTCCTTGGTCCCTGAGCAGCGGGGCCAAGATCTCCGTCCACCAGCCGCCGCTGGGCCAGACCTCGACAACGGTCATGTCCGGCCGGATGCCGAAGAAGATCAGCCCCTGCTTGGGATGGCGGTACACATCGCGCGCGGCGTTCTTTGGATCGCGATGCGCCCCAGCCATGACTTGGTCCAGTGCGGCCTCCACATTCGGCCCATCCGCACCCGACAACGCCGGCAGTCCAGCCACCGCCAACAGCAGCATTCCGGCGCTTGTCTTGCGCGCCAGCCCGCGAATTGTATGCACCCTTTGTCCTCTCCCTCACGCTGGGGAACGACCGGCGAGCGGCGTTGCGCAACGCTCAGTGCAGCCGCTGCATTAGATTGCCCGAATCGAGCTGAATCTGCTGGTGAAGCTGCTGCGCCTGATTCTCACGGCCGAACTGCAGCTGTTGGATCTGGCTCTGCTGCTGTCGCGTCGGCTCGTCCAGGAACTTGTTTTGCGTTTGCAGCTCCAGCTGGCGGCGCAACTGGCTTTCATCCAGTTGTTGGCGACCCGCGTCGGGCACCGAGGGCGCCGCGGCAGTGCCGCCGGCCGAGGGCGCCGGCAATCCGTCGCGGTACGACTCTCCGATGAAGGAATGCGGGACGGGAGGAAGGGGCGCTGTGCTGCGCTGATCCGCGGCTCGCGCGCTGTCGTACAGCTTGACGTGAAACTCCAGCGCCTGCTGCTCGCGCTGCAGAAGGTTGCGGTCAGTCCCATCCCGGGGCCCCGTTTGCGCGGCCGCCATGGTCCATGCTGACGCCCACAAAACCAGGGCGACGAGCCGCGCGAATGACTGTCCGATTCCGACCATTTTCGCTTCGAGCTTCTACCGGGAAATCAGTTTCCCAGCTCCATCGAAAAGTGTACCGGGTGCGTTTGGCTCCGTCCACGCCCGACCCGCTTCCGGTTTCAGCCCGATTTTCCTCGCTCGTACAGAGGGTTAGACGCCCTGCCCGGACTTGAAAGCACCCTGAAGGAGCCTTATATTGCATTGCGGCATGATAAGAATCTAAGGCGCATTATGCATATGATTCCATGGCATAAAGATTGCGCAGGTGGATTGGCGCGACACGGAATCTTGATGTCCCATACAGGAGCACGGCAATGAAGAATTGGATTTCCTCAATATTGAGCTGGATCGAGCACGCCGAAACCCGCGAGATGGAAAAGTATCTTGCGCAAAGCGCGAGTCTCGCCGATCTCGAGCGGCGCATGCGCGAGTGGGAGAAGCGCCAGCAGGGGTTCAACACCCTGCCGTAAGGCAAACAATGCCCACGTCGTGGTCCATCCTCATCGAGCAGTCGATTCTGGCAGCAACCGCGGCTCAACGGCCCGGGCATGGAAACGCCTGCGCGAAGGCTGACGCGACGATGCCCAGGGCATCATCGTGCAGCTGCTCGGGATGCTTGGCCAGATATTTCTTGACGATCGCAACCAACTGACCTCGTTCCGCCTGTTCGGGGAAGCACGCCTTCGTAGGGTAGGGCCACTCGGGCTGCGCCATCATGTCGGCCACGCCCATCACGTATCCGGCGCAACTGCCATAGCTGAAGTAGTTCTGGCTGTTGCTGCAATCCCTCACGAGGTCGTTGCCTGTGAGCCAGGCGGCTGCGGCCCCCTGCATCGCGAGCAGTACGGCAGCGCCAACGACGTAACGCTTCATCTCACCCACCTCGTCGGTACGGTCACAGCGGAAGGGCTAACCTTCGCCTAAACTATAGACCCTGCGGTGGGTCTATACCCTTGACGGCAGGTTGGGAGGCATGGGCGCTGATCGACATCCGGAAGAGCGTCAGCTGGAACGAATCCAGTCCTGGCCGGATACCGATTACCCGGGGCTGATGGAGTACGTTGAATCGCTCTGGATGGGAGACTGGGGCTGGAAACAGGAGAGGAACCCCTTCACCCGCGATATCGCCTGCAGGCTCTACCAAGTTTCAACGCGAGGATGGCCTGGGAACGAGGCCCTCATCACCGCGTTGGAGGCGAACCGTCCCTTCTGGGAGCGGTGCTGGATCTCGTATCGCGTCGGCGGGCACTACGAGTTCAAGGTCAAGGTTTGACAGCGCTTCGCGCTGCGGTCCAGTCTATCTCCACCCGGCGTGTGGGTCGCCGCGGTAGGACTTGGCCCCTCACCCGCCCGCTGTGCAGTCCCTACGCGCTGAGCTACGTAAGAGCGCGCGCCTGACGCCCCCAAAAAAAGGGCCTGCGGGACGGTAAGGCCGCCGCAGGCCAACCCTGGCAGACATCTGAGATTCGGTTACGGCTGCTAGCCGCGATATGCGCAGACATTTGCAACTGGCGTGCCATGCGCCCGCGATCGTGCCGGTTGCGGCCGGTTTTCATGGAGTTGGCTGTTTGCGGGCCTCCGTCCGGGAGCCGCGTCCTGCACGATTTCTGCACCGACGCTGTGCAGGAAACGGGCTGATCGCACAATGAGCTTGCGTCCCTGATCAGCGCGAAGCGCGATGAGGCGCGTGGACGGGGGGCCCGCGCACGAGCATCCCGCACAGTTCAATGAAGGCGATGACCTGATCCAGGCCCTGGCCCGTCTTGAGATTGGTGAAGACGAAGGGCCGCTCGCCGCGCATCTTTCGGGCATCGCGATCCATCACCTCGAGCGAAGCACCCACCATCGGCGCCAAGTCGATCTTGTTGATGATCAGCAGATCGGACTTAGTGATGCCGGGACCGCCTTTGCGCGGAATCTTGTCGCCGGCGGCCACGTCGATGACGTATAGCGTGAGATCCGAGAGTTCGGGGCTGAACGTCGCGGCGAGGTTGTCGCCTCCGCTCTCGACGAAGATCGCATCGAGCCGCGGAAATCTGGCCGCGAGCCGGGCCACGGCTTCGAGGTTGATCGAGGCGTCCTCGCGGATAGCCGTATGCGGGCAGCCGCCGGTTTCCACGCCGATGATGCGCTCCGGGGGAAGCGCTTCGTGCCGAACGAGAAAAGCGGCGTCCTCCTCGGTGTAGATGTCGTTCGTCACCACCGCTATTTCGTAGCGCTCGCGCAGCGCGCGGCACAACGCCAGCGTCAGCGCGGTCTTGCCCGAGCCGACGGGCCCGCCTATGCCTACTCTGAGTGGTGACGCGCTCACGGCGGTTCAGGAGCGGAACAACCGGCTGTACTGGGTCTCGTGGCGACAGCTCGCCAACGCCAGCCCCGGAGCGCAGTTGCTGAGCTGGTCGTCTTCCATGGTGAGGGCAGCATCCACCAGACCCGGCAGGCGTGCGCTGAGCGCCGCCAACAGACGCTGTCCTGAGTTTTGCCCCAGCGGGACGGTCTTCATCGCCGCGCTGACCTGGTTCTCCAGCCAGGCCCACAGGTAACCGAGCAGGGCCTGGCGCTCGGCAATCTGCCAGGCAGCGCAAGCGAAACTGAAGGCGGTCGGGAACGCAGCATCCTCGACTTCGCGCAGCAGCGTGAGCCGCACATCGTCGAACTCGCCGCTGTCGATGAGCAGCGTGCGCAGCGAGTACCCCATCTGCAGCGTCTCAGCGCGGAACTCTGCGGACTCCCTTCCGGCCAGGAAAACCTGGTTCCAACCCGCTGCGGCCTTGACGTCACCCGCCTCCCAGGCCCGATACAATCTGCTCCAGAGCGGCGCTTCGAACGTGCCGACGCTATAGGCGAGCACATCGCCGATCCAGCGCTGGGCCGTTGCCTCGTCGCGCACCAGGCCCCGTTCGGCCGCGGGCTCCAGCCCCTGCGAGTAGCTGAAAGCACCGACGGGAAGGATCGGGCTGGCGAGTCGAAGCAGTCTGGCGAGCGCGCGGTCCGCGTCGTGCGATGCAGGCATCAGTGACGTTCGCCCCGGTCGCCAAACTCGTGGATGATCCCGCCGTGGGTCGCGGGCGCGGTATGGCTGTGCGCGCCCGCATACGCTCCGGCCTCCGGCTCGAAGGGGGCCTCGCGCGCGACGACCGTCGCACCCAATCCCTCTACCAGTTGGCGCAGCACATGATCGTCAGCGATGCGCAACCAGCCGGCTCCCACCTGAACCGGGACGTGACGGTTTCCCAGATGGTAGGCCGCGCGCGCGAGCGCCTCGGGTCCGGCGCACGCGATGTCCAAGACCCGTTCAGACTTCGCGACCACCCGGACGGTGCGCCCATCTTGCGCCAGCAGAAAATCTCCGTCCCGTAAGACCTCGCCGCGCTCCAGGAGCAGCCCCACCTCCTCACCCGTGGCGAGGACCGTGCGCAGGCGGCTCTTCTGGCGCAGCTCGAATGGCAGCACCAGTTCAGCGTCCCACCTTTGCCGCGGCGTGCAGCGCTGGGTGATGATCAGCATCAGAACAGGAAGTAACGTTGCGCCAGGGGCAACACCGACGCCGGCTCGCAGGTGAGCAGCTCGCCGTCGGCGCGTACTTGGTAGGTTTCCGGATCCACCTCGATGCGCGGTGTCGCATCGTTCAAGCGCAGGTCCTTCTTGGTCAGTCGCCGCGTGCCACGCACCGCGACGAGACGCTTGCGCAGGCCGAGATGCTGGCCCACCGCCTGCTCCAGCGCGGCGCCCGAGATGAACGTGACCGCGCTCGCCTGGCAGGCGCGGTCGAAGGCGCCGAACATGGGCCGGTAGTGCACCGGCTGCGGCGTGGGAATCGAGGCATTCGGATCACCCATCGCCGCGGCCGCGATCATCCCGCCCTTGATGACCAGCGAGGGCTTGACGCCGAAGAAGGCCGGGCGCCACAGCACGACGTCGGCCAGCTTGCCCGGCTCGAGCGACCCGACTTCGTGCGCCAGTCCATGCGTGAGTGCGGGGTTGATGGTGTACTTGGCGACGTAACGCTTGACGCGGAAGTTGTCGTTGCCGGCCTTGTCCTGGGGCAGCGGCCCGCGCTGCACGCGCATCTTGTGGGCCGTCTGCCAGGTACGCATGATCACTTCGCCCACGCGCCCCATCGCCTGGCTGTCCGATGACATCATGCTCATGGCCCCCAGGTCGTGGAGGATGTCCTCGGCGGCGATCGTCTCGCGCCGAATGCGCGACTCCGCGAAGGCCACGTCTTCCGCGATCCCGGGGTCCAGGTGATGGCATACCATGAGCATGTCGAGATGCTCATCCAGGGTGTTCACTGTATACGGGCGCGTCGGATTGGTGCTGGAAGGCAGAACGTTCAATTCTCCGCAGGCGCGGATGATGTCGGGCGCGTGGCCACCGCCGGCGCCCTCCGTGTGATAGGTGTGGATGGTGCGGCCCTTGAACGCGGCCAGCGTGGTCTCGACGAAGCCGGACTCGTTGAGCGTGTCCGTGTGGATCGCCACCTGGACATCCATCTCGTCGGCCACGGCGAGGCAGTTGTCGATAGCGGCGGGCGTCGTCCCCCAGTCCTCATGCAGCTTGAGCCCCATCGCACCCGCCGCGATCTGCTCGCGCAGCGGGTTGCGCAGGCTGGCGTTGCCTTTGCCGAGCAGGCCGAAGTTCATTGGGAACGCATCCAGCGCTTGTAGCATGCGGTGGATGTGCCACGGCCCAGGGGTGCAAGTGGTGGCCGCGGTGCCCGTCGCGGGGCCAGTGCCGCCACCGATCATGGTCGTGACGCCGGAGTCGAGCGCCTCCTCGATCTGCTGCGGGCAGATCATGTGGATATGTGAGTCGATGCCTCCGGCCGTTGCGATCATTCCCTCGCCCGCGATGATCTCGGTCGCTGCGCCGATCACGATGTCTACGCCGGGCTGTATATCGGGGTTGCCAGCCTTACCGATGCCGCTGATGCGTCCGTGCTTCAGGCCGATGTCGGCCTTGACGACGCCCCAGTGGTCTATGATCACCGCGTTGGTGATGACGGTGTCTGCCACGTCGCTGGCGCGGCGCTGGCTCTGCCCCATGCCATCGCGGATCACCTTGCCGCCACCGAACTTCACCTCCTCGCCGTAGACCGTGCAGTCCCTCTCCACTTCGATCCACAGGTCGGTGTCCGCCAGCCGGAGCTTGTCGCCGGTGGTCGGCCCAAACATCTCCGCATACGCCGAGCGGGTGATCTTGACGGTCATCAGAGTTTTCCCATCACTTTGGCCAGGAAGCCGTAGACCATCCGATCGCCGGCGAATGCCACCAGCTCCACGCTGCGCTCTTGCCCCGGCTCGAAGCGCACCGCCGTTCCGGCCGCGATGTTGAGCCGGAAGCCACGTGCCCGTTCGCGGTCGAACCGCAGAGCGGCATTGGTCTCGTAGAAATGATAGTGCGAGCCGACCTGGATCGGCCGGTCGCCGGTGTTGGCGACCTCGAGCGTGATCGTCTGCCGCCCGGTGTTGAGCTCGATCTCGCCCGGCACGGTTTTTATTTCGCCTGGAATCATGTTTGTGCGTATCCGTGATTCGTGATTCGTGATTCGTGATTCGTGATTCGTGATTCGTGATTCGTGATTCGTGAGAACCGGACTGACTCAAGCCTATTTAGTTCCTTCTCGCATGACAACCGCTGCCGCCATCCCACACCCCCCTACGTCGGGGTCACGAATCACGAGTCACGAGCCGCGAATCACGAAATGGGGTGGTGAACGGTCACCAGCTTGGTCCCATCGGGAAACGTCGCCTCGACCTGGATCTCGGGCACCATCTCGGGCACCCCTTCCATCACATCCTGGCGCCCGAGCAGAGTCGTGCCGAAGCTCATCAGTTCGGCGACGCTCTTGCCGTCGCGCGCGCCCTCCAGGATCGCCGCGGTGACGTACGCCACCGCCTCGGGATAGTTGAGCTTGAGCCCGCGCGCCTTGCGCCGCTCGGCCAACAGTGCGGCGGTGAAAATCAGGAGCTTGTCCTTCTCTCTCGGCGTCAACTCCATCGTCCCTCCCGAGGAACGTTGCTGCGCGGGCCTAGTTTGAGTCTTCCCGCCTCTATTTTCCAGGGCCTCACGTGCTCCAGATCCGCGGCAAGGAGACCTCCCGCCCAAGTAGAGCGGGCCTCGCAACCTTCCACAGCGCTACGAAGTAGTCGCGTGCCGCGGCGGCGGAAGCGCCGAGGTAACGGGCCGCCAGTAGACGTGGAAGCGCCGTCAAGCCGCATTGCGCTTCGTCCCGAGGCACGACCGCGCGGCACGCTTCCAGCAGTTTGCGCTCGATCGCCGCTCCGCCCACCAGGAACGTTCCCATGACCGGGCATCCCGCAAGGCCGGCCGGAGATTGCAGCAACGCCGCGCCGCCCTCGATATGCGCATAGTCGCACCACAACCTCCGCCCGGCCTGCAGGACCTCGGTGCCGCTGCGCAGCTCGCCGGCGTCGAAGCGCTCGCCGGAGGCCGTTCGTCCCAGCCGCGTGATGTCCCAGCCGATGAAGCACGCACCCTCCGCCAGCTCAACCCGACTGCTCATTCGGGCCCGGGCGCGGTCGAAGACGATGCTCTCCTGCGGGAACCACTCGAGGCTTGCCGCGGTGCCGACCGCCAGCGTGGTCGCCTGCTCCGCCACCGGTCCCGATGAGCGGTACCACTTTGCCGCGCCAGGTGTGGTGATCAGTGCCCGAGCACCGCCGCTGACGCAGACGTCGACCTCGAGGCGATCACCGCCGGCGATTCCGCCCGGGGGGTGCAGAAGAACCGAGTGACACACCCCACCGCCTTCGGGGTAGAACGGCTTCTGGACCATCAGCGGTCCGACGTGCCGCCGGCAAGTTAGCCGTGTCGCCCCATCCGTGTGCTCGTAGCTCAGCTCGAGCCTGGCCCGCCAGCCGCCCGCCTCCCCCACGGGCTGCAGATCGCGCAGGTTCATACGACCAGATAGCTGCGCAGCTCGTCGGCGTTCATGTCGGCGCTCACGCCGCGCTTTACGATTTCTCCGCGGCGCAGGATCAGGTACTGGTCGGCCAGCTCGCGAGCGAACTCGAAATACTGTTCCACCAACAGGATCGCCATGTCCCCGCGCTCGGACAAGGCGTGGATCACGCGCTCGATGTCCTTGATGATGGACGGCTGAATCCCTTCGGTGGGCTCGTCCAGTATCAGCAGCTTCGGTTTCATGACCAGCGCCCGCGCGATCGCGAGCTGCTGCTGCTGCCCGCCGGAGAGGTCGCCCCCGCGCCGCCCCAGCATCTGCTTCAGCACGGGAAACATCTCGAACACCTCGCCTGGGATGTCGGACGCTCCGCCACGACTCTTGCTGGCGAGCCCCATGAGCAGATTCTCTTCCACCGTAAGCCGTGGAAAAATCTCGCGCCCCTGCGGGACGTAACCCAACCCCAGCCGCACGCGCACGAACGGCGCCAGGTTGGTGATCTCCTGTCCGTCGATGCTGATGCTGCCGCTGGTCACGGGAACCACACCCATCAAGCACTTGAGCAGCGTGCTCTTGCCCACGCCGTTGCGCCCCAGCAGCCCGACGCACTGGCCCCTGGGGACCTCGAAGCTCACGTCGCGCAGCGTATGGCTGCTGCCGTAGTGCTGATTCAGCTTTTCG
>Ga0335077_10006686_pt1 | contig 14259 bp, 10 predicted proteins | sample Lox_Sample_31_FD_207151 | JGI IMG/M metagenome (GOLD analysis project Ga0335077, IMG submission 207151) | Soil microbial communities from Loxahatchee National Wildlife Refuge, Florida, United States - Lox_Sample_3.1 | ecosystem: Environmental > Terrestrial > Soil > Wetlands | place: USA...
TGAGCCCGCTCGTGCCGCGGATGGCGGCGAGCCCGGGGGTGATCTCGCGGCCGCGGGACTGCTTGATCACGGCGAGCGAGTTGAGCAGCACGTCCTCGAAGGCGCCCGACGCGCTGAGCGCCCCGGTGTCGGTGATCAGCTGACCGTCCAGGCCCTCGTGCGCCAGGTGCACGCCGATCGACGCGGCGGCGCTGACCGCGAACTCGAACGACGACGACGCCCCGGTGCCGGCGTGCGCGCCGCGCCTGGTGTCGAGCAGCAGCAGGACCCGGTTCCGCCACTGCTGTTCCTCGCGGCGCACCATGAGCTCGCCATAACGCGCCGTCGAGCGCCAGTGCACCCGGCGCAGCTCATCGCCGTCCCGGTAGGCGCGCGGCACCACGTCATCCTCGCCCGCGGCGGCGGCGGACCGGGCCCGGCCGTCTCCGTCACCCAGCCAGCTGCCCGCGACCACGGCCCGCGGCAGCGGGACCACCTTGGGCGTGACCATGAACGTGGTGCTGGTGGAGAACGACCGGCCCAGCTCGACCAGCCCGAACGCATCGGCGATCCGGATCTCCAGCGGCCCGACGACGAACTTGCCCCGCACATCGGAGCGCAGCGGGTAGGTCAGCACGCGCGACCCGCCGCGCTCGATCCCGTTCAGCACGTACCTGGGACGAGTGCCCAGCGCGTAGGGGACCGCGTCCTCGGCCAGCAGCAGCCCGGTCGGCAGCCGTGAGACGTTCTCCAGGTGTACCCGGACCAGGGCGCTCTGGCCCGCCGCGATCCGGGGCGGGGAGATGCTGCGGACGCAGCTGAGGCGGTAGCGGGCCCGGCCGGCGGCCAGTGCGGAGAACAGCGGCAGCACCAGGAGCAGCACCCCGACGCTGACCAGGTCACGCTCGTCGAGGAAGAGTCCGGCGAGGGCCGCGGCCGCCCCGGCGGCCAGGAACGAGGTGCCGCGCGTCGTGAACGCCGCCAGCCACGACCGCATGTCGGCCCTCCTTACACCGCGCCGCAGGCTTCCAATCTACGGCCAGCGGGCGCCTACCGGGCCGGCGGGAGCGGCAGTCTTTCCACGATCCTGGCCAGGACGTGCTCGGGTGGCTCGTGGCCGACCAGGGCCTCGGGCGTGGGCAGCAGCCGGTGCGCGAGCACCGGGCCGGCCAGCGCCTGCACGTCATCGGGGATCACGAAGTCCCGGCCGTCCAGGGCCGCGAAGGCGCGGCTGGCCCGCAGCAGGTGCAGGGTGGCCCGGGGCGAGGCGCCGAGCCTGAGCTCGGGAGATGACCGGGTGGCGTTCACCAGGCTGATGACGTACTGCCTGATCGCCTGGGCGACGTGCACCCCGCGCACCGCGGCGACGAGCTCGCGGATGTCGCTGCCGTGCGCCACCGGCTCGAGCTCGTCGAGCGGCGAGGACTGCCCGTGGGAGTCCAGCATGGCCAGCTCGGCGCCCGGGTCCGGGTACCCGATGGAAATGCGGGCGGTGAAGCGGTCCCGCTGCGCTTCCGGCAGCGGGTAGGTGCCCTCCATCTCGATCGGGTTCTGCGTCGCGATCACCATGAATGGCGGCTCCAGCAGGTAGGTGGCCCCGTCGACGGTGACCTGGCGCTCCTCCATGCACTCGAGCAGCGCCGACTGCGTCTTCGGCGACGCCCGGTTGATCTCGTCGCCGAGCACGATGTTGGCGAAGATCGGCCCCGGCTTGAACTCGAACTCCCGCAGCTCCTGGTTGAACGCGCTGACCCCGGTCAGGTCGCCGGGAAGCAGGTCGGGGGTGAACTGGACCCGCCGGACCGAGCAGTCGATGGACCGGGCCAGCGCCTTGGCCAGCTGCGTCTTGCCCACCCCGGGCACGTCCTCGATGAGCACGTGCCCCTCGGCGAGCAGCACCGTCATCGCGAGCCGGATCGCGTCGGGCTTGCCGGAGATCACCGTCTCCACGGCCGCGGTCACCCGGTGGGCCACCTGCACGAGTTCGTCCAGCTTCCGGTCCGCCTGGTTCCCCGTGTCAATGACCACTTGATCCTCCTCGCGTCACCCTCGGCGCGATCTTCGTGCCCGTGAGGTGGGCGGTACCCGTGGTTGGCCGGCAAGACCGTGCGTTCAGACAGTACGTCGTGAGATGGCGAGTACGCGACTCACCACCCTCCTCCGCCCTGCCCGCTGCGGCCCTCCACCCCGCTCCACCGCGCTGACCTTGGCCTGGTGGGGAGTTCTGGCCGATCTAGGCCGCCGTCTTCATTGACGGTGGGGGATTGTGGAGTACAGTGGAGGACCGTGGGGCGGAGCCTGCCCCACGGAGCGGCACGGTGGGGGACGCGGGAGGTGAGGCCGGTGTTTCTCGGCACTCACACGCCCCGCCTGGATGACAAGGGGCGGCTGTTCCTGCCCGCCAAGTACCGGGAGGAGCTCGCGCAGGGGGTGATCTTGACCAAGGGCCAGGAGCGCTGCGTCTACGTGTTCCCTGAGCCGGAGTTCGTCCGGATCACCGAGGCGCTGCGGAACGCGCCGGTGACCGCCAAGGGACTGCGGGACTACAGCCGGGTCCTGTTCGCCAGCGCCTCCGACGAGATGCCGGACAAGCAGGGCCGGATCACGATCCCGCCCGCGCTGCGCGAGTACGCGGCGCTGCAGCGGGACTGCGTGGTGATCGGGGCCAATACCCGCCTGGAGATCTGGGACTCCGCGGCCTGGGCCAGCTACCTGGACCAGCAGGAAGACGCGTTCTCCGAGGCGTCCGAGGAGGTGCTGCCCGGGGTTCTGTGAGCGGGCGCCCGCGTGCGGGGTGCCCGGCGAGGTCTCCACCCGCGCTGGGTGGCCAGGCCGGCTGACGCCACTTCCCCGGCGCCAGGCGGCATCGGCCACCGGCGCAGTGCCCATCGGCGTGTGTGCGCGGATGGGGACCTGGCCGGGCAGGCAGGACCGCGGGCCGCCCGTCCGGCTCAGCCGCTTCCGGGCGGCTCAGTTTTTCGCGCGAGGAGGGGGACCGATGGCCACGACGGGGCCAGGACACCTGCCGGTCATGACCGACCGGGTGCTTGCCCTGCTCGCGCCCGCGCTGCGGGACCCGGGATCGGTGCTGCTGGACGCCACGCTCGGCCGCGCGGGCCACGCCAGCGCGCTGCTGAGCCAGCATCCCGGGCTGACCCTGATCGGCGTGGACGCCGACGACGCCGCGATCGAGGAGTCCCGCTCGCTGCTCGCGCCGTATCAGGGCCGGGTCACCCTGGTCCACGCCCGCTACGACGCGATCGCCGAGATCCTGGCCGCGCTCGGCCGGCCGGCCGTGCAGGGCGTCCTGTTCGACCTGGGAGTCTCCTCGCCGCAGCTCGACGACCCCAGCCGGGGCTTCGCCTACTCTTACGACGCCCCGCTGGATATGCGGATGGACCGGACGGGGCCGCTGACCGCGGCGGACGTCGTCAACACCTATCCCGCGGCGCGGCTGGCCCAGGTCCTGCGCGAGTACGGGGAGGAGCGCTTCGCCCGGCGGATCGCGGACGCCGTCGTCAGGGAGCGCGCCAGGACCCCGGTCACCTCGACCATGCGCCTGTCCGAGATCATCCGGGACTCGATCCCCGCCCCTGCCCGGCGCACCGGCGGCAACCCGGCGAAGCGAACGTTCCAGGCTCTGCGGATCGAGGTCAACGGAGAACTCGAGGCGCTGCGCCGGGCCCTGCCCGCCGCCCTGGACGCCCTCGCCGTCGGCGGCCGGATCGTGGTGCTCGCCTATCACTCGCTGGAGGACCGCATGGTCAAGCGGGCGCTCGCGGCCAGCGCGGCGGACACCACCCCGCCCGGCCTGCCGGTGCCGCTGGCCGAGGCCCGGCCGCGGTTCCGGCTGCTGACCCGGGGCGCCGAGCGGCCGGGCACGGCGGAGGTGGCGGCTAACCCCCGCGCCGCGTCGGCCCGGCTGCGGGCCGCGGAGCGGGTGCTGGCGGCGGCGTGAGCGGCGGAATCGGCGCGACCAGCGGCGGCAGCCGGCCGGCGACGAAGAGAACGGACGGAGCCTGATGAACACCACGGTCAGAACCGGCCCGGGGCAGCGCAACTCCGGCCCGCCCGCCGCCGCGGCGGCGCAGCCCAGGCCGGGGCGCCGGGGCCGGCCGGGCCGGCCAGCGCGGCCGGCCGCCCGCCCGGCGGCCGGGACCGTAGCCGCGCCCGCGGCCCGGGCCGTCACCGAGCCGGCGGCCGGGGCCCGCACCGAGCCGGCGGCCCGGGCCCGCACCGAGCCGGCGGCCCGGGCCCGCACCGAGCCAAAGGCGAGGATTGGCGCCAGGCCGAAGGCCAGGATCGCGGCAGGCCCGGCGGCCCGGGCCACGGCGCCCGCGGCGGCCCGGGCCACGGCGCCCGCGGCAGCCAGGGTCACGGCGCCCCCGGCGGCCAAAACCGCCGCCGGCTCCGCCCCGGCCGGCGCCGGCACCGGGCGCGCCACCGCGGCCGCCGGCCGGCGGTCCGCCGCACGTACCCCGTTCATCCTGCTCGTGTGCGGGCTGCTGGGCGGCGGACTCATCTGCCTCCTGGTGATCAACACCACGCTGGCCGCGGCCTCCTACCGGATCAACGCGCTGCAGCGCAGCAACACCGAGGCGGCGCAGCGGGTCCAGGAACTGCAACAGCAGGTGGCGACCGAGGAGTCGCCGGGTTCTATCGAGCAGCGGGCCCAGCGGCTCGGCCTGCGGGAGCAGCCGGTGCTCAACTTCGTCGACCTGCGGACCGGGCGCAGCTACACCACCCCGGCCACGGCGCCCGGGGTGTACGCGGTGCCCGGGTATACGCCGTGACGTCCGGCGACGGCCCGGGCCGCCGCCAGGAATGGTCGGGGCGCGGCCCGGCCCGGCGCCCCGCGGGCCCGCGCGGCGGTCACGGGCCCGACCGGCGGCCCGGCGAGGGCAGCCGGCGCCCCGATCCGTCCCCGACGGCCAGGCGGCGCGGGGCCGGGCGCGGCCAGGCGGCCGGCCTCCGGGCCGTTCCCGCCGCCCGGCGGCCGGAGCCGGCCGGGCCGCGTCCTGCGCCGGCGGCCCGGCCGCCCGTTTCCGCGAGCGGCCGGGGCCGGCGCCCCGGCCCGGGCCGGGGGCCCGGCGGCCGCCCCCGCCGGGCCCGTTCCGCGGCCGCCCGCCCGCGCCGGCTGCTGCGCCGGGCCGGCCCGGCGCGGCGGCTGCACGCCTCGCTGCTGTGCATCGTGGTGGTGCTGGGCCTGTTCGCCGCGCGGCTGGTGCAGTTGCAGGGCCTGCACTGGTCGCGGTACCGCACCCTGGCCCAGCAGCAGATGCTGCCGCCCCAGCCGATCCCGATCCCGGTCCTGCGCGGCTCGATCACCAGCAGCGACGGCACGGTCCTGGCGATGACCGTGCAGACCGACCTGGTGTACGCCGATCCGCTGATGATCCCGCCGTCCAGCCAGGCGCGGTACGCCGCCGTGCTGGCCGGGCCGCTCGGCATGACGCAGGCGGCCATCCTGGCGCTGCTCGAGCATCCGAGCTCGCCGCAGTACGTGGTGCTCAAGGCGGAGGTCCCGGCGGCCACCGGGTCCCGGATCACCGCCCTGCAGCTGACCGGCATCGCCGAGAAGCCGACGTACTCCCGGATCTACCCGAACGGCGACCTCGCCGCCAACCTGATCGGCTTCACCAACGCCGACCAGGCCGGCGACCTGCTCGGCGAGGCGGGGCTCGAGCAGCAGTACAACCACCTGCTGGCCGGGCGGGACGGCAGCGAGGAAGTCGAGATGGGCCCCACCCAGCAGCCCATCCCGCAGACCGAGCAGATCGTCAGGCCGCCGGTGGCCGCCAGCAGCCTGCGGCTGACCATCCAGGCCGACATCCAGTGGTACGCCGAGCAGCAGTGCGCCGCCGAGGTCGCGCTGGCGAAGGCCAGGAACTGCTCGGTCGTGGTCATGCAGCCGCGCACCGGGCGCATCCTGGCGCTCGCGCAGTACCCCACGTACAGCCCGTCCGACCCGTCCAGCGTGGCCGCGACCACCGACATACCGGTGCAGAACGTGTTCCAGCCGGGCAGCACCGCGAAGGCCATCACCGTGGCCGCCGCGCTCGAGCACGGTGGCCAGACGCCGATGAGCACCTACACCGTCCCGGACCAGATCGTGATGGACGGGTTCTCCTTCCACGATGGGGAAACGCACCCCGCGGCGCGGTACACGGTCGCCGGCATCCTCGCCAACTCGCTCAACGACGGCATGGTGCAGCTGGTCCAGCACGTCAGCCCGCAGATCCAGTACCAGTACCTGCGGGCGTTCGGGCTCGGCCAGCCCAGCGGCCTGAACCTGCCCGGCGAGAGCGCGGGCATCCTGCCGCCGCCCGCCGACTGGTACGGCGACACCCGCTACACCCTCTCGTTCGGCCAGGGGGTGGCCGTCACCGCGGTGCAGATGGCCAGCGTCTATGCCACGATCGCCAACGGCGGGGTCCGGGTCCAGCCCTCCATCGTCGCGGGCACGGTCAACGGCAGCGGGACCTTCACGCCCGCGCCCGCGCCGAAGCAGACCCGGGTGATCCAGCCGAAGACCGCGAGCGAGCTGATGGCGATCCTGCAGCAGGTGCCGATGGTCGACGCCGCGGGCGGCGAGCCGTGGGGGGTGATCCCCGGCTACTCGGTCGCGTCCAAGACCGGCACCGCCCAGGTGGCGGCGCCGGGCAAGAGCTGCCTGTGTGAGTACGGGTCGAGCTACATCGGCATCATGCCGGCCACCGATCCGCAGCTCGTGGTGGCCGTGAACGTGCAGGACCCGACCCGGGGCGGCTACTTCGGCGACGAGGTGGCGGGCCCGGTGTTCTACCACGTGGCGAAGTTCGCGCTGCAGACGATGCGGATCCCGCCCGATGGCGGGATGCGTCCCCATGTCAGGCTCATGGGACCGTGAGCAGTCACGGCGCGATGCGCTCACGGCTACAGGAACAGAGGTAATCTCGGCCCGTGCCAGCGGATCTGCGCCCACGACGCGTCCCCTTGCGCCCGCTCGCGGGACTCGCGGTGCTGCTCGGGGTGAGGACGGCCGGCCGGGACGCGCCCGGCCCGCTGACCATCGCGAGCGGGAAGCGCGGCGTCTCCGGGATCACCCACGACTCACGCCGGGTGCACCCTGGCGACCTGTACGCGGCGCTGCCGGGCCGCACCCACCACGGCGCGCGGTTCTGCGCGCAGGCCGCCGCCGCGGGCGCCGCGGCGGTTCTCACCGATCCCGGGGGCAAGGAACTGGCGATCCGGTCCGGCCTGCCGGTGTTCGTGGTCGGCGACCCGCGGGCGCGGCTCGGCGAGGTCGCCGCCTGGATCTACGGCCACCCCTCCGGGAAGCTGACCCTGATCGGGGTGACCGGGACCAGCGGCAAGACAACCACGACGTACCTGCTGGAATCCGGGCTGCGGGCGGCCGGGCACCTCACCGGCCTGATCGGGGGCGTGCAGACCAGGATCGGCGACCTGGCCGCCGACAGCGGGCTGACCACCCCGGAGGCCACCGACGTGCAGGCGCTGCTGGCCGCCATGGCGGAGCAGGGAGTGACAGCGGCGGCCATGGAAGTGTCCAGTCACGCCCTGGCCCTCGGCCGGGTGGCAGGCACGTCCTACGACGTGGCCCTGTTCACCAACCTCTCCCAGGACCACCTGGACTTCCACGAGACGATCGACGCCTACTTCGCGGCCAAGGCCGCGCTGTTCACCCCGCAGTACACGAGGGCCGGGGTGGTCAACCTCGACGACGCCCACGGGCGGCGGCTGGCCGCCGCCCCGCAGATCCCGATCACGACCTACTCGGCGGCCGGGAACCCCGACGCCGACTGGCGCGCGGCCGACGTGCGCGGCGGGGCGGACGGCAGCGCGTTCCGGGTCGTCGGCCCGGGCGGCGTCGAGGCCGACGGGTCGGTCGCGCTGCCCGGGCCGTTCAACGTCGCCAACGCCCTCGGCGCCATCGTGGCGCTGGTCGAGTCGGGCATCGGGATCGCGACCGCGGTCCGCGGCGTCGCCGCGTGCCCGGGCGTGCCCGGGCGGCTAGAGCGGGTCGAGAGGGGGCAGGACTTCACCGTGTTCGTGGACTACTCGCACAAGCCCGGCGCCGTGCAGGCCGTGCTCGACGCCCTGCGGCCGGTGACGCTGGGCAACCTGACGATCGTCCTGGGCTGCGGCGGTGACCGCGACCGGGCCAAGCGCCCGCTGATGGGGGCCGCGGCGGCCGGGCTGGCCGATGTAGCCGTCCTCACCAGCGACAACCCGAGGTCGGAGGACCCGCTCGCGATCCTCGCCGAGATGCTCACCGGCGCGCTGACGGTCCCGGCGGCCAGCCGCGCGCACGTGATCATCGAGCCGGACCGGGCCGCCGCGATCGAAGTCGCCGTCGGCCGCGCGGCCAAGGGGGACGTGGTCCTGGTGGCGGGCAAGGGACACGAGCGGGGCCAGTACGCGGGCGCGGAGGTGATCCCGTTCGACGACCGCGAGGTCGCCGCCGAGGCGATCGCGCGTCGCCTGCGGGCCGGGAGGGCGGACGGCGCGCCCGGGCCGGCCGGGCCCGATCCGGGGGATGAGCTGTGATCCCGCTGTCCGTCGCCCAGATCGCCGGGATCACCGGCGCCCGCGCCGACCTCGTCGCCGACCCGGCCGCGCTGGTCACCGGGCCCGTCGTAATCGACTCCCGGGAGGCCGGGCCGGGCAGCCTGTTCGCCGCGCTGCCCGGCACCCGCGCCGACGGGCACGACTACGCGGCCGGGGCGCTGGCGGCCGGCGCGACCGCCGTGCTGGCCACCCGGCCGGTCGGCGGGCCCGCGCTGATCGTCCCCGGCGTGCCCGGGGCCCTGGCCGCCCTGGCCCGGGCCGTGGTGGACCGGCTGCCCGGGCTGACCATCGTCGCGATCACCGGATCCGCGGGCAAGACCACCGCCAAGGACCTGGCCGCCCAGCTGATCGAGTCGCTGGGCCCGACGGTGTCGCCGCAGAACTCCTACAACAACGAGATCGGTCACCCGCTCACCGTGCTGCGGGTCACCGGCGAGACCAGCTACCTGGTGGCCGAGATGTCCGCGCGCGGGCCCGGGCACATCGCCGCGCTGTGCCGGATCTCGCCGCCGCGGCTCGGCGCCGTGCTCTGCGTCGGGCACGCGCACGCCGGCGTGTTCGGCAGCATCGACGAGGTCGCCCTGGCCAAGGGCGAGCTGCCCGCGGCGCTGCCCGCCCGCGGCGTGGCCGTGCTCAACGCCGACGACCCGCGGGTGCTGGCCATGGCGGGCCGCACCGCGGCCCGGGTGGTGACCTTCGGCCGGTCGCCCGGCGCGGACGTCCGCGCGGCCGGCGTCGTCCTCGACGAGGCGGGCCGGCCCTGCTTCACGCTGGCCACGGAGGCGGGCTCGGCCCCGGTCCGGCTGCGGCTGCACGGCGAGCACAACGTCAGCAACGCCCTGGCCGCCGCCGCGCTGGCCGGACAGCTCGGCATGGACCTGGCCGCAGTGGCCGCCGGGCTGTCGGCCGCCACCGCCCGCAGCCGGTGGCGGATGGAAGTGACCCGGCGGCCGGACGGGGTGACGATCGTCAACGACGCCTACAACGCCAACCCGGAGGCGCTCGCCGCGGCGCTGTCCGCCGTGGCCGCGATGGCCCGCGGCGGGCGCGGGCGGGCGCTCGCGGTGCTGGGCTACATGACCGAGCTGGGCACGCAGGCGGAGGAGCTGCACGAGCAGGCGGGCCGCCAGGCCGCGCAGGCCGGCCTGGCCGGGCTGATCGTGGTCGGCGACGAGGCCGCGCCGATGCTGGCCGGGGCCAAGGCCGACCCGTCCTGGCGGGGCGAGCTGCTGCAGGTGCCCGACGCGGCGGCGGCCGCGGCCGCCGCCGAGCGGCTGGCCCGGCCGGGCGACGTGGTGCTGGTCAAGGCGTCGCGGGCGGTTAACCTGCAGACCGTGGCGCTGGCACTAACGGGGGAGCGGCCGCTGTGAAGACCATCCTCGTCTCGGCCGCCGTCGCGATGGTGCTGGCGCTGTTCGGCACCCCGCTCGCGATGAGGGCGTTCAGCAGGCGCGGCTACGGCCAGGAGATCCGCCAGGACGGCCCGTCCTCGCACCTGACCAAGCGCGGCACGCCGACGATGGGCGGGGCGGTGATCGTGGTCGCCACGCTGATCGGGTACATCACCGGGCACTGGGTGACCAAGGACCCGATGACGATGTCGGGCCTGCTCGTGCTGGCCCTGATGACCGGCCTGGGCGCGGTGGGCTTCATCGACGACTTCATCAAGATCTACAAGCAGCGCAGCCTGGGCCTGCGCAGCGGGGCCAAGCTGGCCGGCCAGGCGGTGGTCGGCGCGGTGTTCGCCGTGGAGGTGCTGCGCCACCCGGACAGGATCGATCTCACCCCGGCCGACGCGCACATCTCGTTCCTGCATGACATCGGCCCGGCCATCGGGGTGCTGCCGTTCGTGCTGTGGATCGTGCTGATGATCGCCGGCTGGTCGAACGCGGTGAACCTGACCGACGGACTCGACGGGCTCGCCACCGGCGCCGCGATCCTGGTGCTGGCCGCGTACGTGCTGATCGGGATCTGGGAGGAGAAGAACAGCTGCGCGAACTTCCTCGCCCCGCAGTGCTACCCGGTGCGGGACCCGCTGGACCTGGCGGTGGTCGCCGGGACGGTGCTCGGCGCCTGCTTCGGGTTCCTGTGGTGGAACGCGCCGCCGGCCAAGATCTTCATGGGCGACACCGGCTCGCTGGCGCTCGGCGGCGTGCTCGCCGGGCTGGCCGTGTGCACGAAGACGCAGCTGCTGCTGGTGATACTGGGCGGCCTGTTCGTGATCATCATCATGTCGGTGATCCTCCAGGTCGGCTCGTACAAGATGACCGGGCGCCGGGTTTTCCGCATGGCCCCGCTGCAGCATCACTTCGAGCTGCTCGGCTGGGCCGAGACCACGATCGTGGTCAGGTTCTGGCTGATCGCCGGGCTGTTCATCGCGGCTGGCCTGGGCCTGTTCTACGTGGCCTGGCTGCCGGGGTAGGCGGTGCGGGCCCAGGATGAGGCGGGCCCCCGGCTGGCGGGCCTGGAGGACCTTCCCGGCCGCCTGGCCGGGCTGCGGGTGTGCGTCAACGGGCTCGGCGTCTCCGGCCCGCCGGTCGCCCGCGCCCTCGCGGCCCGCGGCGCGCTGGTCACGGCCGTCGACGCGCGCGACGACGAGGCCAACCGCGGGGTCGCCGCCGGCCTGGCCGCCCTCGGCGTCACCGTCACGCTGAGCCCGGTCCCGGAGCTGCCGGCCGGGACCGAGCTCGTGATCACCACGCCCGGCTGGCGGCCGGGCACCCCGCTGCTCGCCGCGGCCGCGGCGGCGGGCATCCCGGTGACCGGGGACGTGGAGCTGGCCTGGCAGCTGCGCCCCGCCGGGCAGCAATGGCTGGCGGTGACGGGCACCAACGGCAAGACCACCACCGTGCGGATGCTCGCGGCCATGCTCGGCGCGGCCTCCTGCCGCAGCATCGCCGCCGGCAACGTGGGGCTGTCGGTGGTGGAGGCCGTCACCGCGCCCGAGCCCTATCCGGTCATCGCCGTCGAGCTGTCCAGCTTCCAGCTGTACTGGAGCCGGTCGGTGCGGCCGCTCGCCGCGGCCGTGCTGAACGTCGCCGCGCACCATCTCGACTGGCACGGCGACATCGAGGCGTACGCGCGGGCCAAGGGGCGCATCTACGCGCCGGGCACGGTGGCCGTGTGCAACGCCGACGACGTGCGCTCGCGGGAGCTGGCCGCCGCGGCGGCGGGCCCGGCGCGGGTGGTGGCCTTCCGGCTCGGCGCCCCCGGCCCCGGGGAGCTCGGCGTGGCCGGCGACGTCCTGCTCGACCGGGCGTTCGGGGACCCGGCCGGGGAGGTCCTGGCCGGGGTCGCCGACGTCCGGCCGGCCGGCCCGCACAACGTGGCCGACGCGCTGGCCGCCGCGGCCCTGGCCCGGGCCTACGGCGCGCCCCCGGCGGCGGCCGCGGCCGGGCTGGCCGCGTTCCGGCCTGACCCGCACCGGATGAGCCTGGTCGCCTCGGTCGGCGGGGTGGACTACGTCGACGACTCCAAGGCCAGCAACCCGCACGCCGCGGCGGCGGCCCTGGCGTCCTACCCGTCGGTGGTGTGGATCGCCGGCGGCCTGTTCCGCGGCGCCGGCGCGGACATCGACCGGCTGGTGGGCAGCGTCGCGCCGCGGCTGCGCGGCGTGGTGCTGCTCGGCGCCGACCGGGAGGTGATCCGGCGGTCATTGGCGCGACACGCGCCGGATGTCCCGGTCGTGGAGGCCGTCCGCACGGACACTGGAGCCATGGATCTCGTGGTGGCCGAGGCGGCCCGGCTGGCCGTGCCCGGCGACACCGTGCTGCTGGCGCCAGCCGCGCAGTCGTTCGACATGTTCCGCGACTACCCGGCGCGCGGTGACGCGTTCGCCGCGGCGGTGGGCCGCCTGGCGGAGCCGCGGTGAGCGCCCCGGCGACCGTCGCCTCGCCCGGCCGGCTGCCGCGGGACGACGGGCCCCCGGCGGCGCCGCGCGGCGGCCGGATGCGCGCGGCCGGCCGGCTGCTCGACCGCCCGCTCACGTCCTACTACCTGGTGCTCGGCATCACGATGCTGCTGCTCGCGCTCGGCCTGGTCATGGTGCTGTCTACCTCGTCGGCGCTGGCGATCGCCCAGGGCGGCCCGCCGTACGCGGGATTCCAGAAGCAGCTGCTCGGGGTCGTGGTCGGGCTGCCGCTGATGTGGATCGCCGCGCGGTCGTCCCCGACGCTGTTCCGGGCCGCCGCGTACCCGATGGTGGCGGCGTCCGTGCTGGGTCTGCTGCTGGTCCTGGTCATGGGCCAGACGGTGGACGGCGGCGAGCGGTGGATCATGATCATGGGCTTCCAGGTCCAGCCGTCGGAGTTCGCCAAGCTCGCGTTCGTGCTCTGGGGGGCCGACCTGCTGGCCCGCAAGGAGAAGGCGGGTCAGCTCCGCGAGTGGCGGCACCTGCTGATCCCGCTGCTGCCGGGGGCCGCGATCTTCAGCATGCTGGTGATGCTGGGCGACGACTTCGGTACCACGTTCATCCTGCTGGTGATCTTCCTCGCGCTGCTCTGGGTGATCGGCTCGCCGGTCCGGCTGTTCGTGGGCATGCTCGGGCTGATGGGCTTCTCGATGGTCATCCTGATCATCGTGGCCCGCTACCGGATGGCCCGCATCACCGGGTTCTTCGACGCGCAGTCCCAGGCCTCGACCGCCGGCTACCAGACGATCCAGGGCACCACCGCGGTCGGCTCCGGCGGCTGGCTCGGGGTCGGGCTCGGCGCCGGCAAGATGAAGTTCGGCTGGGTGCCCAACGCCACCACCGACTTCATCTTCGCGATCATCGGGGAGGAACTCGGGCTGGTCGGCACGCTCTGCGTGACGTTCCTCTACGGCGGTCTGGCCTACGCCGGGCTGCGGATAGCGCGCCGGGTGCCGGACACCTTCATGCGCCTGGCCGCCGCCGCCGTGACCGGCTGGATCGTGGTCCAGGCGCTGGTCAACATCGGCGCGGTGATCGGGGTGCTGCCGATCACCGGCGTGCCGCTGCCGCTGGTCTCGGCCGGCCTCTCGTCGCTGCTGGTCACCATGGTCGCGCTCGGCATGCTGATGTCGTTCGCGAAACGGGAGCCCGGCGCCGCCCAGGCACTCGCCGCTGCTGGCCCCGGGCCGGCGCTGCGGGTCCTAAGCTGGCTTGGCCTGGCCGGCGCCCGCGGGAGCCGCGGCTGAGCCCCGGCCAGGGCCCTCGGGAAGATGATGGGAGGCGAGGCGGCCGATGACCGTCGTGCCGGAGGCACGCTCATGAGCACCTGCCGGAGGCACGCCCATGAGCACCTGCCGGAGGCACGCCCATGAGCACCTGCCGGAGGCACGCCCATGAGCACCTGCCGGAGGCACGCTCATGAGCACCTGCCGGAGGCACGCCCATGAGCACCTGCCGGAGGCACGCCGGTGAGCACCCTGCCGGAGGCACGCCCATGAGCACCCTGCCGGAGGCACGCCGGTGAGCATCGTCCTCGCCGGCGGCGGCACGGCCGGCCACATCGAGCCCGCGCTAGCCCTGGCCGACGCGCTGCGCCGCTCCGACCCGCGGATCCCGATCACCTGCCTGGGCACCGAGCGCGGCCTGGAGACCCGGCTGGTGCCGCTGCGCGGCTACGACCTCGACCTCATCCCCGCCGTGCCGCTGCCGCGCGCGGTGAACGGGCAGCTGCTGTCGGTGCCAGGGCGGCTCGGCGCCGCGATCGGCGCCGCGGCCACGGCGCTCGACCGGGCCCGGGC
>Ga0335077_10006691_pt1 | contig 14256 bp, 9 predicted proteins | sample Lox_Sample_31_FD_207151 | JGI IMG/M metagenome (GOLD analysis project Ga0335077, IMG submission 207151) | Soil microbial communities from Loxahatchee National Wildlife Refuge, Florida, United States - Lox_Sample_3.1 | ecosystem: Environmental > Terrestrial > Soil > Wetlands | place: USA: Florida...
CCGAGGAAGGCGCCGGTGCCTCCCAGCAGCGCCATGAACACCACCTCGGTGCACGTGCCCAGATCCATCGCGCCCGGCGAGACGAGGCGCTGGAAGCTCGCGAACAGCGCACCCGCGACCGCGGCCAGTGTCGACGCGAAAGTGAAGACGATGAGCTTGGTACCGAACACGTTGTAGCCGAGAAACGCCGCGCGCTCGTCGTTCTCGCGCATGAGCTGCGCGGCATTCCCGAGCGGCGTGCGGGTGAAGCGCCAGGCCAGCCAAAGGCAGAGCAGAACCACCGTAAGCTCGAACCAATAGAAGTGCGGCGCGTGGCCCATGCGCAGGACCATTCCGCCGGGCAGTGTGAGGTCCGGCGGGCTCACGGTCAACCCGTCGTCGCCCCGGGTCACGTCGCGCCACTTGAGCGCGACCGCGAACAGGAACTGACTGAAGGCCAACGTGAGCAGCGAAAAATAGGTTCCGCGCAACCGGACGCAGAAGAACCCGATCAGGAGTCCGGCGCCCGCGCCCACCGCCGCGCCCATCAGCAGAGCCAGCGGCATCGGCACCGCGCCCAGGTGCTTCCAGATGAGGCCTACCGCGTATCCACCGACGCCGAACGTCGCCGCGTAGCCGAAGGACAGAAGCCCCGTGTAACCGAAGAGGAGGTTGAACGAGACGGCGAACAGGCCGAAGTAGAGGATCTCGATCGCCACTCGGAGCCGCAGCGTGTCGAGCACGAGCGGCGCGAAGTAGAGCGCCAGCACGGCGGCGCCGATCAGGCTGGTGCGGCGCATCAACCCTTCTCCCCGAACAGCCCCTGCGGCCGCAGCACCAGCACCGCGGCCATGAGCAGGAACTGAAACACCATGGCGAACGCGGGGAACCACAGGATGCCGAAGGACTGGAGCTCACCGATCATCAGCGAAGCCAGCAGCGCTCCCAGCAGCGAGCCGAAGCCGCCGATGACGATCACCACGAAGGAGTCGGTCAAGATGGCCGCGCCCATGGAAGGATCGGCCTGCAGGAACGGGGCCGCGATCACACCTGCGATGGCAGCCAGCGCCGCGCCGACGCTGAACACCCCGAGGGCGACCAGCTGGGTATTGATGCCCAGCGCGCTGACCATCTCGCCGTCGGCGACCGCCGAGCGAATGATGATGCCCACACGCGAACGCATGAGCACCAGCGCCATGACCAGACAGATGGCCCCCGAGAACGCCAGGATGAAGAGGCGGTACACCGGGTACTGGCTGCCCAGCAGAGGGATCGACCCGGTCAGCAGCGCAGGGGTGGGCACCTGCAGCGTGTAGTTGCCCCAGATCCACCGCACCGCCTCGGCCATCATGAAGAACAGACCGAAGGTCAGCAGCAGCTCATAGGCGTGCCCGAAAGCGTGGATGCGTCGCAGCATCCCACGCTCTACCGCGGCGCCGAGAAGCCCAACCACGATTGGAGCGACCAGCAACGAAAGCCAGAAATTGCCGGTGACGGCCACGGTGGTGTACGCGAGGTAGGCGCCCAGCATGTAGAACGCGGCGTGGGCGATGTTGAGGATGCCCATCATCCCGAACACCAGGGTCAGGCCCGACGACACGAGGAACAGCAGCATGCCGTAAACCATGCCATGCAGGCCCTGCGTCGCGTACACGCTCAGACCGAACACTTGCGGCCCCTCCCCCGATTCTGGCCTGCACGTCTTCTAACGTCCCGGGTAGAGCTTGTCAACCCCGAGCGACGACACCCGGCGCCGCAATCATAGAGGTAAAATCTCGCGCCGCGATGCCGTTAAGGAAGGGCATTCCCGGCATCCCTCTGTCGCAAACACGCGAGGTCTTCGGGCCCGGTAACCTTCGTGGCGCAGGCTGTGCAAACCGGACTCGCTCCGGATCGAGCGCGTATGGAGTCCCCCGAGGGCCCCGGGGGTGCGAGCGCCGCCACCCCGCCAGCCACCGCCGATCATCCCCGCACGCTCGGTTGGGTCGCCACGACAGCATTGGCGATGGGCGGCAGCAACCAGAGCCTGTTTCTGATCGCGGCCCTGTTTGCCGGCCAGGGCGACATCCCGGGCCAGGGCAGTGCGGCGGTTCCGCTGTTGATCGTCGGGCTGCTGCTCGCGTGGGCGGCGGCGCCGGGGTGGACCGAGCTGGTCCTCATGTATCCCAAGCGGGTCGGCGGCATCGCCGCTACCTGCGCGGAGGCGTTTCGCCCCTATAACCCGGTGCTCGCCAACCTCACCGGGGTCTGTTACTGGTGGGGTTGGGTTCCGACCTGCGGCTTGACCGCGATCTTTTCCGCCGCGGCGATCCACGAATGGTATCTCCCCAGCGTGTCCGTGCCGGTCATATCGTGCGCGCTCGTGATGCTCTTTGCGCTGGTCAATCTGTGCGGCGTGAAGTGGGCGGGCCGGCTGGCGATCCCGATCGCGACCGCGTCGGCGACGTTGGCGCTGATCTCCGCGCTGGCTCCGATCGCAGCCGGGCATGTGGATTGGCGGCAGGCCACAACGTTTCATTTGACGATACCGTTCGAAGGCTGGTTCGGCGAGCTGACCGCCATCATGGCCGGCCTCTATCTCATCGGCTTCGCCGCTCCGGCGTTCGAGGCCGCCGCCTGCCACGTGGGCGAAACCATTAGCCCCAACAGGAACGTACCGCGCGCCATGTTCGCGAGCGCCATCATGGCATCGCTGTATTTCATCGTGCTTCCGATGGTGTGGCTGGGCGTGCTGGGTCCGGAACAATTGGGCAAGGACCTGATGCTGGTGCTGGGGCCCACGTTCGCACCGGTGTTCGGCAGCTTCGCAAAAGCGGCTGCGATCTGGTTCATGATGTTCAACATGTTTCACGGCACGCTGCAGCCTCTCGCCGGCGCAGCGCGCACGATGTCACAGCTCGCGGAGGACGGTCTGCTGCCGCGCACGCTGGAGAGAAGGTCGCGTACCGACGTGCCTTGGGTTGCCACCTGCCTCACCGCGGGTATGGCCATCCTGTTTTTGCTGCTCGGCGATCCGATCTGGCTTGTGGCGGCCGCCAACTTCACCTACCTCATCGGCATCTGTCTGCCCAACATCGCAGTCTGGCTGCTGCGCAAGAATCAACCGGAGGCCCGGCGCCCTTACCGCGCGCCGCGTGGAATGATTGTCCTGGGCTTGATCGCCGCGGGCGTCTGGATGATCTCCGCAGTGCTTGGATTCCAGCAATTCGGCATGCAAACCGTGTTGGTCGGCGTAATGTTCGCATACTCGGGCTCAGCGCTGTACGCCTGGCGCAGATTCAGTGACCGCCGGCGCCAGGGCCTGCCGGGTGTCGCGAACACCCTGCATATCAAGCTCACCGGCGCGATGCTGCTCGTGCTCGCATTCGACGGCGCCGGCTATCTGCTTGCCGTGACGAGCCTCCCCGATCAAAGCAGCGCGCTCGTCAGCGTGCTGGAAGACATCTTCGTTGCCGTTGCCATCTTGAGCATCAGCGTCGGTCTCGTGCTTCCCGGCATCCTCGCCCACGCGATGGTGCAGGTGTCGGATGCCGCCACCGGCATGGCCAAGGGCGCAATGGCGAGCTTCTCGAATGCGCTGCTTGCGCTGGGACGCGGTGACCTGGACGCCGCTCACGCGCGCGTGAACGTGGTCCCGGTGACGGTGCATTCGGGCGATGAAGTTGGCGAGATGGCAAGAAGCGTCAACTCGCTCCAGGAGGAGATCGCGGGCGCCGCCACGAGCCTGGATCAGGCGCGCGAAGAGCTGCGCCAGGCGCGCCACGATGCGCTGACCGGGTTGATCACGCGCCGGGAATTCGAACGCCGGCTCGATGCCTCCTTGGTGCGGGCGCGGCGCGATCCCATGCCCTACGCTCTGCTGTATCTGGATCTGGATCACTTCAAGGTGGTCAACGACACCTGCGGCCATGCGGCGGGTGACGAACTCTTGCGGCAGATCACGGGTGTGCTGCGCGCGGCGATTCGCAACCGCGACAGCGTGGCCCGCCTGGGTGGCGATGAATTCGCGATCCTGCTGGAGAACTGTCCCCCGCAACCGGCCGAGCGCATCGCTCAGGATCTGCTGCAAACCGTCCAGGAGTTCAGCTTCGCGTGGGAAGAAAAGGTCTTCAAGATCGGCGTCAGCATCGGTCTGGTCGTCTTTGAAGACGGCAGCATGGGCTTGCTCGAGCTGATGCGCGCCGCCGACGACGCCTGCTATGTCGCGAAGAAGCACGGCCGCAACCGCATTCACCTGTACCAACCGACGGACAGTGAAGTTGCAGCGCGGCAGGGCGAGCTGGATTGGGTGGGACGGCTGCGCCGGGCATTGCACGACAACCGCTTCTGCCTGTACGCGCAAGAGATGGTAGGGGTTTCTCCGGCGCGCAAGGGTGAACGCCATCAGGAGCTCCTGGTGCGCATGATCGACGAAGAGCAACGGGCCGTCGATCCGCTGGTGTTCATCCCGATCGCAGAACGCTATGACTTGATGCCTGCCGTGGACCGGCTGGTCATCTCCATCGCCTTCTCCGAGTTTGCTCGGATCAACGCCCGGGAGGGCCGGTTCGACAAGCACCGATGGGCGATAAATTTATCCGGCGCGTCCTTGAGCGAGGATGATTTTCTGGAATTCGTCCGGGCTCAGTTCGACGCGTTCAGCGTCCCGCACGCGGCGATCTGCTTCGAGATCACGGAGACGGCCGCCATCGCAAACCTCGCCAAGGCCACGCACTTCATTCACGAGCTCAAGGCGCTGGGCTGCGGCTTCTCGCTCGATGATTTCGGCAGCGGCATGTCCTCGTTCGGCTATCTCAAGCATCTGCCGGTCGATCACTTGAAGATCGACGGGGCCTTCGTGCGCGACATCGCGCATGACCCCATCGACCGCGCCATGGTCGAAGCGATCAACAAGGTGGGGCACGTGATGGGTATCACGACCATCGCGGAGTGCGTGGAGGACCCGCAGACGCTTGCGATCCTCGAGGAGATCGGCGTGGACTACGCCCAGGGTTTCGCCATCGCGCGTCCGCACCCCTACATCACGCCAAAGGGGCTCCACCTGCACGCCGTGCCCGATCAGGTCGCGCTGAGGCTCGACCAGAGCCTGGCAGCGCTCGCAGGCGCGGTGAACGGGCAACGGTAGACGGTCTCGATCCTCTGCGTCGTCGAACCGAGTCTTGTGCCGCGCATCGAACGCGGCCGAGTAGCAGTCCGTCAGTCGGTCGCCGGGCGACCACGCCTTCAACCGACCGCGCTTCAGTAGCTCGTCAAAGCGACGCGTAGCTCAGGAATGCCCCAGTGAAATCGGGAGCGAGCGGTCATCGTTCGCAGCCGTAGTAGCTCCCGAATCTGCGCGCTCACCGGAGTCGCAAGCGCCGCGCGCAATGCTCAGCGTCGCGTTCCGCCGACGGGCAAAGTTTCCATGTTCTCAGATGTTTGAGAAATCGCCGCTGCGTTGAGGTCGCGCGACGCAGACACAATGCGCCGATCGGCGCATGCAAGTTGCACGTGAGTCCGCTGATTTATCGCGAAAAGAATGCTCGGGCACGATTCTGGCGAGGGGCGCCGCAAATCGGTCATGCGGATTGACTGAGCACCGCCTGCGCACCGTTGCGCGGCGTAACACCAATGCGTGTCTTTCGGGAGGAGAGGAATCATGAAACGTCATTACGTCTCTGCGCTGCTCTTCATCGCAGCGCTCGCCAGTCTGTGGCCGTTCGTGATCGAGACTGCTTCTCCGCTCAGTACAGCCAAGGATCCGGGCGTTCGAGGCGGGGTGAGCGCCGGTAACCCTCTGCCCGGCCTGACCCCGGGCCAGGCGGCGCTGTTCGCCGCGGCGAAGGCGGAATTCATGGACACCGAGAACGTCCCCGACGGCCTCGGGCCGAGGATGAATCTGGATAGCTGCGTGGGCTGCCACGTGTTCCCCGCTCCAGGAGGAAGCAGTCCGCAGACAAATCCTCAGATCGCGTTTGCGACGAGGCTGGGAGCGGACAACACCATACCGTCGTTCCTCTCGTTGCACGGACCCGTGCGTGAAGCGCGCTTCGTGCAGAACCCGGATGGCACTCCGGATGGGGGCGTGCACTCGCTCTTCACGATTCAGGGTCGAAGCGATGCGCCTGGCTGCACACTGGCGCAGCCTGACTTCGCCACGGCCGTCGGGACCGACAACGTGATCTTCCGCATTCCCACGCCCACGTTCGGGGCGGGTCTGATCGAGCAGATTCCGGACAGCGCCATTGTGGCCAATCAGGCGGCCAATGCCGCCGTCAAGAAATCGCTGGGAATTCGGGGGCGACCCAACATCGTTCTCGCTGGCAATGCGATCACGGGCCAGCCGAACATGAACGGCAACGACGGGACTGCGGCCCGCTTCGGCTGGAAGGCGCAAAACAAGTCTCTTCTCTTGTTCTCGGGCGAAGCCTACAACGTCGAGATGGGGATCACCAACGAGCTGTTTCAGACCGAGCGCGATGAGACTCCCGGTTGCAACACGGTGTCGATACCGAACGACACGGTTGACGGCAACGCGACCACGGCTATCGACGCGACAAGCGCCATCGAGAAGTTCGCGTTCTTTATGCGCTACCTGGCACCGCCGACGCCTTCGCCCAATTTCCCCGGCGGCGCAACGTCCATCAACAGAGGCAAGAGCCTGTTCACCACCATCGGCTGCGCCCAATGTCACACACCGACGCTGACTACCGGTTACTCCACGATCGCGGCGCTAAACAAGCGATCGGCGAACCTGTACTCCGATCTGTTGATCCACGACATGGGTCCCGGGCTTGCTGATGGAATCAGTCAGGGACAAGCCGGGCCCAGCGAGTTCCGCACTGCGCCGCTGTGGGGGCTTGGCCAGCGCATCTTCTTCCTGCACGACGGCCGAACTTCGGACTTGGAGGTCGCGATTCAACAGCACGCCAGCGGAAGCACGAGGAATGGAAATGCCTCCGAGGCGAACGCGGTGGTGTCAAACTTCAATGGCCTGTCGGAGACAGACAAGCAGAACCTGCTCAACTTCCTGCGGTCGCTCTAGAGCAGCGCTGCGCCCTTATATACGACCAGGTATCACGAGTCCGCTACGCCGCCGTCTTCGTGTGTGGCGTGGTAGTAGCGCATGGCCATTCCCCCCGCCTTCTCGATCGAGAAGTCGGGGGCGCGCCTGGCGCATTCGGCTTCGTCCACTTCGACGCCCAGGCCGGGCTTGATCGGCGGTAGGATGTGTCCGTCCACGACCGGTAGCGGATCCTTGAGCAACGCCTGCGCTTCGGGCGCCGACTCCGGGTCGATCATCTCCTGGATCACGAAGTTGGGCGAGGCCAGGTCGATGTGCACACACACTGCGGTGGCCAGCGGGCCGTAGGGGTTGTGCGGCGCCAGGCCGGCGTAGTACGTCTCGGCCATGGTCGCGATCTTGCGCGTCTCGCTGATGCCGCCGGCATGGCAGGGGTCGGGCTGCAGCAGGCTGGCCGCGCCGTGCTCGAGGATCTCGCGGAACCCCCAGCGCAGGAACAGGCGCTCGCCGGTTGCGATCGGCGTGCTGAGCGCCCGCGCGACCGGCGCCATGGCTTTGGGGTTTTCCGATTGCACCGGCTCTTCCAGGAAGAACGGGTTGTACGGCTCGAAGCGCTTGCCGTACTGAATCGCCATCTGCGGCGTCAGGCGGCCGTGCAGGTCGAGCAGGATGTCGACGTCGTCGCCCACCGCCTCGCGGATGGTCTTGAGGAAGGCCTCCGCGTGCTCAAGTTTCTTCGGCCCGTCCAGCACGTTCGTGATCGGCACGGGTACGGTCTTGATCGCGGTCCAGCCGCGCTCGACTTTCGAGCGCGCGCTTTCGACCGCCGCATCGAATCCCGCAGCGCGGTGCCGGCCCGTCGCAGTCGGCCCGGCGAAGTGAGTGTATACGCGCGCTTTGTCGCGCACGCGCCCGCCGAGGAGCTCATACACCGGCACGCCCAAGTCCTTGCCCTTGATGTCCCATAGAGCCTGGTCGATGCCGCTGATGGCCGACAGGCCGATCACGCCCATGCGCCAGAAGCCGCTGCGATACAGGATCTGCCAGCAGTGCTCGATGCGGCGCGGATCCTGGCCGACGATCATCGGCTCCATGTCCTGAACGCAGCCCACGATTGCGCGCGGCTTGCCTTCCAGGGTGGCCTCGCCCCATCCGATCAGGCCGGGCTGGTCGGTCTCGACCTTGACGAAGACGATGATGCGGTGGCCGCCGTCGGCCATGATCGGCGTGATGCGCGTGATCTTCATGAGGGATAGGCGATCGAGTTCACGGAATACGCGGAAGCATAGCACCTCGTCTCCGGTCATCGACTGCGTGCCGGTGGAAGTTTGCGGTGTCTCGGTTCATGACCTATGCTGTGTCAAACTGCCTCTTGTGCGAGAGAGGTGATAGACAGAAGGATCCCTCTCCCCCGGTGGGAGAGGCGACACACGGAGTCCCTCTCCCCTCGCGGGAGAGGGGATTGTTAGTCTTACCTAGGGAGACCGAGATGGCCAGGCGAGAGGTTCTCAAAGCGCTCGGCGCCGGCGCGCTGGCGGCCAGCGGCGCGTGGATGCTCGGGAGCGGCGCCGGCGGGGCGACGCCCGAGCTGCGCTATGTGCCGGAAAAAGGCGCCCAGCTCCGCTTCCTGCGCTGGAAGCGCTTCGTCCAGGGCGACGAGGATCAATGGCTGGCGAACACGCGCAAGTTCACGGAACAGACCGGAGTAGGGATACAGGTCGAGAGCGTGAGCCTGGAAGATCTCCCCTCCAAGGCGGCCATGGCGGCGAATGTGGGCACCGGCCCCGATATCGTCATGGGAAGCTACGGTCAGCCGCAACTGTATCCCGACAAATGTCTGGACCTGACCGAGCTCGCGAACTATCTCGCGGACAAGTACGGCGGGTGGTATGACGCCGTGAAAGCCTACTGCATGAACGACAGGCGCTGGATCGCGCTGGGCATGGGCTTTCCGACAAGCTGCGTGGTCTACCGCGAGAGCATGGTGAAGGCGGCGGGCTTCAACGAGATCCCGCGCGACCTCAACGGGTTCCTGAAACTGTGCCGTGCGTTGAAGGCCCGCGGCACGCCACCGGGTTTCGCGCTCGGCAATGCCATCGGGGACGGCACTACGTGGTGCCATTGGCTCGTCTGGTCACACGGAGGGAAATTGGTCGACGAGAGCGATCGTGTCGCGATCAACTCCAAAGAGACCGTTGCCGCGCTCGAGTATGCCAGGGAGCTGTACCCGACACTCGTCCCAGGCACGCTGTCGTGGCTCGACCCGAGCAACAACAAGGCATTTCTCGCGGGCCAGATCAGCCTCACCTACAACGGCATTTCGATCTACTACGTCGCCAAGACGTCCACCGACCCCGCCCTGCGGGCGATCGCGGCCGACATGCAGCACGCCCACTTCCCGGTCGGCCCCGTCGGGCGCCCGACCGAATTGTCGCCGTTTGCGCCGGCTTGGGTGTTCAACTACACACCGTATCCGAATGCAGCGCGCGAGTATTTGCGCTTCATGCTGGAGCGCGAACAGTACGAGGCATGGCAGAAAGCGTCGCTCGGGTACTTTGCGCAGACACTACGCGCGCACGAGTCCGACCCGATCTGGAACGAAGATCCCAAGTACGCGCCGTTTCGAGACGGACCGGGCATGACGCTGCACCCCGGTTACGCGGGCAAGGAAGGCGTGGCCTCGGCCGGATGTGTGGCCGACTTCATCGTCGTCAACATGGTGGCCGAGGCCGCCACGGGACAGCTGAGCCCGCAGGCGGCCGCTGCGCGGGCAGAGCTGCGAGCACTGCGCTATTACAAGACATAGAGCCGCCCGGTGTTGTGACATAGCAGCATGCGCTGCTCCGACTGACGACGCCTCTCAAATCGTGGTGGCGGATCTCTCAGCCCGACCGTCCGGAGATCTCCCGACGCAGCGCGCTGTATCGCTGTTCAGGCCGCTCCCCGAGCAGCGGATCTTCGCCGCGTTTCGCCTCGCGTTCGACGCTCGTCCAGTCCTCCTTGGAGAGGTGTTCGAGAGCCGCCAAGAACAATCCTTGCTCTTCCGCGTACATATGTCGCCGGAACGTGTCCAGATAGCGTTTCGCCTGCGCTTCGATCGTACTGCGGAGAGTCACGGCCCCGTGCATGACACCCTCGAGTCCACTGGTGAGCTCTCGGCCGCTTCTCAGAATCTCCGAATGTTCGCGCGTGAGCTCTTGGACGCTGCTTACGGCAGCGGGTACCCGTTCGGCAAGCTTCGCGAACACGATATCCTCTCCCGGGTGATGAAACCGGTCCGCGTAGTCGACCATATAGTCGACGACGTCCAGCATCATCTCGTAGTTGGGCGCTTCGCCCTTACGAAACAGCTCGAGCTGCTGCTCCAGCAGGGCCAGCAGGGCGCCAAACGCCCGGTGCTCCGCTCTCCAAACGCTCACCAGCGAACTCATGACGTTTCCTGTTGGGTTGCTCCGAGTCCCTTATCCGCCTTGAATTTGCGGGTTGAGCCACATGTGGACTCGGACTACCACCAGCCCACGGTGGGGCGTTGCTTGCTCGAAACGCGCCCATCGCTATAGAAGAAGACCGATGACCCGCCGATGCCCGCATAGTAGTAATACCACACCAGCTTCCCGTCGATCGTCAGCTCCTTGGTGGGCGGGCCGAGCAGGGCGCTGATCTGTGCCTGCGTCATACCCCTTTCCACGTGGCTCCAGCTCTCCCGAAGGGCAACGATCGAGTCGGCGGCGGGCTTGGCAGCGGTCGCAGGTGCGGACACGGGCGGGGCGACAGGCGCCGGCTGAGGTTCGGGTGCGGCGGGCGCCGGCCCAGCCTGGGGCAGCGCAGAGGGCGCCGGCTCTGTCTTGAGCGTCTTGACCTGCTCCTGCAAGCTCTTCACCTCGCGCCGCAGCTCTTCGACTTCCTTCTGCAGCGATGCTGCGTCGGTCTCCTGCGCGTGCACCCGCGCTGCCGGCATCACCAGCGGCATGAGCATCGCCAACGCGCCAGCGGCGCGGCAGACTTCACGCACCGCTACTCCACGGACCGCGACCACGGGCGGCATTGCGTTACCTCGACGCTGCATAGACGGTGACCGCTTCCATCTGCTCGACGCTCATCTTGTAGGTGACCGCGTGCATCACCGGGGCGTTGCCTCGCAGTTCTGACTTGAAATAGGCCAACTGTTTGACGAGGTATGGCTGGTATTGTCCGCCCAGCCGCGGGATATTGTCCTTGCCTTCGGCATCTGCGCCATGGCACGAAGTGCACGCAGGTACCCCTTCATCCGTCAGCCCCTGCTCATAGATCGCTTTTCCCTTCGCCATGAGTGTCTGATCGCCCGGCACACCGGGCACGGGAGACTGGGCCGCATAATAGGACGCAAGTTGCCTGATGGTTGGGTTGTCCAGCTGAGACGTCATTCCCCACATGTAAGCGATGGCGGTAGGATCGCCGCGCGAGTGATCGCGGAAGGCGATGAGCTGCGCTTCGAGGTAGGCGGGTTGTTGGCCGGCCAACCGCGGGAAAGCAGGCGACAGGCCGTCGCCGCGAGGCCCATGGCAGTTGGTGCAGACCTGCGTTGCCAATTGTGGAGGTTGTGGACCCTGAGTGGAACACCCAGAGGCCACACCCAGCACCAGCGTCAGCCCCAGCCCTCCGCAGACACCGACTTTCATTGTGAGCCTCCCTGCTTGATCAGTCTTCTGAGATGCATCGTTACCGTCTCGTTCCGAGCAGGATTCATCAAAACGCAATCCAGGCGAAGATGTACAGCGTGTTGTTGTCCGAGGCATTCCTGCCAGTGCCATCGTAGTTGCTGCTCGAGCCGTTGAACTTCGTGTACAGCGTGTATTGCAGCGCCAGCTTCACGTTCTGCCATGGCAGGTAGTCCAGCTCGGCTGCCCAGGCGGAAGTATTTGGACTGCCGGTGCTGCTGGCGACAAAGACGGCCGGAGGAGAAGTAAGCCCATAGAGTGCCGTATTCGTATTCCCGGTGGTGGCGGTGTAGCCCAGCGATCCGCCCAATCGGCGCTGGTAGAAATAGCTCGCTCCCACCCTCAAGCTTCTGAGAGTGTTCGAGGGATCCTGCGGTAAGGTGGCATTCAGGGTTTGCTTCTCATAGATATAAATGGCCTCGGCAGACAAGATGTGCTCGTCGCCGAGGTACTGATATTGCGCATCTACCCCCGTATCCCTGTATCGGTCTGTGGGTCCTGATGAGACGTTCAAGCCCGGCGGCGTAACCTGGTCCGAGAATCCGAGAAGACCGACCTCGAACGAATTACGCCCCCATTGCGGCTGCACTGCGAGCCGCCAGTACGGTGAAAGCCCGTGTACGGTGCTGCCGTCGGGGAACGAGGTGCTATTCACGGGCACATTCTGTATCCCGTGCGGCGCAGCCGCATAGCCACCGAGCTCCAGATAGACGAGATTGTTCCAATACCCATAACCCGTCAGACCCGCTACGGTGCCGTTACCTATACTGTCGAGCTGAGTGGCCGCGATCTGCGGTGGGGCAAGGCTGCTGGTCTGTGAGAAGGGGTAGTGCCACGCGGGCGTGCTGTTCCAAGGATCCTGTATCGTCGGCCCGTTGTTGAACGTCACCCCCCAGGTCAGTGGTTTGTCTTGTCCCAGAGTCGCCTGATCGGCGAAGCGGATGTCCGTGTTGTCCCAGCCAAACGAGTCGCTGTTGTTGTCGTACGTGATCTGGATAAACCCGCCCAGGTTCGGTGCGATCCTGCCGGCATAGAACAGGCTGGCCGCTTCGGGAAACTGAACGGTCCCGTTTTGCGACAGGCCACCGTTGGGGTCCGGAAAGGCTGTGTTGAACTTAGTGTAAGAGGCGATGAACTGCACCGACAACGGAGGCAGCCAGTTGAGCAGCAACGTCTCTTTCTTTTCGGCCGTGATCTCCTTGACCTGCGGCAGATTGTCGATGAGATAGCCGTTTAGCTTGAATGCGCGCCCGAATGGCGTCAGCTCCGGAAAAACCGTATGGCATGCTTCGCACGCCAAACCCGTCTGCCTCGCGAAGCTGGGCACAGCGAGAACGTCGTTGGATCCCACCATCAAGACGCATGCGATGACTGCCGCGACGAAGGTGATGCCGGTACCGCTTCGCTGAAGAACTCGCACGGTTTTCTCCTCCCGATCAGTGAGGCGACAAGATCTGCGCTCGCCCAGACGCAGCCCAATCGAATTTGGGTTTATTAAGCGCGCGATCGGCGTGGCGCTACTTGATCTGGGTCAAGTTAAATCGGAAAAGTTGGTGCGCGGGCGGCGCACGAAAAATGCATTTGGGAATACGAAGTAGAGCAAGAATGCGACGCGCTCTCACTGGCGGCGCGATCGACAGGAATCGCGTTCTGGCATCATACGGAGAACTCGTCTCGACGCGGCTTGAAAGCGCGTGCGGCCCGCGGGCAGCGCGGCCTGCGCTTCAGCAACGATTACCCAGGAACGAATACGCGATCGCGGTGCGAGTGACGTGGGCACCAGGACAGGATCAGAGACAGCTCGCGTGGCTTAGCGGTAGACGCCCCGCTTGCCTACCGACTGACCTCCTGTTGCAGAAAGTCCAGGAGCAGCTCACTCACTTTCCCGGGTTGCTCCTGCTGCACCCAGTGTCCAGCCCCGTCCACCAGATGACAGCCCAGCATGCGCGTGCACGCGGTAGTCTGCATTCTCTCGAAGTCGCCCGGCTTCTGGTAGACGCCCCAGTCGCTCTTTCCCGCGATGAAGCACGACGGCACGTCGATCGTGCGGCCGGAGAACGTCTGGAGCTCCGAGACGTACGCGCCGCCCGTCATGCACCGATACCACTGCAGGCCGCCTTGGAACCCATTCCTGCCGTACTCCGCGCTGTACACGCTCAGCTCGTCGTCGGGGAGCCATCTGCACGCTGCGATCTCGGACGCGGACGGCATCTCCGGCGCCACGGTTTCCGCCATCCCCTTGTCCAGGTCCATGATGTAGTACGTGGGCATTTTTGCCAGCTCGCCGGCGGTCCACGATTGGAGCGGGAAGGGCTTGTTCTGCTTCCAGTCGGCACTCTTGTGGTGATAGTAGGCGCGCAGGAAAGCGTGGACCCCCTGCGGACAATTGCGCATGTTGCCGTCGGCCTCCCGTGTCGAGTAATACCACTGGTAGTGTTTGCGCGGGCGCTCCAGCGCCGCCAGTTCGGCATGGATACTGGCACGCGGGGCGCTCGCGCCGGCATCGCTTTGCGGCACCTCATCGGCGGTGTCGAATGGCAGCGCCGGCGGGCCCGCGAACGAGGCGCTCATCAGCAC
>Ga0335077_10006692_pt1 | contig 14253 bp, 15 predicted proteins | sample Lox_Sample_31_FD_207151 | JGI IMG/M metagenome (GOLD analysis project Ga0335077, IMG submission 207151) | Soil microbial communities from Loxahatchee National Wildlife Refuge, Florida, United States - Lox_Sample_3.1 | ecosystem: Environmental > Terrestrial > Soil > Wetlands | place: USA...
CGCAGCGCGCGCTGTTCCTGCCCAAGGCGCGCGCGCTCGCCCGGCGGCTCCATCCCCTGCGCCGCGCGAGCGGCCGCGACGAGGGACCGCCGCGCGTGCTCGAGGTCGGCTCGTTCGTGGGCGGCTTCCTGTGGGCCGCGCGCGAGGTCGGCATCGACGCCGTCGGGCTCGACCCGAGCGCCCAGCTCTCGCGCCTGTGCACGACGCTGGGCCTGCGCGTGCTGCAGACGACGCTCGAGGAGCGCGCCGCGACGGGCTCGCGCGAGCTCTACGACGCCGTCGCCATCTGGAACACGTTCGACCAGCTGCCGCGGCCGCGCGAGGTCCTCGCCGCGGTGCGCCGTGTGATCTGGCCCGGCGGGCTGCTCGTGCTCCGTTTTCCGCACGGCGCCTGCTTCCAGCGGCTCGTCGCGCGGCGCTGGTCCGGGAGGCGCGCGCTCGCGTGGAACAACCTGCTCGGCTTCCCGTACCTGCACGGCTACGGACTGCCCTCGCTCGACCGGCTGATCGAGCCGTTCGGGTTTACACGAATCGGTGTACGGGGCGACGTGCTCGGCCGGCAGGCCGACTCGGGCTACGCGCGCTGGGCCCGGCTCGAAGAGCGCGCCGTGAAGGCCGCCCAGCGCGCGCGCTTCCGAGCCGATCTCGCCCACGCGCCGTGGCTCGACGTGGTGCTGCGCGACGCGCGATGATCGGCGTGTGGAGGTCGTCGAGCTCGAGCTGGCGAAGGGGCGCAGCGCGGGGCCCGTGAGCGGGCTGCTGGCGCGGCCCGCGGGCGCGTTCGCGCTCTACGCGCTGGCACACGGCGCGGGTGCGGACATGCGCCACCGCTTCCTCGAGTCCATGGCGGAAGCGCTCGCGCGCGAAGGCGTGGCGACTCTCCGCTTCAACTTCCCCTACACTGAAAAGCGTCAGCGCCGGCCCGACCCGCAGCCGGTCTTGGAAGCCGTGGTGCGCTCGGTGTGCGAGGACGCGCGCGCACTCGCGCCCGACCTGCCGCTCTTCGCGGGCGGGAAGTCGCTGGGCGGACGCATGAGCTCGAACGCGGCTGCGCGCGCGCCGCTGCCGCGTGCGCGGCATCGTCTTCCTCGGCTTCCCGCTCCACCCGCGCGGCGCGCCCGCGACCGCGCGCGCGCAGCACCTGCACGGCGTCGCGCTGCCGCTCCTGTTCCTGCAGGGGACGCGCGACGAGCTGGCGGAGCTCGGGCTCATGCGTGCGCTGGCGGCCGAGCTCGGCCCGCGCGCGACCCTGCACGAGCTCGAAGGCGCGGACCATTCGTTCGCGGTGCGGAAGTCCGCGGGGCGGAGCGCCGCCGAGATCCACGCCGAGCTGGCGCGCACCATCGCCGGCTGGCTGCGCGCGCTCGCCTAGCCGCGCGCGGCGAGCGCCTCGAACTGCTTCGCGAGCTTCGGCCCCGTGCCCTCGTCCTCGTGCTTGAAGAACACGAACACGTCGCCCCACGCCGGCTCGCGGATGCGCGCCAGCCACTCGTCGAGCTCGCCGGCACCGTACGCGACCTTGCGCAGGCGCAGGTAGCTCCAGTCCGCCGTCGCGACGAACGGCGTCTGCACCGCGCCTTCCTCTGCTTCGGTCTCTGCGATGCACAGCGCGACGTTGCGCTCGCGCAGCGCCGCGAACACCTCGTCGTCGAACCAGCTCGCGTGGCGGAACTCGAACGCGGCGCGCACTTCGCGCGGCAGCCAGGCGAGGAACTCGCGCAGCCGCTCGGCGTCCTTCTTCATGTTCGGCGGCAGCTGGAACAGGAACGGCCCGCGTTTCGCGCCGAGCGCCTCCGACGCCTCCAGCAGGTAGTGCAGCGGCTGCTTCTCCTTCAGCCGCTTCAGGTGCGTGATCTGCCGCGACGCCTTCAGCACGAAGCGGAAGTCCGCGGGCACGCGTGCGGCCCAGTCCTCGAGCACCGACGCGCGCGGCATGCGGTAGAAGGTGTTGTTGATCTCGACCGCGCCGAACTGCCCGCCGTAGAAATCGAGCAGCTTCGCGTCGGCCAGGTCCTTCGGATAGAACGAGCCCTTCCACTCCTTGTACGCGAAGCCGCTCGTGCCCGTGAAGAGGCGCTTCATGCCCGAAGAGCGTTACGATGCGGACCTTCGTTCGCAAACGGGGAGGGGAGTGCCATGATTCGAAGGTTCTTGCTCGGGACCGCGCTGCTGGGGGTCTGCGCTGCGGCGCCGCTCGGCGTCGCGGAAGACGAGAAGCCGAAGGAGCAGCCCGCGGAGATCCAGCTGCCGCCGGTGCCCACGCACTGGAAGGCCGAGAAGCCGGTCGGCACGTCCGCCGGTCCGGTCACGGCCGAGATGCTCTCCGGGTCCGCCGCACCCGCGGACAAGTGGATCCAGTACGGCGGGAACTACCGGAACTTCCGCCACACCCCGCTCAAGAACCTGACACCGGAGAGCGTCAAGAAGCTGTCCGTCGCGTGGGCCTTCCCGACGGGGACGACCGGTCAGTTCGAGGCCTCGCCCGTCGTGTACGGCGGCGTCATGTACGTGACCTCGTCGTACAACCGGCTGTTCGCGCTCGACGCGAAGACCGGCGAGCTGCTCTGGCGCTACGATCACCAGAACGGCGAGAACCTGCGCCTGTGCTGCGGTCCGCCGAACCGCGGCGTCGGCATCTGGGGCGACCTGGTGCTGATGGGTACGCTCGACGCGCACTTGATCGCGTTCGACCGCAAGACGGGAGAGATCGCCTGGAACGTCGAGGTCGCGAAGTACCAGTCGGGCTACAGCCTGACTTCGGCGCCGCTCATGGCCGACGGCATGGCGATCATCGGCGTGGCGGGCGGCGAGTACGGCGTGCGCGGCTTCTTCGACGCCTACGACGCGAAGACGGGCAAGCTCGTGTGGCGCCACTACACGGTGCCGGGCAAGGGTGAGCCGGGCGCCGACAGCTGGGCGGGTGACTCGTACGAGCGCGGCGGCTCGCCGGCGTGGACGTACGGCGCCTACGACCCCGAGACCGACACGCTCTACTGGACCACCGGCAACCCCTCGCCCGACTGGGACGGCGACGGCCGCGTGGGCGACAACCTGTACTCCGATTCCCTGCTCGCGCTCGATCCCAAGACGGGCAACATGAAGTGGTACTTCCAGTTCACGCCCCACGACGTCTGGGACTACGACGGAAACACGCAGCTCTTCCTCGTCGACACCAAGCTCGACGGCAAGCCGCGCAAGCTCATCGTGCAGGCCAACCGCAACGGCTTCTACTACGTGCTCGACCGCACGGACGGGAAGTTCGTGCGCGCCGAGCCCTATCTCGAGCAGGTGAACTGGGCGACGATCGACAAGAACGGCCGGCCCGTGGTGAACCCGGACGCGCTGCCGAAGACCGACGCCACGTTCCGCACGTGCCCGAGCAACCTGGGCGGCATGAACGGCTCGTTCACGGGCGCGCTGAACCCGGACCTCGGGCTCGCGTTCATCCCGTCCTCCGAAGCGTGCCAGGTGTTCACCAAGGGCATCGGCGCGTTCCGCGAGGGCCTGCCGTATCTCGGCGGCCTGCCCGACACGGTCGACGCGACGAAGGGCAAGGCGTACGGGAACCTCGCCGCGATCGACGTGGCGACCGGGAAGGTGAAGTGGCGCTACCGCGACAATCGCCCGATGATGGGCGGCGTGCTCTCGACCGCGGGCGGCGTGGTCATCAGCGGCACGCTCGAGGGCGAGGTGATCGCGCTCGACGCCAGATCGGGCAAGGTCGTGTGGCGCTTCCGCTCGGGCGGCGGCATGCGCAGCCAGCCCATCGCGTACCAGCTCGACGGGCGCACCTACGTGGCGGTGCCGACCGGCAGCTTCTCGACGATGGACTCGTTCGCGGCGGGAGTCACGCGCGTTCCCGAAGGCGGCACGCTCTTCGTCTTCGCGCTCCCCAAGTGAGTCGAGTCACTCTGCTCCTGGCGGCGGCCGTGCTCGGTTGTGCCGGGCCGAAGGCCGCGGTGCAGTCGAGCCCGCCCACGCCGCCGGAGTCGCCCGCGCAGCGCTTCCTGCGCGACCCGGCGGCGATCGAGCGCGGCCGGCAGATCTTCATCGGCACGTGCGGCGCCTACTGCCACTCGACGCACGACGTGGAGCGCGACGCGCCGTCGCTGTTCGACTGCGAGTGGCGCCACGGCGGCACGGACGCGGAGATCTTCAAGTCGATCTCGGAGGGCGTTGCGAACACGCGCATGCCCGCGTGGAAGGACGCGCTGCCCCAGGGCGACGACGACATCTGGCGCGTCATCGCCTACCTGCGCTCGGCCACCACGTGCCGAACGCCGCCCGCAAGTGCACACTGACCGCCGCGCATGCGGATCCGCTTCGTCAACCACGCCTCGGTGATCTTCGAGCACGGCGCGACGCGCCTGGTCACCGATCCGTGGCTCTACGGCACGGCGTTCAACGAGGGCTGGGACCTCGTGTGCAAGTCGGCGATCGGCGCGGCCGAGCTCGGCGCGATGACGCACGTGTGGTACTCGCACGAGCACCCGGACCACTTCAGCCCGCGCGTGCTGCAGGACGTGCCGGCCGAGCGGCGCGGCGCCGTGACCGTGCTGTACCGCAAGACGCGCGACGGCAAGGTGATCGGCTTCTGCAAGAAGCTCGGCTTCAAGACGCGCGAGCTCGCGGATGGAGAAGCGGTCGAGCTCGGGCCGGAGTTCCGCGTGACGAGCCAGAGCGTGCCGCTCTTCGACTCGTGGCTGCTCGTCGAAGCGGGCGGCAAGCGCGCGCTCGACCTGAACGACGCGGTCGTGCAGACGCCGGCCGAGCTGCGCCGCCTGGCCGAGTCGCTCGGCGCGCTCGACGTGCTGCTCACGCAGTTCAGCTACGCGGCATGGCGCGGCAACCGCGAGGACGTCGAGCTGCGCCGCGCCGACGCGCGCCGCAAGCTCGACGTGGTGCGCGCGCAGGTGCGCGGCCTCCGGCCGCGCTTCACGATTCCCTTCGCGAGCATGAGCTTCTTCTCGCACGTCGAGAACTCGTTCACGAGCGACTCGATCAACCACCCGTGGGAGGTGCTCGACGCCATCGCGGAGCAGGGCTCGACGCCCGTGCTGCTGTACCCGGGCGACGAGTGGGAGATCGGCGCGCCCCACTCGAACGACTCGGCCACCGAGCGCTACCGGCGCGACTACGCCGAGCTGGGCGCGCGCGAGCTACACCGCGGAGTGTCGGTCCCGTTCGAGAAGCTGGTCGAAGCCGCGGACGTCTACCGCGCCCGCATCCGCGCGGCGAACAGCGGCTGGCTGCTCGAGGCGCTGCGCTGGAACCCCGTGCTGCCGACCCTCCGCCCGCTCGACGTGCACCTGTGGGACCTGGAACGGGACGTGCGCTTCTCGTTCGAGCGCGGGCTCGAGCCGATCCCGAAGCGCGATCCCGGCTACGACCTCGCGATGGGCTCCGACAGCCTGGCCTTCGTGTTCCGCCAGGCCTGGGGCATCGACACGCTGACCGTGAACGGCCGCTTTCGCGCCGACCCGGAAGGCATGAAGCGGCTCGTGCTCAGCTTCGGCGTCGACATGCTCAACAACACGGGGATCGCGCTGGGGCCGGCGTTCCTGTTCGACTTCGCTTCGATCGGTTTCCTGCTGCGCATCCTGTTCCGAAAGCTCGAGAGCCTGCGCTCCGCGCGGCCTGCCGCGGCCGGTGAACGGGCGCCTTGACGCGGGCCCGGCTCGTCGGCGATACACGCTCGATGACCCGCGCGCTCGCCGTCCTCGTGTTGCTCGGACTCGCCGCCGCGGCCCCGCTGGCGCGCGCAGAAGAAGTGCAGCTGCCCAGCCAGAAGGACATCGAGGACGCGCTGCCCGAGGGCGGCACGCTCACGGGCCGGCAGATCTTCGACAAGTTCCTCGACAACCGCATGCGCACCTGCGTGCAGTGGCAGACGGTCGTCTCGCGCGACCCGGGCGGCAACGAGCAGCGCACGCGCTTCTGGGTGCGCTGGAAGGACTACCGCGACAAGAACAAGAACCCCACGGACGGCGTGATCGCCAAGGTGCTCGTGAAGTTCGAAGAGCCCGAGGACATGCTGGACACGGGCTACCTCATGGTGGTGCGCTCCGACCGCTCGAACGACGAGTTCGTGTGGAGCCCGGCCACGCAGCGCGTGCGGCGCATGCAGCTGCGCGGCATCGGCATCATGGGCACCGACTACACGTTCGACGACATCGGCTGGAAGAACATCGAGGACGCCGACTACAAGCGGCTGCCGGACGACGTGATCGACGGCATCCCGTGCTACGTGCTCGAGGTCACGATGAAGCCCTTCGTCACGTCCGAGTACCGCACGATGCGCACGTGGATCGACAAGAAGCACTACATCCCGCTGCGCTCGATCTACCGCGACCTGAAGGGCGTGGACATGCGCGAGATGATCGCCGACTCGACCACCGTGCAGGACTTCGACGGCGCCTGGGTGCCCACCAAGTCCACCATGTACAACCTGCGCGAGAAGACCTCGACCACCATCTACATCGAGGCCCTGGACCCGAACATCCACCTGACCGACCGGCACTTCAGCACGTTCCAGCTGACGCTGCGACGCTGAGCGTCACGCGCTCCAGCGCGGCTGCATTCGGCGCTGCAGGGGAATACGGAAGCGAGTGACGGAGATCGCACTCCACGTCCTGCCCGCGGGCTATCGCGCGCTCTTCGACCGCGTGGCGGCCGCCGCGCGGGCCGACTCGCGCGTGCGCGCGCTCTGGGTGTCGGGCTCGCTCGCGCGCGGTGACGCGGACGCGTACTCCGACCTGGACCTCGTCGCGGCGATCGCCGACGCCGAGTTCGACGCCTTCGCCGCGGGCTGGCGCGAGTGGCTCGCCGCGATCACGCCGACGGTGCTCGCGCGCGAGATCCCGTTCCTGCGCGGCAGCTTCTACTCGCTCACCCCGACGTGCGAGCGCCTCGACGTGGTGATCGAGCGCGCGAGCCGCGTGACGCAGAGCATGTTCCGCACGCGCAAGCTCGTGTTCGACAAGGACGACCTGCATGCGCACGTGCCCCCGCCGGCGCCGCCCGCGGGGCCCGATCGTGCGAAGGTCGAGACGGCGATCGAGGAGCCGCTGCGCTACCTCGCGCTGGTCCCGGCGGTGCTCGGTCGCGGCGAGCTCCTCCTCGCGCAGGAAGGCTTCGGTCACATGCGCCGGCGGCTCTCCGAGCTCTTCCTCGAGCTGAATGCGCCGCTGCCCACGACGGGCGTGAAGCATTGGCGGGACAAGCTCACCGCCGAGCAGTACGCGGTGCTCGAGGCGCTGCCCTGGCCCGCGGCCACGCGCGAGGCGCTGATCGACGCGGACCGGATCTTCGCGCGAGTCTTTCTCGAGCAGGCGCGCCCGATCGCCGAGAGGCTCGGCGTGCGCTGGCCGGAGGAGCTCGAAGCCGCGGTGCGCGCGCACCTCGAGCGCGAGCTCGGGTTGGAGATCTAGAGCTTCGTGCCGTACTGATTCGCGAAGCAGAACTCGTCGAGCTCGCGGCGGCGGAGCTGTTTGGGGAACGGCTTCGCCGAGTAGCCGACGGCGATGAACGCGGCGGTGGCGATGTCCTCGGGCAGGGCGAGCAGCCCACGGATCTTCGGCTCCTCGGCCACGAGCAAGGTCGTGAGCGCCGTGCCCAGGCCCTCGGCGCGGCAGCCGAGCAGGAAGTTCTGCACGGCCGGGTAGATCGACGCGCCCCCCACGACCGAGAGCCGGCCGAGCTCGGTGTCGGTCGCGTAGCAGTCGGCGAGCCGCGCGCACGCGACCACGAGCGCCGGCACCTCGGCCAGATGGTTCGCGAAGTAGTCGGCGTTGCGGATCATCGCGGGCAGGGTGTCCACGCGCACCTGGCCGCGCGTCATCTGGCCGATGTACGCCTGCCAGCGGGGCAGGTAGAGCGCGGCGAGCTTCTGGCGCAGCGCTGCGTCCGTGACGACCACGAAGCGCAGCGGCTGGCGGTTGCCGCCGCTGGGCGCGAAGCGCGCGGCCTCGAGTGCCCGGCGCAATACGTCGCGGGGCACGGGATCGGGCCGGAAGTAGCGGCAAGTTCCGTTCGTAAGGATGGCTTCCCGAAGCTCCATGCGTTCTCCTCGAGTGGCGTACAATCGTACCGCGAAGGGAGGACAACCATGGCACTTCCGCAGGAGATCGCTCCGCTCAACCCGACGATGGTCGACGCCATCATTCGCGCCAACGCCGAGTGGATCCCCATGGACATGGATCCCGAGCGCGCGTTCATCAAGATCCTCTGGACGGGGGCCGAGACCGGCCGCTGGGCCGTGCTGTTCCGCTGGCTCAAGGGCTACGTGGCGCCGCAGCACAAGCACCTCTCCGCCGCGCACACGTTCATCCTGAAGGGCAAGCTCGAGATCCGCGGCGACGTGCTCAACACGGGCGACTACACGTATGAGCAGAACGGCATGATCCACGGCGCGACCACGGCGCTCGAGGACACCGACTACCTGTTCATCTGCGACGGCCCCGTGCTGTTCTTCGACGAGAGCGGCTTCACGTCGTACCTCGGCTGGGAGGAGCTCGTGCGCATGCAGCAGGCGCACGACGCGAAGAAGAAGGTGCGCTCGGCCGCGTAGCCGCGCGTTCGCCAGAGCGAGAGCGCGCGTTCACTCGCGTGCGCCGCGAGGTGCGTGGGGAGCGCGCGCGCGGCACGCGCGTTGCTCGGCTCGAGCCGCGTGCTCGGCGCGCAGGGGCTCTCGGTCTTTGGCGTGGCGATCGGCTGGCTCGGGCCGGCGATACTCGCCGGCTGGCTCGCCGGCGCGTTCGTCACGAGCCGGCTCCTGCCGCGCGTCGGCGTGCCCGCGTCGTACGCGCTCGAGCTCTACCCGGTGGCGCTGCTCGCGGGGACGCTCGGCGCGAAGGGGTGGGCCGTGCTCGAGACCTTCCTCGAGCCCGGCGGCCCGAGCTGGCGCCAGGTGCTCGAGAGCCGCTCCGGCGCGACGTACTACGGCGGGCTCATGCTGGGCGCTGCGGCGGTGTTCGCGAAGATCCTCTGGGACGGGCGGGAGCCGGGCGCGGTCACCTCGGCGGTCGCGCCCGGGCTCGCGCTGGCTCAGGCGTTCGGGCGCGTGGGCTGTCTGCTCGTGGGCGACGACTACGGCGCGCCCACGTCGCTGCCGTGGGGCATCGCGTTCCCGCACGGCCTGCCGCCCACCGACCTGCCCGTGCACCCGACGCAGATCTACGAGTCGCTGTGGGGCGCGGCGATGGCGGTGTTCCTGGGGCGCCGCGTCGCGCCCGGGCGGCTCGTGTTCGCCGAGTATCTCGTGCTGGAGGGCGCGGGACGCTTCGCGGTGGAGTTCCTGCGCACGAACCCGCGCACGCTCGGTGGCTTGAGCACGTCGCAGGCGCTCGCGCTCGTGTGGCTCGCGGCGGGAAGCGCCGTGTTGTGGCGCAGGCGGCGGTCCGCCAAGCGATCGCTCTGTTAGACTCGTCGAGTCACTGGAGATCGGTCACAAATGGCGAGCCGAGTCGGCCAGAGCGGGTCGTGAGACGCGCAGCATGCGTGCGGCACGCCGGCCCGTGCCTTGCTCGCGCCGGATGCGCCGCATGAGACGCCGGGCGATCCGAACGCGCGCTGCGCTCCTGGCGTTCGCGCTCGCGAGCGCCGCGGGCGCGGCGGCCGCGCTCGAGGACCTGGGCGCCGACGCCGTGAAGCTGCGCTGGCACTCGCGCCTGGGCGGGATGCACTTCTCGGCGAAGGTGCACCTGTCGATGGACCTGGGCGGGATCCACGAGGAGCGCGAGCTCCTGGTGTGGCGCACCGACGAGGCGATCGGCGCCGAGCGCGTGATGGTCCGCTTCACGCAGCCCGAGAGCGTGCGCAACGTGGGCGTGCTGTTCCTCGAGCAGCAGGGCCGGCCCAACGACTACTTCCTGTACCAGCCCGACCTGAGGCGCGTGCGGCGCCTGCCCGAGTCGATCGCGAACGACGACGTGTACGGCATCGACCTGGAGTTCCTCGGCTTCGGCGTCGCGCAGTCCGAGCCCACGGAGATCGTCGCCATGGCGCCCGACACGCTCGACGGCCGCGCGGCGTACCGGCTGAAGGAGCGCGCGCTGCGCGAGAACCCGCGCTTCGAGGAGCGCGTCACGTGGGTCGACGCGGCGTCGTTCATCCCGCTCCGCACCGAGCAGTACCGCCACGGCGCGAAGCGGCTCGTCGCGCGGACGACCGAAGTGCGCGAGGTGCACGGCGTGGCGACGCCCGTGCGCATGGAGTTCGAGAACGAGCTCGACAAGCGGCGCGTGTCGCTGCGCGTCGCGGAGGTCGACTACCAGGCCGCGATCCCCGAGGAGTACTTCTCGACGCTGGCGCTCGTGCGCGCGAAGCTGGGCTCGGCGAGCACGGCCGGCGCAGCGGGCGAGCCCGCTGCGCCGCCGGAGAAGTGACTCACCAGGCGTCGACGCAGGGCCGCTTCTTGGCGGTGCGCGGCGGCGGGGGCGGGGCGGAGCGCAGCGCGTTCGCGATCCACGTGCGCGACTCGGCGGGGTCGATCACGTCGTCGATCTCGAAGTGGCTGGCGACGTTCACGGCTTTGCCGATCTGGTACATGCGGTCGACCATCTCTTCGAAGAGCTTCTCGCGCGCGGCGGGATCCGCGACGGCCGCGAGCTCCTTCGAGAAGCCGAGCTTCACGGCGCCCTCGAGGCCCATGCCGCCGAACTCGCCCGTCGGCCACGACACCGTGAAGAGCGGCGACTTGAAGCTGCCGCCCGCCATCGCCTGCGCGCCCAGCCCGTAGCCCTTGCGCAGCACGATCGTGAAGAACGGCACGGTGAGCCCGGCCGCGTTCACGAACATGCGCGAGGCGTGGCGCACGAGCGCGGTCTTCTCGATCTCGGGCCCGACCATGATGCCCGGGCAGTCGCACAGGAACAGGATCGGCAGGTCGAACGCGTCGCACAGCTGCATGAAGCGCGTGGCCTTGTCGGCGCCGTCGCGGTCGATCGCGCCCGCCAGGTGGTTCGGGTTGTTCGCGATCACGCCGAGCGGCCGGCCCTCCACGCGCAGGAACGCGGTGATGATCCCGTGGCCGAAGCCGCGCCGCAGCTCGAGCAGCGAGCCGGTGTCGGCGAGCGTCTCCACGACCTTCCGCACGTCGTAGGCGCGCAGCCGGTTCTCGGGCACCGCGCCGCGCAGCGCGCGTTGGTCGGGGCAGCTCCACTCGGCGAGCGGGCCCTGGAAGTACGACAGGTACTGCTTCGCCACGCGCACGGCCTCGGCTTCGTCGGCCACGGCGAGGTCGACGACACCGTTCTGTGTCTGCACGTCGAGCGGGCCCACCTCTTCCGGGCGCACCACGCCGAGCCCGCCGCCCTCGATCATCGCCGGCCCGCCGATGCCGATGTTCGAGCCTTCGGTCGCGATGATGACGTCGCAGCAGCCGAGCAGCACGGCGTTCCCCGCGAAGCAGCGCCCCGAAGTGATGCCGACGAGCGGTACCCAGCCGGACAGCTCGGCAAACAGGCTGAACGCCAGGCAGTCGAGCCCCGACACGCCCGACTGATCGGTGTCGCCGGGCCGGCCGCCGCCGCCTTCGGTGAGGAACACGATCGGCAGGCGCTGCTTGTGCGCCAGCTCGAACATGCGGTCCTTCTTGCGGTGGTTCTGCTGGCCCTGCGTGCCCGCGAGCACCGTGTAGTCGTACGACATCACGATGCACTGCGAGCGCGCCGATCCGACGAGGGCGCCGTTCACGCTGCCGACGCCCGCGACGAGGCCGTCGGCGGGCGTCCGCGCGATGAGGTCGTCGAGCGCGCGGCGGCGCCGCTGCGCGGCGATGACGAGCGGGCCGTACTCGACGAACGTGCCGGGGTCGACGAGGTCGGCGACGTTCTCGCGCGCCGTGCGCTGGCCGGTCTTGCGCCGGCGCTCGACGGCTTCGGGTCGCCGGGCGTCGAGCCCGATGGCGTGGCGCTCCCGGGCTTCGGCGAGATCGGGCCGGACGCGCTCCAGGTCGACCGGCCCGGCGTCGACGGCTCGCGCGCCGCCGACCTGCGCGGGCTCCAGGTACACCAATGTGTGTCCCTCGTTCACCAGGTCGCCCACCGCCGCCGCGAGCCCGCGCACGATGCCGGCTTCGGGCGCTTCCACCAGGTGCTCGAGCTTCATGGCTTCCAGCACCGCGAGCGCCTGCCCCGCGTGCACCGCGTCGCCGGCGGCGACCTCGAGCGCCACGACCGTGCCCGTGAGTGGCGCGCGCACGGCGCGCGTGCCCGGCGGCGCGCTCACTTCTCGAGCCAGCGGTTGAAGCGGGGCGCGCGCTTCTCGCGGAACGCGCGCACGCCTTCGCGCGCGTCGGGGTGGTGATCGGAGAGCGCGGTCTTCGCCGCGATCTCGTCGCAGGCGAGCTCGAACGTGAGCTGCGCCGCGTTGTACACCGAGCGCTTCAAGAGCCGCATGGCCACCTGCGGGCCCTCCGCGAGCTCGCGCGCGAATTCGAGCGCGCGCGCGAGCAGTCGCTCGTCGGGCACGACCTCGTGCACGAGCCCGAGCGCGAGCGCTTCGCCGGCGGGCACGATGCGCTTGCGCATCAGGAAGTCGAGCGCCCTGGCCACCCCCAGATGCTGCACCAGCAGGTACTGGCCGCCTTCGTCGGGCAGGAGCCCGAAGCGCAGGGTCGCGCTGCCGAGGCGCGCGCTCTCCGCGGCGATGCGGAAGTCGCAGGCCAGCGCCAGCGAGAAGCCCGTCTGGATGGCGATGCCGTTCACCGCCGCGATCGACAGCTTGTCGAGGCTCCGCACGGCCAGGTTCAGCGGCTGCGAGAGCGCGCGCAGGCCCTCGTACGTGCCGATCTCCGTGTCGTGACCGGGCGGGATGGGCGCGGTGAGCCGCTCGCGGCCCGCGCCGTCGCGCGCCTGGCCGCTCATGTCGTCGCCCGCCGAGAAGGCGCGGCCCGAGCCGGTGAATACGACGACGCGCACGGCGTCGTCCATCTGCGCCTGCAGCAGCGCCTCGACGAGGTCGCGCTTCAGCGGCTGCGTCATGCCGTTCAGGCGCGCCGGCTCGTCGAACTGCACGAGCGCGATGCCCGGCGATGGCGCGGTGATCTCGAAGCCGGTGAAGCGGCCGAAGCGCATGGTGCTACGGGTCCAGGCGCGCGCTCGCGTAGCCCGACACGACCTCCTGGCCGTTCTGGTTCGTCGTCGAGACGCGCAGGTCGACGAGCTTCTGGCCGTCTTCGTCGCGCACGGCCTCGACGGTCGCGCGCGCGGTGAGCGTGTCGCCGGGCCAGACCTGCGACACGAAGCGCACGCCGTACTTCGTGAGCCGGCCGTCGCCGACCCAGTTGGTGAGCATGCGCGCCGTGGCGCCCATCGACAGCATGCCGTGCGCGAAGACCGTCGGGTAGCCGGCGACCTTCGTCGCGAACACCTCGTCGGTGTGCACCGGGTTGTAGTCGCCCGATGCGCCGGCGTACATGACGAGCTGGGTGCGCGTCAGGTTGTCGATCACGACCTCTTCGCGCACGTCCCCGACCTCGAGCCTGCTGGCAGAGAGCGCCATCGCCGCCTCCTACTTCTGCTCGATGACGCGCTCGGTCCGCACGCCGACGCCGCGCGCGGTCACCACGAGCTCGCCCCGCTGGTTCCGGTACTCGGTGACCGACTCCGAGAAGTGCAGCTTGCCGCCGCGCCGGCCCTCGCGCTCCCACGCCTTGCCGGGCTTCGTCTCGGCGGTCAGCACGTCGCCCGCGAGGAGCGGGCGGTGGTACTCGAAGTGCTGCTCGGCGTGCAGCCCGCCCGCGGCCGCGCCGGAGGGCCGCTCGGAAGCGCCCCCGGCCGAGCCGCCAGCGGACGGTGGGCGCCGTACGGCGCCCGTCGGCTCCTTGCCCGAGCCGAACCAGGGCTGGCCGATCTTCGGGCGCAGGAAGTAGTCGGGGTCGAACTGCGCGCTCGACTGCGTGAACGTGGGCGGCGCGATGATGCCGCCGACCTCGCTCTTCCTGGCGTAGTCGGCGTCCGCGTAGATCGGATTCGGGTCGTTCACGGCGCGGGCGAACATGAGGATGTGACTCGCCTCGACCGGGAAGCTCTTGATCGCCATGGTTCCCTCCCTTGGAGCCCCCGAATTGTACCCGAGTCGGCCCGGAGCTTGCGCGGGAGCTTGGACGTGCGTGCTCAGGTGCGCCGGGTGCCCGCGGGCGCTTCTCGGCGTCGAGCGGCGCGCCGTTCGGCTCTGGACTTGCGGAGTTCGAGAGAGTGAGCGACTTACTCGAGTCACTGTCTCGTATTCGTGGGGGTTGGACATGCGGAT
>Ga0335077_10006693_pt1 | contig 14252 bp, 14 predicted proteins | sample Lox_Sample_31_FD_207151 | JGI IMG/M metagenome (GOLD analysis project Ga0335077, IMG submission 207151) | Soil microbial communities from Loxahatchee National Wildlife Refuge, Florida, United States - Lox_Sample_3.1 | ecosystem: Environmental > Terrestrial > Soil > Wetlands | place: USA...
TTAAGGGACGCCGCGCCGCAGGAAAGCGGACACAGAGGGCAGAGCGGAGCTCCGGACGAACCGTTTATGCGCGCGCTTCGCAGGGTCCGCCAGCGATACGAAGGCAGATCGATCAGCACCCGTGAACTGATCGACGTTTTCGCCGAGGATCTTCCGCCGGCGCTTCGTTTCGAAGGCAAGAGTTCTCTCGACTGGTTCCTCGATGGATGGGTGAACGGGACATCGCTGCCAAAGCTGGAACTGAAAGCGGTAAAGTTCGCTCCGAAAGGCGCAGGGTTAGTGGTGAGTGGAACGATCCTGCAGAAGGACGCACCCCCAGACCTGGTAACGTCGGTTCCGGTGTATGCCGCCATTGCCGGGCGGCAGCCCGTGCTTCTGGGGCGGGTCTTTGCGGATGGCGAGGAGTCTTCATTCCGATTGACAGCCCCGGCGGGCACGCACAAGATCGTGCTTGATCCGAATGGAACGATTCTGACGAGCCCGAAGTGAGGGTTGCGTGAGGATGCGGCAGAAGTTCCGAAACGGTTCTCCAAACTGGGCGCGATTCCCGAAATAGGCGCGTGGGAAACTCCTGCGCGACGCCTCGAAAGACTCTCCCATCGCCTAAGTTCTGCATTGGCACCGTCTTTTTCGAATCTCCAGAGCAAACGACGTTGGCAGCTCGTGTGCTTGTTGGGAGAACGCGTGTGGGAGTGAGTGGAGCATAGGTAAGGAGAATGTCATGAGCGCGCAAGCGGAGATACTGGAGGGCGGTTGGTGGAATGCAACGAACGAGGAGACGGCAGCCCTTGAGACGATTTTGTTCGTCGAGGACGAAGCGTTTGTGCGAGAGGTGACCTGCGAAGTTTTGCGTTCCGCGGGATATAGAGTGCTCACGGTAAAGAATGCAGCCGAAGCGATACGAGAATTCGATTCCAAACGCGGCGAAGTGGGGCTGCTCCTCACGGACGTGGTTCTGCCGGGAGAGAATGGGCGGGCGCTCGCGAGGAGATTGAGGCAAGCAGATCCAGAGTTGAGGGTCTTGTTTGTAACTGGATATGCCGAGCAAATGGGGTTGAGCGGAACGGGATATGAGGAATGTTTGGCGAAGCCGTTCTCCACGGGAGTGCTGCTGCAGAGAGTGAAGCAAATGATCAACCGCGGGGAACTGCAAGAGGTCGGGGCGTGATCAGGCGCGCCTGCGGTGCTGTGTGGCTTGCAGGATTTGGGTGGGGATTTGAGAAAGCGGAACCACACGAGTAAGGGCACCGATCTCAGCACAGGCACGGGGCATGCCGTAAACGACGCAGGTTGCCTCATCTTGACCGATGGTGAGGCCGCCCTGGCGATGGATGGCCTTCATCCCTTCGGCTCCATCGGACCCCATGCCGGTCAGGATAACTCCCATGGCGAGGTTGCCAAAGGCGCCAGCGACCGACTTCATCAGAACGTCGACCGAGGGAACGTGGAGAGAATTGCCGCGATCACTCTCGAGGCAGACGAGGACTCGAGAATCGGATAGACGATCCACCGTCATGTGCATGCCTGCTGGGGCGATATAGACTACGCCGGGTTCGAGGAGTTCGCGATGAGCGGCTTCGCGCACAGAGAGGGAGCAGAGAGCGTTGAGCCGCTGGGCGAAGGGCGCGGTGAAGCCGGGCGGCATGTGTTGCACGATTAAGAGGGGGACCGAGAGGTCGCGAGGGAGACGAGGCAGAATCTCCTGGAGGGCTTTTGGGCCGCCGGTGGACGACCCCAAGGCGACGAGCGATGGGGTGGTGGCAAAATCGCGAAACTCTAACGACGAGGACTGGGAAGACTTTCGAAGAGAAGAGGTAGGAACACACGGTTTTCGCGATGACGCCGCTGCCCTTACCTTGGCGACGAGATCCTGGCGAATGTGAAGGATGTCGAGCGATGCGGAAGACAGATGTTTGGGGACGTAGTCAAAAGCCCCGGAACCAAGTGCGTCGAAAGTGGTGGCGGCATCTTTCTCTGTTGCAGAACTGACCATGATGACGGGGCGTGGAAATTGCGACATGATTCGGCGCAGAGTCTCAAGGCCATTGAGGCCTGGCATTTCCACGTCGAGAGTGACCACGTCGGGATCGAGAGCAGGAATCTTGTCGAGCGCGTCGGCCCCGCTGCCAGCAGTGCCGACGACTTCGATGCCGGGCTCGGAAGTGATCATCCTGGTGAGAGCGGCGCGCATGAAGGCGCTGTCGTCCACGACGAGCACGCGAACTAGCGGGCGTGTTGTGTCGTTCAAACTCATGTGCGGTAGATTGCGCGGACGAGAGAGTGCACTTCGTCCAAGTAGGAATCCAATTCAAAGGTAAGGCGGGCCCAGTCAAAATCCTTCAGTCCCTGGCACTGCTGCGCTAGGACTTCGAAGCCTGGTTGTTCCAGCAAGTTGACCTGGCGGTTCTCGACATAGCCATAGTTCAGCCCGCTCATGCGGCAGAGCAGGTCGCTCAGTTCCACCAGAGCCACCAATCCTGCGTGGTCCCGCGATTCGCGGGGGGTATGGTGCAGTGCCACTACCTCTTTGAGATCGGGAGCCAATTCCCAGCGGTCGGCCAGCAAACGTCCGCTGTGGCAGTGCGTGAACCCCAAGACGGCCTGCTCGGCTTCATGGAGAGGGATTCCTTGGGTGCGAGCGAACTCGAAAGCCTCGGTGAACTCTTTCGGCAATACCCAAAGGTTGACGATGATGCCGAGATCATGAAGCAGTCCGGCAAGGTAGGCCTTGCCGGGATCGGAGTACGAGATCTGGCGGGCAAAGTGGCGGGCGACGAGCGCGCAGCCGAGAGAGTGCTCCCAGAAGACGACGGGGTCAATGTGGCCGTCGCGGGGCATCATATTCAGCACACCGCACGACATCGCGATGTCACTGACCCGTTGAAAACCGAGTCCCACGATGGCGGCGCGCAGCGAATCGACTTTTTGCCAGCGTCCGAACAATGGGCTGTTCGCCATTTGCAGACACTGCGCCGCCAGGGATTTGTCCTGCGCAATCATTTCCGTGACTTTTTGGACGTCGAGCTGCTCCAGCGGCTGTTGCAGGTAGCGGAGCAGAGGCGCGAGCACTGCCGGAATCGTGGGAATGTGGTGCAGCCCTTCGAGTCGTTTGAGTAGAGTCGCTCGGTTCGCATCCGTGTTCATAGTCCCTGCTTTCCCGCTTGAGCGCGGTCACCTTTTACGTATGCAGTTGCTCCGGGCAAATGGACCAGCCGGAAATCGTCGCTGACTCCATAGAGCGACTCGGAGTGGCCCAGGAAGAGATACCCGTGAGGCAACAGATTGTTGTAGAAGTGCTGGATCACGCGCCGTTTCGAAATCAGATCGAAGTAAATGAGTACGTTGCAGCAGAAAATGACGTCGAGTCCCTTCATGAAGGTCATTCGGGCATCGTCGGAGAGATTGAGGCGGCTGAAGTTGACGGCGGTGCAGGTTGCAGGTTGGACCTGGAGCCGGTCACCTACGGGGAGAAAATATTTCTGGCGGTAGTACGCGGTCAGGTGGCGGGTGCTGTAGTCGCCATAAACCGCGTTCTTAGCATGAGCGAGGGAGCGCTCGTTGAGGTCGGTGGCGAGGATCTCGACATTCCAATCCTTGAGACGGCCGTTCGCTTCTTCGCGCAGGAGCATGCTAAGGGTGTAAGGCTCCTCGCCCGTCGAGCACCCGGCGCTCCAGATGCGCAAGCGCCGCAGCGGGAGTTTCGCTTTGGCCTCCAGGACTTTCGGAAGCACGACTTGTCGAAGGGCGTCGAGCTGAGGCTGATTGCGAAAGAAACAGGTTTCCCCGATCGTGATCTCATTGAGCAGGGCTACAAGTTCGGCCTGCCGCATGGGTTTGATGGTGAGACATTCGAAGTACTCGCGAAGGGTTTGCGTCTTCAGCTCTTTCATGCGCCGGCCACAGCGGTCGAGAAGGAGTCGCAGCTTGTTGTCCGGGTGGAAGATGCCCGCTACCTGGTACACAAGGTCACGGATACGGACGAGTTCGGGATCGGGGGGGCCATCCGGGGTGCAGGTGGCTTGCAGCGACGAAGCGGTTGTCATGCCGGGACCTTTCCGAGAGCGGGAGCGGTGTCTTGCGAAGCTGCGAGCAATCCAGCGGGGTCGAGGACCAAACGAACCCGTCCATCGCCGCTGATGGTGGCGCCGGCGAGGCTCGGACAGCCGTGCAGATAATTTCCCAAGGGCTTGACCACGGTCGATTCCTGGCCCAGCAGTTGGTCCACGAGCAAAGCGGCGCGCTTTTCAGCGACTCCGAGGATGACGACTTTTCGGCCGGTCTCGGCGCCGGAATTCGATGCGCCAGCAGCGAGGCTGGGGGAACTCTGGAAGAGTTGTCCCAGGCGGATAAGAGGCAACGTCTCATCCCGCAGGCACAGGACTTCGCAGCCTTCCACGCGATGGACATTTTGCAGATTGACCTGTGCGGTTTCCGCTACCGAGCGCAGTGGCAGGGCGTAAGTTTCATCGGCCACGCGAACCATGAGGACGGGAAGGATAGCCAGGGTTAACGGAAGCCGGAGGTGCACACTCGTACCGAGGCCAGGACGGCTATCGATTTCAGTCGAGCCGTTGAGCTTTTTCAGATTCGTGCGTACGACATCCATGCCCACGCCGCGCCCGGACAGGTCGCTGGTTTTTTCCGCAGTGCTGAAGCCGGGCAAGAAAATGAAGTCAAGGATTTCCCGCGGGCTGAGCAGACGAAGTTGCTCGGTGGTGATCAATCCTTTTTCAATGGCTTTGCGTCCAATACGCTCGGGGCTGATGCCGGCACCGTCGTCGGAGATGGTTATCACGATCTGGTCGCCTTCCTGGCGTGCTTCGAGACGAATCGTGCCCTGGCGAGGTTTGCCGGCCTGCTCACGCGCGTCAGGGGTTTCGATACCGTGATCGAGCGAATTTCGCACCAGGTGAACCATGGGATCGCCGATGAGCTCGACCATGGTCTTATCCAACTCTGTATCTTCACCACGGATGACCAGCTGTACGTCTTTTTGCAGATTGCGGGCGACGTCGCGTACCAGGCGCGGAAATCTGCGGAAGACCATTTCGATCGGAACCATGCGCGTCTTAAGTCCCGCGCTTTGGAGTTCATCCGTGATGAAGCTGAGGCGCGCGCTGGACTGGCCGAGAGCAGAGCTCAGTTCGTCCACCGCCAGACTTCCCGAGGAACAGTCGCGGCTCAGTTGAGCCAACCGATTTCGTTCGAGCACCAATTCGCCGACCAGGTTGATCAGCTCGTCCAATTTGCGAGCGTCAACGCGCATGGTCTGAGACGAAGACAGGCTGTCGGCAATCTCTTTCTGGCGAGCCAGCGCGTCGCCGACCTGAACCGGGGTGCTGAGACCCTTTTCGACGATCAGGTGTCCCAGCTTGCGCGGCTCGGGAGCAGAGGCCTGCTCGGCCAGCAGCGCATCCAGAGTCGCCGGAGTGATGATCTGATCCTTGACCAGAAGCTCGCCGATGGGTGGAGACACTCGGGGTTTCTGCGCTTCGGCCAGTTCCGCGAGCAAGGCATCGAGCTGATACTGTTTCAGTCCGCCCTGGCGGATGTCCTGCAGCATGTTGCCGAGCTGGTCACGGGCGACGAGAAGAGCGTCCATGCAGGGCCGGTCGAGCTGCGCCTCACCGCGGCGTACGGCGTTCAGCACATCTTCGGCGCGATGACTGAGGCGAACGACGGGGTCGAATCCGAGGAAGCCAGAAGTTCCCTTGATCGTATGCATGGCCCGGAAGATGCGGTTCAGTAGCTCAGCGTCATGAGGCGAGGATTCCAGGGCGACCATGTCCTGGTCCATGCCCTGCAAGAGTTCCTCGGATTCGACCAGAAATTCCTGGATCAGCGCTGGATCTTGAGAGAGGTCGTCGGTCACGTCTTCATTCCTTTTGCGACATGTCTAGGCCAGCGCAGGAGAAACGTTGAGGTCGTCGGCCGCCATAAGACGGTCGACGTCGAGAAGAATCAGCAGCCGATCGTCGAGCTTGCCGACGCCGGAGACATACTCCTGCTTGACCTTTCCCAGGTGGGGCGGCGGCTCGACGGTTCCGGCAGGAATGCGGAGCACCTCCGAAACCGAATCCACAATGAGGCCGAGTACTGTACCTTTGATCTCGACGACAACGATTCGGTTTTGCTTGTCGGGAGGAGCCGGCTCCAGCCCAAACCGCTTCCGCAGCGCGATCACAGGGATGATTTTTCCCCGCAGATTCATGACTCCATCCAACGACTCGGGTGAGTTCGGAACACGAGTGAGGTGTTGCAGGCGGATGATCTCCTGCACGCACAGAATGTCGAGGCCGAACTCTTCTCCTCCAACGTGGAAGCCGACGAGTTGCAGAAGTGCGCCGCTCGATGGGCCTGCATCGTGAAGGGATCTGCGTCCGGGGGGATTTGGGTTTGCGTCTGCCTTCGTTTGCATGCGGATCCTCCTGATGGCCGCAGGCTAGTTAGCCGCCACGGCGAAAGCTTTTCCAGCTGCACTGGTGTCTTGTTCCCGATGGGGTGGCGATTGCGCCAGGCGGTTGGAGGCAAGGCTGTGACTTCCGTCCAGGTTGAAGCTGCTGACCATCTTTTGCAGGTCGAGGGCAAGTCCGGAGAGATCCTGGCAGGCTTTGGCGGATTGCTGCGCTCCGATGGCCGACTCGCTCACCAGCCGCGTAATCTGCTCGACGTTCTGGTTGACCTGCTCGGTAGCCGATGACTGTTCGGTGGCGGCCGTCGCAATGTGGGTGATCATCTCGCCGACCTGCTCTGACATTTGAATGATGTGCTTGAGGGAGTCGCCGGCCCGGGCGGTGGTCTGCACTCCCGCCTGCACCTGCTCGGTACCGTCGTGCATCGCCGCCACCGCGGTTCTGGTTTCGCTCTGGATGCTCTGCACCATCTGCGCCACTTCTTTGGTGGCGGAAGTGGTGCGCTCGGCGAGCTTTCGGACTTCGTCGGCAACGACCGCGAAACCGCGTCCCTGCTCCCCGGCTCGGGCGGCTTCAATGGCGGCATTGAGGGCAAGAAGATTGGTCTGATCGGCAATGTCGTCAATGACGCCGATGATGCGTCCGATCTGGTCGGAACTCTTGCCGAGTTCTTCCACTTTCTGCGCAGTGGCACTGACCGACTCGGCGATGGCCCGCATTTTGGCCAGAGACTCTTCGACAATCGTTCCACCTTCGCGAGCTGTTTCGGCCGCCTGGTGGGAAGCTTGCGCCGCACGGTTTGAGTTCTCGGACACTTCGTGCACCGTGGCGGACATTTGCTGCATGGCGACGGCCACCTGCGCGGCTTGCCCCTTCTCGGTTTCCGCACCCTGAGCTTGCTGCGTCGCAGACGAAGAGATTTCCTCGCTGGCGCTGGCCAAATGTTCGGCAGTCCGGGCGATCGACTGGATCAGGTTGCGCAAACTATTCTTCATGCTATTGAGACCGGTGCTGGCGCGACCGAGTTCATCTTGCGACGTGACGCTGAGATCGCCGACCGAGAGGTTGTTGTTGGCGACCTCGTCGATGACCGAAATCATGCTCGAGATGCTTCGAGTCAGGGACCTAGGCACAAAAGTGGCCACGGCCACTCCGCAGATGAGACCCACCGAGGCAAAGACGGCGAGCAATATGCGGGTCATCGCTTCGGCTTTGTGCTGCTCGTCGAGGGCGGTGGTGCGATTGTCTTCCTGGCGCCGAACCAGAGCCTCCAGTGCGGCGTTGACCGTCTGACGAATCTGGTTGGCTTCCGGACTCACGCAAAGTGAACTCGCCTCCTTCGTCTTTCCCGCTTTTTGTAGTTGAATCTCGCGATCCAGCAGACGGTTGTATTCGTCGCTCGCTTGCATCACGTTGGCGAAGAGTTTTCGGCCCGTTTCCGTCTTCAACATGGAGGGGACTTTCTCGGCAGCGTCCTGAAACGCGCGTCGGCCCGCTTCGAAATCAGAGAGATTGTTGCTGCCAAGCAGGAAACCGCGCGCCCCGGCGCGCTGTTGTTCGATGGCCCCTTGCATCAGCAGGGCCAGCTTTCCTTTTTCCACCGAGAGCTCAAAAGTGTCGGTAGTGGTTGCCAGCTTCGCGACCGACAAATAGCCCACCAGACTGTTGGCGGCCAGAGCCAGAATCAGCACTCCAAAACCCAGCGTCATCTTTGCTCTCAAGCTAGCTTTGCTCATCATGGTGCGCTCCTGATCATTGCGTGCCTGGAGGATCGGGTCTTGCCTCCTTGCGGCGGTCACCTGAAGTTTCATCGGCGGAGGAAGGGCGGACTTTAGCGAGGCGGCCTCTCGAAGGCACTCTCAAGAGAGTGCTGAGACGTGATGCGCTTTTTAGGGGATGACCGGCGACGGCTTTGACCGGGAGGAGTCGGCCATCGCGCCTCTGGTCACGATGTGCTCAGTGAGAATGACCAAGTCGACGCGGCGGTTCTGAGCGCGGCCGGTGGGCGTCTGGTTGCTGGCGATGGGGTGATACTCGGCGTATCCGGCGGCGGACAGCCGCTCAGGAGAAAACCGGTACCGCTGAATGAGCAGACGGACCAATTCGGTGGAACGGGCGGTCGAAAGTTCCCAGTTGGACGCCATCTGAGCGGTGTGGATGGGAACGTTGTCCGTGTGACCTTCAATGCGTATGCGGCAGGTGCGGACCGCCAGGATGGAAGCAATGCGGTCGAGCGCGGGCAGAGCGGAGGCCTTCAATGCGGCCGATCCGCTGTCGAAGAAACCGAATTCGCGCAGACTAATCACCAATCCCTCGGTTTCGCGATGCAAGGCGACGGCATGAAGGGCGATTTCATGCTGCAAGGCCTGCTGCAATTCGGCCTGCAGCGTGGCCAGATTGGCCTCTTCCGATGCCGCGGCAAGGGTGTCTTCCGGAGGGGAGGAGATGCGACCCAGTTCGGCGTTGTGTTTGGCGTTCTCGATGGCCTGAACGGTGCTGAACGGCATCGGCTCATGGATGTCGATCGGAACCTTCGTCGTGGAGTCGGGAAAGACACCGAGTTCCTGGAAGGCGACCTGGATGGCCAGCGCAAGGCGTCCGACCTTGCGTTGGTCCACTTGCGCCGAGGCGTACAGCACTACGAAGAAGGCAAATAATAATGTGATGAAGTCGGCGTAAGAAACCAGCCAGCGCTCATGGTTGGCGTGGCCGCGGTTGCGTTTGCGCCGGCTCATGGCGTGTACTCACGGGCGGAGTCCTCGCCCGACCGGCCAGCCTCGCCGAGGAAACCGAGGAGCTTGGTCTCGAGAATCCGCGGGTTCATGCCTTCGAGGATTGAAGCGACGCCTTCCAGTGTCATTTCGCGGGTGATTTGTTCTTCGCGAATGCGGAGTTTCATCTTGCCGGCCACGGGAAGGTATAAGAGGTTGGCGGACCCGACGCCGTAGATCGTGGCCACAAACGCCACGGCGATTCCTTTGCCCACTTCGTCGATCTTGTCGAGGTGCTGCATCACCTGGATCAGACCGAGAACCGCGCCGATGATGCCGATGGTGGGCGCGAATCCGCCGGCCGACTCGAAGACTTGGGGAACCTGCTCTTCGTACTCGGCCTGGTTGTCGAGCTCCAGTTCCATGATTTTGCGAAGTTCCTCGGGTTCGGTGCCGTCGACCGCCAGCATCAGTGACTTCTTGAGAAAGGGATCGTCAATGTGAGGGAGTTCTGCATCGAGCGACACGATGCCTTCCTTGCGCGCTTTCTGCGCGTATTGAACCAATCGGCGAATCGTCTCCTGGGGGTTCTGCTTGGGGCTGGCGAATACGGAGCCGAAGCGCCGCATGGCATGCATCACGACGGGCAGGGAAAACTGCAGCATGACCGCTCCCAACGTGCCGCCAAACACAATCATGGCAGCGGTGGGCTGCAGGATCTGGCGAAGGTTTCCACCTTCGAGCAGCAGGCCCGCAATAATTCCGCCCAGAGCGAGGATGATCCCGCTGAGACTGGACTTATCCACACTTACCTCTCTGGCTCATGTCCGCCGGATTCCGGCGCCCGCGCAACCAGGGTGTGTGCAGAAGACGGATCCCACGCGAGCGAGAGTCCCTGCAACACCGAACGGCGGAAATCGATGATGCGGGCCATGACGTCGTTCACCTTTTCGAGGACCACAATCTTCTCTCCCGTGATCAGGGTGACCAGCGTGTCGGGCGACTGCTCGATGAACTTGATCAGGTCCGAATTCACCGTCAGGGGCTTGTTGTTGAGACGCGTGAGCTGAATCATCGGGTCCCGGCCTTTCGTCGGTATCGCGCGCGAGGCATACGCGGCTCTAAGGGGAACATCGACGCCCGGAGGCGAGGGTTTAGCGAGTGAACCGCGGGTGAGACGTTACCTTGGGTTACGGCCGGCAGCATCGGAACTGGAACGGTTCACTAAAGCGGAACCGGAAGGTGCCGATGGACAGGAAAGAAATTCGGGGTTCCGCGAGCAGCAGAGAGCAAGAGCTTCGCAGAACATTCCTGAGAGAAGACTCAGGAGAACCGAACAAATTCGACGGAGAAGGAGCCTCACAATGCCCATTGGAATCCTGAACAACATCGCATCCTTATCGGCAGAGAACCAACTGTCGATCACCAACAGTAACCTGCAGAGCACGTTGTACCAGCTGTCATCGGGCTCCCGCATCAACAGCGGAGCCGACGATGCCGCTGGCTTGGCCATCGCCAATGGCTTGCAGGCCAACATTACAGCTCTCTCACAATCGGCGCGCAACGCGAACGATGGTGTGGGCATGCTGCAAGTGGCCGACGGCGCGCTGGCGCAGGTGACGACACTGCTGAACCGCGCCGTTACTCTGGCGACCGAGTCGTCGACGGGTACGGTGTCGGACGCGCAGCGGCAGGCGCTGCAGTCGGAGTTTGCGCAGATCAAGTCGGAAATCGACCGCATTGGCATCAACACGACGTACAACGGATCGCAGGTGTTTGCCGGCGGCAGCACCAATTACAACCAGCTGACCACGGGCATCACCCCGACGAATGCCGCGGGCATGGATCAGGCGGCAGGCATGGCCACGGTGGCGACGGGCAACCTCACGCTGCAAGCGTGGGATGCCACAGCTGGAGCGTATGGCGCGGTACAAACGTTCGATTCCACCACCACCGACGCAAACAACGGTACCGTTGCGGGATTGATTGAGAACATCAACAACTCCGGAACTGGCCTTTTCGCTTCTCTGGACAACACCGGCGCCCTGGTGGTCACGGACTCGCAGAACCGCGGCACGGACGCCACCACCGCACTGGTGGACGGAGGGGCGACGACGCTGCAGATCGGTGCCGACGCGAACGCCGAAGTCTTAACCAATACCAACAACAGCAGCAGCATGAGCATCTACCTGAGCGACTCGACAGTGGCCGGCAGCAGCACGATCGGGGTCAACATGGGCCAGTTCAACAGCAGCAACATGAACGGCATCAGCCTGGCGAACGACAACTTGAGTTCGCAGGGCACCGCCAAGACCGCGTTGACCGATATCAACAACGCGATCGCGCAAGTCGCTGCGCTGCGCGGCCAGTTGGGAGCCAGTGTGAACCGGCTGCAGAGCGCCAGCAACGTCATCAGCAACCAGGTGCAGAACCTCACTTCGGCGGAAAATGGCATCGTGGCCGCTGACATTCCGACCGCGGTTGCAAACATGACCAAATACTCCATCCTGGAACAGACGGGCATTTCCTCTCTGGCCCAGGCCAACCAGCAGCAGCAACTTGTTCTGAAACTGTTGCAATAAGTGAAAGGTCCAAGGAGGCGGGCGACCGCCTCCTTGCGCCATTCCGGAGCTCGCCATGAGCATCAATCCGGTAACAACGCCAGGACCCGCGGCCGGTCCCCCGACCGCAGAGGCGGCGGTTCGCGTCGCTTCATCCTCACCTACTTCGACTTCCTCGGCCCAACCCGAATCGGGAGGGAAGCCCGATGTAGAAATTCGTCCCTCACCACCAACCTCCGAAGCGGCCGAAATGCCGCAAGATGAAGTCCAAGTGCAGCGAGTGGATGGCGCCAGCGGTCCGATCGTGATCAAGTACGTGGATTCGTCAGGACACCTGATCTTGCAAATTCCGAGTGCTCAAGTCCTTGGGCTTGCCCGCGCGGTCGAGCAGGCCCTCGAAGAGCAAGCAGATCGCAGGAATCGTACGAACGAGAGCGGGTCGCGCGCCGAAGGAGGAACTTCCGATGGGTATTAGTCTGAATCCGGCAAGCTTGTTGAGCGGACAGGGACTCGACGTCAGCACGCTGGTCAGCGAGATGCTGAACCAAAAGAGTGGACAACTGACGGAATGGCAAGGCGAGCAGACGACTCTGCAACAGCAGGCGGGATTGTTAAAGTCCATTAATGACGATTTGAGCACTCTGGCGAACGCGGTTTCGGCATTGTCCGATCCCTTGGGAGCGCTAACGGCGCAGTCGGCGACGTCATCGAACACCGCGATTCTGACTGCGACCGCAACCTCATCGGCACCCGCAGGGAGTCACACCGTGGTGGTCAACAATCTGGCGACTCCCGGCCTGATCTACACCGACCCGGTTGCCGGAGGCGCGGATGCATCCATACTGCCGGCCGGCCAGAGCACCGGCGACTTGCAACTGCAGATCGGAGGTTCTGGGGGCACGACGGCGGACATTCAGATTACGGCCGGAAGCAACGATACCCTGACGACTCTGGCGAGCTCGATCAACCAGCAGAGTACGCAGAACAATTGGGGAATCACCGCCTCGGTGGTGACCGACGCGGACGGAGCGCGGCTCACCATCGTGAGCCAGGCGACCGGCCAACCGGGAGCGGTGACCGTTGCCAACAATACCTCCAGCCTGAATTTCAGCGACCCGGTCGGCGGCACCAATGCGTTCGTCACCATCGACGGAACTCCGCACCACTACACCACCAACACGGTCCCGGCGGGAGCCATCTCGGGAGTAACGCTGGACCTGGCGACCGCCGCTCCCAACAGCACGGTGCAGGTCACGGTCGGACCGGACGCGCAAGGAGCGACCAACGCGATCAATGCATTTGTCTCGGCCTACAACCAAGTGATCAACGATATTAATCAACAGTACGCGGTGAATCCGGCCACGGACTCGGAAGGGCCGCTCGGCGCCGACAGCGCCCTGCGTGGACTGCAGTCCAGCTTGATGCAGGATGTGACGTACTCGATCGCGGGCAACAGTGGGCTGGTCAATCTGGCGGCACTGGGCATCAACATGAACGATGACGGCACGCTGACGGTGGGGACCACACCGAGCGGCCAGAGTATGAGCCAGGTGCTGGCGGCGAACCCGGCAGCATTTCAGAACTTCTTCCAGAATGCGACTTCGACTGGATTCGCCAACCAGTTCCACAGCGACCTGCTGAACTTGACGGACCCGACCGTGGGCCTGCTGAACGTGGATCTGGCGCAGAACAAGACGCAGCAGCAGAATCTGGCCGACAGTATCAACAACTTTGAGCTTCAGCTTACGGCGGAGCAAACGCAGTTGACCCAGCAATTGAGCCAGGTGAACGCGTCGCTGCAGTCCTATCCCCTGTTGCTGCAGCAGGTAACCGAGACTCTGGCCACCATGGACTCGAGCAGCAGCAGCAACAGCGGGTCGTCGCATCCGACGCTGACTTCAGGACTCTAACGCATGAATCCCGGGCTTTCCTATCGCGAAGCGGCTGTAGCCGGGGCGAGCCCGGTTCGGCTCGTGATCCTGCTGTACGAGCAAGCGGTCGAAGATCTGCGGCGGGCCCTGGCCGCGCAGGGACGCGGGGACATCGAAGGACGCACTCGCGAGATCGACCACGCCCTCGTTGTTCTAGGACATCTGCAGGCGTCGCTCGATAAGGATCGAGGAGGGCAGGTCGCCCGGAATCTCGAGCGCTTTTACGAACAACTGCGCGCAGGCCTGGTTGAGGCCCAGTTTCAGCAGTCGGTGGCGATGCTGGAACAGCAGATCGCTCATCTCATGCTGGTGCACGAGGCGTGGTGCGAGGTGGAACGGGCCGCCTCGGCGCCGGTCCATGCATCGCCCCCAGCTCAATCCCAAGGAGAGCAGGAACACCGCTCTTCCGGAGAATGGAACGCCTGATGCCTCTACCTGCGGCCGAGCTTGCCCACAGTCTCCATGCAACCAACCTCCGGCTCTGCTTCTGGCTGGATACTCTGTTGCCCGGCTCCGCCTCTCCGGGCTCAAGGCCAGAAATTGCTACTCCTGAGCAAATGGCGGGCTTGTTGTCCGAGTTAATGCGGGCTGGACAGTGGCTGCGCGCTCGGCCCGGAGAAGCGGATGCAACACTCG
>Ga0335077_10006694_pt1 | contig 14248 bp, 11 predicted proteins | sample Lox_Sample_31_FD_207151 | JGI IMG/M metagenome (GOLD analysis project Ga0335077, IMG submission 207151) | Soil microbial communities from Loxahatchee National Wildlife Refuge, Florida, United States - Lox_Sample_3.1 | ecosystem: Environmental > Terrestrial > Soil > Wetlands | place: USA...
ACGAAGGTGTCGAGGCTGTCGAACTCCACTCCCGCCTTGCCGAGCCGAGTGACGGCGGTGGCCAGCTGGGCCCGTGGATGAAAGGCCGCGTGCACCATGGCGCTGTCACCGGCGCGCATCCCATCGAGCAGCTGCTTGACCGTGGCGAGGATCGCCGATTCGTCCGGAGCGCGCTGGGCCTGCACCGTCATGGGCAGGGCACAAGCTGCCGCCACACAAAGCAGACCGATTCGAAGATCAGAGAGCATATGCACTCCAGGAAGGGGCGCGGCGGATACTAGGTGGAGGCGCCATCGCAGGCAACGGGGGCGCGATCTTGCGGCCAGCACTGGCGAGAGCCATCATCGGGGATGCCATTCTCCCTCTTTCGGGACATCTCCCGCGCGTTTGGCGCCACGCTGACTTTCGCCTCGGCGCTCACCGGCCAGGGCGATGCCCGTCGCCCCGTACAGCTCGATGATCTCTACTCCTTCAAGGCGGTGGGCAACCCGCAGGTCTCCCCGGACGGAGCCTGGGTCGCCTACACGGTCGAGGAGACCAACCGCGCGAAGGATGAGATGGTCAGCGATCTCTGGATGACCAGCTGGGACGGCGCCACCACCGTGCGGCTCACCCATACACCCGACGCCAGCGAGCATGCACCCCGTTGGAGCCCGGACAATCGGTACCTCTCCTTTCTCTCGGGCCGCGGGGACCGCGGCCAGGGAGATCAGCTCTGGTTGCTGGATCGCCGGGGTGGTGAGGCAGCTCAGGTCACCCAGATCAAGCCGGGTATCAGCGACTATGCCTGGTCTCCCGACGGGAATCGCCTCGTGTTCGTCATCGAAGACGGGGATTCGGTAGAAACGACGGACGTGGTCGACACCGCGACCCCCGACAGCGCCCAGCCCTGGGTGGGCGCCCACGGCTCGCCGGATTCGGCCGCACGGAAGACGGAGCCTCCCCTAGTCATCGACCGCTACTACTTCAAGGAGGACTACACCGGGTACCTCGGGCGGAAGCACAAGCACCTCTACCTCTTCAGCCTCTCCAATCACACCCTCGAGCAGCTGACCGACGGGCCATTCGACGATCTGGGTCCCGCGTGGTCGCCCGACGGCCAGTACCTGGTCTTCACCAGCAAGCGCGTCGGATCCGACCCCGATCGGCACAACAATTGGGACCTCTACGTCATCCAAGGCGAGCGGGGCGCCGTGCCCCGGCAGTTGACCACGTTCACCGGACCGGACGCCGAGCCGGACTGGGGGGGCGGGCCGGTCTGGAGCAGCGATGGCCGCCAGATCGCATACATCCAGGGTGGTCCTGATTCGCTCATCTATTACGCCGGAACTCGTCTCGCCGTCATTCCGTGGCAATTTCGGGGCGCTCCCTCCCTTCCGACGTCGGACCTCGACCGGAACGCCACCGACCCGACCTACAGTGCCGACGGCAAGTGGATCTACTTCCGCCTCGAGGATGACCGGACCGTCTCCCTGGCCAGGGTCTCGGCCGCGGGGGGTTCGATCGAGCGGGTCATCGGCGGTCGCCGGGTGGTGCAGGGTTACTCGGTAGGTCGGAGCGGCCGAGTGGCGGCGCTGGTCGATTCGGTCGGCCGGCCGCCCGAGGTCTATGCGGTCGAGGGGGAGGCGCTCCGAGCTCTCTCCCACCAGAACGATTCTCTGCTCTCGCTCCTCCGCCTTGCGCCGGTGGAGGAGATCTCCGTGAAGAGTCGCGACGGCACGATCATCAACGGGTTCCTGGTCCGCCCGCTCGATGCCCGTCCCAACCACGCCGCGCCGGCGATCCTCAACATCCATGGCGGTCCCGTCTCGGAGTTCGAGAGCGGCTTTTCGTTCTACTGGCAGCTCCTCGCCGCCAACGGCTACGCCGTCATAGCGATGAATCCGCGGGGAAGTTCGGGCCGGGGAGAGAAGTTCTCGCTGGCCATCTGGGCAGACTGGGGCAACAAAGATGCCCAGGATGTCATTGCCGGAGTCGACTATGCCGTGAAGATCGGGGTCGCGGACTCGACGCGTCTCGGCGTCGGAGGATGGAGTTATGGAGCGATCCTCACCAATTACGTCATTGCCCAGGATGGCCGGTTCAAAGCGGCCACCAGTGGCGCAGGGGCCTCGAACATCCTCGCCGGATACGGCACCGACATGTACGTCCGCGAGTACGAAGCCGAGCTGGGGCTACCCTGGAGGAATACGGCCACATGGCTCCGGCTTTCCTTTCCCTTCCTGCACGCCGACCGGATCCATACGCCTACGCTCTTCCTGGGTGGCGAGTTGGACTTCAACGTCCCCTTGCTCAACTCGGAGCAGATGTATCAGGCGCTCAGGAGCCTTGGCGTGCCAACCCGGCTCGTGATCTACCCCGCGAGCCACCACGGCCTGAGCAGGCCCAGCTACCAGCGCCACCGACTTCGCCAGTACCTGGAATGGTACGGCGCGTATGTCAACGCTCCACGCTAGAGAGCCATGACTCGATCCGCCGTCGAGGTGCTGGGGGCAGTGGGCCTGCCCGCTCCGTTGGCGGACCTCACCCGCCGCCGCTGGGATGTCATCATCGTGGGCGCCGGCCACAACGGCCTGACCTGCGCCTACTATCTGGCGCGAGCCGGAAAGCGGGTGCTGGTCCTGGAGGCACGCACCCGTATTGGAGGCGCGTGCACGCTCGAGGAGACCTGGCCCGGCTATCGGGTCTCGCCCTGTGCGTACGTAGTCGGTCTGCTCCACCCCCGAGTCATCGACGAGCTCGCGCTCCCCAGCAGGGGCTACCGATGGACTCCGGCGACAGGCGGGTTTTTCGTGCCGTTCGAGGATGGCTCCAGCATCCAGCTTTGGGACGACGAGGCCCGCGCGGACGAGGAGCTGCGCCGCTTCAGCCCGCGCGACGTGCAGGGCCGGCATGAGATGCATGGCCTGATGCGGAGGATCTGTGACGCCCTGCGCCCCCCCGACGACCGGGACACCTGGCTGCACCGTGCGCCCACGCGGGAGATCATCGAAGACCGCTTGCGCCACGACCGCGATGCCCTGGGCCTCCTGTACGACTGGTCGATGGCCGATCTGGTCGACAGGTTCCTGACCGATGAGCGGATGCGGATGGTCTACATGGGACAGGGCGTGGTGGGCAGCGCGGCCAGTCCCTTCGATCCGGGCACCGCCTCGATCTACTACCACCACTTCTCGGGGAGGCTGGACGGTGGAGAACCGGGCGGCTGGGGGTACGTCTCGGGCGGCATGGGGATGGTTTCGTTCCTGATCCACGATGCGGCCGCGGAAGCCGGCGCCACGGTGGCCAGCGGCGTCCCGGTGAGTCGCATTCTTCCGGGCGAGGGCGTGGAGCTCGAGGGTGGAGAGCGCATCGCGGCCGACACCGTGGTGTCGAACGCGGACCCGGTCGTGACGTCGCGGCTGCTCGGCGCGGCGGCGGATCCGGAGTGGAAGCGGCGGGTGGATCGGGTCCCGATGCGGAGCGCGACGGTCAAGGTCAATGCCGCGCTCGACGAGCTGCCCGATTTCCTCTCCCGGCCCGGCACCCGGATGCCACATCATCTTGCCACGATCAACACTCCGCTGACCCGGCAGGAATGGCGGGACGGACACGCGTCCGCCATGAACGGGCACCTCCCGGCCCGGGTGTGGACGGAGATCTACCTCCAGACCGCGTACGATCCGACGGTGGCCCCGCCGGGACGGCATGTGATGAGCGTCTTCTCCCAGTACGTGCCCTACACCTTTGCCGACGGCACGTGGGACGAGCACCGCGAGGCGGCGGGGGATCTGGTCATCTCGTCGATTGGCCGGTTCACCCGCAACCTTCCCGGCGTGATCACGGCCCGGGAGGTGCTCGGGCCACCCGACGTCGAGCGCCGGCTGGGGCTTACGGGAGGCCAGATCTTTCAGGGTGAATGCCTCCCCGCCTACATGTGGGAGCATCGGCTCGAATACCGTACTCCGATGCGCGGGGTCTATCTCTGCGGCGCCTGCACCCATCCGGGCGGCAGCGTGATCGGCATCAATGGCCGCAACGCGGCCTACGAGATTCTCGGCTGGCTCGACTAGACCCACTTCCATACCCGGGGCCGCTTGCCCACAGGACCCGCATGCCATCCTCTCATCTGACGTTGGCCCAGGGGCTCTCCCGCATGCCTGGGCCCTATGGCGATCACTATGCCGTTCTGCTCGAGCACGGCACCCTCGAGGTGGGCCTGTACGCGCCGCGGCAGACGGACCCCCAGACCCCACACAGCAGGGATGAGGTCTACGTCGTGATGCGCGGCAGTGGTTGGTTCCGGAACGGAGAGGAGCGAGTCGCCTTCGGTCCGGGTGACGTGCTCTTCGTGCCGGCGCACCGGGAGCACCGATTCGAGCAGTTCACTGAAGACCTGGCCCTCTGGGTCCTCTTCTACGGGCCGGACGGCGGCGAGGTGGGCGGCCCGCTCTAGCCTGTCGCGCCCCCGGGCCCGCCGATAGATTCGCTGCATGAGCCTCGAGCCGACGCTGACGCGCGAGCACTATCTCTCGCCCCAGGCCTTCGCGCTGGAAAAAGAGCGCATCTTCTGCCGGGAGTGGATGTGCGTGGGCCGGGAATCCGAGCTCACCGAAGAAGGCGACTACCTGGTCATTGACCTCGCGGGGGAGAGCCTCCTCCTGGTCCGCTCGGCACAGGGGCTCCATGGGCACTACAACGTGTGCCGGCACCGGGGGTCGCAGCTGATTCCCGTGGCTGCCCCCCTGCCCGGGGAGGCGCGCGCCGATGGCCGCCTGACGGGGCGATTTTCCGGGGGCATTCGCTGTCCCTACCACGCCTGGACCTACCGGCTCGACGGCCAGCTCCGCACCGCCCCCTTTCTGGACGAATCCGCAGGACTCTGCAAGGACGACCTGTCGCTCTTCGCGGTGGGAGTCGAGACATGGGGTGGCTTCCTCTTCGTCAATCTCGACCCCGAGCCGGCGCGCGCGGCCGGTCGCACACTCCAGGCACAGCTCGGCGGTATCCCCGAGCGCGTCCAGCGCTACCCGCTGGGCGAGTTGCGCCCGGCCCGGCGCATCGGTTACGAGGTGGCCGCCAACTGGAAGGTGATTCTCGAGAACTACAACGAGTGCTACCACTGCGGCCCGGTGCACCCCGAGCTTTGCCGGGTGGTTCCGGCCTTCCGGCAGCGAGGTGGAGCGGAGCTCGACTGGGAGCGAGGCGTCCCGCACCGGGAGGGGGCCTGGACCTTCACGATGTCGGGAACGACCACCCGCCGCCCGTTCAGCACCCTGAACGACGACGAGCGGGTGCGCCACAAGGGGGAACTGCTCTACCCGAACTTCATGTGCTCCCTCTCCGCCGATCACGCGGCGTGCTTCACGCTCTGGCCACGCGATGCCGGAGAAACCACCATCCTCTGCGATTTCCTGTTCCACCCGGACGAGATGGCTCGCCCCGACTTCGATCCCTCCGACGCCATCGAGCTCTGGGACATCACCAACCGGCAGGACTGGGCCATCTGCGAGTCGGTGCAGCGTGGCATGGGGAGCCGTGTCTTCAAGCAGGGCCTCTATGCACCCATGGAGAATCTTTCCCTCGACATCCGGCGGTACATTCAGGACCGCCTTCATCCGTGATCGCAGGACCTGGCCATGGCGACTGAGATTGCAACCCTCGCCGGCGGGTGCTTCTGGTGCCTGGAAGCCGCCTTCGAAACCCTCCGTGGAGTCGAGCGGGTCGAGTCGGGCTACGCCGGCGGCTCCGTGCCCAACCCGACCTACGAAGCCGTGTGCGGCGGGTCCACCGGCCACGCCGAGGTGGTGCAGGTTCATTTCGATCCCGCCCAGATCACGTTCCGGGACCTGCTCGACGTCTTCTTCACCATTCATGACCCGACCACTCTCAATCGCCAGGGACCGGACGTCGGCACCCAGTATCGTTCCGCGATCTTCTGGCACTCCGCGGCCCAACGGGATGCCGCCATCCAGAAAATTCGGGAACTGACCGACGCTGGCCTGTACGACCACTCCATTGTGACCGAGGTCACCCCGCTCGACCGGTTCTTCCCCGCGGAGGGGTACCATCAGGGATACTTCCAGCGAAACGCCGCCAAGCCCTACTGCGTGGCGGTCGTCGCGCCCAAGGTTGCGAAGGTCAGATCACAGTATTTCGAAAAGCTCAAGCGCTAAATATCCGGCATGCGCAGGGATTACGACTACATCGCGCTCGGCCTGGGCGGCCTGGGGAGCGCCGCGGCCTATTGGCTGGCCCGAACCGCGGGGCGCGATGTGCTGGGACTGGAGCAGTTCGAGCTGGGGCACCTCCGCGGAGAATCGCAGGACCATTCCCGGATAATCCGACTCTCGTACCACACACCGGCCTATGTACAGCTGGCCAGACGGGCCTACGACTGCTGGGCCACGCTCGAGGCCGACGCGCGCACTCCCTGTGTGCTGCGAACCGGCGGGTTGGACCTGGCGCCCGAGCCGACCCGTATCCCGCTCGACCCGTACGCCGCCAGCATGGAGGCCGAGGGAGTCCCATTCGAGCACCTGACGGCCGAGGAGATCATGCACCGCTGGCCACCGTTCAGGTTGACGGACGACTGCCACGGCCTCTTCCAGCCCGATGCCGGAATCGCGATGGCGGCGGTCGGCACCTTCCAGCACCAGCGTATGGCCCGGGAGTATGGTGCCACCCTGCTGGCGGAGACTCCGGTTTCAGCGGTGCGCAGCGTGGCCGGAGAAGTGGAGGTCATCGCGAATGGGGCTGCGTATCGTTGCAGCCGGCTGGTGATCGCCGCGGGTCCCTGGTCCGCCACGGTGCTGGGCATGCTGGGCCTGCAGCTGCCGCTCGAGGTGACCCAGGAACAGGTCACCTACTACCGGACTCCCAAGCTTCACGATTTCGAGCCCGACCGCTTTCCGGTGTGGATCTGGATGGACGACCCCTGCTTCTACGGGTTCCCGGTCTTCGGAGAGCCGGCGACGAAGATCGCCCAGGACGCGGGCGGACGCGTGGTGACAGCCGATACCCGGACCTTCGACCCGGACCCGGAGAACAGTGCGCGGGTCGAAGCCTGGGCCCGTCGATTCCTGCCCACCGCGCTGGGCCCGGTGCACCTCGTCAAGACCTGCCTCTACACCCTAACCCCAGACCGCGACTTCGTCATCGATCGCGTGCCCGGCCAGCCGCAGATCGCGGTCGCCATCGGCGCGGGGCACGCCTTCAAGTTCGCGTCGGTGATCGGGCGGATCCTGAGCGAGTTGTCGATCGTGGGTACCACGCCGAGCGACCTGACTCCCTTCGCCATCGAGCGGCCGATTCTTCTCGAGACCAACCCGACCCGGTCGTACATGGTATGAAGCCGCATTCCACCCGTGGGGCTCCATTCGAGACGACGGCGGCCTTTCACCCCCTGGCGGTCGCCCTCGTCCTTTCGCTGGTCTACATGGTGCTCTTCGGTGCATTCATCTTCTCCTCCGGCCTACTGGTGTTCGAGCAGGCGGAATCCCTGGAGCACCTGCGGCAGATCGAGCTGGTACGAGGCATCGGGTTCGTCCTCGTGACGGGGCTCCTCTTCTTCTGCCTGGTGCTCTACCTGCTTCGGCGCATCGCCAATCAGGCGCGGCAGACCCTGGCCCAGCAGCAGGCCCTGCTGGAGGGCGAGCACCACGCGATGACGGCGTTGCTGGCCGCCTCGATGGCGCACGACATGGGCAATCTCCTCATGGTGGCGCAGTCGGCGCTCTACACCCTCAAGGTGCATCCGGGCCTCGGACCGGATGGTGAACAGGCGGTCGTGGATCTCTCCGCGGCGCTGGGCGACCTGGGAACGCTGGTTCAGCGACTAATGACCGTGGTCCGCGAGCGGACGCCGGGCCAGCTCGAGCGGGTCGATCTCGCCCAGATCGTGAGGGACGCGGTGCAGGTGGCCCGGGCCCATGAGCGCGTGGAGCACTGCGACCTGCGGACGGTGCTCGAGGAGTGCGCCACGTTCGGCAATCCGGTCACGCTCCAGCGGGCGCTGTTCAACCTGATCCTGAACGCCGCGGAAGCCACCCGCGGCACCGGCCGGATCGAAGTGCGGCTCTCGATGAGCGGGCACTACGCCGCTCTCGAGGTCCACGACGACGGACCTGGCATCTCGCAAGATGCCCGCGCTCGGATCTTCGACGCCTTCTATTCGACCAAGTCCAAGGGCACCGGCCTGGGCCTGCTCTCGGTCGGGGCCTGCGCCGAGGAGCACCACGGCAAGGTGGAAGTGCTCCGCTCACCCCTCGGCGGGGCCTGCTTCCGCCTCAGCATTCCGCTCACCGGCGTTCAGCGGCGCTCGCCTGCCGCGGGCGACGTGGAGGCGGAACCAATGGTTCATACCGCCCCGCCGCGCGGGTAGTGCAAGAATCGGGATCTTGCGACGTCCTCTCCGAAGACCAGCCCGCTCCCGCCCCGCCAGAACCATGCGTCCACTCCCCCTGCGATCCGCCCTCCTCATCGGCCCCCTGTTGATTGCGCCGCTGGCCGTGACTCCCCTGCGGGCCCAGGCATCTCGTCCCTCCGGTACCTGGCGCCTCGACCTCGCGAAATCCGACAGCTTCCCGGCCCGACCCGGGCCACGCGGGGATTCCCTCGGACGCCCGCGAGCGGGCCTGGGTGGCATGGGCGGCGAGGCGGGCGGGCGCGGAGGCATGGAAGGGGGAATGGGTGGCCGCGGCCGCATGGGTGGTGGGCGACGGCTGGGCGGCACTCCCTCCGCGAAGGATCTTGCCCGAATGCGGCAAACCTACGGGCTCCTGCGACATCCGCCGCGCACCATTCGCTTCGACCCGGGTGACAGCACCGTGACGCTGGGTGACGATTCGGGCGCCACGACTACCTGGCGAACCGATGGCACGAAGTATCTCGAAAAGGTCGAGGATGCCGGCGACATCGAGACCAGGATCAGATGGGCGTCCGACGGTCTCGTAATCGAGCGCAAGGTCGACGGCGGGGGACGGATCCGGGAGAACTACGGGCTCGGTCTTGGCGGGAAGCGCCTGATCGTGTTCGTGGAGCTCGACGCGTCGGGGCAGGAGCTTTCGCTCACCCGCCAGTATCAGCCCGATACGAGCGGAGGCTCCTGAGGCGCCATCGGCCTGACACCGCGTGGCCAGCCGCTCCTCCCTAGCGTCACTCTCCTTCCGGTCATAGGTTGAGGCCCCACACCCCTTCCGCCAGATCCGGATGACCCTCCGCGCTGCTCGCACAACCTGTGACGTCTGTATCGTCGGCTCCGGCGCCGGCGGCGGCATGGCGGCCTACGTGCTGACGCGGGCCGGCGCCAACGTCGTCCTGCTCGAAGCGGGCCAGCCCTGGGATAACACTCGAGATTCAGCGATGCTCCGGTGGGCATATGATTCGCCGCGGCGGGGCGCCTCAATCCCTGAGCGACCCTTCGGAGAGTTCGACGCCTGCATCGGCGGGTGGAACGTGCCGGGAGAACCGTACACCCGCGCCCCGGGAACGCAGTTCGATTGGTGGCGCGCCCGCATGGTGGGCGGCCGAACCAACCACTGGGGGCGGATCTCGCTCCGGTTCGGGCCGGACGATTTCCGGGGCCGAAGCCGCGATGGACTCGGTGACGACTGGCCCATCAGCTACGAGGACCTCAAGCCGTATTACGACGAGGTGGACCGCGCCATCGGAGTCTTCGGGAGCGCGGAGGGCCTGCCCAATCACCCCGACGGCATCTTTCTCCCCCCTCCGGTGCCCCGATGCTACGAGCTGCTGGTCAAGCGGGCCGCCGATCGCCTAGGCATCACCTGTATCCCGTCACGACTCTCCATCCTGACCCGCTCCCTCAATGGGCGCGCCGCCTGCCACTACTGCGGCCAGTGCAGCCGCGGGTGCGCCGTGAACGCCAACTTCTCGTCGACGAACGTACTGATCGCCCCGGCTCTCGAGACGGGACGCCTCACGCTCATCACCGGGGCGATGGTTCGGGAGGTGACCCTCGATGCCGCCGGGCGCGCCGACGGGGTGGTCTACATCGACAAGGCGACCCGCGGCGAGGCGCGGATCGACGCACGGGTGGTGGTGCTGGCGGCCAGCGCGTGCGAGAGCGCTCGCATCCTCCTCAATTCGAAGTCCAGCCGCTTTCCCGACGGCCTCGCCAACTCCAGCGGCGTGGTGGGGAAGTACCTGACCGACACGACCGGCACCGATGTGGCGGGGTTCATCCCGAAGATGGTCGACCACGTCACACATAACGAGGACGGTGTGGGCGGCGCGCACCTGTACATGCCATGGTGGCTCGACAATCGGAAGCTCGACTTCCCGCGCGGATACCATATCGAGATCTGGGGCGGTCTCTATCCGCCGTCATACGGCTTCATGGGCGGCATTCAGAGTTACCCGCCAGGGGGAGGATACGGTCGTCAGCTCAAGGAGGACTATCGCCGGTACTACGGGGCGACGGTGGGCTTCTCGGGACGCGGGGAGCAGATCCCCAGCGCGGACTGCTACTGCGAGATCGATCCCGACGCGGTCGATCAGTGGGGGATCCCGGTGCTCCGCTTTCACTGGAAGTGGAACGACCACGAACTCAACCAGATCAGGCATATGCAGGAGACCTTTCGGAGCCTCATCTCCACCATGGGTGGAGAGGTGTTCGACCCCATGCCCTCACAGGCCGATGGCTATGGCATCTCGAATGGCGGCTCGATCATCCACGAGCTTGGCACCGTCCGGATGGGCAGCGATCCCGGTCGCTCGGCGCTCAACTCTCACTGCCAGGCGTGGGACGTGAAGAATCTCTTCGTGGCCGACGGCGGGCCTTTCGTCTCCCAGGCGGACAAGAATCCGACCTGGACCATCCTGGCCCTGAGCATGCGGACCAGCGACTATATCGCCCAGGCAATGAAGCGCGGCGAACTCTAGCGGGAGGGAACCGTGACCGAAATCAACCGCCGGGAAGCCCTCCGGATCCTGGGACTTATCCCGCTGCTGGCGGCGGGCATCAGCCCCGCCGAGGTGGCTCGTGCCGCTGAGAGTGCCCGGCGGGCACTCGGGTCCTCCGGTTTCACGCCGGCCTTCTTCACCGGCCATGAGTACGCCACCGTCCGGGTCCTCGCGGAGCTGGTGATTCCGCGTGACGATCGGTCGGGCGGCGCGCTCGATGCCGGCGTCCCCGAGTTCATCGATTTCATTCTGCACGAGCGCCAGTCCATGCAGACGCCGATCCGGGGAGGGCTCGCCTGGCTGGACGCCGAGGCCGTCGCACGGTTCGGTCACGAGTTCGTCGACATTCTCGACGTGGACCGCCGCGCCATTCTGGACGGCATCGCCTGGCCCAAGAAGGCCAAGCCGGAGCACTCGCAGGGCGTGGCGTTCTTCAACGAGTTCCGCGACCTCGTCGCGTCTGGATACTTCTCGAGCCGGATGGGCGTCGAGGACCTGCGTTACGTGGGCAATCGCGTGGTTGGCGAGTGGACCGGCTGTCCCCCGGAAGCGCTGGCCAAGCTGGGCGTTGGATAGGATGCGGCAGGTTCCGGAGCTCCTGGCGCCCGCCGGCAGTCTGGACGCGGTCCGCGCCGCGCTCGCCAACGGCGCCAACTCGATCTACCTCGGGGCGGAGCGGTTCAACGCGCGCGATGATGGCGCCCAGCTCTCCTTCGACGAGCTCGAAGAGGCGTGTCGCCTGGCCCACAGTCGCGGCGTACAGGTCTATCTCACCTTCAACATCCTGTTCAAACCAGCCGAGCTGGCCGACGCGCTGGCTCACCTCGGCGAGTGCATGGATCGCGGCATCGATGCCGCGATCGTGCAGGACCTGGGCGCCGTGCACCTGATCCGTCGGATCTTCCCCGAGCTCGAGATCCATGGATCCACCCAGATGACAGTGCACGATGCCGCCGGCGCCAGAGTGCTCAGCGACCTGGGTATCCGGCGCGTGGTACTGGCGAGGGAGAACACCCTGGATGACATCCGGGCGATCGCGGCGTCGGTTCCCGACCTGTGTCTCGAGAGCTTCGCGCACGGCGCGCTGTGCATCGCCTATTCCGGGCAATGCTTCATGTCCGGGATGATCTCGGACCGGAGCGCCAATCGGGGGTCCTGCGCCCAATCCTGCCGGAAGGACTACCGTCTGACCGACGCGGACACGGGAGAGGAGCTCGACCACGGCTACCTCATCTCGGCGCGCGATCTCGGCGCCTGGGAACACCTGGCGGAGATCGCGGACGCGGGGATCCGGTGCCTCAAGATCGAAGGACGCAAGAAGAAGCCCGAGTACGTCGCCACGGTCACTCGGGGGTACCGTAATTTTCTCGACCGACTGGCGGCCGGCCGGTGGCAACCTCCCCCTCAGGATGAGGTTCTCCCCCTGGTGCAGATCTTCTCACGCGGCTTTACCGGCGGAATGTATGGCGGACGGGCCGGGCGCGATTACGTCACCCGGGCCCAGCCGGACAACCGTGGAGTCGAGATTGGCCGTGTGGTTCGGCTGGAAGGCCCGGACCTCGTGGTGGCGGTGCACCATGCCATCGCAGCAGGCGATGGCCTCGGCTTCGAGCATCCGAATGGGCCGTCGTCGGGCAACGTCGGCTTCGCGGTGACCCGGGTGCGCACCATCGAGCATACTCGCGACAGGTTGATCCAGGCGGTGAACGCGGGAGCTGAGGTGCCGGCAGGCTGGCTGGTGGTCCGGTCATCACAGGCGGAACTCCTGGAGCGTGCCAGAAACAGCTACGCGAGCATCCCGCGGGCGGGCGGATCCGCGCGCACCCGGATCGATCTGCGGGTCCGGGGCGCGCTCGGTGAACCGCTCCAGGTGGAGTGGTCCGTAGAAGGCGACCCGGTATCGCTCACCAGCGCAGTACCGCTCCAGGCAGCCACCCAGCACGGTCTCGACGAGGCTCGTCTCCGCGAGCAGTTCGGACGGTTGGGGACCACGCCTTTCGCCCTTGGAGGCATCGACACCTCGGGACTCGCGCCCGGGCTCTTCCTGCCGGTCAGCACGCTCAACGACCTGCGTCAGAAGGCGGTGGCCCGGCTGGCTCGCCAGCGAGACGATCGGGAACGGGAGCGGCGCGCCATGCGGCAGTCTCGCATCGTGGAGGCCGTGGCGGAGGTTGACATCACTCCGAACAAGGGAGGTCGGGTGTCGACCGCGGAGGGATCACGCCTCACCGCCGAGGTCTGGACCATCGAGGACGCGGATGTGGCCGTGGCGGCCGGTGCGACGGAGATCTCGCTCGACCTCTTCCTGCGCCACCCCACGCCTCCCGTCAGTCGGGTTCGCGGCCTGGCGGAGCGACTCCACGCGCGTGGCGTCGTCTGCCGTCTCCGCACCCCGACCATCGTACGGCCATCGGAACGGAAGACGGTCGACAAATGGCTGGCCCTGGGGCTTCCCCTGGTCAGCGGTCACCTCGGACTGGTTGCGGAGCTGGCGCGGGCGGGCCGGGACGTAGTCGCCGACTACGCCGTAAACTGCTTCAACCAGCACACCGCCGCCGAAGTCTTCCGCCTCGGCGCCAGTCGCATCGTCCTGTCCATCGAGCTTACCGGCGAGGAGATGGCTCAGGTGGTCGCGCCGTGGGGCGGAGCGGGCTTCGAGGTTTTCGTCTACGGACGCCCCGAAGGCATGACCCTCGAACACTGCGTCCTCTCGGCAGCCTTCGAGCGCGAGCCGACGACCTGCCGCGACCTCTGCGTACAGCGGTACCCCAACACGGAGTTGACCGACCCCGCCGGGTATACCTTCCCGGTCGCGACTGATTCGGCTTGCCGCAACCGCCTGCTGCACTCGCGGCCGGTCGATGCAACCGAGTATCTGCCGAGGCTGTGGGTCGGCGGGTTGCGGAACCTGAGACTGGTGTTCAACGTGCCTGGCGACCCGGTGCAAGAGGTGACGGCATCGTATCAGGCCGCCCTGCTCTCCCTGAGCCGAGGGCAGGAACCGGACCTCCAGCGGATTCGCGCCATCACCGGCCGCGCCTACACTCGGGGCCACTTCGCGCGCGCGGTTTAGGTCCTTCATCCTTCACCTCACCACGTCCCATGCCCACGCGCCCTCTCGGAATCGGCTTTATCGGCAGTGGTTTCAACGCGCGCTTCCACATGCAGTCATTTCAGGGGGTGCGGGATGCCGAGGTGCGCGGCGTGTGGAGCCCTAACGCAAAGCACGCTGAGGAGGCGGCCACCTTCGCACGCCGCCTCGACGTCGGCCCTTGCAGACCCTACCGCTCGATCGGGGAGATGGTAATCGATCACGAGATCGACGCGCTCTGGCTTTCAGGTC
>Ga0335077_10006695_pt1 | contig 14245 bp, 16 predicted proteins | sample Lox_Sample_31_FD_207151 | JGI IMG/M metagenome (GOLD analysis project Ga0335077, IMG submission 207151) | Soil microbial communities from Loxahatchee National Wildlife Refuge, Florida, United States - Lox_Sample_3.1 | ecosystem: Environmental > Terrestrial > Soil > Wetlands | place: USA...
GCACGGTGAGCAAAGCCCCGGGCCGTGCTGCGCCGACCCCTGTGATTCCTTCGCTGCCACACCCGCACCAAGAAGAGGGCACACGGGCCGTAACTGGATAGCCGACCAGCGGTGCGGCTGCCGATGTCGCTGCTTAGGTGGGAGCCCGAGGCATCGTGGAGAGGTGGCATTCGAGAGTTCAGAGCACGCGGCCGAGCAAGTCGGATGTGGCCTCCCATCTCCGTTCCTTGCCCTGCCTCGGCTTCAGGGTTCCCGTTCCGCTCCCTACATGTCGGGAACGAGAACGTGAGCTGCCGATGCAGCTCGCACCCCTGCCCAACCGCCACTGGCCGACGACGGTGTCAAGGGAGGCGAAGCCGCCGAGCGCAGCGAGGCACCTTGACGCCGCTGCAGCCAGTGGCACCCTCTCTCGACTCGGCGTGTGGCTGGAGCTTGACGCCGGTCGCCGATGAAAGGCACACAAACCGTCAAAGGGGCTCGCTGCTACCTTCGGGGCGGGGGTGGACTATGCGGGGCCCATGCAGGATCGGCTCCAGGCGCAGGACCGGAGTGTGGCACTGGCGGTTGCGGAGCGGCAGGCGGCCTTGGGCCGCGCGGGGGTCGCTGCACGGCTTCCGGACCGGGTCGCACGCGCCGCCTTTTCGGGGCAATGGCGCCCGGACCGGCTTCGGGGCGGCTCCGCCCCGGGATGACGTCCTCACCCCACCGGGCTGCGCCCGGTGCCGCGCCTTGTGAGCCTTCAGTGAGTAGCGCGCGGGATGCTGTCGCCGCAGGGGGGGGCCGGCTTTCTTCTGGCCCTCGCCGCGAGGAGGTAGCGATGCGCGCGGCACACGTCCTCGACCACCTGGTTCTTGTCCGTGGGCGCCGGCACGAGCCGATCCATGTTCACCAGCCGCTGGCGCGAAAGACGCCACAGATCCTCTTCGCGCGGATGGCCGTGTCCCGCGGCCACGACGTCGTGGCGCTGCTGGTGCTGGCCTTGCTGGTCGGCGCGCTGGCCGTCACTGGCGTCTGGATTGCGCGCGAGGTGGGCCGGGGCGTCGCCGTCGCCGAGCGCTGCGAGGGCGACTGCGCCGCGTCCGAGCAGCCGGCACCACCTGGCGGCTGACGAACCTACTCCCGGCCAGCGACGGCTGCCCGCGCCATGGTCGGGCGGCCGAGAGCTGGCCGGGAAGGGGGGGGGAACTTCTTATAGGTTTCTCGCTGATCGATCCTCCTCGCGTAAGGGCAGTTCCACTGCGGCCGGGCGTAAGAATGCGGTCGCCGATCTAGATCAGGGAGATCTCGTATTAGACAGGTCCTGGGCGACGATAGCCCGGGAAATGCGCGTGAGAGTCGCACTGATGAGGGCGAGATGCCGGTTAGGCAGGCCGATGAGCAGGTCGTATCCGTCGTTCGAGTCGAATTCGCTCCCACTCTCGCCGAGATGAGCTGAGCCTCCGTGGTGCGGTGTCTCGGATGCCTACTTCCGGGCGCGAGCGGCTGGCCAGCGCGAACCGGCGTGATCGGAGGGCGCTGAAGCGCGCATCTTTTCGGGACGGTGAAGTGGACCCCATTTTTTGGACAGGTGGCTAAGGTAGGGTTGAGGCTCCGCTCTTGACCGAAAGGAGCGGAGAGCGATGGCACGGAAGCGGAATCGGCATCCCCCGGAGTTCAAGGCGAAGGTCGCACTGGCAGCGGTCAAGGAGGTGGAGACCGTTCCTGAGATCGCGAAGCGATATCAAATCCACCCCACGCTGATCTTCAGGTGGAAGAGGCAGCTGCTCGAGCGGGCCGGGGAGGCGTTCCTGGAAGAGGCCGCCAAGGCGCAAGAGAACGGGCCGAGTCGGGACGAGCTCCTCAAGAAGATCGGTGAGCTGACGGTCGAGCGCGACTTCCTCGCCCAGGGGTTGCGCCGCCTGGGTTGACGACGCGCCGGGGACTCGTGCAACGAGAGGGCAGCCGCCTGTCCATCAGCCAGCAGTGCGTGGCCCTCTCGCTGCCGCGCTCCACCTTCTACTACCAGCCGCAACCGGTACCCGCTGAGGAGTTGGCGCTCATGCGTCTGATCGACGAGACGTATCTGAAGTACCCCTTCTACGGCAGCCGAAAGATCGTCGAGGCGCTGGGGCAGATGGGACAGGTCGTCAACCGCAAACGGGTGCAACGGCTGATGCAGCAGATGGGGCTCGAGGCCCTGGCGCCGAAGAGGAATCTGAGCCGGTCAGGGAAAGGGCACGTGACGTACCCGTACCTCCTCAAGGGGCTGGAGGTGACTCGGGCCAACCAGGTCTGGGCTGGGGACATCACCTACATCCCTCTGGCGGCCGGCTTCACGTACCTCATAGCGATCATCGACTGGTTTTCCAGATTCGTCCTCACCTGGCGGCTGTCGAACACGCTCGACAGCGCCTTCTGCATCGAGGCGTTGAGCGAGGCATTGCAGACGTGGGGGGCGCCCAAGATCTTCAACTCCGACCAAGGGGCCCAGTTCACCGCCACCGACTTCACCGACATCCTGAAGTCTCAGCAGATTCAGATCTCGCTGGACGGCACAGGACGCTGCCTCGACAACGTCTTCGTGGAGCGACTCTGGCGGAGCCTCAAGTACGAGGACGTGTACCTGCGCTCGTACGAGGGACCACCCGATGCACGCCAGGGCATCGGCGCCTACTTCACGTTCTTCAACGGCGAGCGTTTCCACCAGGCACTGGGCTACAGGACGCCACTATCCGTGTACCAAGCGTCGATGGCCGAACAGGCCGCGAGCCGGGCTGCGTGACGGATCGGCGGGGGTTCGACTCCCAGCCGAGGCCCCTGGCTGCCCCCAGGAACGACGCAGCGAGCAGGGGGGCTACCTGGAGGCTTCAGCGACCGAGGTGCCCCCAACCAACCCTGAAAGAGAAGCACCCAAAGTCGGTGGACTCAGCTCAACCCACCTGTCCACTGGATCGCTCCAGGCGCATCCGCCTTGTCCGCATAGACACTCAAGGGGGCGGTGCAGTACAAACCGAGTCGAGCAGAGCCCTACCTTACCGAGGCCCCGAAGTTGTCCAACGATCGGGGTCCACCTCACCCTGCACGTCGCGACCGCCATGCACGCCGCCGACCTCGGCGCCAACAAGACGCGCGGCGCACGTTCATCAGCCTCGCCCGCGCGGACGGCGCCCGGCCGGACGTCCTCAGGTGGGCGACGCACGGCCCGACCGGCTCGGTCGTGGACGCCTACACGACGTTGCCGTGGGACGCGCTCTGCGCGGCCGTGGCCTGTCTCAAGATCCAACTCAAGACGGGCGAGCTGGTGCCAATGAGGCTCGCGGCGGGGACGGAAGCCCGCGTTCTCACTTGCCTTCACGGTGAGTCGACTACAGTCGCAGCTACAGACACGACGCGTCAAACGAAAAGGGCCCGAAGCTCGGTAGCTTCGGACCCTTCGGGATGGCGGGGTGTAGGGGACTCGAACCCCTGGCCTCCGGCGTGACAGTCCATGCTTCCAGGCGAGTAATGGCTCGCCGCGCTTCGCAAGCTCTTGGAATGATACGAGAGAAGGGGGCGCGAGTTGGCGACGCTTTGGTGGGGAATGCTCGTTTTCGCCGCCGGCTTGGTACGCCCTTGGTACGGCAGGCTGACGTCGAGATCGGCCGCATCATTCCACTTACTGTCCGAGAGGTCGCCAACGCGCTCAGCGTCAACCGCGCGACCGTCTACAGCGGCATCGCGAAGGGGACGATCCCGCACGTCAGGCTTGGCCACACACTGCGGATCCCGGTTCGGCCCGTAGAGTGACTCCCGCAGCTTGTACCCCAAGTCCGACAAGGCTGTCAGCCAACATCAGCCGAGTTTTGCAAGTCTTCGCAAGGAGGCGGGAATCTGGACTCGGCACGGCCCATGCTCATGCTGCACTTGGTCGGTTTTCGCTCGAAAGTTAATGCACCCGTAATGCAAGGCGGTGTGACTCAGGATGCGGACCAGCTCCTGACGGTCAAGGAGGCGGCCGCTCGGCTCCTGACGTCCACCGCGACCGTGTACGGGCTGTGCGCCCGGGGGGCGCTCGAGCACGTTCGAGTCTCCACGAACGCCATCCGCATCAGGGCAGAGAGCCTCTCCACGTTCATTCGCAAGCACTCACGCTAGACCTCCCCAGGGACCCCCGAGGGTGGCCGAGCTGGGCAGTAGGGGAAGGGGGCCCGAGCCGCCTCCGGTCAGCGGCGAGCGTTGAACGGGCGATGCAGTGCTCGATGGGGGGAGAGGGGCCTTCGTGCTGTGGCCTAATCGCCGCCCCAACGCGCCAGAATATCGCTACCAGAGCTCACCCGCTCGACCAGGCGGCCGTGGTCGAGCATCACGAAGCGAGAGCAGACTCGCTCCGCGAACTCTAGGTCGTGTGTCGCGAGCAGGACGGCCGTTCCGTCGCGCTGCAAGAGTTTGGCGAGATGACGGCGTCCGAGGGGGTCAAGTCCCGAGGAGGGCTCGTCGAGAAGAAGGAGGGGCGGTTCGGCCACCAGGGCGCCTGCGAGCGCCACCAGCTGCTTCTGTCCATGCGAGAGGTGGTGCACGGGTTCCCGTGCAAGGTCATCAATACCGAGCTCGCGAAGCAAGCGAAGCGCAGCTTCGGAGCTTGTCCTCCCGGGAACGCCGGCGCGGTGGAGCGAGAACGCCACGTCCTCGATGACATGCGGGAAGAGCAGCTGATCTTCGGGCACGTTGAAGACGAAGCCCACCTTGCTCCGAACGAGGCTCAAGGTGGCCGGCGTGAGGCGAAACCCGCAGACCTCAATCTCCCCCTCATGCTCCAGCAGCCCCACGGCGCTCAGAAGAAGAGTCGTCTTCCCTGAACCGTTGGCTCCCACGAGGGCCACTCGTTCTCCCTCGTTCACGCGAAAGGAGACGTCGTGGATGGCTGGTGCGCCGCCAGCGTGATGACGGACGGTCGCATGCTTGAACTCGATCGCCGCCGAGGTCATCTTGCCCATCGTGTGACAACCGCGACGGCCACGGCTGTAGCCGCGAGGCCGAGCGCCAGAAAGTCGCGGAAGCTCCCTCGACGCTCGGCGAGGAACGTAATGTTTGCTTCGCAGTAGCCCCTGAGCTCCATGGCGAGGCCAACCCGCTCGGCCCTCTCCACGACCCGCGGCAGCCATGACTGTGGGAGCGCTCGGAGCACTTTCCATGAGGAGGAGCGCCGTTCCGAAGCCCCCCGGACGGCCATCGCCTGTGCGATCCGCCTAGTTTCTCCGGCGAGCCCTGCGGCCTGATGAAGGACCTGCACCACGATGTCCCTCACCAGCTTGGGTATAGGAAGGCCGAGCACCGCCTCGCGAAAGTCGCTGGCGGACAGCGTGGATGCCGACGAGAGCGAGACGAGGAGCGCGCTACTTCCTCGGGCGAGGAGCGACCACGCAAGGTCCAGAGACTCGCGGGACGTGTCATGCCCGAGGAACGCAAGGGGCAGATAGGGCAGGAAGAGGATCAGAGAGAGAAGAATGGCGCCACGGACGATCCTCGCTGGGGGCCAGCAGCAGAGCAGCCATGCGCCGCAAGTCGCACCAGCGACCCCTGCGCCCCTGGCAGTGGTGACCGGAGCGAGGAGGCATGCCAGAAGAGCCGCGAACGCGGTCAGGAGCCGCGTTCGCGGGGAGAGCAGGACCACGACGCCGCGAGCCCCTCCCCAGACTGCGTGCCAGGACGGGGTCATCGATCGAGCCGCTTCATCGCCGACACTAGGTAGCGACGCTCGTCATCCACGACCTGCGTGAGCTCGAAACCGCGCTCCTTGAGGCGCTGCGCGGTCTCGATAGCCGGTGGCAGGCGGTCGCGCCGGATCGCCTCGCCGCCCGAAGCGTGGACCTCGTTCACCCGTTCCCGGTTCATGAGGTGCCAGACGTGCAGGTGACCGCCTGCCCGGAGCGCTCGCCAGGCCGCGTCGATGGCCTCGCGGGGCGCCTCGAGGTGCGGCCAGACGCAGAGATAGAAGAGTCGATCCGCGCCACCGTCCTCGAGGGGGAGCGCCACCGCGTCGGCCAGATGCCATGAGACGCGTTCGTCAGGGTTCTTCCCTCGCGCCGCTCGCAGCATGCCGGGCGAGATATCGAGCGCGACCACATGGCCCTTCTCGCCGACGACGCGGAGCAAGGCCTTTACCAGGTTACCGGTGCCGCAGCCCACGTCGACCACGGTCTCGCCACTCGAGACTCCCAACTCCGCGAGGCCAGCCGCGAGCTCCGCTTCGAGTGCGGGGAGGTCATGCCACCCGTCCCACTGGAGGGCGACCTCGTCAAAGAACGCGCTGCGCGGATTCGAGGGGCTCATGTGCCCTCGCTCCCGGCTCGGCAGTGGGGCGGCGTGATGACCGTCGGCGAGACGCACGATGCCGGGAACCGCGACGAGCATGAGGACGACGCCTGGCCAGCCGCTCAGAAACGAGACGCTGGCCAGGAAGGGGGCCGGCAGCGTCATCGCTCGCGCCGCCGCGTATACGAGTCCGACCGATAGGAGGCGCCCGAGAACGAGGACCGGCACAAGGACGAGCAAGACGTTTCCCCGGGGCCAACGCTGCCGCAGCGCGGAGAGGAGCGCCGCCATGACTCCGAGCTCGATCGCCATCAGGACGGAGATGGGCGGCCAGAAGGGGGGCATCCCCGTGAGCGCCGTAGAGAGTAGCGGGGTGACCACCGCTGTCACGGCGGCGGGCGCCGGTCGCACCAGCAAGGCGAGGGTTACGAGCGGCAGGTACATCGGCAGGAAGAGGCTCCCCAAGTGCACGAGGTGGAACAGGAACGGCAGCACCAGGGCCGCCGCTCCGAAGAGTCCGCACAGGGCGAGCTCCCTCGAGGGGCGATCCGAAACCATGGAACCTCCCGTAGCACGAATCAAAGCATTGTCATACTACCATGGGAGGAAGTACTCAGGCCTTCCGGAACCGGAACTGTGTGTCGAGCCAGCCGCGGCTACGTTGCGAGCGACAGCGAAGGGCTTATGCTGGAACGCGTTGGGATCTCCCTCAAGGACGGTCTCCTCAAGCAGTTCGATGGGCCCATCCTAGCCAAGGGATACGCCAACCGCTCGGATGCGGTTCGTGCCCTCATCAACGACTCCCCGTCCAGCGCGGTGGTCCGAATCGACCGGCCAGGAGGAGCGGGGCGTCGTAGTGTCCTGGCGTACGACCACAATTCTTGAGCCTGCTGCAGAAGCTCGCGAACATCCAACACGAGAACCACAAGGCGGTCGTGTCGGCGTTGCACGTCCACTTGGACGTGCACAACTGCCTTGAGGTACTGGTCCTGCGAGGCCGAGCGAGGGACGTCTTGGTCATGGGGGACGAACTGATCAGCACGCATGGTGTTCGCTTCGGGAAACTCGTGCCGGCCACCAGCGGGCACGGCCTCGAAATGAAGGGGGAAGCCCCCCGTTGGTCCGAGGCGGGGTGCGGTAGAACGCCCGGAGCTCCTCAGACTTCAAGGCGAAGCCCGAGGAGAACGTTGAATCCTGGCATTATATAGCCGGCAACGTATGCGTACTGGCGATCGAAGACGTTGCGCGCGAGGAGATAGGGCTCGATCGCGAGTCCCCGCGACGTGAACGAGTGCCTGTAGCGTGCTGCCATGTTCACGACGAAAACGTCAGGGATCCGGTCGCGGCCGTAGTCAGACATGAAGAGCCCGTGGGTCCACTCGCCGTCCGCACTGATGCCGACGAGGTCCTCCCCTTCGGCGTGTGTTGCGTCGAGACCAAAGGTCACTCGCCCATCGGGGTTCTGTCGAGTGAACCGCCCCACATCTTGCCAGTCTCCCGAGGCGTACGCGGAGAACGGTCCCAACGCATTCACGGATAGCGTTGCCTCGGTCCCCCAGATGACGAGGCGATCGATGTTGACCACCTCCGCCGCCGGGAACACCCCGAAGTACTTGATGAGCTGTGAGGCCTCTGTCCTGTAGCCGGAGACGTCCACCGAGAGGTGACGGGACTCGAAGCCGACACCCACGTCGGCGTTGAGGGCCCGCTCCGGCTTCAGGTCGGGATTGGCCGTTGGGTAAGGCAGGTATAGCTCACGGATGGTCGGCTGGCGGAAGTTCTTCGTCACGCCGGCGCGCACATATGCGCTGGGAAGGAAGTCCCAGCGGGCTCCGGCCTTGTAGAGCGGGATCCAGCCATAGGTCGAGCTCGCGATCTCCCTCGCGCCGGCAACCACGGTCAGTTGCGAAAGAGGTTGCCAGGTGGCCTGCCCGTACACGGAGTAATTCCAAGTGCTGCGCACTTCCGGCGTCTCCCCGGTGATCTGGTTCTCCACGCGGCCGCCTACCCCTTCGAGGGCGAGCCCACCGAGGAGATGCAGGGAGGACGTAAGCCGCGTCTCCCCCTCCGCGATGATTCCACCCACGTAGTCGTTCGAGTGAAAGCCGTCATAGAGGTGGTGCACGCCGGTGTTGAGATACGGCGTCACGGCTACCCGGGTTGCGCCTCGCGAGAAGGAGAGCTGGAGAGACGCGGTGTCGCGCCAGACATCATACCAGTGATCGGTGGTGGGATGCGTGACCGGTCCAGGGTCGTTGCCCTCGAGGTGGGCCACCTTGTTCCAGATGGTGAGGCTCAGCTCGAGATTGAAGCGGTACCGCACGGCGCCCATCCCGATAGCTTCGGAGCCGCCAGCGCCGTCGCGGTGGCCCTCCGTGTCGAGGAAGAGGACACCACCGGCGAGATCCCAGCGACCCGAGCGGGCCAGCAACGCCCCCTGTTCCCGGAGCGTCGAGTAGCTCCCGGCGGCGCTGTCTGCCAGCAACTCCAGACCATCGCTCGTGCGCCAGCGGCTCCGGATGACGAGCGCGCCGGCCAGAGCGTTCGTCCCGTAGAGCGTGGAATCCCCACCCTTCACGATCAGCACCTGGTCGATGAGCGTCGGGATGTAAGAATCTGCGATGGGATGCCCGAAGATGCCCTGGTAGTCGGGGACACCGTCCTCGATCACCAAGACCTGTGTGTTGGGGCTGCCGCCGAGGCCGCGGATGCGGATGCCCCCAGTCGCGCCGTTGGAGACCCCGTGCAACGCCACGGTTCCCGCAGGCACGTACACACCGGCATCCTCCTGAGCGACCGCCTGGAACGTGGACGTGCGTGTGCTCTCACGAAGCCGATCCCCGGCGATCTCGGTCGAGTCCTCGGTGGCATCCTTAGAGATCGGCCGCTCTACGGGGACCACGATCTCGTCGAGCAGCACTTCAGCGTTTGCAGGGGGAGGCGTGCTGTCCGAGGTTTCCTTTGCCGCTGGTGAAGAGGTACCGTCCGCGGTATCGCGAGGGGCAAGCGGCGCCGACGCCGCATCTGTTGGCGCGCCTGCCTGCGATCCGGGGCCAGCCGCGAGAAGGATCGAGGCGATGATGCCAAGAGTCATGCAGGTTCGGGCTAGTGGCCGTAGGGCCCGGGAACCGAGAAGTCCTGTTCCAGGTCGTCGCTCGTCACTTCGAAGGTGTGGAAGCTGCCGTACCCAGCCGACTTGACCGAGATCGTCTGGTAGTTGAACCAGACGGGTGTTCCGGCAGCGCTAGCCTCCTGATCGAGATCGAGCTTCTGGAAGTGAACGTGGTCGGTCCCGGGGAGACACCTATCGGGAGCAGTGACATCGCCGTACGCTAGCGTCACGTTCCACACGCAGCCGTTGAAGGACGGATCCCGGATAAGGACATGGGCCGAGATCTCGTTAGTGACCACGACTTGTGGGTAAACCATGTCACACCCGCTCGCAGAGACCACGCCCAGCACCAGTCCGATCGCCAGTGCCGTGCGGATGCCCCGTGCTACGGGAGGCACTGCGGGTTCTCCGCACGCTGGTCGTACGGCTTGAACCCGAACTCCGGCCAGAGCGCCAGGATCCGATCGTAGAGGTCCTGTGGGATGGGGGCGACCCCCTCCGGCGGACAAGGACCCTCGTGATTGCTGAGGCCGATGACGACGGTCCGGTGTTGGCCCGGTACGATCTCCTCAGCATTCTCGCTGGCGATGGGCAAACAGTGGGATGGATCGCAGGTCGGGTCGGCCCAGGCTGCTACCATCAGCACGTTGTCCATCCCAGACTCGACCTGCTTCTCCGGACTCGTGTCACCGATCGCGATCTGCCCGAACTCGACTCCGAGGTAGGAAGATCGGCAGATGGTCCAGGGTGGCTGGAAGCCTGGGATGGCGGGATCGTTGAAGTCGTTCTTGATGGACGCGTAGGCGGTCCCGCTCTCGCTGCCGCCGCAGCCGACGGCCGCGAGCGCGCTAACCGTTATCGCTCCCACTAGCATGCGGGTCACTGTGGTCATTCGCTCTCCTCATTTTCGCGTAGCATGATTTCCGAAGTCGTACTACACTTCGTTCCCACAGAACGCAATCGACAAAGTTGCGGAGAGTCCGGGGTCCCAGGCGCGACCCTCGTGGTGGTCCTCGTGCCGAAAGCGCTGCTCGAATGCGGTGCTCACCTGTCGGAGGCGGACGCTGTCTTCAAGCACGAGCGAGGACGCGGGCTTCCATACTTCGAAACCGTCGCCGCTAAGCCACCTGCACCAACATTCTTCCCAGATGCGTACGAGCCTCACGAGCCGCGTGTGCTGTCGCCGACGGCGGCGTTGATCCGCGTCACGATAGCGGCCGGTACCCTGGGGTTTGACCCACGTCACCTCCGCCTACGCGCCGCCTGCAGGAGTTGCGACGTCCGGCACGGGAGGGCGCGGGACCAGGTCTCCGGCAAGAAGTTGTTGGTGGGGGGCGCTTGCGATCGTGATCCGCTTGTGAAGCGCCGCAAAGGCTCAAGAGGAACCTAATTGACCTGATCGACCAACGCTAGAAGCGAAGGGGAACCGTTCCGCGAAACTCCAGAGGCTCGGATGGACTTCATAATCCCAGATCCCTTGCGGATAGAAGGTGGGCACGAGCACTCTCACGAGCACACGCACGCGGACGGCACGAAGCACAGCCACCCGCACTAGCACGAACACACCCACGGTCATGAATACCCCGACGGCAGAGAGGGCACGCACGCGCACGAGCACGGGACGGGGCGCGAGGCGGGGAAGGATCACGGGCACCATCGCTGAACCGTTTCCGCCAAGCCATGCGCAGAGCCGCGACTCGGCGGTCCTCGCGGCCCACAAGGTGGGCGTGCCCGTGTTCTGCCCCGCAACGGGGCTCCTTCTTTCCCTCGTGATCGCGCCCTGCGGTACGCCCGTACGTGCGTCGGTGCTCTCGTTCGGTACGGGATAGTGGGCCTGCCGATACTCAGTGTGGGCGTCGCGAACGGCAGTCTCGCGGGCCGGCACGCCTAGCCGGCCAGGCCAAGGTTGTCAGCATCCTCAGTCTGCGATTTCCCGGTTTCACCGGTCAAGATTTTCGACATCGAGAAAGCGAGAGCAGATCCACGACGCGGAAGGGAGAGCGCCCAGCCCCCAGCACCACCACCGGGTCCGAAGCAACCAGGCTCGTCCACGCTGCGGGAATCGATCGGAGGCGCCCTTCCTCATCGTGGAAGTAGGCGCGGTCTCGCCCCAGTTGTGCCGGTAGACGACCAGATCCCGCTCACGCTCACGCACCGGGTGAAACGGATGCGTCACCGGAAAACGTCGCGGCGGTCCGACCCCATCCGGTGCACTCGACAGCTTGCTTCAAGGCGTTCGCGGAACGACTGATCGGCTCCCTACGGCGGGAGTGCCTGGATCACATCGTCGTGCTCGGCGAGATCCATCTCCTTCGGATTCTGGCTGGTTACTTCGAGTACTACAATCGGGCGCGCTGCCATCTTTCACTGGCGGGCGATGCACCAAAACCAAGGCCGGCGCAGGGGCCGGAACTGGGCAGGGTGGTAGAGCTGCCCGAGGTCGGCGGGCTGCACCATCGCTACGAGCACGCTGCCGCGTAACGCGGTGATGGAGGCGAAGGGGGGCGACCGCCCATTTGCTCGCGAACTCGCATGTGCGGAGCACCCGACTGCGAGCAAGGCACGGGACTCCGACTGCGCAACCTCGTCGTCGTCGACGTCACCCCACTGCAAGCCGCCGCTTCGAGCACCCAGATGGGTTTTCGGCAGCCACACCCCGCCACTGGCTCCCGGCATTGGATCGCCGCACGAGACGGTCCCTGCTCCGGGAACAGTTCGCTGGGCGACTCCTCCATCCCGCCCTCGCCACCACCCCACGAGCCGCAGCAAGCCAGCCAACCCCACTATCGGTGCGGGTTCGGCCTGGGTCAAGTTTGTGTCTACCGGAGCATCGTGGGTGGGTGATCGATCTCGGCTAGGACGAAGTGAAGGCGGAGATGCTCGATCGTCAAGAAGCGATCCGAAGCCGCCGCCCTGCCGGGATCGCTCAAGAGCTCTGGGGCATCGCCCTCGGTTACAACCTGGTGCGGCTCGAAATGATGCGCATCGCGGAGGAGGCCGAGGTTTCACCGAACCAGATCAGCTTCGTCATGGCTCTCCGCCTAATCCGTGACGAGTGGCTCTGGTGCGCCGTTGCAAAGCCCGGAGCGATCCCGCGCCATCTCCGTGAGCTGCGGGCCGAAGTCCTTCGCTTTGTGCTGCCGCCACGGCGTTCACAGCGGCGCTACCCAGGAGCGGTGAAAATCAAGATGAGCAACTATCCTCTCAAACGGCGGGTCGGTAAGTGAACGGCATTAGGATTAGCAGGAGTTTTGCGGCTATCTTGCTGCTGGCTTTCGAGTATCGGGGCGGACGCGCAGCGATTGGTTGCGGTACGGGCCTGCGAGTAGTTTCCGCAGCGGCTCGACCTGGGGGACGTGCGAGACCGCCTCGCCGATAATCCCGAAGCAACGTCAGACTGCATCGAGCGTGCGATCGACGCCCACATAGCCCAAGCGGTCCAGCTCCTCGCGCCGCTCGCGGCCGGCCCGCTTGAGGATGCGGGCCACCGGCGGCTCAGCTTGGCCGCCGAACGCGTCGACGGCCTGCCCACCACTACCCGTCTGCTCCGTCGATCCGACGCAGCAGGATCTGTCCAGGTAGGACGAACCCGCTGTCGTCGACCACTCGGCGGTAAGAGGGCGCATCGGCCCACCCGGTCGGCGTACGATCCAGCGCCTCCGCATACCACCCGTCCCCTTGGCCCTCCGCCTCTACTCCGGGTGGGAACGCCCCAGCCGCGTGGAGCAGCGCGGTGGTGAGCCGGGCGATCATTGGCCCCGGGCCGTCGCCGGGGCTGGCACGGAGGAGGATGTCGCCGGCCCGGAGGGGAGATCGTGGCGGGCTGCCCGGCAGCGCGACCACGTCGTAGGCGCCCACCGGCCCGAGCGCCGCCTCCACCTCGCCATCCACCGTGGCGACCAAGTCGCTTCCGTTCGAGCCCGCCTCGCGCGGTAGGCGGGCAAAGGCGAGCGTGCCCGCGGTGGTGGCCCGCTGCGCCGGCGTCGCGAAGGAGGTGGCGGGAGGAACGGCCGGCATGGCCGGAGCCCTCCCCTGCAGCGGGGCGTCCAGGATCGCTGCCGCGAGGCGGTCGATCCGGCCCTCGGCCTGCCTGGCGGCGACGATCTCCGAGTACCCGTACCCGGGGGTGGCCCAGTCCGCTAGGAGCTGCAGGACCGATGTGTGGTCGAAACGGAGGCTCGAGCAGCTCGCCGGGGCCACCAGGGGCGAGACGACGATCGCCGGCACCCGGGGCCCGCTGGTCGTGAACGAGCTCCGGTCCTTCCAGGCGTCGTCCTCGAACCCGGGTCTGGGGGTCGTGACCGCGAATGGCGGCACGTGGTCGAAGAATCCGCCGTGCTCGTCGTAGACCACGATCATCAGCGTGCGCTGCCAGCGCTCGGGGTTGCTCGTGACGGCGCGGTAGACGTCGGCGAGGAACGCCTCTCCCGGCGCCATCGGGTTGGGTGGATGGTTGTCGTTGGGCTTCTTCACCGTCGGATCGTCGCTGTACGAAGGCTCGACGATCACCAGGTGGGGGAAGGTGGATTTCGATTCGCGCCTGAAGTCGTCAGCCAGCTGCGAGGTGTGCCTCCAGCGCGAGCGGTCGCGCTCCAGGCCGAGGGGGCGCCGCATGGTGAAGAGGGTGAGGAACGAGTGCGCCTGGCGGTACACCCGCCAGCGCAGCTTCTGGTCGTCGCACCAATCGAGCAAGGTCCGATGATCCGGGAGCGGCAGGGGTTCGCCGCTGGTCTGGTCGATCTTGGTGAACCCGCACAGGGACATGAGCCGGTTCGGGTGCGTGTCGGTGGGGATGGGCGAGAACCAGTGGTCGCACACCATGAACGAGCGGGCCAGGAAAGCGGTGGCGGGGACCAGGCTCGG
>Ga0335077_10006699_pt1 | contig 14243 bp, 7 predicted proteins | sample Lox_Sample_31_FD_207151 | JGI IMG/M metagenome (GOLD analysis project Ga0335077, IMG submission 207151) | Soil microbial communities from Loxahatchee National Wildlife Refuge, Florida, United States - Lox_Sample_3.1 | ecosystem: Environmental > Terrestrial > Soil > Wetlands | place: USA: Florida...
CACCCGGCCGCACCCTGCGCATCAGCAGGGTGCGGCCGGACCGGGCGAGCGCACCGGCGATCGCCGGCCTGCTCATGTTCGTGTTCATCGGCGCGCTGGGGGTGCTGGCCGCCGTTGTGCCCGTTGGTCATGGGTTCGTCCCGAAGGGCGGCGGCTGGTTCACCCCGGCGGTCGCCGGCGGTGCGTTCACGATGCATCCGCTGGTCATCGCCGTACCATGGGCGGCCTGCTTTGTCCTGGGGCTGTTCGACTGGCGCCGCCCGTGGCGGGTCGAGCATCTGGACCTGCTGGCGCTGGCTGGGTTCTTTCCCGTGGCGATGCTGCTCAGCGACGACCTGTCCCGGGCCGGCCTGTGGCTGGCCGCCGTCTGTCTCGGCTGGCTGTTCGCCCGGATGCTCGGAGCGGCCTTCGGGACCTGGCCGATGCCGGAACTTCGCCCCTCCCTCGACTCCCGGTGGCTGGGCTTGGCGATACTGATCCTGCTGCTCGTCCGCGCCGCAAGCCTCACGGCGGGCAACATCCTGGATGTCGGGCAGGCGAGCTCGCTCGGTGCCTGGCGTGTTCTGCACGGACTGCACCTTTACGGGGCGGCTTCCTGGCGGGGCCCCGGCGGGCTCCGGGTCTACCGCCCAGACTCCTATGGCCCGTTCGCCTACTACGCGTACCTCCCGTTCGTGGCTGCCTTCCCCCCGGCGCCGGCCCACGTCGCGACGCTGCTGCCGGCGGTGTGCTTTGACGCGCTGACGCTCGCCGGGCTGTACCGGCTCGGCCGGCGGCTCGGCGGGCGGCCGCTCGCGCGAGCGTTCATGTTCGGGTACCTGCTCTACCCGTTCCCCGACCTGTCCTTGACGGCGGAAACCAACGACGCGCTGATCGCCGCGCTGTGCGTATGGGCCATCGTCGCGGTGCAGCGGCCAGTCACCCGCGGACTGCTCATCGCCGCCGCCGCCCTGACCAAATTCCTCCCCGTGCTGCTCGGATTGCAATTCCTGGGCGTGAGACGAGGACGCGCGCGCTACGCGCTGACGCTCGCCGCCTCGCTCGCCGGGATGCTCGCCTGGCCGCTCATCACCTCCGGCCCGGCGCAATTCCTCGACTCGACGCTGCACTACCAGCTGATCCAGCGCGGTGGCGGCGTGCAGTTCAGCATCTGGACCTGGATGCCGCAGGTAGCGATCGTGGCCAGGCCAGTACTCGCCGCCGCCCTGGCCCTGCTCGCGCTCATCCCCATGGTGCGTCCCGGGGTGCAGAACGCGCGGGAACATGCTGCCCTCGCCGCCGCGCTGCTCATCGGCACGCAGCTGCTCCTGGGCTACTGGTTCTACAGCTACCTCACCTGGTTCTACCCGCTCCTCATCGTCGCGATCATCCACGCCGGACCGGACCGCAAAGCAGCCGGGGACGGCCGCGCGCTCATCCCGGCCAGCCGGGCGGCGGGGATCAGTGACCATTTTCTCCTGCGCCAGGGCCTAACGGCCGATGCCGCCTCCCCGCGGCGGCCCTACCGTCGAGGTGGTGGCCCGGCCGTTGCCGGGCACTAGCCGAACGGAATTGGGAACTGGATACATGGCCACATACGACGTGGCGGGACGTTCCGCGATCGTGACCGGGGCTGGCTCGGGGATCGGGCGCGCGATCGCGCGCCTGCTGGCCGCCAACGGTGCCGCGGTTCTCGTCACCGACATCAACGAAGCCGGCGTGAAGGCTGTGGTGGAGGAGATCCTCGCCGCGGGGGGCACGGCCGCGGGCCTGGTGGGCGACGTCACGGATCAGGAGTTCGCGGAGCGCTCGGTCGCGGTGGCCCGCGAGCTCGGGCCGCTGCGCATCGCTGTCAACAACGCGGGCATCGCCGGCGCGCTGGCGCCGGTGGGACAGTACCCGCTTGACTCGTGGCGGCAGGTCATCGAGATCAACCAGAACGCCGTCTTCTACGGCCTGCGCGCTCAGTTGCCGGCCATCGCCGCGGCGGGCGGAGGCGCGGTCGTCAATGTCGCCTCGATCCTCGGTTCGGTCGGCTTCGCCAATTCCGCCGCCTACGTGACCGCCAAGCACGCGATCGTCGGCCTGACCAAGAACGCCGCTCTCGAGTACGCCGCCCAGAGGGTCCGGGTCAACACGGTCGGCCCCGGCTTTATCGTCACGCCGCTCATCGACGCGAACCTCGACGAGGAGACCCAGGCCTTCCTCGCGAGCAAGCACGCTCTGGGACGGCTCGGCACACCGGAAGAGGCCGCCGCGCTGGTCGTCTTCCTGGCCTCGGACGCCGCCTCGTTCATCACCGGCAGCTACCACCTGGTCGACGGTGGCTACACCTCTCAGTGACGGCCCGGAGTTAGCGTGGCCCCGTATGGCGTCAACCACCGTGGTGGCGACCAGAAAGGGGACCCTGATGTCCAGTGCGACGGCGTGGCCGGATGACCGGCGGATCACCATCCGCGACCTCCAGGCGGCCACCGACCGGGGTGAGCGATGGTCCATGCTCACCAGCTACGACATGCTCACGGCCCGGGTGTTCGAGCAGGCCGGGGTGCGCGCGCTCCTGGTCGGCGACACCAGCGCCGAGATGGTGCTGGGCTACCCGGACACGCCTGGCGCCGGGTCGAGCCGCGCGCGACTGCTCTCAGTACGGTCATGACCGGCCCCGTGCCCAACCGGGCCGCCTTTTAACATAGCGGGGTGAACGGGCCGGAAATCCGGGTCAGGCCGATCAGCGAAGGCGACCGGCCCATGCTGGCGTGGCTCGTCACCGAGCTGTGGGGATCGGAGATCGTCGCGGTCCACGGCAGCCGCCTGCGGCCGGCCGAACTGGGCGGATTCATCGCCGAACGGTCCGGGTGCGTGGCCGGGCTGCTCACCTACCAGCTGGTCGGCGGCATGCTCGAGATCGTCACGCTCAACGCCATCGACCGTCGCGCCGGGATCGGGACCATGCTGGTCGAGGCCGCCGTGACCAAGGCGCGGCGTTTCGGCTGCCGCGAGATCCGGCTCACCACCACCAACGACAACGTCGACGCGCTGCGCTTCTACCAGCGCCGCGGCTTCCGCCTGGCCGAACTCCGCCCCGGCGCGGTCGACCAGTCCCGGGAGCGCAAGCCGGAGATCCCCCGGGTCGGCGACTACGGCATCCCGCTGCACGACGAGATCGACCTTACCCGGCAGGTCTAAAAGTGCCCCGAGGAAGTGCCCGTGGCAGTCCCACATCCCCGGCATCACCGCGACCGCGCGCGAGACGGGTGCGCCCGGCGTCGGCGGGGCCGTCCCGGCCGGCCCGGCATACCCGATCCTGGGCCCGTCGAGCACCACGACCCCGTCCCGGACCGGCTCGCCGCGCCCCGGGATGAGCAGCTCAGCCTCGATCCTGTGCATGTCCGCTCCCTCGGTTGCCGACCCGCGCTCGCGGATCGCTACCTGAATAATCCTCACAGTATCGACGTGCGTGCTGTCGCGATGCTGGGTGATGCGCTATACAAGGACATACGACTGTCCGGCAACCGGGTGCGGGCGCCGCCGGAAAGAGGGCTTAGGGACGAAGAAGCGAGATGCTGCCACACGACCGGGCCCAGCCCGCCGCGCAAGACAAGCCAAGCTGGCCTACCCGGATGATGCGGTGGGCAGGCAGGGCGCCCCTGGTCATCAAGGTCATCCTGGTCGCCGCCGTTCTCGTCTTGTGGCCGTTCCTGCTGCCGTTCGCCCTGCTGGGCTCGGCCGTGGCCGTGGCCCAGAAGCGGCCCGGCCGGGCCGCCGCTTACGCCACCGCCACCTGGGTCCTCCCGATCGCGATCTTCGCCCACGTCTACCAGGCGTGGTCGGTCCCGCTGCTGATCCTCCCGTTCGCGGTGGCCTGGCTGGCCGGCACCAAGAGACTGGCCAGATCCTACGTGCCGTGCCGCAGCACGGCCTGGGTCATGCTCTGGTCGATCCCGGCCGGCTTCATCCTGCTGCGGGTGTGGCCGCACCAGCCGCTCGTCGGCGTGGTCGCGGCCATCCTCATCGCCCTGGCCATCCTCGGCTGGCGGCTGGCCAAGGTCGTCCAGGACGAGCGGATGTACGGCCCGGACGGCGCGGCCCCGAGAAGCCCGGGAAGCCAGTCCCGCAGGCCCGGCGACAGGTACGGGCCGGTTCCCGCGGGCACTTCGGCCCCGGTGCACCCGGGCGGGCGTTTCTCCGGCCACCCGGACGGCCCCGGCCACGGTTACGGCGCCGGTCAAGGTCACGGCGCCGGTCAAGGTCACGGCTACGGCGTCCCGGCCCGGGCCGCCGCCCTGCCCTACGCCGAACGCGCCGTGCGCGACCATCCGGTCGGCGCGCCGCGGCCCCGGCCGCAGATCTCGGTCGAGGACGCCATGGCCGAGCTGGACGCGATGATCGGGCTCACGCCGGTCAAGGAGCAGGTGCGCTCGATCGCCGCCTCGATCGAGGCGGCCCGGCGCCGGGCCGTGGCGGGTGTCACCACCGACAAGCCGATGCGGCACTTCGTCTTCCTCGGCCCGCCGGGCACCGGGAAGACCACCGTGGCCCGGGTGCTGGCCAAGATCTTCTACGCCTTCGGCCTGCTGGAGACGCCCGAGGTCGTCGAGGCGCAGCGGGCCGACCTGGTCGGGGAGTTCCTGGGCGCGACCGCGATCAAGACCAACGAGCTGGTCGATTCCGCGATCGGCCGGGTGCTGTTCATCGATGAGGCGTACAGCCTGGTCAACGAGGGCGACGGGCAGGCCGACCGGTTCGGCACCGAGGCCGTCCAGGCGCTGCTCAAGCGGGCCGAAGACAACCGCGAGGATCTGATCATCATCCTGGCCGGATACGAGAAGCAGATGGAGGGCTTCCTGGCCTCCAACCCCGGCCTGGCCTCCCGGTTCGCCACCCGGCTGAAGTTCCCGAGCTACTCTCCGCCGGAGCTGATGGCCCTGGCCGAGTCCGCGCTGGACCGGCGCGGCGAGGTGCTCGACCCGGACGCGCGCCCGGTGCTGTGGCGCACGCTGGAGGAGGTCGGCCGTCGGCGCATCGCCGACGAGCTGGGCAACGGCCGGTTCGTCCGCAGCCTGCTGGAGAAGGCGGGCCAGGCCCGCGACGTGCGGATCATGACCAATGCCGCGGAGCCCTCCCGTGAGGATCTGGTGACACTTCGTGCCAAGGACCTGCAGCAGGCCTACGCCGAGCTCACCAGCAGGCTGCGCGGCTACGAGGACACGCCCACCGTGGAGGGCGCGATCGCCGAGCTCGACGAGCTGGTCGGCCTGGACCCGGTCAAGGCGCAGGTGCGGGCCATCGCCGCCCAGCTGCGGGTGGCCAAGCTGAGAGACACGCACGGGCTGACCAGCCAGCCGCCGGCCCGGCACTTCGTCTTCACCGGCCCGCCCGGCACCGGCAAGACCACGGTCGCGCGCATCCTGGGCCGGATCTTCGCCGCCCTCGGCCTGCTGGTGCGGCCCGAGGTGGTCGAGGCGCACCGGGCCGACCTGGTGGGCGAGCACCTGGGCTCGACCGCGATCAAGACCAACCGGCTCATCGACTCGGCCATGGGCGGCGTGCTGTTCATCGACGAGGCGTACTCGCTGCACAACGACGGGTATACCGGCGGCGACGCGTTCGGCGCCGAGGCGGTGCAGACCCTGCTCAAGCGGGCCGAGGATGACCGTGACCGGCTGGTCATCGTGCTGGCCGGCTACCCGGACGACATGGACCGGTTCCTGCGCAGTAACCCCGGCCTGGCCTCGCGGTTCGCCACCCGGGTCACCTTCCCCAGTTACCGCCCGGCCGATCTGGTGCGGATCAGCCAGCTGCTGGCCGAACAGGCCGGCGACGTCTTCGACCCGCAGGCTATCGAGGTCCTGAAGGAGATCTTCGCGCACGCCTGCGCGGCAGGCCGGATCGACGAGCTGGGCAACGGCCGGTTCGCTCGCTCCCTGTTCGAGCGGGCCTGCGCCAGCCGGGACGTCCGCGTGGTCCGCCTGGGCGAGCAGGCCACCGCCGAAAACCTGACCACGGTGACCGCCGCCGACGTGGAGGCCGCCTATCACGATCTGGCCCCCAATAACCCGTTCACCCCCAATAACCCCTTGGCCCTGCGCGACCAGAATTAACCCGCGTGGACCGGCAATGGGAATTCTGGATCGACCGGGGCGGGACGTTCACCGACATCGTCGCCCGGCGGCCTGACGGGCTGCTGGTCGCGCACAAGCTGCTCTCGGACAATCCCCGCGCCTACCGGGACGCCGCGGTGGCCGGCCTGCGCCAGCTGCTCGGCGTCGAGCCGGACCAGAAGATCCCCGCCGGCGCCATCAGGCAGGTCCGGCTCGGCACCACGGTAGCCACCAACGCGCTGCTCGAGCGCAAGGGCGAACCCACCGTCCTGGTCATCACCCGGGGTTTCGCCGACGCGCTGCGCATCGCCTACCAGAACCGGCCGCGGATCTTCGACCGCCACATCGAACTGCCGCAGCTCCTCTACGACCGGGTCATCGAGGCCGACGAGCGGGTAACCGCTCACGGCGAGGTCCTCACCCCCCTGGACGAGGACGCGATCGAGCGGCAGCTGAAAGCCGCCCACGACGACGGCTTCCGGTCGGTGGCCGTCGTCTGCCTGCACGGCTACCGCTACCCCCAGCACGAGCAAAAGATCGGCGACCTCGCCCGCGCGGCGGGCTTCACCCAGGTCTGCGAGTCGCACCGGACCAGCCCGCTGATGAAGCTGGTCTCCCGGGGCGACACCACGGTGGTGGACGCCTACCTGTCCCCGATCCTGCAGCGGTACGTGACCGAGGTGGCCAGCGAACTGGAAAACGTCAAGCTGCTGTTCATGCAGTCCAACGGCGGCCTGACCGACGCGGCCAGCTTCCGCGGCAAGGACTCCATCCTGTCCGGCCCGGCCGGCGGCATCGTCGGCATGGCGCGCACCGCACGCAACGCCGGCTTCGCCAAGGTCATCGGGTTCGACATGGGCGGCACGTCGACCGACGTGTCGCACTACGCGGGGAGCTTCGAGCGCGAGTACGAGACCCAGGTGGCCGGGGTCCGGATGCGGGCCCCGATGCTGTCCATCCACACCGTGGCCGCGGGCGGCGGCTCGGTGCTGCGCTTCGACGGCAGTCGGTACCGGGTCGGGCCGGACTCCGCGGGGGCCTACCCCGGGCCCGCCTGCTACCGCAACGGCGGCCCGCTCACCCTGACCGACGCCAACGTCCTGCTCGGCCGCATCCAGCCCGCCTGGTTCCCGCACGTCTTCGGCCCGGACGGCGACCAGCCGCTGGACGCCGCGGTGACGGAAGCGAAGTTCGGAGAGCTCGCCCAGCAGATCACCAGAGCTACCGGCGACCGCCGGGGACCCGAGCAGGTCGCGGCCGGCTTCGCCGAGATCGCCGTGGCCAACATGGCCAACGCGATCAAGAAGATCTCGGTGCAGCGCGGCTACGACGTCACCGAGTACCTCCTGAACGTGTTCGGCGGCGCGGGCGGCCAGCACGCCTGCGCCGTCGCCGACGCGCTGGGCATGTCCAAGGTGCTGATCCATCCCCTGGCCGGGGTGCTGTCCGCGTACGGGATCGGGCTGGCCGACATCGTGGCGATGCGCGAGCGGGCCGTCGAGGCCCCGCTCACCGCGGAAACGGCCGCCGCGCTGCCCGGGATCCTCGGCCCGCTCGAGCGGGAAGCCCGCGCCGAGGTCGAAGGGTGGGCGGGAGGGCAGGAGAACGGCGTCCCGGAGGCCCGGATCGGCGTCACGCACCGCGCGCACCTGCGCTACGAGGGCACCGACACCGCGGTCATCGTCCCGCTCGGCTCGGTGACCGGGATGACCGCCGCGTTCGAGACCGAGTACGCCCGCCGGTTCTCCTTCCTCATGCCCGGCAAGACGATCATCGCCGAGGCCGTGTCCGTCGAGGTGACCGGCGCGCAGCAGGGCCAGGCCGCTGACACCACGGCCCGTTCGGCCGAAAGTGCTGACCCGGGGGGGCGACCCCCCGGAACCCCCCGCGGCAACGATCCTCAGCCGGCACGCGTCCGCATGTTCACCGCCGGCGCCTGGGCCGAGGTCGGCCTGTTCCCGCGCGCCGCGCTGCGGCCCGGCCACGAGGTCGACGGCCCGGCCATCATTGCCGAGGACCTGGCCACCACCGTGGTCGAGCCCGGCTGGCGGGCGGTGGTGACCGGCCGCGGCGACCTGCTGCTGGAGCGGACCGCACCGCGGCCGGACCGGGCCGGGGCCACCACCAGGGCCGACCCGGTGCTGCTGGAGATCTTCAACAACCTGTTCATGTCGGTCGCCGAGCAGATGGGCGTGCGCCTGCAGGCCACCGCGCACTCGGTCAACATCAAGGAGCGGCTGGACTTCTCCTGCGCGGTCTTCGACGCCGAGGGCGGCCTGATCGCCAACGCCCCGCACATGCCGGTTCACCTCGGCTCGATGGGCGAGTCGATCAAGATGGTCATCAGGCGCAACCCGGACATCCGCCGCGGCGACGTCTACGTCCTCAACGATCCGTACCACGGCGGCACTCACATCCCGGACATCACCGTCGTCACCCCCGTCTTCGCCCCGGCCCCAGACGACGAGATCTGGTTTTACGTCGCCTCTCGGGGGCATCACGCCGAGATCGGGGGGATCTCGCCCGGATCCATGCCCAGCGCAAGCACCCGGGTCGAGGAGGAAGGGGTGCTGATCGACAACTGGCTGCTGGTCGAAAACGGCCGCTTGAACGAGGCGGAGACCGTCAGCCTGCTCCAAACCGCCGAGTACCCCTCCCGCGACCCGGCGACGAACCTGGCCGACCTGCGCGCCCAGATCGCCGCCAACGAAGAGGGCCTGCGCGAGCTGCACAAGATGGCCGGCCACTTCGGGCTGGACGTGGTGCGGGCCTACATGGCCCACGTCCAGGAGAACGCCGCGGAGTCGGTCCGCCGCGTCATCACCGCCCTGCACCACGGCCAGTACGCATACGAGCTCGACAACGGCGCGACGATCCAGGTCGCGGTCAGAGTCAACGCCAACGACCGTACGGCGACGATCGACTTCACCGGCACGTCCGGCCAGCTGGATGACAACTTCAACGCCCCGTCCAGCGTGGCCCTGGCGGCCGTGCTCTACGTGTTCCGCACCCTGGTCGACGACGACATCCCGCTCAACTCCGGCTGCCTGCAGCCGCTCACCGTGATCATCCCCGAGCACACCATGCTGTCCCCGCGGTACCCGGCGGCCGTCGCCGCGGGCAACGTGGAGACCTCCCAGGCCGTCAGCGGCGCGCTGTACGGGGCGTTGGGGGTGATGGCCGAGGGGTCCGGGACGATGAACAACGTGACGTTCGGGAACGACCGCTACCAGTACTACGAGACGGTGGCCAGCGGCTCCGGCGCGGGCGACGGCTTCGACGGCACCGACGTCGTGCAGACCAAGATGACCAACTCCCGCCTCACCGACCCCGAGGTCCTCGAGTGGCGCTACCCGGTCCTTCTCGAGTCCTACCGGATCCGGCCCGGCAGCGGCGGCGCGGGCCGCTGGCACGGCGGGAACGGCGGCGTCCGCCGGCTCCGGTTCAACGAGCCGATGACCATCACCACGCTGACCGGCCACCGCCGCGTCCCTGCGTTCGGCATGGCCGGCGGCCAGCCCGGCGCCCTGGGCCGGCACTGGATCGAGCACCCGGACGGCACGGTCACGCCCATGCGCGGCTGTGATTCGGTCCAGGTCCGCCCGGGCGACGTCTTCGTCATCGAGACCCCGGGCGGCGGCGGTTACGGTTCAGTCTTATACCGAACGGAGCGTGGTGCGCGCTCCCCGTATCAGCCTTCGTCGGCGTCGAGTTCGCGGAGGACGGTGACGAGCGCGGCCTCGTGCCCGCTGGTGTGGTCGAGCACGGCCATCAGCGCGTGCAGGACCAGGTGCCGGTCCTGGCCGGCGTCGAGCAGCCGCTGGGCCGCCTCCCACAGCTCGGGCGGGTCGCCGCGCCACAGCCGGTCGGCCAGCACCAGGTGCCGCTCAATGTGCCGGCCGACCCCGCCGGGCGCCGGCGTGGTGTGGTCGGCGGCCAGCAGGGCCCGCCGGTCCCGCGGGTCGGCAGGGTCCAGGCTGCTCAGGTCGACGCCGGAATGCCAGCCCTCCAGCACCGGGAAGGCGAACGCCCGCCGCGGCAGCGCCTCCAGGTCGCCGTCCGGCAGCAGCCGCCGGACCAGCACGTAGTCCAGGCCGAACTCCGCCGGATCACGGTACGCCTCGGCGAACATGCCCATCGAGTTGAACACGGCGTCCAGGGTCTCGTTCACCACCGCCTCGTCCAGCCCGCGCCGCCGGCCGGCCCAGCGCACCCAGGCCGCGAGCACGTGCGGCATCGCGTCCTGCTCGGCGAAGGACAGCATGACCTTGCGCGGCAGCCAGTTGAGCAGGAACGTCTCCACCTTGACCGGGCTCATCCGCAGCGGGCGCCCGAAGTCCCGGTCACAGCCGTAGTCGATGATCCGGTCCGCGCAGTGCGAGGCCGAACCCCGGTCGGACAGGTCCTCGGCCTCGTCGGAGGCCAGGAACTCGGCGGCGAGCATGGCCCGGCGGTCCCGGCTCCACGCCTGCCGCCGCGGCCCGGTCGCGCCGGAGATGCCGCGGCCGCGGTGCGGCGGCAGCGCCCTGATCCGCGCCCGGATGAACGCGTGGTAGGAGGGGAAGGACTCGCTGACCGGCGGATCGGTCGCCTCGTCGGTCACGGTCAGCGCGGTCTCCAGCAGGTGCCGCGCGTGCCCGGCGTCGACCTGCCGGAACGCGTGCCTGCCCTCGGCGCGACGCTGGGTGCTCACCTCGCGGCAGTGGTCGAGCAGCTTGTCCACCCGCGAGGTCACCCAGCCGTCCCGGATCATCCCGTCGGCGTTGTAGTCCACGACGGTGACCAGCGCGTGCGGCTCTTCCCCGGCGTAGCTGAACACGCAGATGACCTCGTCCTGGTCGCCGAGGAGGTCGGGGTTGATGTAGCACTCGGCCGAGGTCACCGCGCCCAGGTGCTCGGCCCAGCCGGGGCACGGCACGCCGCTCTCGATCAGGTCGAGGGCGGCCCGTTCGGCCTTGGCCGCCTGCCGCGGGGTGCCGAGGCAGGCGATGCCGGACAGCAGGGCCAGCGCGGCCGGGCTGCGCTGGCCGGCCGCGTAGTCCACCAACCCCTCGCCGACCAGCTGCTCGACCGATGCGATGCGCCGTCCCGCCTTCCGGGGGGATCGCTGCCCCCACCACGTCCCGAGCAGCTCGCTGACCATGAGCTCCGCGTCGAGCGGGCTGCGCACGGCCAGCAGCTCGCGGGCCGCCCGCAGCATCTCGGCGAACAGGGCGTTGGGCGGCGGGACGTCCGTGCCATGGTTCCGTCCTGCGGGGGACTGGCTGGCACGGCGCTGCGGACTCACCCTGATAGCCTCTCAGATCGGGACATGCGGACGCTATGCTACGGTGTCATGCCCGCTGTAATTTCGCCTCATAAACGGCACGCGACACGCGGATACCCTTGAGGTGCATGGTAGACGGCGTTCGCTGTCCGCGAATCCGTCTTCCAGGCCGCACCAATTGCCAGTCTGTGGCACGCTTAATTGACTGGCATCGCAACGATGACCCCGGGGAGGGAGCCGCCCATGGCCGAACCCGGCGCCGTACGTAGGTGTTCAGTGTGAGCACTGAGACTTCTGTTCCGAGGCAGCGAGATATGTCTGACGCCGCTCTGGCGGGAAACCTGATCTACCAGGCGCCCGTCGGCATGGCGCTTCTCGGGCCTGACCTGCGTTTCCGCCGGGTGAACGCTGCCCTGGCCGAGATCTTCGGCAGGCCCGAGGCCGACCACGCCGACAAGCTCCCGTCGGAGGTCTGGCCGGAGGAGCTGGCGGCCCGGGCCGAGGCCGTGGCGCGCAAGGTGCTGGCCGACGGCCTCCCGGTGACCGAGCCCGGGTATCCCCAGGGACACACCGCGTCCTGGTACGCGGTGCCCGACACGGACGGCGAGATCGCCGGCGTGGGGCTGGTGCTGTCCTCCGGCGCCGGGGCCGCGGCCGAGGAGGAGCTCCGGCGCAGCGAGGAGCGCTACCGCTCGCTGGTCCAGGCCGGCGCCCAGGTGGTCTGGGTGGCCGGGCCCGACGGCGCGATGACCGAAGACTCGCCCGAGTGGCGGTGGATCACCGGGCAGTCCGCCGAGGACTACATCGGCCACGGCTGGCTGGACTCGATCCACCCTGAGGACCGGGGGCGGGTCGAGCGCGACTGGCGCCAGTGCGTCCGGACCGGGAAGGTGTTCGACGACCGCTACCGGATCCGCACCAGGTCGGGCTCGTACCGGCATTACGACGTGCGGGCGGTGCCGATCGAGCGGGACGGCCGGATCGTCGAGTGGGTCGGCGCCAGCACCGACGTCACCAGCCAGCGCGAGGCCGAGGAGATGCGCGGGCGGCTGACCGAGCAGCTGTCCGCCGCGGCGCTGCGCACCGCGCGGCTGCAGCAGGCCACCTCGATGCTGGCCGAGGCGCTCACCGTCGAGCAGGTGGTCGACGTCATCACCGAGGTCGGCCGGACCGCGATCGGCGCGCTGCGCTCGGCCGTCGCGCTGCTCGACTCCGACGGCGCGCGGCTGAAGGTTGTCAACAAGGACGGGCTGGCCAGCGCGCCCGACTCGGCCGGCGGCCCGCTGACGCTGCAGTCCCCGAGCGTGATGACCCGGGCGATCGCGACCCGGCGGCCGGTGCTGGTCGAGGACCCGGAGGACCTGCGCAGGCAGTTCGAGGGCGAGCTGGACATCGACCCCGCGACCGTCGTGGCGAGCTCCGACGAGCGTTCCTGGGTCGGCCTGCCGCTGCTGGCGGCGGGCGCGCCGCTGGGCGCGCTGCGGTTCTCGTTCGGCCGCCCGCGGAAGATCATCGAGGAGGAGCGGGTCTTCCTGGAGGCGCTGGCCGGCCAGTGCCAGCTGGCGGTGGAGCGGGCCGGGCTGTACGAGCGCGAGCACACCACGGCCGAGACCCTGCAGCGCAGCCTGCTCCCCGACCGGCTGCCGAGCGTGCCGGGCCTGTTCCTGACGGCCAAGTACCTGCCCGTCACGCGGAACATGGAGATCGGCGGTGACTGGTACGACGCCTTCCGGCTGGCCGACCAGCGGCTGGCGGTGGCGGTCGGCGACGTCATGGGCAAGGGGCTCACCGCCGCGGCCGGGATGGGCCGGGTGCGCAACGCGCTACGCGCGCTGGCGCTGACCGACGGGCGCCCGGCCGCCGTCCTCGGCGGGCTGGACCGGCTGTTCAGCGCCACCGAGGAGGAGGAGCAGGTTACCACCGTGGCCTACCTGGTCATCGACCCGGTGACCGGCGAGGGTTTGCTCGGCAACGCGGGTCACCTGCCCGCCCTGGTGCTGGAGACGGGCAGCGCCCCGCGCTTCGACCAGGTGGAGGCGGGCACCCCGCTCGGCTGGGCCAGCCCGCGCAGGCAGCACGCATTCAACCTCCGGCCGGGCAGCACGGCGGTCTTCTACTCCGACGGCCTGGTCGAGAACAGGAACCGCGGCCTGGACGCCGGCCTGGAAGAACTGGCCGCGGTGGCCGCGCGCGCCGACGAGGACCTGCTCGGCCACCCGGAGCGGCTGCTCCGCTATCTGGTGGATCACATGCTCGCCGGCCATGAACAGGACGACGACGTAACCGTGCTGGTCATGCACCGGCCCGCGGGAGGCCAGCAGTGACCGAGATGTACAAGTCACTCCCGGCCGCCGCCTATCGTGATGATGTGGGAGACAGGCGGGTTGAACCAGTCCGAATGGCAGCTAGCCAGCCAAGGAAGGGGTGACCGTGGTTGTGAGCGCTGCTAACTCCGCAGCACGGAAGCGCCCCAGGACGTCGAACCAGCAGCCCAGGGCCGTCGAGGATGAGGCGGCGGTGCCGGGCGGGCCGGCCGGTCCTGGATCCCGGAACAATGGTGAGCCCGGTTCCGAGGCGCGCGCCGACGCGAACGCCAGCCTGGCCGCGGTGGAGCTCGATGAGGACCTCGCGGCCGATCTGGACAACGCGGATCTCGACGACGACGCGGATCTCGACGACGAAGAATTCCTCGACGCGGACGACGCGGACATCCAGGCCGCGCTGGCCGAGGGTGACCTGGAGGAGCCCGATCTGGCCGACGTGGCGCTGACCGGTGACGATCTGACCAGTGACGATCTGACCGGTGACGACCTGACCGGTGACGACCTGACCGGTGACGACCTGACCGGTGACGACCTGGAGGGCGACGACGCGGAGGGCGCGGACGCGCTCCAAGC
>Ga0335077_10006700_pt1 | contig 14242 bp, 11 predicted proteins | sample Lox_Sample_31_FD_207151 | JGI IMG/M metagenome (GOLD analysis project Ga0335077, IMG submission 207151) | Soil microbial communities from Loxahatchee National Wildlife Refuge, Florida, United States - Lox_Sample_3.1 | ecosystem: Environmental > Terrestrial > Soil > Wetlands | place: USA...
CCCGGCGCTGCGTGAACGACGGCAGCGAGCACTTCCCGCGGCTCGACCCCGCGGTGATCATGCTGGTGACCGATCCCGCCGACCGGTGCCTGCTGGCCAGGAACGCCATGTGGCCCGAGCGGCGGGTGTCGATCCTGGCCGGCTTCGTCGAGCCCGGCGAGTCTGCCGAGGCGGCGGTCGCGCGGGAGGTGTTCGAAGAGACCGGGATCTCGGTCGGCGACGCCCGCTACGTGGGCAGCCAGCCCTGGCCGATGCCGCACAGCCTGATGCTCGGCTTCCGCGCCCGCGCCACCGGCAGCCTGGAGATCACGGTCGACTCCGAGGAGATCGCCGAGGCGCACTGGTTCAGCCGGGACGAACTGCGGGCCAGCATCGCCAGCGGCGAGATCAGGCTGCCCCCGCCGGTGTCGATCGCGCACCGGATCATCGAGTCGTGGTACGGCAGCGAACTGGGCGGCGCCTGGTAGCGGACCCGGCCGCATCCCGCGGCAACGCTGGGTAGGCCGGCTGGTCGCGGACTGTCATAATGGCCACAATCCGCCCCATAGGCCCATCCTGGCGATTACCATTACCGGTGCTTTACTAGCCCATTGCCAGCCCGTGACCGTGGATCGGCTGGCGCGGAACCATCAAGTCAGGTGTCAGGTTGGCATCGCGCGATACCGCAGGCCGAGTTGCGGCCGACATGAGCAACCGGGCGCCCGGAGCCCGCCGCCCGCGCGTTTACGTGCACATCGGCGAGCCGAAGACGGGCACCACGTTCCTGCAGAGTGCCATGTGGAGCAACCGCGCCCGGCTGGCCGCCCAGGGCATCCTGCTGCCGGGGTACCGGCGTCAAGATCATAACCGGGCGAGCCGGGATCTGCGTGAGGCGCCGAGAGCGGACTCCGACCCGGCCGAGCGGTGGATCGGCGAGTGGGACGTCCTGGTCGGGCAGGCGCTGCGGGCGCCCGGCGCGGCCGTGATCTCCGACGAGGTGCTGGTCGCGTGCAACCCGGCGCAGGCCGAGCGCGCGGTGCGGTCCCTGCACGCGGCCGAGGTGCACATCATCCTGGTCGTGCGCGATTTCGCCACCCTGCTGCCCGCCGAATGGCAGGAGACCGTCAAATGCCGGGGCACGGCCGGGTGGGACGAATGGCTCGGCAGTGTCATCGAGCATTCGGCCGACGCCAGCCGGCGCTGGACGAGGTTCTGGATGCTGCACGATACGATGGCCATCCTCGACATGTGGTCGCGGCACCTCCCGCCGGATCAGGTGCACGTGATCACGATGCCGCGGCAGGGCCCGGCCGGAGAGCTGTGGGCGCGGTTCGCGTCCGTGCTCGGCATCGACCCCGGCCGCATCGACCTCAGCCGGGCGCACGCCAACTCCTCGCTCGGGCTGCCGGAAGCCGAGTTCCTGCGCCGGATGAACCTGGCCCTGCCGGAGGACCTGCCCGACTGGTTCTACACGCGGACCATCAAGCGCGTGCTCGCGCACGACGTCCTGGACGCAAGGTCGCGCCAGGCACGGCTGGTCGTGCCGGCTGACCGTGCGGCCTGGGCCCGGGAGCAGGCGGACATTCTCGTCGGGGGCTTGCGCGACTCAAAGTTCCACATCGTCGGCGATCTCGCCGAGCTGGTCCCGCCGCCCGGAGCCGGGCCGCAGATGCCGCCCTCCGCCGACCCGGCCCTGCTGTCGGCGGCCGGTCCGGCCCTGCTGTCGGCGGCCGACCCGGCCCTGGTGTCGGCGGCCGGTCCGGCCCTGCTGTCGGCGGCCGACCCGGCCCTGCTGTCGGCGGCCGGTCCGGGCCTGCCGCCCGGCGATCCGCCCGCCGAACAGCTCCTGGACGCCGCCGTCGCCGCCGCGGCCGCGCTGGCCGAGCGGCTGTACCGGGTGACCTGCGCGGCCCGGCCGGAGCGGGACCGCCCCGGCGGCCCGCGGCAGATGGCCAGCCAGTTCAAGTGGCGGATGCTGAACGGGCCGTGGATCAAGCGGGTGCTCAGGAACTCCAGCCACGTCCCGGCCGTGCGGCGGCTGCGGGTCGTCTTCTGGCGCATCCTCATGCGTCCCGCGCGTCACGCCCGGTGATTCAGCGCCTGGCGCCGGCCGGGCGGAGGCGGCCGGCTGACCGGGCCGCCCGCGGCGCGGTTCAGCGCAGCAGCAGCCGGGCGGCGAGTTCGAGGTGGTTGCTGACGTCGTCGGCGGACGCGCGCCTGGTCACCCACGCGACCAGGTTCGACAGCAGGACATCGCCGATCACCCGGGCGATGGCCTTCTCGTCGCCGGACGGCTCGCCGTCGTGCATGGCCTTGGTGAGCAGTTGCTCCATCAGCCGGGCGACCGTGTTGACCTCGGCCGCGGCGCTCGGGTCGGCGAACATGAAGGCCCGGGTCATCGCTTCGGTGAGCATCGGCTCGCGCTGCATGGACTGGGTGATCCGGCCCAGCACGTACAGCATCCGCTCGTAGGGCGTGTCACCGGGAACGGGCCGGCGGTCCAGCTTCTCCTGGGTCCGCTCGAACTCGCGGGCCAGCGCGGATACGAGCAGGTGGATCTTGGAGGGGAAGTAACGGTACAGCGTGCCCAGGGCCACGTCGGCCCGCTCGGCCACGGTCCGCATCTGCACCGCGTCGTACCCGCCCTTGGACGCGAGCGCCAACGTAGCATCCAGGATCCGCCTGCGACGATCACGTTGCGCGGCCGAGCCGAACTCGGCGGCGGCCGGCGGGCTCGGGGCCCCTCCGGTAATACGTGTTCTCGGGGTTGCCATCGATCACCAGACTACCAACGTGGGCGTCACCGGCCGGGCGCTACGCGCTGGCCGCCGGCAGGTAAAACGTGTTCTAATTTTGCGAGCCATGGACTTCACCCTCGACGAGACGCAGCAGGCGGTCGTGCGCGCCGCGGCCGGGGTGCTGGGCCAGGGCCGGGCCGCGCCGGCGGATGTGCCGGGCCAGGGCCGGGCCGCGGCGGCGGATGTGCCGGGCCAGGCCCGGGCGGCGCTGGCGCCGGGCCCGGAGGACGGGGACGGGTTCGACGCGGCGCTGTGGAAGGAACTCGGCCGGGCCGGCCTGCTGTCGCTGGCGCTGCCCGCCTGGCTGGGCGGGGACGGGCTCGGGGTGCTCGAGGTTGCGCTGGCGCTGACCGAGGTCGGCCGCCGGGCCGCCGCCGTGCCCGCGCTGGTCACGCTGGCCCTGGGCGTGCTGCCCGTCGTCCGGTGGGGAGACCGTGACCTGCAGCGGGCGCTGCTGGACGGGGTCGCGTCCGGCGATACGGTGCTGACCGCCGCGGTGCGCGAGCCGACCGGGGTGATGCCGGAGGCGCCGGCCACGACCGCCCGGCTGGCCCGCGGGCCCGGCGAGCCGGGCACGGTCAGCGGGCTCAAGGTCGGCGTGCCCTACGGCGCGGCGGCGGACTGGATCCTGGTCCCGGCCAGCATCGCCGCGGGCGGCACCGGCGTCGTGATCGTGGCCGGGTCTTCCGGCGGCGTGTCCCTGCGGCGCACGCACAGCGCGGCCGGGCAGCCCGAGTACACGCTGCGGCTGGACCGGGCGCCGGTGGCGCACGTGCTGGGCGCCGCGACGGGGGACGGGGAGGCGGCCGGGGGGCGGGCGCTCAGCGACCTGTACCGGCTCGCGGTGGCCGGGGCGTGCAGCGTGGCCGACGGGGCGCTCGCGGCCGCGCTCGCGCTGACCACGGCGCACGTGCGAACGCGGGAGCAGTTCGGCCGGCCGCTCGCGACGTTCCAGGCCGTGGCCGGGCAGATCGCCGACGTTTACATCACCTCGCGCACGCTGCACCTGGCCACCCTGTCGGCGTGCTGGCGGCTCGCCACCGGCCGCGAGGCCGGCGAGGACCTGGACGTCGCGGCGTACTGGCTGGCCGACCAGGCCACGACGGCGCTGCGGACCTGCCACCATCTGCACGGCGGGATCGGCATGGACGTCAGCTACCCGCTGCACCGCTACTCCTCGCTGGTCAAGGACCTGGCCCGGTTCGTGGGCGGGGCCGAGCACCGCCTGGAGCGGCTGGGCGAGCGGGCCGGCGAAGATCCGGCCGGCGCTGATCCGGCCGGCTCCGGCGGAGACGGCTGAGGCCCGGTGTACCTCGACCTCACCCGCGAGCAGCTCGCGCTGCGCGGCGAGCTGCGGGCCTACTTCGCGACGCTGATCTCGCCCGGCGAGCGCGCGGCGATGCTCACCGAGCGACAGGGCCCGGTGTACCGCGAGGTGGTGCGCCGGATGGGCCGGGACGGCTGGCTCGGCCTCGGCTGGCCCGTCGAGTACGGAGGGCGCGGGCTGGGCCCGGTCGAGCAGCAGATCTTCGTCGATGAGGCGGCCCGGGCCGACGTCCCGCTGCCCGCCGTCACGCTGCAGACCGTGGGGCCGACCCTGCAGGCGTACGGCACCGACGAGCAGAAGGCGTTCTTCCTGCCGCCGATCCTGGCCGGCGAGCTGCACTTCGCGATCGGGTACACCGAGCCCGAGGCCGGCACCGACCTGGCCGCGCTGCGGACCCGGGCCGTGCGCGTGAAGGGGGATGGGGAGGAGGGCGGGGAGCACTACGTCGTCAACGGCCAGAAGATCTTCACCACCGGCGCGCACGACGCCGACTACATCTGGCTGGCCTGCCGCACCGACCCCGACGCGCCGCGGCACCGGGGCATATCGATCCTGATCGTGGACACCGCCGACCCCGGGTTCTCCTGGACTCCGATCATCACCCACGACGGTGCGCACCACGTGAACGCGACCTACTACTCCGACGTGCGGGTCCCGGTAACGCGGCGGGTCGGCGACGAGAACGCGGGCTGGCGGCTGGTGACCACGCAGCTCAACCACGAGCGGGTGATGCTCGGCCCGGCGGGCCGGATCGCGGCCCTGCACGACCGGGTGCACGCCTGGGCGAGCGGCCGGGCCGCCCCGGACGGCCGTCCGCTGCTCAGCCTGCCCGACGTGCGGCGGGCCCTGGCGCAGGCCCGCGCCTGCCTGCGGGTTAACGAGCTGCTCAACTGGCAGGTGGCGGCCGCGCCGACGGTGGACGTCGCCGACGCGTCGGCCACGAAGGTGTTCAGCTCCGAGCGGCTCCAGCGGCTCGGCCAGATCCTGGAGGATGTCGTCGGCCGGCACGCCGACCCGGCCGACCCGGCGACCGCCGAGCTGATGGAGTGGCTGGATGTCCAGGCCAAGCGCAACACCGTGCTGACGTTCGGCGGCGGGGTCAACGAGGTCCAGCGCGAGCTGATCGCCACCGCCGGGCTCGGCTTGCCGCGGGGGTCCCGATGAGGGAGAGACCGAGCGTGACGGCCGGGGAAGAGATCCGGGCCGCCGCCGCCCGGATCGCCGCGGCCGGCGAATCCGCGGCGCGCCCGGCCCGGGATCCGGTGAACCTGCCGATGATCAACAACTGGGCCGAGGCGATCGGCGACGCCAACCCGGTCTACACCGACGCCGGGTTCGCGGCCCGCTCGGTGCACGGCGGCCTGGTCGCGCCGCCGGCGATGGCGCAGGTGTGGACGATGGCCGGGCTGCACCCGGGCTCTGCAGGCGACCCGCTCGGCGCGATGAACGCCGTGCTCGACGAGGCCGGGTTCACCTCGGTGGTCGCCACCAACTGCGAGCAGGATTACCGCCGTTACCTGCGGCACGGCGAGCAGGTCGCGGTGCGGACCAGCCTGGCGGACGTGACCGGCCCGAAGCGGACGGCGCTCGGCGAGGGCTGGTTCGTGACCACGCGGAGCACCTGGTACGCGGGCACCGAGGCGGTCGCGTCGATGCTGTTCCGGGTGCTGAAGTTCCGGCCGCCGGCGCCGGCGCCGGCGCAGCCAGCACCAGCGCAGCCAGCTCCAGCGCCGCCAGCACCGCCGCAGCAGGCACCGGGCCAGCCCGGGATTCTGCGGCCGGTCGTCTCGCGGGACACGGCGTTCTTCTGGGCGGGCACCGCCGCCGGCGAGCTGCGGATCCAGCGCTGCGGCGGCTGCGGGGCGCTGCGCCATCCGCCCGGCCCGATGTGCCCCGCGTGCGGCGAGGCCAGGCCCGGGTACGCGGTGGCCGCCGGCACCGGCGAGGTCTACAGCTACGTGGTGCAGCACCACCCGCCGGTGCCGGGGAAGCAGCTGCCGATCGTGATCGCGCTGGTGCAGCTGCCCGAGGGCGTTCGCATGGTGGGCGAGCTCGTCGGCGTCAGCCCGGAGCGGGCGCGGATCGGCCTGCCGGTCCGGGCCGAGTTCGTCCGGGTCGACGACACGCTGACGCTGCCCGCCTGGCGGGAGGACACCCCGGCGGCCGGAGCCGGGCCGGTCCTGCCGGCGCTGGTGATCGACGTCACCCCGACGTTCGTCATCAGCACTGCGATCGCCACCCGGGACTTCTACGAAGTGCACCATGACCGCGACCGGGCGGTCGCGCGGGGGAGCAAGGACATCTTCATCAACATCCTCACCACGACCGGCCTGGTGCAGCGGTACGCCACCGACTGGGCGGGACCGGAGGCGCTGGTGCGCAGCGTCGCGATCCGGCTCGGCGCGCCGTGTTACGCGGGCGACACGCTCACCTTTTCCGGGCAGGTGGCGCAGAGCGCCGGCGACGAGTGCGTGGTGGACGTCGTCGGCCGGTGCAGCCTCGGCAGCCACGTCACCGGCACGGTCCGCCTGGTGCTCCCGGACCGGGGGAGCGCGCCGTGACCCACGCGAGAGCAGCGATCGCGGGCATCGGCGCCACGGAGTTCTCGAAGGACTCCGGCCGCAGTGAGCTGCGGCTGGCCGCCGAGGCGACGCTGGCCGCGCTGGCCGACGCCGGGCTGCGCCCGGCCGAGGTCGACGGCCTGGTCACGTTCACGATGGACAGCACGGCCGAGATCGCGCTCGCCCGCGAGATCGGGGCCGGCGACCTGACGTTCTTCAGCCAGGTCGGCTACGGCGGCGGCGCGGCCTGCGGGATCGTGCACCAGGCGGCGATGGCCGTGGCGACCGGGGCCGCGAACGTGGTGGTGTGCTACCGCGCGCTGAACGAGCGCTCGGGGCGGCGGTTCGGCCAGGTGTCCCGGGCCGCGGCCGAGGCGCCGACCTCGTCCGGGGTGGACAACGGCTGGCATTACCCGATGGGCCTGGCCGTGCCGGCCGCGACCGTCGCGATGATCGCGCGGCGGTACATGCACGACTACGGTGCGACCAGCGAGGACTTCGGCCTGGTCACGGTGGCCGACCGGCGGCACGCGGCGACCAACCCGGCCGCCTGGTTCTACCGGCGCCCGGTGACCCTGGCCGAGCACCAGGCCTCCCGGTGGATCGTCGAGCCGCTGCGGCTGCTCGACTGCTGCCAGGAGAGCGACGGCGCGGTGGCCGTGGTCGTGACCAGCGCCGCGCGGGCCGCCGGCCTGCGCCAGCCGCCCGCGGTGATCCGGGCCGCGGCCCAGGGCGCCAGCCCGGGCCAGTTCGTGATGACCAGCTACTACCGTGACGAGCTCGGGCTGCCGGAGATGGGCGTGGTGGCCAGGCAGCTGTGGCGGCAGGCCGGGACCGGCCCCGCGGACATCCGGACCGCCGTGCTGTATGACCACTTCACCCCGTTCGTGCTGCTGCAGCTGGAGGAGCTCGGCTTCTGCCCGCGCGGCGAGGCCCGGGACTTCATCGCCGGCGGGGCGATCGAGCTCGGCGGCCGGCTGCCGGTCAACCCGCACGGCGGCCAGCTCGGCGAGGCGTACATCCACGGCATGAACGGCATCGCCGAGGCGGTGCGGCAGGTCCGCGGCACCTCGGTCAACCAGGTCGGCGGGGACGGGCCGGTGCTGGTCACCGCGGGCACGGGGGTTCCGACCAGCGGCCTGATCCTCGGCCCGGCCTGAATCGGCCCCGCGGCCGGCCCGGCGGCGCCGCGGACGCGGACATCGAGCGCGCGATCGCCGACAAGAACGTCAGCTGGACAGCGACCGAGCAGCAGCTTTGCGAGCGGGAGCAGGGCAGGCTGCGCGAGCTGATGGGGGACCAGGCGTTCGATGCCGGCTACCGGGCCGGCGCCGGGCTGACCCGGATCCAGGGCATCGAGCTCGCGCTGAGTCACCCGGCGGCCGGCTGAAAGCCGTCGCCACATACGAGACCGGGGCGGACCATTCGGGCTAGAGTGCACGCAGGCCACGGGAGAATCACATCCGCCGGGAGCGCGCGGCGTGCGCTCCCGCTCAAGCAAGCTCAAGGAAGAAGGCGCCGGGTGTTCGAGACGGTGGTAGTGGGCGCGGACGGGTCGCCCACCGCGGCCGAGGCCGTGCGGGTAGCGACCGGGCTGGTCAAGCTGACCGGCGGGCGGCTGCACATCGTGACCGCCTACAAGCCGCAGACGCTGCGGTCCCAGGCCGGCGCGGAGTTCGAGCAGTCGCTCAACTCCGTCGACCTGGCCCAGTCCGTGCTGGACGAGCTGGCCTCCCGGGCCCGGGCCGGGGGCGTCGAGGTGGAGACGCACCTGAAGGACGACGATCCCGCCGACGCGATCTGCGGCGTCGCGGCCCAGGTCAAGGCGGACGTGATCGTGGTGGGCAACAAGGGCATGACCGGCCTGCGCCGGGTCCTGGGCAGCGTGCCGAACTCGGTGGCGCACCAGGCGCCGTGCGCGGTGCTGATCGCCTTCACGACCTGACCGCCCCGGCCGGGAAAGCGGCTAGGAATCCGGGGTCAGCCCGGCCAGGTCGAGGGCGGCCAGGTAGCCGAACGTCATCGCCGGGCCGATGGTCGCGCCCGCCCCGGCGTAGCTGTGGCCCATGACCGACGCGCTCGCGTTGCCCGCCGCGTACAGCCCGGCGATGACGGTGCCGTCGGGGCGCAGCACCCGGGCCCGTTCGTCGGTCCGCAGCCCGCCCTTGGTGCCCAGGTCGCCGGGCACGATCTTGACCGCGTAGAACGGGGGCCGGGCCAGCGCGGCCAGGTTCGGGTTGGGCCGGCACCGCGGGTCGCTGTAGTAGCGGTCGTAAGCGGAGTCCCCGCGCCGGAAATCCTCGTCCCGGCCCGCCCCGGCGAACTCGTTGAACCTGGTCACGGTCTTGGCCAGGCCGCCGGCGTCGATGCCCGCCAGCCCGGCCAGCTCGGCCAGGGCCGGCGCGCGCAGCACCGCGCCCGCCCGGTACCAGCGGCGGGGCAGGTCCCGGCGCGGCGGCAGGCCCGCGAACACGTAGCTGTTGCGGTAGCGCTGATCGAACACCAGCCAGGCCGGGATGTGCGGGTTGGCCGGGGAGTGGCCCTCGTACATCGCGTGCACGGCATCGACGTAGGGCGCGGACTCGTTGACGAAGCGCTGCCCCGCCCCGTTGACCAGGATGCAGCCGGGCAGGCTGCGCTCGGCCAGGCAGAAGTACGGGCCGCCGGACAGCGGGATGGCCGGCCCCCACCAGGCGTCGTCCATGAGGCCGAGCGCCGCGCCCGCCGCCTCGCCCGCGACGATCCCGTCGCCGGTGTTCCCGGCCGAGCCGGTGGTCCACTCGGTGCCGATCGGCTGGCGCTGGTAGCGCCGCCGCATCAGCTCGTTGCGCTCGAAGCCGCCGGCCGCGATCACCACGCCGCGGCCAGCCCGGACCACGGCGGGACCGTCGTCGCGGCTGACCCGCACGCCGGTGACCCGGCCGTCGCTGACCTCCAGGCCGGTCATGGGGGTGCCGAGCCAGACCGGCACGTCCTTCGCGGCCAGCCCGGCCCGCAGGCCGGCCGCCAGGGCCTGGCCCATGCTCAGCGTGCGCCGCCGCCGGATCCGGCCCGCTACGGTCCGGCCCGACACCCGCGCGGCGGTGAGCAGGGCGCGGGGGTGGCGGGTGCCCAGGCTCAGCCAGCGGTAGTCGGCCTGGGTGATGGTCACGCCGTCTGGCGCCGGCAGGTAGGCCGGGTTGAGGCGGGCGAGTTCGGGCCCGAGCACCCGGGCATCCAGCGGCACCGGCTCCACGCTGCGGCCCTGGGCCAGCCCGCCGGGCGCCTCCGGGTAGTAGTCGGCGTAGCCGGGCACCCAGGCGAAATCGACCGGGGTGCTGGCGCGCACGAAGGCCAGCATCGGCGGGCCGTGCGCGAGCAGTGCCCGCCGCGACGCGGCCGGCACCCCCGGCCCGGCGACGTGGGCCAGGTACGCGCTGGCCTGCTCGGCGGTGTCCCGGACGCCGGCCCGGCGCAGCACCTCGTTGCCGGGGGCCCAGATGCCGCCGCCGGAGCGGGCCGTCGAGCCGCCGAAGTAGCCGGTCTTCTCCAGCACCACCGTGCGCAGGCCGTGATGCGCGGCGGTGAGGGCGGCGGTCATGCCGGCCGCGCCGCTGCCGACCACGACGACGTCGAACTCGGGCCCGTCCGTTGTCATGCCACCTCCCCGCGCCCATACTAGAACACGTTATAGTTTCGGCCGAGGGGGCGAGGATTCCATCACGCGACATCCCCCGCTGGGACGTCGAAGCGGACGTGGTCGTGGTCGGGTTCGGCGCGGCGGGCGCCTGCGCCGCGCTCGAGGCGGCCGCGTCCGGGGCCGGCGTCGTCGTGCTCGACCGGTTCGGCGGCGGCGGGGCCACCGCGCTGTCCGGCGGCGTGGTCTACGCCGGGGGCGGGACCGCCCAGCAGCGGCAGGCGGGTGTCAGCGACTCGCCCGAGGCGATGTTCGCCTACCTGAGCCTGGAGGTCGGCGACGCGGTCCAACCCGCCACGCTGCGCGAGTTCTGCCAGGACAGCCCGGCCATGCTGGCCTGGCTGGAGCGCCACGGCGTGCCGTTCGACGGCCGCCTGTGCCCGGACAAGACGTCCTACCCCACGAACCGGCACTACCTGTACTACTCCGGCAGCGAGCTGTCCGCGCGTGACGTCGCGCCGCCCGCTCCGCGCGGGCACCGCGCCCGCGGCCGCGGCACGTCCGGCGGCCTGCTGTTCGCCCGCCTGGAACGGGCCGTGCGGGCGTCCGGGGCCCGGGTGCTCCGCCAGACGTGCGCGCAGCGGCTGGTCACCGACCCGGCCGGGCGGGTGATCGGGGTCGAGTGCCGGGCGCTGCGCGGCGGGCCCGCCGTCGCCCACCGGGTGCTGCACCGCTGGTCGGCCAAGCCGCAGGTGTACCTGCCGAAGCTCGGCCGCGCCCTGCACCGGCGGGTCGCCTGGCTGGAGCGCCGGTACGGGCGGCCGCTGCTGGTGGGCGCGCGGGGCGGCGTGGTGCTGGCCGCCGGCGGGTTCGTGGCCAACCGGGCGATGATGCGCGAGCACGCCCCCGCCTACCGCGGCGGCCTGCCGCTGGGCACCGCGGGCGACGACGGCAGCGGGATCCGGCTCGGCGCCGAGGCCGGCGGGGCCACCCGGTTCCTGGACCGGGTCTCGGTCTGGCGGTTCCTCAGCCCGCCGGCCGCGCTGCTGCGCGGCATGCTGGTCGACCGGGCCGGGCAGCGGGTGTGCGACGAGTCGCGCTACGGGGCGGCGGTCGGCGAGGCGGTGATGAGCCGCGGCGGCCAGGCCTGGCTGCTCGTGGACCGGGCCACGGTGCGGGAGGCCCGCCGCCAGCTGCGCCGCTCGACGCTCTGGTTTCAGCGCCTGCAGGCGTGGTACCTGCTGACGGCCGGCCGGGTCAGCGCGCCCGCGGTCGCCGGTCTGGCGGTCCGCGCCGGAATCGACCCGGCCGGCCTGGCCGCGACGCTGGCCGGCTACAACGCGGCCGCCGCCGCGGGCCGGCCCGACCCGGCGGGCAAGCCGGCCGACCTGGTCCGGTCCCTGGACCAGCCGCCGTGGTCCCTCATCGACTGCTCGGTCCGGCCGCGGCTGGCCTACCCGGCGCCGATGCTCACCCTGGGCGGGCTGGCGGTCGCCGAGCAGACCGGGCAGGTGCGCCGGGCCGACGGGTCGGCGGTGCCCGGGCTGTACGCGGCGGGGCGCACCGCGGTCGGCCTCTGCTCGCGCTCCTATGTCAGCGGGCTGTCCCTGGCCGACTGCGTGTTCTCCGGGCGCCGGGCCGGCCGTCACGCCGCGGCGGCGGCCGCCGCGGCTCCGACCGCCGCCAGCGCGCCCTGAGCCGCCCGGGTGGCGGCCGGGGGCCCCTCAGCGTGACAACTGCGCGAGAACCCGCCCGAACAGGCCGGGGCTGACGGCGTCAGGGTCGGTGTACTGCTCGATGGCCAGGCCGTTGGACAGGGCCAGCACCACGGTGACCACATCGTCGACGGTCAGCTCGGCCGGCGGCGGAGCCCGCCCGAGGACCTGCTCCACGCGGTCGGCTATCGCGGCGCGCAGCGCTCGCCGGTGAGCGACGAACTGGGCGCGCACGTCATCGTCGCGGACCGCGCGCCGCCAGAAGTCCAGGAAGACCAGCTGCCATTCCCGCTGCTCGGTGAACGCCGCGGTGAGCAGGCGTCCGATGTCGTGCAGGGCCTGCGGCCGCCGGGGGTCCCCCGCGGCGGCCTCCAGGGCAGTCCGGACGGCCTCGACCCGGCGCAGGCCCTGGTCGTTCATCATCGCGAAGAAGAGGTCGTCCTTGCTCGCGAAATTCGAGTAGATCGCGCCCTTGGTGAGGCCGGCGGCCGCCGCGACCTGGTCCAGGTTGGTGTCGGCGTAGCCGCGCTCGGCGAACACCCCCAGCGCCGCATCCAGCAGCCGGCGGCGCACCACCGCGCGGCCGGGCCGCCGTACCCGCGCGGGGGCCCCGTTGACATCGCTCATGCCCAATAGCATACTCGTAAGTATTCAATACTCTTCAGTATCGAGGCGAGAACCATGGCGCCTATCCCGCGCGCCGGCTCACCGAAGGCGTCCCGCCGAGGGCCGCGAAGCATCCGACGCTCCACCCAGCCCGCATCCCGCCGCTGGGCCGTGCTGGCGGTGGTGTGCGCCGCCGCCCTGATCATCAACGTGGACAACACCATCCTCAACGTGGCCCTGCCCACGCTCGTCCGGACGTTGCACGCCACCTCCAGCGAACTGCAGTGGATCGTCGATTCCTACGCGATGGTCTTCGCCGGGCTGCTGTTGGTCGGCGGCAGCCTGGCCGACCGGATCGGCCGCCGGCGGTTTTTCCTCATCGGCCTGGCCATCTTCGCCGCCGGATCGGTCGGTGCCGCGATCTCGGGCTCGGTGGACCTGCTGATCGCCTGGCGAGCGGTCATGGGGGCCGGTGCCGCGCTGACGATCCCCGCCTCGCTGTCGATCATCAACGACGCGTTCCGCGACCCGGCGGAGCGGGCCCGGGCCATCGGCGCCTGGGCCGGGACCATCGGGCTCGGCATCGCCATCGGCCCGATCGCGGGCGGCCTGCTGCTGGCCCGGTTCTGGTGGGGCTCCATCTTCATCGTCAACATCCCGATCGCGGCCGCCGGTTTCGCGGGTGCCCTGCTGCTGGTGCCGGTCTCGAAGAACCCGGCGGCCGACCCGCCCGACCCCGCCGGGGCGGCGCTGTCGATCGTCGGCCTGGGCCTGCTGCTCTGGGCGATCATCGAGGCCCCGGTTAAGGGCTGGACATCGGCAGAGGTGGCCGGCGCCGGGCTGGCCGGCCTGGCCGTCCTGGGCGCGTTCATCGCCTGGGAGGCCCGCAACCGCCATCCGATGCTCAAGCTCGGGTTCTTCCGCGACCGCCGGTTCTCGATCGCCGCCGCGGGTGAGTGCCTGGGGATCTTCGGGCTGCTGGGGGCGCTGTTCCTGCAAACGCAGCTGCTGCAATTCGACCTCGGCTACTCGCCTCTCCAGGCCGGGGTGCGGATCCTGCCCGTCGCCGTCGTGCTCTGCGCGAGCGCCCCGCTGTCCCCGGCCATAGCCCGGGTCATCGGAGTCAGGTTCACCGCCGCCGCCGGCCTGGCCGCGATCGCGGGTGGCCTGGGCCAGAACTCGATCGTCTCGACCGCTGCCGCCACCTACCCGCGTTTCATACCCGGGATGCTGCTGGTCGGCCTCGGGGCTGGCCTCCTGCTGCCGACGGCGACCAACTCCGTCATCGGCTCGGTCCCGCAGGCTGATGCCGGGATCGGCTCGGCGACCAACGCCGTGGCCCTCCAGGTCGGCGGCGCGCTCGGCGTCGCCGTCATCGGCAGCGTGCTGTCCACCCGGTACCAGGATCACATGTCGCACGCGCTGGCCGGCCAGCACGTGCCGGTCGCCGCCATGCACACCATCCTCGGCTCCCTCGGCGGCGCCCTCGCCGTCGCGGACACCGCGGGCGGCACCGCCGGGACCCTGCTTACGCACGCCGCCCGCGCCGCGTTCCTGAGCGGCAATGCCGCGGCGATGGCCGCCGGGGCCGCCGTCGCCCTCGGCGGGGCCCTGCTCGTGCTCGCCCGCCTGCCGTCGCG
>Ga0335077_10006701_pt1 | contig 14239 bp, 8 predicted proteins | sample Lox_Sample_31_FD_207151 | JGI IMG/M metagenome (GOLD analysis project Ga0335077, IMG submission 207151) | Soil microbial communities from Loxahatchee National Wildlife Refuge, Florida, United States - Lox_Sample_3.1 | ecosystem: Environmental > Terrestrial > Soil > Wetlands | place: USA: Florida...
CGGGCCGAGATAGCTGGGTTCCACGCCACCGAGATCGACGACGAGCTTTTGAAGGACGATGCCCGGATCAACCATCCAGAATTTAAGGGTGTGATAGCCAGGGTGTTCGATTTGGTGCGTGGATTTGGATTTGCGGACGCTGTCTTTGACAGCGGTGGACCAGGCTTCGGTGGTTTTGTCAGCGAGTGCGTCGACAATCTGAGGCGGCTGTTCGTCGAATGAAATGGCGTAGCGAAGACCGCGGCCAGGAACGAAGTTGAGAGTGGGGTCGAGGATGGCTTCGACGGTCACAATCCCACTGGTGCCGGTGTCGAAGAGGTACATCGTGTATTCCAGACAGGGAGCGCTCTTGCCGGGCCGCACGCTTTCGGCGGTTACGGGAAAGACGGTCATCGCGGAGCCGGTCCTGCCGAGGTCGTCAATCTTTTCCCAGCGAGCGGAAGGCTGATCGATTTTCTTGGTGTAGTGATTGGCGTCGATAGAGACGTAGCCGTTGCTTTCGATGAATCCCTGCAGAGCATCGCGAGTGGGAAAGGCGTGGCGAAAACAGGACAGCTGAACCGCGACGTTCTGCCCGGAATCACTGGAGAGGTTGATCGAGCCGCGTTGCAGGCCTTCGGGAACGTGAGTCCAGTCGATGGAGACCCAAAGGCGTTTCTCCTGGTCTACGTGGCCCTGCCATTCGCTTAGAGTGATCCACGATTCGCTCGCGCTGGCCTGAAAAGTGAACGGCGCGCGGCCGCGATTGAAGACATCGATGTAATAGCGCTGTTGATTAAATCTATCGAATTGCGGAAGCGCAGGCTGATGCGCAGCGCCGGGCCAGGCTTGCGTGGAACCTTCGACCGCTACGGCCATCGATGCTGGCTGCGGAAGATCGATGCGCGTTACTTCAGGCATATTGTTGACGGGCGGCTCCTGCCAGTAGGTGTAGCCAATATGGGTTTGATCCATCATGTGATCCCATTTGCCATGGGCGAGGGTGTGGTTGTAAAAGTCGGATAGTTCGGCATCCTTCTTGAACAGGGACTGCACTTCATCGGCGAGCGTATTGGCGCGAGCACGGCCCTGGCTGGCGTAGAGTTGGTTCTTGGCGCTCGTGATGTAGATCTGGTTTACAACTTGGGAAGCCTTGGTGGGATGGAGGATCAATTCGTAGAACGAGTCTTTTTGCTCGGCGGGCAGGCTTGCGTAGAGTTCTTCGGCTTGCTGGGTGATGGCCGCAAAATCTTCGATGACGCTGTCAGCTTCGCGATAGTTCACCAGGCTGTAGGTGCCGGGCTCGAGAAGTTCGGGTTTGCGGCGGCCGTTGTATTTCGCGTATTTGGAGAGAATGCCGGCGATTTCGGCAGCGTGCTCGGGACCAAATTCCCGAGCGGCCCACATTTCGGTGAACTCGCCAATCTTTTCCTTTGGCCAGCGGGACGGATTCCATGCCAGGGATAGGAAGAATTCGATGGGGAATTCCATAGGCTTGAGGTCGCCAACATTAACGATCCAGATGCGGTCCGCGCCATATTGCAGAACGAGGTTCATCTGCTCCCAGACCTTCGGAATGGGATTCGTGTTGATCCATTTGTAGTTGCGCGGATCGCCGACGTAATCGAAATGGTAGTAAACGCCGGCGCCGCCGGGGCGTTTGCGTTCGTCGGCGGTAGGGAGGCGGCGGATGTTGCCCCAATTGTCGTCGCACCAAAGAAGGGTGATGTCGTCGGGGACGCGCATGCCTTTGTCGTAATACTCGAGAACTTCCTTGTAGAGGGCCCAGTCCTGAACGACGGTGGAAGGATCGCGATGGTAGACGCCGGAGATGATGTTGCGCTGGTCCGCGACGACCTGCTCGAGGAGCGCGATGTTGGCGCTGTCGGACATGGGCAAGTCGCCATCGCCACGCATACCGATGGTGACGACGTTTTCGAAATCCTTGTTGCGGGCGAGACCCAGTTCCCAAAATTGGCGAAGGAACGCGCCGTTTTTGGAATAGTCCCAGGGGCCCTGGCCATGGCGCTTCCATTCCTGCTGCGCGCGCATCATGGGCTCGTGATGGGAAGTGCCCATGACGATGCCGTATTCGTCGGCGATTTTCGGATTGAGAGGATCGTCTTCGTTGAAGGCGTTGTTCCACATGGCGGGCCAAAGATAATTGCCTTTGAGCCGGAGGATGAGTTCGAAGACTTTTTCGTAGAACTGGTGATTGTAGTTTCCGTACTTTTCCTTGACCCAACCGGTGAGCGCGGGTGCCTCGTCGTTCAGAAAGATTCCGCGATACTTCACGGCGGGAGGACCCTGCGAGTAGACGCCGGGTTTGACGGTGAGCGTGTCGTGATGATGAACGGGAACATCAGCCCACCAGTACCAGGGAGAGACGCCAATTTGTTGGGAGAGGTCGTAAATGCCGTAAATGGCGCCGCGCTTGTCACTGCCGGCGATGATGAGCGCGCTGGTGATGCCGGGCACGGGGTCGGAGATGGTCTCGATCAAGAAGGATTCCCATTTCCCGGCGATGGAAGAAACGTCGATGTTTTTTTCGCGAATGATGCGATCGAGGAGCGCGCTCTTGCCGAGCGTGCCGACGACGATGATCTGTGGCCGCGATTTCGCATCCTCGTGGCCAAGAGCCGGAAGGCAGCCGGTAACTTTTTGAATGTCGGTTTGCAGGTCGCCGACAGCGCGAACGACGCCGGGATAATCGTCCGCATCGACATAAATGGGAGCGGGCTGTTGCGCGTAGACGATGATGAAATTGTGCGGGTTGAACTCCGTATCGATATAGAGAGATTCGCCGAGCGCGAAGGCGTTCGAAGGAATTGTGAGCAGGCCAAGCACGATAGCGAGTGAGAAGACGATGAGGTGAACTGCGGGTGACGGAAAAGCGAGACGGACGCTTTGGTTCCCAATCAGGTGCTTCATGGCCCTTCCTCAGTGGTGGCCTGGCCCGCGGTTACTGATGACTACGCGGTGTCACCTTCGGTGATGCGACGCAGCGCTGGATAAATGCGGCGGTATTGCTGGTAATTGCGTTGCATCAACGGGCTGGTGTGGGGATCTGGTTGCACGCGAGCCGCGACACGGACCACAGCATCGCAGGCTTGATCGACACTCGACCAGTAGCCCGCGCCGACACCGGCCAAAATCGCCGCGCCATAGGCGGCACCTTCTTCCGCGGCGAGGATTTCGACTTCACTGGCGTAGACATCCGCCTGAATCCGACGCCAGAGGGGAGAACGCGCTCCACCACCGCCGAGGCGGATTTGGCGCGCGGGCACGCCGATTTCGTCGAGGATGGTAAATGTGTCTTTGAGGCTGAAGGCGACGCCTTCGAGAACGGCGCGAATCAGATGGGCGCGGGTGTGGGAGGCAGTCAGGCCAACGAAAGCCGCGCGCGCATTGGGATCGAGGTGGGGCGTGCGCTCTCCCATCAGATAGGGTGCCCAAAAGGCACCATCCGATCCGGGGCTGACGCGAGCGGCGGTGGCGCACATCTGATCGTAGGGATCTCGGCCGTTCGGTGCCTCGCCAGTGCCGAGTTGATCGCGGAACCAGCGCAGCGAGAGACCAGCCGACTGCGTGACTCCCATGACGTGCCAGCGATCAGGAATGGCGTGGCAGAAGGTGTGCAAGCGACCTCGGGGATCGAGGGCGGGTCGATCCGTGGCGGCGAAGACTACTCCGGAGGTGCCGATGGTAGCGCTGACGGTGCCGGGGCGATTGATGCCGATGCCGACAGCACCGGCAGCCTGGTCACCCGCGCCCGCAACGACGGGGGTGCCGGGCGCGAGGGCGGATTCGCGAGCGCCGGATTCGGAAATGCGGCCGCAGACTTCCGGCGATTCACAAAGTTTCGGGAGAATGCGCGAGTCGATGCCTGTTTTCTGGAGAACTTCGCCGGCCCATTTGCGCTTAGCGACATCGAGCATCAGAGTTCCGGAAGCGTCGGCAACATCGATAGCGGATTCACCAGTGAGGCGGAGGCGGACGTAGTCCTTGGGGAGCATAACCCTGCGAACGCGAGCCCAGTTCTGCGGTTCGTGTTCGCGGACCCAAAGCATTTTCGTGAGCGTGAAGTTGGTGAGGGGAGGGTTGCAGGTCAGTTCGATGAGGCGGCGCTCGGCGAAAATATTTCGGAGTTCATCGCACTGAGCTTGCGTGCGCTGGTCGCACCAGATGAGCGCGGGGCGAATGACTTCATTGCGTTCGTCGAGGAGAACCGCGCCGTGCATCTGGCCGGAGAAGCCGACGCAGGAAATGGAAGGGGGCGGGAGATTGGCGGACTGGAGCGCTTTGCGGATGGCAATGGCCGCGGCGCGCCACCAGTCGCGGGGATCCTGTTCAGCCCATCCGACGTGAGGACTGGCGAAAGGAACATGTTCTTCGGTGGCTGAGGCGAGGATACGACCGGACTGATCTACGACAAGAGCGCGAGTCCCGCCGGTACCGACGTCGATTCCCAGGATTGGCATAGGCCCAACTTTCCACGATAGCGGGATCAGCCGCCCATCGCACGCCTGTGAAAATGGTTACAACAGTCCGCTACGCCGAGGCGAACGATTAAGGTTGCTTCGGCGAATACGGCGAAAACTTAAAGCAATAAACCGCGCCGATAAGGGCGAGGATAGCGCCCCACCAGATGCTGGCGTGGAGGTGGAAGAGCACGGTGGGGACCAGGGGCGGACGAACCAGTTGGTAGAGGCCGGAGCCCAGGATCAGCAGGCCGTTCACCAGCAGCGAGATGCCGATGAAAAACCAGATGGAAATGCCGCCACCTTTTCGCATAGCGCCTCACCAGAAAATAATATTCACGATCACGAACGCCGCTCCCACCACCACAGCCCAGAACCACGGCCGGTGCAGCAGGGTCACGTAACTTTCCGACGGAATTTCCGTGGCCCCGTAGACCAGGCCCTTCAATTCCTCGTCGGACTTCGGCTTGGTGAGCAGGCTGATGACCACGGTCACCAGCGCGCACGTCAGGCACGACCACAGCGCGCGGTACATGTTTTCCGCCATGTCGCGAGCGTACGGCGACAGCGCCACATAGCGCAGCGCCGTGGGATCCACTTTCACCCACGCCCACATGCCCACCGACGAACCCGTCCCCGCCAGCAAGCCCCAGAAGCCGCCCGCCGGCGTGGCGCGCTTCCACAACATGCCGAGCAGCACCGTGGCAAACAGCGGCGCGATAAAGAAACTGAACAGCGCCTGCACGTAATCCATGATGCTCTTGAAATCCATCACCAGATACGCCGTGCCGATGGAAATGGCCACGCCAACCACCGTGGCCCAGCGGCCCATGGCCACGTAGTGCGCATCCGTGCCGTTTTTCTTGATCAGTGCGCGATAAATGTCGTAGGTCCACACGGTGGTGAACGCGCTGACGTTACCCGCCATGCCGGACATGAATCCCGCAATCAGCGCGGTGATGCCGAGACCGAGCAAGCCGGGGCCGCAGTAGCGCGCCAGCATCAGCGGAAGCACTTCGTTGTAGCTGTGCCCGCCCGTAGCGATGGCCTGGCCTTCGCCCATCAACTTCATGGGCAGAACCGCAAGGCCCAGCAGGCCGGGGAGAATCACGATGAAGGGCACGAGCATCTTGAAGCCCGCGCCGATGATGGGAGCCATTTTCGCGGCGCGCAGGTCTTTGGCGGAAAGCACGCGCTGCACCACCAGGAAATCCGTGGTCCAGTAACCCATGGAAATCACCGCGCCGAGACCGAAGACGATGCCGGTCCAGTGGATGCCCATGGGGTTGTCGCGGAACTTGCCAAGGGTGCTCCAGAGATGCGTGTACTCGGCGGAAGCGTTCGTGGCGATGCGCGCTTTCAGACCGCTCCAGCCGCGCGCTTCGATAAGGCCGAGAATCGGAATCAGCAACGCGCCCGCCCAGATCAGAATGAACTGCAGCACTTCGTTGAAAATGGCCGAACGCAATCCGCCAAGCGTGACGTAGATGGCCACGGTGATCGACGAAACCAGGATGCTGACGTTGATGTTCCAGCCGAGAATGATCTTCAGCACCAGGGCCATCGAGTACATGTTGATGCCGCTCATCAAAACGGTCATGAACGCGAAGCTGACCGAGGAAAGTGCGCGGCTGGGTTCGCCGAAACGCAGCTTCAAGTAGCCGGGAACGGAGTGCGTCTGGCAGATGTAATAGAACGGCATCATCACCAGCGCCAGGAACAGCATCGCGGGAATCGCGCCAATCCAATACCAGTGCGCGGCCAGGATGCCGTACTGATAGGAAGCGCCGGCCCAGCCCATCAACTCGAGCGAACCGAGGTTGGCCGACAGGAAGCTCAGCCCGGCAATCCAGGCGGTCATCTCCCGCCCGGCCATGAAGAAATCTTCGCCGGTGTTGGCCTGCCCCTTCAGATAAAAACCAATGGCCAGCACCAGGGCAAAGTAGAAAACAATGATTACCAGATCGACGGTCGATAAATGCACCAGGCGCTGGGTTTGGAGAGCGAGAAGTGGGGTCATGGAGTCCACATATCCCTGAAGGCAGGCGAACGACCACAAGCGGGAGCGGGAGCACCAGAATCGCGCCCCAGGTTCCCCAAAATGAAGCACTTGCAGGTCAGCCGGCTTGTGGTACTATACATTACGTTAACGTTACCGACAAAGCTTTTTCGCGAGAATTTCGAGGGCCCCGCGTCTGGCCGGGAGGTGCATCCATGGCCATTGGCATTGATCAGAAGTCCTACCCGTTCAATTACAACGCGATCGTATCTTTTGTGCCGAGGCAAGCCGGGATCTACGTGCTGTTCAACGCGAGCGGCTTCCAGGTCGAAGAGGCAGACGACTTAGCCGACGGGCTGCTGCAATTTCTGATGGAGAGAGAAAGCAAGATTAAGGGTCAACAGCCGCCGAGGTTCCAGTTTGAAGTTGTGACAGACGACGAGCAGCGCAAGGAGCGACTGAACCAACTGTCGAAGAACTTCCAAGTCTTCGGGAGTAAATAACCGGAACGCTTGTAACTAAGGTGCGCAATCAGCTGCGCTTGCGAATCAAAAATCGAACGGCTTCAAGTGCCAGTGTGGTATGAATGACGGTTTGCCGCCGGCGGGTTCCTATTGTGCAGCGGCAGCGCCGGGCGCTTACTTGCGGCGTTCGGTGAGATCGTTGGCGATCGATTGGTTCTTCTCGCGGCTCAACGGATAGAAGAACAGGCAAGTGGCGGCAGCGAAGAAAAACAGGGCGGCGTAAATGCTCGCCGTGAGACGGATGCCAGCTTGCGCGCTGGCCGTCTGTACGACGGCTTCAGAGATCAATCCGTAGGCGGAGAGCAGCCATCCCGCGATAGCGCCACCAAGGGCCAGTCCTGCCCACAAAGCGAAGACAACACCGGCAGTCACAGTGCCGGTGGCACGGCGGCCGGTCTTCCATTCGCCATAATCAGCGACATCGCCCATCATCGCCCAGAGGATCGGACCCGAGAGGCCGAACGAAAACTGCCGAAGCACCTCGATGGCGATGATGATGGAAGTGGCGTGCGGCGGGATCAGATACAGGGCCGCAGTGAAAATTCCGCTCAGGATCATGCTGGCGATGAACAACCCACGCTTGCCGACTCGCACGGAAACAGCGGTCGAGCAGGCTACGCCGAAAAGCAACGCAGCCAAGCCGAAGCCGTTGAACCAGGAGAAAAGATTGACGTTGCCAGCGACAAACCGAAAGTAAGGCAGCATGACATTGCCGCGCACCAGAATCGCGCTGAAGTAGAACAGGGTGACGAGGAATAGGATGATCCAGGGCCGATTGCGCAAGAGGTCCGAAAGATCCTGCCTTAGCGAAGTCCTCTGCCGGGGATCGGGCTGAATGCGCTCTTTGGTTGTGAAGAAGGCGATGATGAAAAAGATCACGCTGAGCACGGAGAGCAGGCCCATCGTCAGTTGATAGCCCAAGGCGTCGTTGCCACGGCCGAAGAATTTGACCATGGGAATGGCGAGGCTGGCGACGATGAAGCCGGCGCTGTTGGCGGCGATCTGGCGGTAGGACGAGATGCTGGTGCGCTCGTCGGGGTCCTGGGTCATGACCGCGGTCAGCGAAGCGTATGGCACGTTGTTCACGGTGTAGATGACACGTAGAAGAATATAGGTGGTCCAGGCATAGATGATCTTGGCGCCAGGGCTGAGCTGCGGAGTAGTGAAGGTCAGGACGCTAATGATGCCGAACGGCACGGCCGTCCAGAGCAGCCAGGGACGAAATTTGCCCCACTTGCTGGTGGTGCGGTCTGCGATCACGCCCATCACCGGGTTGAAACACGCGACAGCCAGGCCGACGACGAGGAAGAGCGTTCCGGCTTGGGCCGCGGTGAGGCCGAAAGTATGAGTATAGAAGTCGAGTTGAAGAGCGAGCATAGCCTGAAAAACAAAATTGGCGGCCATGTCGCCGAGGGCGTAACCGATCTTTTCGCCAACAGGGAGTTTCTGGATCATAGGGACCTCGTAAGGGGACAGCGACGGCGTTATTTCGTAACGGTAAGGCTGGCCTTGGTCAGATCCTGATCGCGCGAGGAATTGCCGACCATGATGACGAACTCTCCCGGCTCAACGACGTACTTCATGTTCACGTCGTAAAAGGCGAGTAAGTCCGGCGTAACGGAGAATGTGACGGTCTTCGTTTCACCGGGACGAAGCGACACTTTTTGAAAGCCCTTGAGTTCCTTCACGGGGCGAGTGACGGAGCTGACCACGTCGCGGATGTACATTTGCACGACTTCCGAGCCTTCGCGCTTGCCGGTGTTGGTAACTTCGGCGGTCACGCGCATGGAACCATTGAGCTTGATGTTATGTTTTTCGAGGCGAACGTTTTTAATGGTAAATGTGGTGTAGCTCAGGCCGTAACCAAAGGCGAAAAGGGGCGAGACGTCGTCGAAAAGATAGCCACGGCGGGCCGACGGTTTGTGGTTGTAGAAGACGGGGAGATGCCCCACGGAACGCGGAATCGTGATCGGCAACTTGCCACTGGGATTCACATCGCCGAACAAGACGTCGGCAACGGCATGGCCGTTCTCCTGCCCCAGATACCAGCACTCAAAAATGACCGGGACATTCTGGACCAGATAGTTGATGGAGTTGGGCCGCCCATTATAAAGAAGTGCGATCACCGGTTTGCGGGTCGCCAGCATGGCCTTGACCAGTTCATCTTGCCTTCCGATCAAGTCAAGAGTGGCGCGGTCGCCCATGTGGTTCAGGCCCCAGGCTTCGCGGGACGTTTGCTCGTTGCCGCCGATTGCGAGAATGATGACATCGGCCTGCCTGGCTACTTCAACGGCTTCGCGAATCTGCTTACGGTCCGCTTCTGGATTGCTGGGAACTACTTCATCCTGGTTCCAGTTGCCGCCGATGGTGATTTTGCAGCCTTCGCTGTAAAGCACCTTGGCGCGGTTACCTGCCCGCGCTTTGATGCCTTCGAGCACGGTCACTTCGTGTTTGGGAACACCGCTGTAGCCGCCTAACAGAGTGCGATCCGCATTCGGGCCGACGACCGCAATCGTCCGGTACTTGCTCAAATCGAGGGGGGCGAGCCCACCTTCATTCTTCAATAGGGTTATGACCTCGCGAGCAGACTGGCGGGCAAGCTGGCGATGCTGGTCGCAACCGGCGACGCGCTCGGCTTCCGCCGGATCGACATAGGGATCATCAAACAGGCCCAGCTTGAATTTCCAGAAAAGCATGGGAGCAACAAGCTGGTCGAGTTGCGATTCTTTGAGTGACCGCTTGTTTACCAACTCGACCAGGTGCAGATAGCAATCGGGATCGGGCAATTCAATGTTCACGCCTGCTTCAACAGCCAGCCGGCAGGACTCCTTCTTGTCCACTGCGACAAAGTGCCCGTGCGTGTCAGGCCGATAGCCAAGTTCCCAGATCGCAAAGTAGTCGGAGACAGTAAATCCCTTGAAGGCAAATTCCCCGCGAAGCACATCGCGGAGGAGCCACTTGTTGGCATGAGAAGGTACACCGTCCAGCTCGTTATAAGAAGGCATCACGCTGATGGCGCCAGCTCTTTGCAGGGCTTCCTTGAAGGAGAAGAAGAAAGTCTCGCGCAGCACGCGCAGAGAAACATTGGCCGGGGCGCAATTCATGCCAGACTCCGGCTGGCCGTGACCCACGAAATGCTTCAAGGTGGCGATGAGGCGCTTTTTGTCGCGGAAGCTGGCGTCGCCCTGGAAGCCGCGCACCGCGGCAATCCCCATGCGTGAAACCAGGAATGGATCCTCACCGTACGTCTCTTCGACGCGTCCCCAGCGGGGATCGCGTGCCACATCCACAACGGGAGTGAGAGCCTGATGGGCGCCTCGAGAGCGGGCTTCGAGGGCGGTGGCGGTAAAGATGGATTCGACCAGGTGTGTGTTGAAGGTGGCGGCAAGTGCGATGGGCTGCGGGAAACTGGTGCCATCCACGGCCGCGTGTCCGTGCAGGCATTCCTCGTGGAAGATCACGGGAATTCCCAGGCGCGAATTCTCGATGAAGAATTTCTGAATGGCGTTGGTGGTGTCCGCCATTTTGCGGGCGTTCAGACCTTTGCCGGCGTCGCTGGGGCGTCCGACCTGGCCAAGGCCGCGGCCGTCTTTGAAGAACTGCCTGGCTTTAGCCAAATCGAAGTTGCCATCCGCGTCCACGAGAGTCTGCGGCTTTTGTTGCCAGATGCAGAGCATCTGGGCGGCTTTTTCTTCGAGAGTCATGCGGGACAAAAGATCTTTTACCCGCTTCTCCGGCGGCAATGCCGGATTGCGATAAGGCTCTGCGCGCTTAGTCCTGGGGTGGGCAAGGCGTTTGCGAGAGAGGGTTTCCATGGGAATCTCCGAAGCAAGAGAATCGTTTGCGAGCGAGGTGGAACGTGGTAGTATAGCACTATCGTTAACGTACACGGTAAGGAGTTGCGGGTCCGCGGGTGTCACGCGACAGCGTCCTGACAATAACTTCCCACGCGGGCTCTGAGAACGATTCCACTCGTGTACGAAGGGCAGGCCATGAGTCTGGTGCAAGGCTCATGGCCGCTGCCCAAAGATCGAGGCACCCACACTCCGCCCACTTCTGAGTATCGACAGGACCTCGCGAGGGAGGCAAAAACGCCATGCGAACTACGAATGATACGTACCAGCCGAAACCGGAAGATAAGTTTTCGTTCGGGCTGTGGACCGTGGGAAACCGGGGCCGCGACCCGTTCGGTGATTTTGTGCGTGCAGGGTGCTCGCCGGAGGAACTGGTGGCGCTGCTGGGGGAGGTCGGAGCGTGGGGAGTAAACCTGCACGATAATGACCTGGTGCCGATCGATGCGACACCGAGTGAGAGAGATTGCATCGTGAAGAAGTTCAAGGGAGCATGCAAGGTGCACGGGCTGGTGGTGCCGATGGCGACGGTCTCGCTGTTTTTCCACCCGGTGTTTCGCGATGGCGCGTTTACGGCGAACGATCCAGAAGTGCGCGCGTATGCGCTGCAGAAGACCATGCGGGCGATGGACCTGGGGGCGGAACTCGGGGCCAAGATTTTTGTGTTGTGGGGCGGACGCGAAGGAACGGAAACGGACGCCTGCCGGCGCGCCGACGAAGCGGTGAAGCGGCTTCGCGAGGCGGTCAATTTTCTATGCGAATACAACGTGGAGCAGGGCTACGGGTACACCTTCGCGATGGAAGCGAAGCCCAACGAGCCGCGCGGGGATATCTACATGCCGACGACGGGCCACTATCTCGGTTTCATTGCCACGCTGGACCGCCCGGAGATGGTGGGCGTGAATCCGGAATTTGCGCACGAACAGATGGCGGGATTGAATTTCATGCACGGCGTAGCGCAGGCATGGGAAGCAGGCAAACTGGTTCACATCGACCTGAACGACCAGTCCCCGGGACGCTACGACCAGGATCTGCGGTTCGGCTCCGCGAGCCTGAAAGCCGCATTCTGGCTGGTGAAATTCCTCGAAGATGTGGGTTACGCGGGACCACGGCACTTTGACGCGCACGCGTACCGCACCGAGGATTACGAAGGCGTGAAAGACTTCGCGAGCGGGTGCATGCGGACGTACCTGATGTTCAAAGAAAAGGCCGCGCGCTGGAACGCCGACAAGGAAATACAAGCGATGCTGAAGGAAATTTCGGCGGGGAACGGGCACCTGCCATCGACGAAGCAGTACTCGAAACAAGCCGCCACGGCGCTGCTGGCACACACATTCGACAAAGACGCGCTGATGAGAAAGCGGCTGCCGTACGAGCGGCTGGATCAGCTGACCGTCGACGTGCTTCTGGGAACGCGGTAGGAGTAATTTTTAATTTTGCGGCGTGGATTTCGGGCTGCTCAAGCGGTCCGCGAGGTTGTCTTCCGCCTGCTTCTGCAGTTCGTGAATTTTGGCAAATTCCTTTTGCGCCTCGGCGGATTTCCCCATCGCCTTATACAAGGTTCCGAGGCGGAAATGAACGTCCATCTGATTGGGATCGAGCCTCTCCGCATGCTGGAGGGCGGCAAGAGCCTCGTCGTAACGATGTAGCTCGGTGTAGACAGTGCCGAGGTCGAGGTAGGCGAAGCGGATGTCTTGACGCAGGCGGACGGCATGAGTGAGAAGCGCGAGAGCCTTCTCGAAATTATTGCGCTTTAGTTCGACATCGCCGAGGTAGGTGAGCGCTTCGGGATTGTCGGGGTCGGTCGAGAGCTGTTTCGCGAAGTAGGTTGCGGCATTGTCATAACGGCCCGTCTTCCAATAGAGGAAACCGAGGCCGAAATAGACATTGGGTGCGCGGGGATCGGCCTGGGCGGCGAGTTGGAATTCGGCAATGGCGTCGTCGGTTCTTTTCAATCCATCCAGAGCTTGGCCCATCAGCATGTGAGCGTTCGCAGAATCGGGATTCTGTTTCATGATCCAGGTGAATTCGCGCAGGGCACAATCGAATTGTTTCGCAGACAGGCAGCTCTGGGCGAGCACGTTGTGCAATTCAAGATTCTGAGGATCGGCCGAGGAAGCGACCTGGAGATGCTGGGAAGCCTTTTCGAACTGGCCGGTGCCGTAATAGCTGAGGCCCAAAAGAGCGTTGGCCTGCAGGCTGTGAGGGTCGGCCGCCAAAGCAGCGCGGAACGGTTCGATGGCAGCTTGCAGGTTGCCTTGACGAAATTCGGCGATGCCCAAGTTGAGTTGGATGCCGGGCAACTTGGGATTGAGTTCAATGGCTTTCCGGTAAGCTGCGGCAGCTGCTTCGAATTTGCTTTGCTTAGAAAGTACAACTCCCAGGCTAGCGAATGCCGCAGCATCGTTTGGATTGCCCGCCAGCCAGGCGCGCCATTCCTGCTCGGCGGCGGGGAGCTTGCCTTCCTGTTCGAGGGCCGTCGCTTTGTCGGGGCCAGGTGCTTGGGAGATGGCAGAGGGAACGGCGGCGAATGCCAGGGCCAACAGCACTGCCGGCGTCCAGAGCCGTCCGGGAAGGTTCGGTATAAGACGAATCATCTCAACGTAATGTAGCAGTTCTGTTTCCCCGCCACCAAAGGACTTGACGCACGGATTCCCCAGGACTACTCTGCATTCCCTTGCCGCACGGATAGATTGATGAGTCAAGGCATGCGGTTGCGTCTCCTTCATGCGGTACTTCCCTTAACAGTATTGCTCTGTTTTTCTCCTTCCCCGAGCCAATGTCAAGACAGTGGGGATGAGGGGACGATAATCCGTGGGGACCGGGCGGAGCTGTCGATAACGGTGCGCGACACCTCCGGAGCACTGATTGCCACACCATGCTCGGTGAAGCTCTATAAGAATGGCTCTCCGAGCGATCAGTCGTCGACTTCGCACGGGCGTGCGTTTTTCATTGCCCGTGGCTTCGGTGAGTTCACGATTATTGTGGATGCAGCCGGTTACAAATCGGCTCAAAAGGACGTGTCGATATCAATCGCTGGCCGGATTGAGGTGGACGTTTATCTGCAGCGAGAGCTGGCGGCGAACGAAAGCGCAAGCGCGCCGGGAAAACCGATTCTCGCGCCTGAGGCGCAGAAGGCGCTGAGTAAAGGGACGCAGGCGCTGCGTGAGGGTAAGCTCGACGAAGCCGAGAAGGAATTGAACAAGGCAGTGAGTCTGGCGCCATCGAATCCGGACGTGCTGTACATTCAGGCCATGCTGTACTTGAGGCAGGGCAAGTGGGACAAGGCGGAATCGGTGCTGCAAAGAGCGGATCAGCTGAACCCCAATCAGGCGCGCGTTCTTTCAGGGCTCGGCATGGCGCTATGCAATCAGAAGAAGTATGAGCAAGCGATTCCGGTTCTCG
>Ga0335077_10006702_pt1 | contig 14239 bp, 16 predicted proteins | sample Lox_Sample_31_FD_207151 | JGI IMG/M metagenome (GOLD analysis project Ga0335077, IMG submission 207151) | Soil microbial communities from Loxahatchee National Wildlife Refuge, Florida, United States - Lox_Sample_3.1 | ecosystem: Environmental > Terrestrial > Soil > Wetlands | place: USA...
GGGCATCGTCCCGCCATCCAGTGATGGTCCGCGAGGTGCTCGCTGCACTGGTGCCGGAGAGGGTCCTCCCGTTTGCATCCGGTGATTCCAGGAAGCGCGGCCCGGGCCGAGTTGGGATCGAAGATCCTGGCGATACCGCGGTGGAGCGCCGCAAGGCGAGCGCCCCCTTCATTCGTCCCCCAAGTGGGGAGGAGAGTTGGGCAGCGCGCCGCATCGCAGGATGCGGTCTCCCGTGGATGCGCCTGTCGGCGCTCCGCCTCCCTCTTTATTTCGGGGAGGCCAACGCTTTCGTGCCCGTGCCGTGCCATGACTCGGATGCTGGCGCATCGCGAGAACGAGATCTTATTGCATCCGCCCCCGCGAAGCGAGGAAGGGGAACCACGCGAAGCGTGGTGGAGGGGGCGCAGGCCGGCGAGACAATTCCGCGTTGCCGACGAATCGTCGGCTCAAAGGTGATGATGATGCGCATGAGCAGGAGCTTTCCCGGCCGGCTGACACTCGAGGAATGGCAAGCCTTGCCGTTCGCGGAACGCGTCGAACAGGTCTGGCGCGCGCAAAGCGATCTGTTGGGATCGTTCCGGTTCTGCGCCGGCAAGCGTTGCCGCCGCGAGCGCAGCTGTCGCGGCGCCGATCCGGGGACGTGTCGTGACGAACGCTGGAACCTCAAGACGCCCGAGAGCAAGACCAAAGCGCTGCGCGAGGAATGGAACCGGCTTGATCGGCTGAGCGAATTATGAAGTCCGATGCGCTAATCGCCCTGGCAGCTCTTGATGCGGCCGTTGACCACGTCGGTCCGGTTTTTGCCGACGAATTGCAGCACATAGCGGCCCCGGTAATTGTCGACTTCCAGGCGGTCGTCGCGCTCGGCGATGATGGCCAGGATGATCGTTCGCTCATTGTCCGGATCGTCGACGTGGATTGCGAAGCGCAGATCGCGATCAAAGCTCCACTGCAGGAAAATGCTGTCCTTGGTCACCGCGAAGTCGGTGCCGGATTTGGCATAGCGGCCCGGCTTGAGCCGCAGGCTTCCGGTATGGACTGCGATGATGGTGCCGTACTCGACGCTGGTATCGCCGGCGAGTTCGAAGCTGAGATTGCGGTCCTCGATACTGCAAAAGATGGTGCCGGTCGCCGCCGCGGGCAGGGGTGGGAGAGCGAGCGCCGCCGCGAGCAGAAATGCCTGCGGCACGCAGGGCTTTCGCCCCCGATCAGGCCGGCGACGCTGTGGGGAACTACGCCCCGCGAAACCCATCCGTTGACCTTGCATGGCTTGAGCATTATGGCAATGTCCGCGCCGATTTGCGCTTGACGCGCGCGCAGGGTTGCGCGCGGCGCGTTCTTACCGGGCCGGCATGTGCCAGGCCCTCCAATCAGCCGGGGTCGTTGCCATGGAAGCTTTGTGGCTCATCGTTTTGTGCGGCGCGCTCGCCATCGTCTATGCCATCTGGGCGACGCGATGGGTGATGCAGGCGGATCCCGGCAGCGAGCGCATGCAGGAGATTTCCGCCGCGGTGCGCGAGGGCGCCCAGGCCTATCTGCGCCGGCAATATACCACGATCGCCATCGTCGGCGTCATGATCTTCATCGTGGTCGGCTATTTCCTCGGCTGGCTGGTCGGCGTCGGCTTCGCCATCGGTGCCGTGTTGTCGGGCGCCGCCGGCTTCATCGGCATGAACGTTTCGGTGCGCGCCAATGTGCGCACCGCGCAGGCCGCGATCAGCTCGCTTGCCGCTGGCCTCGAGCTTGCCTTCCGCGCCGGCGCTATCACCGGCCTTCTGGTGGCCGGTCTCGCGCTCCTTGGCGTCACGCTCTATTTCGGCTTCCTGGTCGGTACGCTGCACATGGCGCCGAACGACCGCACCGTGATCGATTCCATGGTGGCGCTCGGCTTTGGCGCTTCGCTGATCTCGATCTTCGCACGGCTTGGCGGCGGCATTTTCACCAAGGGCGCCGACGTCGGCGGCGACCTCGTCGGCAAGGTCGAGGCCGGCATACCTGAAGACGATCCGCGCAACCCGGCAACGATCGCCGACAATGTCGGCGACAATGTCGGCGACTGCGCCGGCATGGCGGCCGATCTGTTCGAAACCTATGCAGTGACGACGGTCGCCACCATGGTGCTCGCCGCCATCTTCTTCGGCGGCGCCGGCGGCGACGTGCTGCTGCGGATGATGACATTCCCGCTTGCGATCGGCGGCGTCTGCATCATCGCGTCGATCATCGGCACGTTCTTCGTCAAGCTCGGCGCCAGCCAGTCGATCATGGGCGCGCTGTACAAGGGCCTGCTCGCGACCGCGATCCTGTCGCTTGCCGGCATCGCGCTGGTGATCAATCAGCTCATCGGCTTCGGCCCGCTGGCCGGCGTCAATTATACCGGCACCACGCTGTTCATCTGCGGCGTGGTCGGGCTCGCGGTGACCGGACTGATCATCTGGATCACTGAATATTATACCGGCACCAACTTTCGGCCGGTGCGTTCGATCGCGCTCGCCTCGGTAACCGGCCACGGCACCAACGTGATTCAGGGTTTGGCGATATCGCTCGAAGCGACCGCGATGCCGGCTGTGGTCATCATCGCCGGCATCCTGATCAGCTACAATCTCGCCGGACTGTTCGGTATCGCCATCGCGGTGACCACGATGCTGGCGCTCGCCGGCATCGTTGTGGCGCTCGACGCCTTCGGGCCGGTCACCGACAATGCCGGCGGCATTGCCGAAATGGCCGGGCTGCCGAAGGAAGTGCGCAAATCGACCGACGCGCTCGACGCCGTCGGCAATACCACGAAGGCGGTGACGAAAGGCTATGCGATCGGCTCGGCCGGTCTGGGCGCCCTGGTGCTGTTTGCGGCCTACAACCAGGACCTCAAATTCTTCATCGCCGGTGCCGACAAGCATCCCTATTTCCAGGGCGTCGCGCCCGACTTCTCGCTGGTCAATCCGTATGTCGTCGCCGGCCTGCTGTTCGGCGGGCTGCTGCCTTATCTGTTCGGCGCACTCGGCATGACTGCGGTTGGCCGGGCGGCGTCCTCGATCGTCGAGGAGGTGCGGCGCCAATTCCGCGAGCGGCCGGGCATCATGCAGGGCCGCGACAAGCCGGACTACGGCCGCGCCGTCGACATGCTCACCAAGGCCGCGATCAAGGAAATGATCGTGCCGTCGCTGTTGCCGGTGCTGTCGCCGATCGTCGTCTATTTCCTCATCTATTTTGTTGCCGGCGGCGGGGCGCAGGGCAAATCCGCCGCATTCTCGGCGCTCGGCGCCATGCTGCTCGGCGTCATCGTGACCGGATTGTTCGTCGCCATCTCCATGACATCGGGCGGCGGCGCCTGGGACAATGCGAAGAAATATATCGAGGACGGCCATTACGGCGGCAAAGGCTCGGACGCCCACAAGGCGGCGGTGACCGGAGACACCGTCGGCGATCCTTACAAGGACACGGCTGGTCCCGCCGTCAATCCGATGATCAAGATCACCAATATCGTCGCTTTGCTGCTGCTGGCGGTGCTCGCGCACTGAGCAGAGTTCGGGAACACCGCGGATTTGGTCTGCGGGGGCCGGACGATTGCGGTCTTGCACCGGACAATCGATGTCAGATCGACTGCTCGGTGATGTTGCGCATGATCGAGTTGATGATGCTGAGGTCGGCGCCGGTGGTCGGCGTGGTGCGGCTGACGAAGTCGAACACCTTGCCGTCCTTCATGCCGTATTCGGCAAGCCGCTGCACGCGGCGATTCTTGTCGAAATAGACGGCGATAACGCGCTGGTCGGTGACGTGGGTATTGAGAAAGGACACCGCGCGCTCGGCGCGTTGCGAAATGTAGTAGAACGCCTCGCCGCTCACCGTTGCGACCGTGGAGGGCGTGCCGAGGACGATCAGCACCTGCTCCTGGGAGGCGCCGAGCGGGATCTGTTCGAGGGCGCCTTCCGGCAGCACGTAGCCGCGCTGGAAGGTCTCGCCGGTGCACGCTGCAAGCAGCAGCGAAGCCGCAAGAATTGCGGCGCTGGCCGCTCTCGCAGGCCGCCGGCCTTTGCCTGATTCGCGCTGCATTCCCCGTGCCGCCTTGCGTCCAAAGCTCGCCTGCCGTACCCCCAAACCCGGCGATTAGCAATTCTTCGCCTGCTCGGTGATATAGAGCGATCTCTCAGCCTCTTGAGCTAAGCCAATGATCCTGAGGCTTTTTCGTCGCCGCACCCAGGCTCCTATCATCGCCGCTCTCTATGGCGCCATCGTGGCGCAGGCCCGCACGCCTGCATTTTATGCCGAATACCGGGTTCCAGACACGCTCGAGGGACGGTTCGACCTCATCGTGCTGCACCTGGTTTTGCTGTTGCGGCGGCTCGCGCGCGAGGCGGATCCGGCACCCGCACTTGGCCAAGGTCTGTTCGACGCGTTTTGCCGAGATCTTGATGCCAATTTGCGCGAGATGGGGGTGGGCGATCTTGTGGTCCCCAAGCGGATGCAGAAATTCGGTGAGGCCTTTTACGGCCGTCAGGCGGCCTATCTTGCGGCGCTTGCTGCGCCGGACCGGCGGGTCTTTGAGTCGGCACTTGCACGCAATATCTTCCAGTCGGACGGCGTTGACGATCCGGCGGTACGGCTGGCGCGATATGCGCGCGCGGCCGCGGCCGGTCTCGACGCTCGATCGCGAGAGGCCCTGTTGCAGGGCGAGATCGCATTTCCGAGACCCGAGGGCATCGCCGATGCGCGAAGCTAAATCAGCCAAACCCGCTACGGCGCCATGGCGTTATCCCGTGGCGCTCGAGCGCATCCCGGAGACCGGCCAGCACTTCGATCTCGTGGCCGATGCGGCGACGCGCGCTGCGGTCGGCGCGATGGCGGGACTGCGCGATCTGCCGCATCTGGCCGCAAGTTTCGAGGTGAGCCGGCACGGCATCGGCGGGCTGCACGTGGTCGGACACGTGTCCGCGACCGTCGGACAGATCTGCGTGGTGACGCTCGAGACTTTGACCAACACAGTCGAAGAGGACATCGATCTTGTCTTTGCGCCGCCACCAGCAGCACTCGCGGTCGAAGCCGCCGAACAGGATGACGGCGAAAGCGATACGGCGCGCTCGGATGGGTCGCGGGGCGACAGATGGGCCGAGCCTGAACCATTGATCGACGGCATCCTCGATCTCGGCGCATTGGCGAGCGAATTCCTCGTCCTCGGGCTTGATCCCTATCCGCGCAAGCCTGGCGCGATATTCGAGCCGCCGCCCGAAATGCGGGCGCAGGACAGCCCCTTCGCAGCGCTGGCGAAACTGGCGAAGGATCGCAATGAACGCTGAAGCGGTTGTCTCCGGGCGCCGAACCGCTATTCTCGCTGCCGTGATTGCTTTGCCATCGCCTGGACCCCCGCTGCGGTGGAGCGCAAGTTCCGTGCGCCATTCGGCCGCTTGCAACGGGACTCCCGATCCTAAAATCCCGTATAGAATCATAGACGTGGATTTGAACTTGGATTTGGACTTGGATTTGCTTTTTGCAGCCGAATTCCACCCGAAAGCAGATCGCCCCAACATGCGAAATTCGCGATAACGACGCTGGTGACCGCCGGGTCTTCAATGGCAGACAAGGTCCGTTTTGCGCTCGATGCAATGGGAGGTGATCACGGCCCCGCCGTGGTCGTTGGTGGCGCCGCATTGACGCTCGAGCGTCATCCGGACAGCGAATTTCTGTTTTTCGGCAATTCCGCGCTGATCAGCCCGCTGGTCGAGGCGCGGCCGGCGCTCAAAGCGGTATCGCGCATTGTCCACACCGACATCGCCGTGCGCATGGATGACAAGCCCAGTCAGGCCTTGCGTTACGGCCGCTGGAAGTCCTCGATGTGGCTCGCCATCGATGCGGTGAAGAAGGGCGATGCCGATGTCGCCGTTTCGTGCGGCAATACCGGCGCGCTGATGGCGATGTCGAAATTCAACCTCAAGACGCTGCCCGGCATCGAGCGTCCGGCGATCGCTGCGCTGTGGCCAACGCTGCGCGGGGAATCGATCGTGCTTGATGTCGGCGCCTCGATCGGCGCCGACGCCGCTCATCTCGTCGACCTCGCCGTAATGGGCGCGGCGATGGCGCGCATCCTGTTCGGCATCGATCGCCCCACCGTTGGCCTCCTCAATATCGGTGTCGAGGAGGCCAAGGGTCTCGAAGAGGTGCGCGAAGCCGGCCGCATCCTGCGTGAGGAGCGGCTGCCTGGGCTCGATTATTCCGGCTTCGTCGAAGGCAACGATATCGGCAAGGGCACGGTGGATGTCGTCGTGACCGAAGGCTTTGCCGGCAATATCGCGCTCAAGACCGCGGAAGGCACGGCGCGCCAGATCGGCGAATATCTCAGGGGCGCGATGAGCCGCACGATCAGTGCACGGTTCGGCTATCTGTTGGCGCGCTCGGCGTTCATGCAGCTCAAGGAGCGCATGGATCCGCGTCGCGCCAACGGCGGCGTCTTCCTCGGTCTCAACGGCATCGTCATCAAGAGCCACGGCGAGACCGACGCCGAGGGATTTGCCGCCGCGATCGATCTCGCTCACGGCGTCGTTCGCGATCAGCTTCTCGCCAAGATCACGGCAGCTCTCGGTCGTCCCGGCAAGCCGGCGCTGCAGGCGCTCGGCGGAGCCGCCTCGTGACGGTACGGCGCTCGGTTGTTCTTGGCTGCGGCAGCTACTTGCCCAGCCGAATCCTCACCAATCACGAGCTCGCGCAGAAAGTCGATACGTCCGACGAGTGGATCGTGCAGCGTACCGGCATCCACGAGCGCCACATCGCAGCTCCCGGCGAATGGACATCGCATCTGGCGACCCATGCGGCGCGCGCTGCGCTTGCCCACGCCCATGTCGAGGCGGCTTCGATCGATCTCATCGTGCTGGCGACGGCGACGCCGGACAATACCTTTCCGGCAACCGCAGTCGCGGTGCAGGCCGAACTCGGCATCCTGCGCGGCGCCGCGTTTGATCTCCAGGCGGTCTGTTCGGGCTTCGTCTACGCCCTGGCGACCGCCGATGCGATGCTCAAAACCGGGATGTTTTCGCGGGCTCTGGTAATCGGCGCCGAGACTTTCTCGCGTATCCTCGACTGGACCGACCGCGGCACCTGCGTGCTGTTCGGCGACGGCGCTGGAGCGGTCGTGCTCGATGCGCAACAGCAGCCCGAAGGCAATGAGGGCCGCGGCATTTTGACGGTGCGGCTGCGCTCAGACGGCCGTTACAAGTCTAAGCTCTATGTCGATGGCGGTCCGTCTTCGACCGGCACGGTCGGTCATTTGCGCATGGAAGGTCGCGAGGTGTTTCGCCACGCCGTGGCGATGATAACCGACGTGGTCGAGGATGCTTTCGAGGCCACCGGCACCACGGCACAAGACGTCGATTGGTTCATTCCCCACCAGGCCAATAAGCGCATCATTGACGGCTCGGCGCATAAGCTCGGTATCGCGCCGGAACGGATCGTGGTCACGGTCGACCGTCACGGCAACACTTCGGCGGCATCGATTCCGCTCGCACTTGCTGATGCCGTTGCTGATCGCCGCATCAAACGCGGCGATCTTGTGCTGCTTGAAGCGATGGGTGGCGGCTTCACCTGGGGGGCGGCGCTGCTGCGGTGGTGAACGGGCGGTCGGCCGGCGGCCCCGGTTGACCATGCCGTGACAAGCTAATATCCTTGATAATTCAGTACGATATGTTGATCCACTTTTGATCGTTGCCGTGCTCGGGGCTGGCGATGGCGGGAAAAACGGTTACGCGCGCTGATTTGTGCGAGGCGGTCTACCAGAAGGTCGGCCTGTCACGCACGGAATCGGCGACACTCGTTGAACTTGTGCTCAAGGAAATCACCGACTGCCTGGAGCGGGGCGAAACGGTCAAATTGTCGTCGTTCGGCTCTTTCGTCGTGCGCAAGAAAGGCCAGCGTATCGGCCGAAACCCGAAGACCGGCAAGGAAGTGCCGATTTCGCCGCGCCGCGTCATGGTCTTCAAGCCATCCGCCATCCTCAAGCAACGCATCAATTCGGGGCCGGACGGCGCCAAATAACAGCGCCAAATAACAGCGCCAAATAACGACGCCAAATAGCAGCGTCTTGCTGGCGTCATCACGCGAGGAAGCGGCAGTGGACAAGGCGCCGGACGCATTTCGCACCATCAGTGAGGTCGCTGACGAGATCGACGTGCCGCAGCACGTGCTGCGGTTCTGGGAGAGCCGTTTCAGCCAAATTCGACCGATGAAACGCGGCGGCGGTCGACGCTATTACCGACCGGACGATGTCGACTTGCTGCGCGGCGTGCGCCATCTCCTTTACGGCGAGGGCTATACGATCCGCGGCGTGCAGCGGATCCTGCGTGAGGAGGGTGCAGCCTTCGTGCAGAACGTGTGGCGCGTCGGCGCGGCCCAACCGCTTCCCGAAGCCGATCCAGATCGGGAAGGTGCGGTCGAGGAGGATGCGGCTTCGAGTCTCGCGCTGTTCGACGTTGCCCGATCGCGTCAGCGAGAACAGGACGACGACGAACGGCGGGAGCCGATCCTGCCGGGCCCGCAGTCTCTGCGGTCGGATCGGCCGATAGGGCTCAGCGGTGAAGATCGGCTGCGGCTGAAATCTGCGCTTGACGAGCTTGTCGAATGCCGCCGCCTGATCGAGGCTGGCTTTGCCAGAGAAGAGATCGCCAGGTAGGGCACTCGCGGCCGGGAGACGGCCATCCCGTTCACTTCAACATTTCGCCAGGACGACGCGAATGAACGCGCAGCGCACGAAATCGGAATCGAAAGTCGGGGATCGCAAACCCCAAAATCGAAAAGACGACGCGTGGGACGACCGCCTTCGCCGCGTCGGCGATGCGCGCTACACGGAGGTCACGTGGAGCGGTCGAGACGATCCGGTGTGGCCGTTGCCGAGGGAGTGAGCGTCCGAAGTGGCCGTTTTGATTTTTGGTCGGAGCGGCGAGATTTGAACTCGCGACCCCCAGTCCCCCAGACTGGTGCGCTAACCGGGCTGCGCTACGCTCCGAAACCACGGAAAAGCCAGAACATGCGGAAAAGCCCGTCCGCTGGCTTGATCCGCAGCGGATACCGGATATCCAATAAGATCATGCTCTGAAGTTTCACAGTTAAGCAGGTTTGTGCGTTTAGGCAAATCGCTACGCCGGGACGGTGCAACGACTGCCTCGACTGGTGATAGCGATATGGCAGCCGTGTAAAACAGAATATATCTTTTTCATATACAGGCACATGCGCCTATATTTTAGGGTATTCGGCGTATATTTCCTGTAGCTTTTACTTGGATTTTATAGCTTTGAGCCGCGTATTTACGTGCGCGGCTCTATGTTGAAGCTACGGCGCGGACTAGTCCTCCAAGCAGCAAGCCTTCGGATTCACCGGGGCGTGCCGGCATAACTTCGGTTGGAGGAAATCATGCACAAGCACTTCGCCCTCGCGGCCTTCGCCCTCGCCATGGCTGCGTCGATTGTTCCGGCTTCGGCGCAGGGACGCAATCCGAACGATGGCGGCCTCGTGACCGTACAGCCGGGCGCGTCGACTCCGCCCACGACCACAATCACCAACCCGCCGCACTACGGCAGGCCGGCAAATGATGGTGGCACAACCGAGGTCCAGGGCGGCGACAAAGCGCTGTACAATTCGGCGCCGGCTTCGCAGCCGAGCACTCCTCCGCATCTTGGCCGTCCGCTCAACGACGGCGGGATGTGATCAGGCGGCTCCGCCACGACGTGGCCTGACGTCTTCCAAAGCCCGGTTCTGACGCTGTCAGAGCCGGGCTTTGTCCTTTTCAAGTACGTAACGTCGTATTTTGCCGGTAACCATGAGCCGCAAACGTGCTGTGCTGCGCCACCGGCCGGTCCAACGCGCGCTCGCCAATGATGGCCGCGCGCCGTAAAGTGGCGCGCGATTCCTGACCCGCCATCGTCGGCAACCGGATCGATCTTGAAGCGACTTTCCAGCGCGACCGTCAATTCCCTTCGCGGCCTCGTTTACGGCATCAGGACCGAGCCGGCCATCCGCGAGGAAGTGATTCTGCTCGTCGTTGCCGTGCCGCTTGGCTACTTCATCGCGCCGAATCCGGCCTGGTATGTCGCCATGATCGGCGTGCTGCTCGTCGTGCTCGCCGTCGAAATGTTGAACACCGCGATCGAGAAATTTGCCGACTACGTCACCCGCGAGCAACGCACCGATATCGGCAGAATCAAGGACTTCGGCTCGGCAGCGGTATTTTTCGGCCTGTGCCTTACCGGCCTCGTCTGGTTTGCGGCTTTGGCGACGCGGCTCGGGCTATTCTGACTTCTCAAAGCTCGGCGGCGCGTTCGGGCCGCGAACAGCCGGTGAGAATGTCCCACAGACCAATCAGATTGCCCTCCAGGCGGCCGCGGCGATCGATAAAGGATTCCGGATACAGGGCGCGCAGCGTGTTGGCCGCGAGATTGCGGCCGGCAAGCGTGAGCGCCTCGCGCTGCCGCATCGTGCCCTTGCCGACGAGATAATGCGGGTTGACCATTTGCGAATAGCCGAGCTGACGTCCGGAACTGCGGCCGCGCTTGATGCCGAGATGGACGCCCCATAGTCGGTCGCTGGCGACGCAGCGGCCGCGCGCGGCGATCCGGGCACCGAAATCGGTGTCTTCCTGCCAGCCGTAGAGCACGAGACGTTCGTCGAAGCGCAGCTCGCCGATCGCCGTTCGCCGGAACGCCATGTTGCAGCCGTAGGGCGAGACATTGTCCCTGACGAGATGTGCGTCCCTGACTAGATGTGCGTCACTGACTAGATGTGCGTCCCCGACCGCATTGGTGCCCTCGGCCGGATCAGCGGCGCTGTCGGCGTGAGCCACGAGCCGGATCGCTTCCTGCCAGCTCGATCCCGCCGTCTTGATGCCGTCAAACAAGAGCCGCCCGGTGACGCAGACGATGTCCGGCATTGTCGCAAGCAAGGTGCACAGGTTCTCGATCCAAAAGCGGGACGGAACGAAATCGTCATCGAAGAACACGACGATCTCGGTCGTCGCGGGCAGGGCTTCGAGACCGGCATTGCGTTGAGCGCAGAGACCGGGCCGCCCTTGCGCAATCGTTACGGCCGAATCAGACAGCTGCGGCGCGTCGGTGTGGTCGGCGACCGAAATGACGATCGCCTCGGGCGGTACGGTTTGGCGGCTGAGCTCCTCGACGAGAAGGGCCGCGAGTTCAGGACGTCCCCTCGTGGCGATGACGACGCCGACATGTATCGCGGCAGCCGCAACCATCGTGACTAGCCGACCGCGCCGGCGTCGCGGATCGGTCGTTGCAGTGCCAAGCTGCAATAGAGCAGGCCCGCCACGACGAACACGCCGGCATAAAGCGCGAGCAGGCCGACCACGTCGATCTGCGCCAAAACGCCGATGCCGATGACCATAGTCATCAGCAGCGCGTTGGCGATCGCCAATCGTGCAAGCTCCTTGAAATAACCAGTGTAGAGCAGAAGAAAATTTGGTGGCGTCTTGATGACGACGACAGCCAACAGCACCAGCAAGATCGGCGTCATGCTGGGCGGCATGACCGCAGCGCGGCCGAGCAGCAGCAAAAACAGGTTCTTGGCGTCGAACAGCAGCAGGAGCGAGATCGCGATCGCCGGCAGGGCGCAGAGCGCGACGGCGGCGACCGTCGCGCGCACGAGCGTCGTGCGATCGCGCGCCGAATAGCCCTCGGTCTGGCGCGGCACCAGGAGATCGCAGGCGGCCGAGCACAGATTGGACGTCCCAAAGAAGATTTTGAGTGCGGTGTCGACGACGATGGTCGGCGCGCCGAGACCGAACGCAAGCGGAACCGCGAGGTAGAGGATGTTATGGACGTAGACTTCGCCGGCGGCATGAATCCCGGTGCGCAGGGCCGCCGCGCGATTGTCGCGAAAAAAGCAGCGCAAGCGGCCGACGATGCCGCGCATTTGCGGCGTCAGGGCGCGGCGTTCGATGAGGCGCCGACCGGCAATCGCGATCAGTATCGCCCACATCAGATTGATCAGGATGACGAAAGTGGCGAATGGCAAGCCGACCAGCATCGCCAGCAGCAGCCCGATATAGCCGACGCGTCGGCACGATTCGAGCGTTTCGAAATGAATGTATTCATCGACCGCGACGGAGGCATTGCGCAGCACGTACCAGGCGAGATTGAATGCCGAGAAGAAGAAAAATAGGCCGAGTTCGGCGGCATCCCACAGCGTCGCATCCGGTTGCAGGGCCATGATTATGGAGCAGATCACAGCGCCGGCCGCGATCAGGCCGGCATAGAAGATCGCGACGGCATTGGCCTGCGCGCCGAGCGCCAGTGTGTCCTCGCCGGCAAGGTAGTTCCGGCGCAATTGTACGAACAGGATTTTGGAGAAGCCGAGCTCGAACAGCCACATCGAGATGCCGATCGCGCCGACCAGAATGAACAAGGAGAAGCGTTGCGGATCGAGCACGCGGGCAAAGACAAAGGTCTGCACCAAGCCGGCGATCAGTCCGCCGCCGGCCGACCAGCCGCGCAGCAGGAGATAGCGAAACGAGATCAGATCGGCGAGCGAAGTCCTTTGACTGAGCGTCGCCCAGAATTTCGTCATCGCCGGTGCGGACGGGGCGAGCATGGCTCGGTTCCGTTCAGTCGACGAGGCGCAGATATTGCTGCGCCATGGCGTCAAAGCCGTAGGTCGGAGCCAGCCGCGCGAGTTCGGCCGTCACGCGGCGGCGCAGCGGCTGGTCCGAAAGCATGGCACGGATCGCGGCGAGCCATCGCTCACGCTCGCCAAGCCCGGCGAGCAGCGTATCGCTCAGCAGCGGGGAGCCGCGAAACAGCTCGCGGAACGACGCAATGTCCGAGCAGATCAACGGCACGCCTGCATGCATCGCCTCGATCGCCGCGAGGCTGAGGCCCTCGTAGCGCGAGGGAAACAACACGGCGTCGACGGCGGAATAGAACAGGCCGATGCGATCATGGGCGATGCTGCGAACGGTATGCACCCGGTCGGCGAGGCCGTTGGCGGCGATTGCGGCCATTATCGATGCCTCGTTCGGCCCAGCGCCGACCAAGAGGAGCGAAGTGTCCGGCAGGTCTTTGATCAAGTCGAGCGCGAAGCTCTGGTTCTTCTGATTGTCGAACCGTCCAATCTGACCGAGAACCGCACCGCTTGCCGGCAGGTCGAGCGCGGCGCGCGCCTCGTCGCGCGGATAGGCGCGCGGTACCTTCTGACCGTTCTTGACTACAGTGAGCCCGGCATAGGCCGAGCTGGCACGCCGGTACGTCTCGGCGACGCTTTCGCCGCAGGCGACCATTTTTGTGTAGCCGCCAAACCGGCTGACGATCGCATCGAGAACCATCAGTGCCCGGTTCTGTCGCTCGCGCGGCTGGTGATAGGTTGCGATCCGGTTGCCGATGCCGGCAATGCGCCCGCCGACGCCGGCGAGCAGATTGGACAGCGACTGCAGACCGAAGACGGCGTCAGGCTTGCGCGCGCGCAGCGCGGCGATGACGCGCACGAACAGTGCAGCCAGCACGGCCGGCGAGGATTTCCTCGGGCCGTCAAGAAATATCCTCGCGTCGGGCGAAGTGATCGTCGCGGTCGAGCCGAACAGGTACCACTCCTCGACGTGGTGACCGCACAGGCGCATCGCTTCGGCGACATTGCCCGCCAGAACGGAACTGCCGCCATTGTCGTGCGCGGTGCCGAGGAAGACGACCGACCGCGGCCGGTTCGAAAGGTGCCCTGTCACGCAACTTGTCCCGATTTTGCGGGAATAGTTGCACGAGCGGCCTTAACAACCTGTTCAGTCCTGCTGTCCCGATGCCGAACTTCGCATGCGTTTGCGGCAGGTTCCGATGCGAACTTCGCAATCAAAGGAAACTGCAAACGCTCGATATTTGCGTGGGTTTTGCATTTGAAGTTCCTCTATGAGCGACCGGCACAATCCGAGGAAGTTCATATCCACCGCATTAGGACGCCAGGGGAAGTCTTTGCCAGACGACCTTTTTTGTCGCCGCCGCAAGCCCCCAAATCAGCCCGAGCAATAAGTAAAAATGCCGCCAATGGTCGGTATCGACAACAAGGGCCTCGAGGACGAGCGCCAGGAACGGGAGGTAGCTCGCAATCAGGAAGGTCTGCCACGGCGTGCGCACCATCATGGCTTGAAATCCGACGCCCAAGGTGAGTACGACGAGCGTGAAATATGCGATGCCGCCGATCCAGCCGTGGTTGAGCATGGTTCCAAGATATGAATTGTGCGACACCCAGCTATAGACGCGCATGAAACCCCAGG